>JAABUL010001405.1_pt1 | contig 46180 bp, 45 predicted proteins | sample 5559151 | NCBI WGS metagenome assembly JAABUL01 (sample SAMN10711876, study PRJNA513368) | rock metagenome | isolation source: Antarctica rocks | place: Antarctica: Victoria Land, Pudding Butte sud
CCCGGGCCAGCTTCGGGTGTTCCCGCTGGGTTCACTGCTCTGTCGGTGGCTGGGTTGGGGTTCGCTGAAGTCCTCCGAGTTTGTGGGAGTGGGGGCCCGTCCGGTCAAGGGACGCGTCCCCAGCCGGCCCCATCCGATCGGGCCGACCTTTGCTCCTCCGCTGCGCTCCCCCGAAAGGTCGACACCGATCCGACGAGCCCGTCCGGAGCCACTCTTCGCCCTTGACCGACCACCCCACCCCCACACCCCCTCCGTGCATCAGCCGAACGTGCCGGTGCAGAAAAGGGGACACGCGTCATGGATCACCTCGAATTCGAGCTCGGACTGGGCCTGTTCGAAGCGTTGACGGTCATTCACGGCAAGGTCGACTCGGCGGTGCAGCCCTCGCTCGACGCCGCCCTGGTGTGGCTGCGCAGCCGCCTCCTGGACTCGGTGATGAACACCGCAGTCGCCGTGCCGGACTGCACGGCGGCGATCTTCGACGGAGCCGAGGAGAAGGTGGCCTTGGAGTGGGGCGGCACCACCGACCACCTGGCCGCCCTGATGGACCACCTGGCCCTCTAGCCAGGCGCGGTCGGCCCGGGCCCGATCTCCGACACACCGGAGACCGGGCCCAGTCAGGTCTGTTAGATCAGGCCACGCAAAATCGGGTTGGCGCGATGGCGTTCGCGCCTCGCGGCCAGGTCCGCCGCCAGCGCTGGGTAGTCCAGCTTCCGACCCGTCTCGGACGCCATCTGCGCGATGTTGACCATTTTCCACACGTCGCCCCGGCTCAACCGGACCGCCGGCGCCGGAAACCACTCCTGTTCGGCGAGCTCCTTCACCTGCGGCCGGCTCACCCCCAACAGGAGGCTCAGATCCCCCGCGCCCAACATCCGCCGGCCGTCTCCAGTCTCCATCGTGTACGTCGTGTACATCTGCCTATCCCTTCCCTTGGTTGTCGTTGACCTGCTGTATGAACGCATCGAGTCGAACCCGACGCGGAAAAGCTCTCTGACCTTTATCGCCGACAACAGCCTGGCCGGCTGATCCGTACGGTCTGGCCGGTACCACGGGTGTTGCCGATCCAGAGCACCGCCGGGACTCGCGACTAGGACTCCCTCGTTTGCATTACGGGGTCGAGTCGTCGCCGGCCTGAACGTCGGTGGTCGGCGCTTCAAGGTGCAACGTGCGGCCGGTGGCTTGTGCCCATTCGATGACTTCGTTGAGATCCCACACGTTGCCCATTTTCAGCACCACGACAGGAGCTGGGAAGCCCGGACGGGCAGCCAGAGCCGCAAGCCGTGTGCGGCCGATCTTCATAACGTCCAGAAGTTCGGCCGCTCCGACGAGTCGCTGGGGAGTCATGCCGGTAAGAGTACTCATATGAACACTGTAAATACTGCGCCTGCTCAGATCAACACAGGAGCGATTCCCAGTGCTGATACACGCACTGGGAAGATATGCACTCTAGATATCGCAAGGCGACACACTTCTTGAGCGTGAGCACTGATGGCGGTGTTCAGTGTCTTGGCGATAGTGGCCGGGGCCGGTATGTGGTGAGCGGGTGGGTGGACCGTCACCCCGATCTGATGTCGCGCAGTGTGCGTCGAGCCGCTGCCAGTGCGGTGATCGCGGCGTCGATCGCGGTCACCGCGGAGGTCACTGCGGTCTGCCGGGACTTTTCGACGGCGACCTCGGAGGACGGGATCGACGCGACGTACACGCCGCGGCCTTGCTGGGGGCGCAGCCACCCTTCGGCGATCAAGGGCGCCTGGGCTCGCCGCATCATCGCCATCGAAGACTGATAGTGCTCACACAGGCTGGCCAGGGCCGGAATCTGCTCGCCCACACCCCATTCTGCCTGCGCTAATCGTTTTCGTAGATCGGCGGTGATCGTTTCGGCGCCGGTAGGCATCCCGTCCATCTCCCAACATTATCGACACGGCGGCTAGTCAGTTAATCAATTAATCGCGACAATGTGACACAGTGGTGGTGCTGACGCACTTCACCGGGATCTGCCCCGGGTCCACCGTCGCGGTGGAACTCCCGGTCGCGAACCCCGATCAAGAGCGTTCGTGCTTGTTCATCCCACCACTGGCCGGGGGCACACGCTCATGCAGACCGATACGACCCGAATCCTGGGGGACTGGGCCACCCTTTCCAGATCAACTCGACCGGGCCGGCACCATCTCTGGGTGGGTCGCCGCCGAACCGGTCTTCACCGAGCTCCACTCGGTGGCGCAGCTGCATGGTTGGTGGCAACGCGGTGAATCAGACGCCATGATCGGGGCGCTGGTCCGCTTGGCGGCCGCCGACGGCGGGGACGACCTGGACGCTGCGACGGTACTGCTGCATCTGCTCGAGCCTGGTGCCCGGAACCTGGCGCGCCGGCTGGCCCGGAACCGCGGCGACGCATTGGGTGTGGTGCTGGGGGAGTTGGCCTGCCAGATCCGCATCTACCCCTGGCGGCGCCGGAGCAGAGGGTTCGCGGCCGGACTACTGCTCGATACCCAGCACGTGCTGTGGCGAGGCGAACTGCGCCCCAGCCGCGAGGTGCTGTACGACCCGCTCTCACCGCCAGTGGCCACCGAGCAACCCATCGCGGATAAGGAACCGGAATTGATCGACATCCTCACCTGGGCCGCCGCGGCAGGAGTCGCCACCGCAGCGGACGTTGAACTGCTGTTATCGATCTTTCACGCCGCCCCCGGCACTCAGGCGCTGGTCGCGGCGAAGCGGGATATCCACGTCAAGACGCTGCGGCGGCGCCGCGACCTCACCATCACAGCCCTGCGAAGCGCGGCCGATGCATTCCTGGCCGTGGCATGACGAAGAACGCCGCCGGACGTGCGTATCGCGGCCGTCGACTCGGCCGTGTTCGATCTCGATTTGAGCCGGGGCGACGGGAACGTTCTTCGCGACTGCGGGCGGCTCACCCGGTGGATGAGTTACCGGGATAGGGCGGCGGACGTACTGGCCTGCGGGGGTCGGTAGGTGCGGTCGGCATAGCCGGCGGTAGCGCCGCCCGGCGCGGCCGCCGCCGCCAATTGCGTCGGGGCCGTGTCGAGGTATCGGGTGGCGGCGGGCCGAGCGATGTGGCACAGGTCGTGCGCCAGGTTGATGCCGTGGTCGCGTTCCCGGCCGGCGGGGTAGCGCTCGATGAGATACACCGACGCCGCGCGTGCAGCTTGCTGCGCGAAGAACGCTTCGCTGATGTCGTACTGGGCGACCGTGTCGGCGACGGTGCGGTAGATCAGCGGCTGGCAGTTGCTGGGGTGTAGCCAGGTCAGCACTTCCCGGCCGTTCTCGGCGGCGAGCTGCGCCGGGTCCTTGCCGGGTACGTCGGCGGGGATCCGGGCGAGCCAACCGGCGGCAGCCAGTTTCTCACCGACCGTGCGGCTGGCCGCCCGCCCGGCGGGGTCCCCGTCGAGGGCGACGACGATCCGCTTACTGGGCACGAGTTGCGCCAGGGCGGCCAGGTGCCGGTCGGTGATCGCGGTGCCGCAGGCGGCCACCGGCACCAGATTCGACGGGAATTGCGCGATGGCCAGGGCGTCCATCGGCCCTTCCACCAACACCGGCACCGCGCCGCGGCGAAGCCGGTCGGCTCCCTCAGCCAGGCCGAACAGCAGCCGACCCTTGTCGAACAGCTCGGCGGCAGGGGAGTTGAGGTACTTCGGTGTCTTGTCCGGCTGCACAGCGCGTCCGACGAACCCGGCAATGGTGGGTCCGTCGGCGATGACGGCAACGACCCGGTCACGGAACACATCCGTGAGGCGGCCGTCCTGCCCGGTCCGGGCGACGCCGGCGGCCAGCTGCACCGTCTCGTCGAAGCCCAGTTGTTTGAGGTGGGCGACCAGGCCACCGCCGATCGGTGCGTAGCCGACGCAGAAACCGTCGGCCACTTCGGCGATGCCGCGGCCGGCGAGATAGTTCCGGGCGATGTCGAGCCGTCCGTAGTCCTGGAAGTAGGACAGGGTCGCGGCGGTGACCGCACCGAGCTCCCGGCTCGAGTCGGTGAAGATCGGCCCCACGCCGACTGGTGCGCGCACGACCGGGGCGGCATCGGTCAAGGTCTGCACCGACTGTTGCGCTCGGGTGGCCAGGTCGGCGGCGTGGTCTGCGTCGATGTGTTCGGCCGGCTCGAGGCGGCCGATGATGGCGCGGCTGGCGGCGATCACCCGGTTACCGGTGTCCCGCACCGCGGCGACCATCGCCTCCTGATCGCCGGCGGAGGCCGCCCAGCGGGCCAGGTACGGGAAGGTGTAGTCCGCGGTGTCCAGGCCCTGACTGGTCAGCACCATGAACGCAACCGATTCGGCTTCTACCTCCACGATGCCCCGGCAGTCACGCGGCCCGGCCTCGGTACCGGGCGGGTTGTGCATCAGCACATGCCCGAGTTCGTGGGCCAATGTCTTGACCGCTTGGAGGGTGGACACGTCATCACGAACCCGGACGATCCTGGGCTCGAACATGGTCACGCCGTTCGCCCCTCGGCAGTCACCGCGTTCCACGGTGAAGCCGCGGTCGTTGATGTGAGCGGCGAGCGCGTCCCACAGTTGCGGGGCCACATCGCCCTGCAGCAGCGCCGGCTGCATCAACGGCAGCTCCTGGCCGGGGGCTACCGGGTCGGTTTGGGATACGTCGAAGATTGTGGCGTTGCGGACTCCGACGATGCGTCGCTTCCCCGGCTCGGTTGCCGGTTCCACCGGTGCGGGCGGTGTGGCTGGGTGGTCGGCGCCGGTCTGGTCGTTGGTTTGGTTTCTGCGGGATAGGACCGGGGCGAGGATAGAGATTCCCTGTTCGCCCTTTCGGACCTGGCGGCCCAGTTGTAGCCATGCCTGGTATCCGGCGACGTAGCTGGCGCGGGGTGCCTGCGCCCAGATCAGCACGGTGTTGTTGAATGAGTAGTCGTGAAATTTCGCGGCGAATCTGAGGTAGTTCGCCCATTCCTGGCCGCCGACCAGTCGCTGGACCCCGTCCACGATCCTTTCGTGGGTGGCCTGCAGTTTGGCGTCGGCGGCTACCCGCCGCCGTTCCAGTTCGGCGGGTGAGGGTGTACGGATTGCCATCACAACTGTCCTTCTGACCGTGTCCGAAGCCGGCTACCGCGCCGCGCCGTTGGTGAGCTGCTTTTCCAGCACGTCGATCCGCCTGGCTTGCGCGAGGAGCTCGGCGGTGGCGTCGGTGCGGAACGCGACGAGCAACTCGACGGCGTGCTGCAGGTCGCCCAATATCGGCATGACGTCCACCGGCCGGGCCACGTCTCGTTGCGGTTGCTCGGTCATCGCGCTTGTGCTCCTTCATGGCTGTGGTGCTCGGCGGCGGCTGCGCCGATAGGCGGAGCCGCCGCCGCGGTTTTGGTGGGCAGCGGCGGTACAGAGATGCCGAGGTCGCGGGGCATGCCCGGGGTGAGGCCGGCGGCGGTCAACTGCTCGAACGCCGCGGTGACAGACCCGGCGGTGGCCTTGTGGGCCTGGTTCGCGTTCTTCAGCGCCGAGGCCGCTTTCTGTACGGCGGCGGCGGATTTGTGCTGTGCCCGGCGGGCGGATTCCAGGGCCTTGATCGCGGTGAGTTGGGCCAGCGGATCGACTGCCGCGGCGGTGGTGGTGTCAACCATGACAAAAGCGTAGCGCCGGCAGTAGTGGAAAGCAACGGAGCAAGCTATAGTCTGGGGGGCCCCCAGACGCTTTGCCGGCTGGGAGCCGGTGGTGTTACCTCCCGATCGGGAGTCGCTGCGCTGGGCGTTGGATGGAGAGGCGGGGAAGTGGACGAGTCGAGAGACGCGGAAGTCGACGCCGCTGTCTTTGTTGACGGGTCGGCTGATCAGGGGATCGGCCGGGTGGCCGGCGGCGACGATTCGGTTGAGCAGCAGTTGGTCGGGGGGCAGGGTGCGAGGCGGCCGAGGTGGATCGAGCGGCGACCACGGGCGGTGAAGGTGCGGCTGTTGGAGGAGGAGCATCGGGCGTTGGCGGTGCTGGCGGCGGATCAGGGTGTGTCCATTCCGCGGTTGCTGGTTGAGTCGGCCCGTTCGACCGACCGGGGGCAGTCCGTCACGCAGCGGCGGGCGGCGATGATGGAGATGGTCGCGGTGCGCCGGTTGTTGGCGGGGGTGGCCAATAACATCAACCAGATCGCGAAGGCCGCGAACACCGGCCAGTTGGATGAGGTCGGGGAGCGGTGCGCCCGGGAGTTCGCGGCGCTGCGAACGTTGTCGGACAAGATCGCGGCGACGGTCGATGAGATGGCCAAGCGGTGATTCCGAACATCACCCGGGGCAGCGATTTCGGGAAGTTGATGCGTTACCTGGTCGGGCCGGGTCGGGCGAACGAGCACACGATGCCGCATCTGGTCGCCGGTGACCCGGCGATCATGACGTGGTTCGACAGTTCCGAGCTCGGCGCGGCGGATGCGGCGGTGTTGGCCGATGATCTGGGGCGCCCGTCGGTGTTGTCGGGGCGGGCACCGAAGGCCGGCGCGGTGTGGCACTGCTCGTTGGCGGTCGCGGTCGAGGATGGGCCGCTGACCGATGAGCAGTGGGCGGAGGTGGCGCAGCGGTTCATGGACAAGATGAACTTTTCCGCCGAGGCGTCGGGCCGTTCGCCGATGCCGTGGCTGGCGGTGCACCACGGGCAGAGCAAGAACGGCAACGATCACATTCACTTGGTGGTTTCGACGGTTCGGGAGGACGGCACCTTCGTCGACACGCATCGGGACTTCGCTCGGGCGCAGCAGGCCAGCCGGGAGATTGAAACGGAGCTGGGTTTGCGGCAGCTGCAGGGCCCGCAGGTCGGCCTGGGGGTGAAGGGGCTGACTGGGGCGGAGCTGAACCTGTCTGGGCGGACCGGGCGGGAACCGAGCCGGGTCACGTTGGAACGGGCGGTCCGGGCCGCGGCCACGATGAGCGTGACCGAGGCCGACTTCGTCGCCGCGGTCCGCGGTATGGACATCCGGATCGCGCCGTATTTCGCGGCCGGCCGCAGCGATGTGGTCGCCGGCTACAAGGTGGGCTTGAAGGGCCCGGGCGAGCGGATGTTCGGCGGTGGCCACCTGTCCAAGGATTTGTCTTTGCCGCGGTTGCGGTTGCGGTGGGAGGACACCCCGCAGGCGCATCTGGAGGCGGCGAAGCAGTGGCGACGCTCGGACCGGGAGACTCGGGTCGGCGGCGCAGCACCGAAGCGACCCGCGCCGCGTCCGGTCGATGAGATCAACCAGCGGCTGTTCGGAATCGAGCAGCGTCTGGCCACCGTCCGGCCCGACGATGTGGAGACGTGGGGGCAGATCGCCGGTGACACCGCCGGGATCCTGTCGGCCTGGTCACGGAGCCGGGAAGGGGACACCCCCGGCCCGCTGGCCGCCGCCGCCGCCGCTACCCGGCAGCTGGGCCAGTCGCACCGCTGGGCCATCACCGGCCGCCGCACGATCCGGCCCACCTCCACCGACGCGGCGCTGCTGGCCCACCAATTCACCATCGGCGGTCACGGCGCCGTCGGACAGGCCATCTTTCTGCGGCAACTGACCAACACCCTGTTCGCGATCCACCAGGCGGCGCTGGCGATGAAGCAAGCTCGGATCGCCGAATCCATCGCCGTTGCGGTCCGCCGCGACCTGGTGCAGGTGATCGCCCAGCTCCCCGCCATTCCCGAACATGTCCTTGCCGGCCGGTGCCCCACCGTCGCCGAGGCGCAGGCGGCGATCGCCGGCCCGGCCAGACCGGTGGGCCGGCCGATGCCCGAGGTGATGACCCCCACCCGGCGGGCGGCGCTCAACGCCGCCGCCACGTCGAACCCGACCAGCGGTCTCGAACGATAGGAGAACAACTGATGGCCCATCCCGATTCCGACGGTGCCGCCGAAATGTTGGAGGGCGGCCACCGCGCCATCGCCACCGCGGCGCTGCGGCTGGCCGAGCTGTACGCCGGGCGGATGCAGATCCACGCGCGGCTCCGTGAGCAACACGCACGCGCCGGCGGCGACTCGGACCAGCAACACGCCACCATCGCGGCGGCCGCCGGTCAGATGCTGTTGCGCAACACCGGCGCCGACCAACTGCGCAGCGTCCCCAACGGTCCTGACGGGGCGGGTGAAAAAGTCCGGGCCGGGGTGATCCGGGCGGAGGCGGTCCGGGACGTCCCGCTGGAGGAGTTCACCCACGCGCACCAGCAAGCCGCGCAGGAGCTGGCCGGCACAGGCACCGGCGTCGCCGCCGCCGACGAGGACGCCGTCATCCGTCGGCAGTTCGAGATCCTGGAATCCGAGGCGTTCGTCCGCGCCGTCATCGACGACAAAGAACAGTGGGAAGCCAGGCGGATCACCGCGAGCGCCCCGAACCCGGCCGCGCACCGCAGCGAAGAACTGGCCGCCGCCGAAACCTGGCTGGCCCGCACCGCACCAGCGGACTTCGACCTCTACCGGGCCACCCAAGTAGATAAGGACACCAGCCGGGCCGAGGTAGCGCAGGAGAACCTGGTGAACCGGTACGAATCCACCCCCACCGAGCAGCGGGCCGTGACCGCCGCGCCGAAGCCCGGCTACGACACGGCCCCGGCCCGCTCCACCCGCGCCGACACCCTGGACCGCAGCGGCCTCGAACGGGACATCATCGAAAGCGCCATGATCACCGACCTGGGCTTCGGCACCCCCGCCGCCGACGCGGTCACCGCCACCACCACTGCACGCCGACCTGCCACCACAGCCCGCAGCCGCGGCACCGAACGGGAACACCAAACTCTCGGCCGTTAACGACGGTGGACCGTCACCCTAAATGCAGACCCGCACATCAGTGATCGTGACGATCAGTTATGTTCCCGTTGATCAGCTCGGTGATGGTCCCTTCCTCGATGTAGGCCACGATACGGAACATGCCAACTGCCAGTTGGCGTCACCAGCGCACGACCCGGCTACGGTTACCGACGGTGACCGCTCGGCTTGATATGACGACGGTGCTCGGACCAAGCGGGGCGTCCCGGTCACCGATCCCTCTGCGACGCAACGTGGAAGGCCGATAGGCGTGTTGTTTGTGGCCGTATCGCTGGCGGGCTGCCTCGCCGGTGGTATCGATCAGGGAACCGATGAACGCCCAGGAGTAGCCGTGTTCGCGGGGCGTGGGCGTCTCGGACGCTGCGTTCGGCATCCGACCGCGCAAGAACAGCGCGGCGTAGTTCGACCGGTTGTCGACGACGGGCCACACCAACTCGGAGGCGCGGCCGGACAGCGCCGACCGCACCGAGTTGGTCAGATCGACCCGTGAGGCGGTGTCGATGCCGGCCCGCACGACTTGATCCGACCATAGGGGCCACCGATGTCAGGGACAATTATCATCGGGCCGTCAGCGGGTCAGAGCCGGAGCGAGAGGTCCGTCGTAGCCTTGATGGCGGAGTCGCCGACGGGGCGGGGCGCGTGCAGGCTGTACAGCGCATCGCCGCTGAGCGGGGTCGTCGCCCAGGCGGCGGTGAACGTCCACGACGCCAGCGAGCACGTCACCACCAACCGGTGCGGCGTCTCCAGGAAGATGATGTCGGCGCGCAACGTATCCGGGTCGGTCCATCCACCGGCGACGGAAAGGGTTACCGCGCCGTTCGGGCCGGTTGCATCCGAGGTCGCCCAGCCGTCGGTGCCGAGGCGGGCGACGAGGCGGGACCCCGTCTCGACCAGCTTCAACGACCACTCGTCCCCGTCGGCGACCACCTCGACGGAGGTCAACGTCGGCTGGTCCGCGCAGACCCCACCCGCGGGCGCGAACCGAGCGTCCTGCCAACCCGACCGTTTCCCGGCGGGCTCGGCGGCGGCCGCGGGAATCGGCAATGCCAGCGTGGCCAGCCGGTCGACGAGTGCGGCGTCGCCCGACCCGTCGCCCGGGACGTCACCGAACGCGGGCAGCAGGTGCTGCCACACCGCATTCAGCAGCAACTGCATCTCCCCGGTCGCGGCGGTGATCGCGACGACCGCGTCATACTCGGGCAGAACGAGGCAGAACTGCCCGTAGGCGCCGTCGCCGCGGTAGCCGTGCCGGGACCTCCAGAACTGAAACCCGTAGCCCTGCTGCCAGTCCGGTGTCGGTTCGCCCGCCGTGGATACGTGCGACCGGGTGGCGTCGGCGACCCACTGCTCGTCCAGCAGTCGGCTGCCCTGCCACACACCGCGGTCCAGGTACAGCTGACCGAGGGCGGCGACCGCCTCGGTACCGGCGTGCAGCCCGCTGAACCCGACCTCCCGCCCGGAGACGTCGCGCTGCCAGGTCGCCCCGCCGATGCCGAGCGGGTCGAACAGCCGCGGCCGCAGGTAGGAGGTCAGCGGCTGCCCAGTGACGCGCTGCACGATCGCGCCGAGGGTGAAGGTGTTCGGCTGGTTGTACGCGAACACCGCGCCGGGGTCGCGGTCCGGCGCCACCCGCAGAAAGCCGCGAACCAGGTCGGCGGAATCCTCGGCGACCGCCCGGCCGAGCGTTTCCGCAGTGTGGCCACTGGCCATCGACGCGACGTGGCGGACCAGCAGGGCACGGCTCCGGGGATCGACAACGTCGCTGTCGAGCTCGGGAAAGTAGGAAAGCACGGTGCGGTCGAGGTCGACCAGGCCCTCGCCGACCGCGAAACCCGCCGCGGTCGAGGTGAAGCTCTTGCTCAGTGAATACAGCAGGTGCACCCGGTCCCGGCTGAACGGCGCCCACCACCCTTGGGCGACCACGCTGCCGTGCCGGACCATCATCAGACTGTGGGGCTCGATCGCCGGCGCGGACTCGACCGCATCGAGGAACGCGGCGATCCCGGCGGGGTCGACACCTTGAGCGGATGGGGTACTGACGGGCAGTCTGTGCTCGGTCATGCCCGGACCATAGACCTCCCGGTCTATGCGTACCGCAGACCGATCCTCAAGCGCCGTGACGTCCCGCGCGGCATGTTCGTGGTTACCTGACCGGGTGCCTGGTAGCCGATGGACCTCATTTGTGGCCGACCCCGACCGTCGTCGGATTCTGCACGAGGACGGCAACGAGGCCCACCGACTTCGCGTGGAGCACGACCGGGGTCGCCTGTACGTCGAGTTGAGCGGAGAGGACGGAGCAGGCCCGTGGACCGTCCTGGCAGTTGACCGGGCGTCACGTCGTCACGCGGTCGCCCAGGCCGAGACCAAGACGGCCGCCGCCCAGGCAGCAGCCCACGCCCTGACGGAACTGCTCGACCACTGATCAAACCACCGACATAAGACCGGGACTCCGAACAACCACGCCCCGCTGACGTTCCGGTAGCGGCCTCAGCGGGGCGTCCGCAGAGAGGTGGCCAAGGTCTTCATTAGATGCGCGACGCGGCTCTCGCCGACCGGCGCGGAGGGGGTATCGACTGAGAACGTCGACCAGGACTGGACTTGCGCGTCGACGAGCCTGCTCGATCAGCGCGCTTCCGACGCCAGGGTCGTCGCCTGCGCTCATTTCGGCAGCGCGCGCCGCGCTGCCGTGAACAGGGACAGGACCTCCTGAGCGCTCTCGGCTGCGTAGCGCGCCACGATCCGCAGCTCGTCCATCGTCAGCTCGAAGTCCCCTGTTCACGTCGGCATGCTTCCATTCTCGCTGACGCGAGCGTCCGAACCGCAAGCCGATCCCCGACCGGAATGCGCTACCAATGCGGCAATTGAGGGTGTTCGAGTGCATCCTCTTTGCCCGCATCGGCCGATTGACGCGGGCACCTCCGCTGCGGATCTTGGTTGCGTCTGGCCGCGGACTACCCTCCGACGATGCAGCCTGAGTCCGGGCACCGTGCCGTCGCTGCGGCTCGCAGCACGATCGAGCCCGGTCGACCGATGGAGGTGCGTGCCTTTGCTAACCGCGAACCTGCGGCGGCAGCGGCAGTACTGATGAGCGACGATCGGACGTGTCGAGCGGTCATCGTTGAAAAGCGTTCAGGCGTCTGGACCACCAACGATGCTCTCGGCGAGCGGTTAGGACTTTGGGACTTACACGACCGACCGGAGAAGACCGTGGCACCGTGGGCGTTGGGGCAGGCAGCAACTTCGCAGTCCGGTCCGCCGCGAGCAGACGGCTCGCCGCCAGTTAATGCTTGGACCGCGCTCATTGATTTGGCCGCGCCCGACGCAGTGTCGGTGCTGGTTCGCAGCAGGCTGGACGAGCACGAGGTTCCCGTTGGGCCCGATGGGGTAGTCCTCGCACTGCTCCGCGCGTCGTGGGGTGGCCGGCTCCAGATTGTCGTACGGACGGCAGACGGCGACGTCGTTCGTACAGCACCGTCATAGCCTCATCGAGATTCATCGCAACGGCACGCCATCCGTGACCGGTCACCGATCCCCGAGCGGGACGCCAACACCGGGCGTCGTCGACGTGGGCTATCGGGGTTGCGCCACGCCGAATCCCCGGTTTCGAGCTGCCCCGATCAATTGCCGATCGGCACTTGCTACGACGGTGGCCCGCGCCGCCACCGCAGCCGCCAAATGCACGGCGTCGTAGCCACGGAGTCCGTCGATTTCGGCGATGTCGCCGGCCGCCCGCACCAGTGCGGTGTCGACCGCTACGACGCTCACCTGTTCCCAGAGCGCCTCGAATTGGTTCTTGGCTGTGTGCATCTTGGCATCGTCAAGACGCCTGCTGCGCTGCGCCGCGGCCAGAGCTGCGCGCGCTTCGACGTAGCCGACTTCGGCGCACACGACATGGTCCGCTTCGAGCCAGATCCGCTCCGCTTCGGCTCGGTACGCCTCGTCATCGACCAAAAGCTTGACCAGCATCGACGTGTCGAAGTACGCGATCACCTGCGCTGCGCGGCGACGTAGTCGTCCAGGGAACTGCTGCCAACAAGTCTGACCCGCTCAGTGGGTAGCCGTCGTCTCGCTGACAGTGGCGGTTGCACGATGCCGGCTTCCACCAGAGCGGCCATCCGATCGACGTCGGCGGACACGGGACTCAACCTCGCGATCGGCCGTCCATGTTCGGTCACCACGATCTCCTGACCGCTCTTGACCAGGTCGAGGTAGGCACTGAGACGATTCTTCAGGTCACGCACGCCGACCGGGCCAGACACATTGGATGTAGCTACTTCCATCTTGGCCAGTGTAGTCACAAGTGAAGGAAAGGACCCCAGCTCGCCCAAAAGAGGGATCGACAAGCGGGACGTCAGCTGTACCACTCGGGAGCCGTCTGCTCGATGGCCCGGACAACGGCGTCCACCACGAATGCGCGGGCAGCGTCAGCCTCGCCAGCGCGGGGCGGCCGGTCCGAGTCCCAGCCCAGACCGCGCTCGTCGCGGACCTGTACCAGCAACGGCCGCCAGCGCGGCTCGAGTGTCCGAAATCCCCACTCCAGCGCGCCCGGCTTGCTCGTGACCTCGGCGGTGTTGAGGGTGTAGAGGATGCGGCACGCCGTTACCACTGCGTAGCGCTGGCCCCAGGCGATGGTGTCGATGTCGACTCAGGTGGCGAGGTCCTCGAGGAGGGTGGGGAGCGACGCGGCTGCCTCGCAACGCATCAGGTCCTGGGACACCAGCGGCATGAATGACCGAGGTGCTGGGCCAGTCAGGCTGATGCCGTGCTCGCGCAGGATCCAGCGGGTGTACGCCCGGTTGCAATGGTCGTCCCAGTCCAGGGTGCGGTGGCCGTGGTCGTTGAACAGCCACTTCCGGCCGAGGTGGTTGACCGAGGCGAGCTCAGCGACCGGTGCATAGGACCCCTCGAGGTGGTGCCACCAGTGCCCTTCGCGTGTTGGGATCACGTCATGGAGGTCGCGCAGCTGAGCGATCTGCGGCTTGGTGAGCGAGCCGTGGGTCGCGACGAGCCAGTCGCAGTCGCTTTGCCGGTCGCCGCCGCCGAGTGCGAACGACCCCTGCACGTAGGCGCCGGCGAGATTCCCGCCGAGGATCCGCCGCCAGTGTCCGAGCAGCTCGACGAGGAGCTCGTCGAGCTCGATGTACGCCAAGACCAGCCGCCGCTGCGGGACGGCGGCCAGGCCAGCCTGCGCCAGACCACCAGACGACGATCACCCAGAACACCGGCTGACCCACCACCCCGGGGCCGCCGACATCGCTTCCCTATCCGGTCAAGGACCGCGCATCGGTGAGCGGCGCACGATTGTCGGCGCCTGCGGAACCTCGTGGCGGGCATCAGGGACAGCATTGCCGTGGATGTCTTCCACACCCGTGACGTATTTAACGGCGGCCGATACCGCGGCGGCGACCGGGATGGACGCGAAAGCGCCCATGATCCCGGCCAGCACGGTGCCCACGGTCAACGCGATCACGATGACCACGGGGTGCAGGCCGACCGTGCGGCCCATGATCAGCGGCTGGTAGAGGTGTCCTTCCAGCAGGTCCTCCACCACCAGCACCGCGAGCAGGATCACCGCCGGCCACAGACCCACGGTCAGCAGTGTCACCATCACCGCCAGGCCGCCGAACACGAATGCACCGACGATCGGGATGAAGCTGCCGAAGAACACCAGCAACGCCAGCGCGAGCACCAACGGCGTGCCCAGCAGCCACATGGCCACACCGATGACCACCGCGTGGATCACCGCGATGATCGCTGTTCCACCGATCCACCCAGACAACACCGAAAAGGCTCGCTTCCCGGCGCCGTTGACCACTGGGCGGGCACGGCTCGGTAACAGCCGCACCACCCAACCCCATTGCCTCTCACCATCGGTGAGGAAGAACAGCGTCAAGAACAAGGTCAGCACCAGGCCGGTGATCAACTCGACGATGAACCGCCCCGCGGACAGCGCCACGGACAGCAGGTTTGAGTAGTTCGACTCCACCCACTTCTGCATCTTGTCCACCAGGTCGGCGGAGCCGCCGCCCCCACCGGGCAGCCGTTGCACCAGGGTGCGTACCCCGTCGAACACCTGCTGGACCTGGTTGAAAAGGGAATCGGCGTTGCCCCCTATCCGGAACGCGACGAATCCGATGATCCCGCCGATCGCCACCACTGCGCCGAGCAGCACGAGCAGCGCGGCCGACCAGTCCGGCAGGAAGCGGCGCAGAAATCCCGCGGGTCGGTGTAGCAGCGCAGCGAAAAGCAAGGCCAGGAAGATCGGCACGCTGACCACCGGGATGCCAACCAGAAACGTGACGACCAGGTAGAGAACTGCACCGACGATCAGCATCCGCCAACCCCACGCAGCGGCCAGTGCCAACGCCGGCGGCACCGCCCGCCTCCCGGCCGTGCCCCGGACCGGACCGTCGCCCACGCCGCGACGGGCGGTGCCGTCACCGGTTTGCATCGCGGACCGGCGCGCCTGCCGCCCAACGGCTCGGCGTCGCAGGCTCGCCACCGACACCGCGCCGGGTACTCGCGGCCCGCGACGGTGGAACGGCGAAGGAGTCACCATCGAACGATGCGCACGCTCGAGTACGACGAGGCGGTGTCCATGGTCGGGAAAGTACCCCATCTGTACAGCTGGCACGCAAACGATGAGACCCTGCTCGGTGCAGATGTGCCTGCCGCTGGGGTTGTAAATTGGCATCTCATTTGGCGCGTTTCTTGCTCGCCATTTGGCCGCCTGGTCAGGCGGACGAGATGCTAAAACACCTCGACGCTGCCGAACGCCGCAGCCTTAACGACGCACTCACCAAGCTCTACACCGAACTCATCCGAACCGACTGACAACTGGCAGCCTGAACCACTCGCTCGTTCGTCGGATCAACTCGCCGCAACGGTAACGCCCCGCGGGACGCGCACAGGCGGCCATTTCTCGTTGAGTCGGCGCGCGCGGCTTGCGTCCTGGCTGCCGATCGACCATTATAGTTGTCAGACGACAAGAGTCGTCGAGCGGCAAGCGTCACCGTCGCCGGTTCAGGTCGGCCGTCGCGCCACCTATCGGGTTAGCGCTGCGTGGTTAGCTCACTCCGAAGCGATGGAGGCAGCATGCATCGAGGAATTGAACCGGGCGCGGGAGCGCCGGCGGCGATGCTCGGCCCGACCGGCCGGCCGCGCCGATGATGCCGGTCGGGTCCAGCTCACGAATAGCCGAGCCAGGAACATCGGCCGCTCCGGAGCACCTGTTTGATCGGATGCTGGGCAATGTCGAACACGGCCGGTTCGAACGGTTGCGGTCGGGGCTGACTGCGGTGTCCGCACTGTTGACCGGGGCCGGGGGGGTACTTCCACGGGCGCGGGGAGGCCCACAAACCTGGCGGCTGGGCCCTGGCCCCCCGCTTCGCCCAGCAGATGGCGAGCGGGGCCGCAATGGGTGTCCATGGCACTGTCCGGGGGCGGCAGGAACGCGTCCTGACCGTCGGGGCGGTGACTGACGATGCCTAGCTTCTTCCCGTGGTGGGTGGTGATCACCCATTTCGTGAACATCTTCTTCATGGTGCTGTTGTTCCGCAGCGGGCTCGAGGTGCTGTCGGCGTTCCCGAAGTTCTACTGGCACGACAACTGCCCGCCGGGCCGGGAATGGCTGCGGCTGTCGAAGAAGATGTATGCCGCGGACTCGCGCCGACCGTGGTCGTCGCTGGACGAGGAGGAGTCCTGGTCTCCGCTGATCGCGCTGCCCGGTCGTAAGAAGTTGGGACTGGGTAGGCACTGGCATTTCCTGAGCGTGCAGTTCTGGATCCTCACCGGCGTGGTCTACGTCGCGATGGTCTTCGCCAGCGGGTATTGGCACTACCTGATCCCGACCAGCTGGTCCATCATCCCGGATTCGATTCGCTCGATCGGCACCTATCTGCAGTTCCACCTCCCGGCCAAGATCCCGGGCCAGCCGTTCGAGCCGGCGCAGAAGCTGGCCTACTTCCTGGTGATCTTCGTGCTGTCCCCGCTGCAGATCGCCACCGGGGCGGCCATGTCGCCGTCGGTCCTGGCCCGGTTCCCCTGGTACGGCCAATTGTTCGGCGGCAAGCAGGGGGCCCGCAGTTTGCACTTCCTCGGGCTGTGCGCGTTCGCGGCCTTCATCGGGGTGCATGTCTTCATGGTGATCGTGCACGGATTGCCGCAGGAGTTCGTCGGGATCGTGCTGGCCGGCCGCGGCACCGCGTCCCTGGCGCTGGTGATCGGGCTGATCGGGCTGTTCCTGATCGTTGTCTTCCATGTGGTGATCACGGTGTTGTCGCTGCGGCGACCGCGAACGACGCAACGGCTGCTCGGCGTGGTGGTCAACCCCTTCGAACGGGTCATCTCCCGGACGTTCCGATCCCGGGAACACTACGGCCGGCATCACATCTCGCCCTACCACCGGGTCAACGGCTACCCACCGACCGACGCCGACTACGAACGGTTGGCCGAAGGGGGCTTCGCGGACTACCGACTGCCCGTCGGCGGCCTGGTCGCGCGACCGGTGTCCTTGTCGCTGACCGAGCTGCGGGCATTGGGTACCCAGCGGCAGATCACCAAGCACCAGTGCATCCAGGGCTGGAGTGCCGTCGCGGAGTGGGGGGGCGTGCCGTTGGCCCGCCTGGTTGATCTCGTGCAGCCCAGCGCCGAGGCGAAATACATCGTGTTCTACGCCTTCGACGACAAGGGCCTGACCGAAGGTGAAGGGCGGTTCGGCTACTTCTACGGAACGATCCCGCTGCACCTGGCCGAGGATCCGCAGACGCTGCTGGCGCTGGAGATGAACGGATCTGCCCTGCCGGTCGAGCACGGCGCCCCGATCCGTATCCGGATCGAGACGCAGCTCGGTTTCAAGATGGTCAAGTGGGTCAAGGCCATCGAGTTCGTGGCTGAGACCAACGACATCGGCCAGGGCCAGGGCGGTTGGCGCGAAGACCAGCAGTACTACGCCAACGCGGCTGGCATCTGACCGGCGCGCGCGCCGACTACGCACACAGGAACGGTGACCGCAGTCCAGACGGGAACCATCAAGACGAACGTCCCGGGCCGCCTGGACCGGCTGCCGTAGGCCCGCTTCCACTGGCGGATCGTCTTCGGCCTGGGCACCGCCTAGGTACTCGACGGACTCGAGGTGACGATGGTCGCCTCCGTCGGCTCCCGGCTGATCCAGAAGGACGCCGGGCTCGCGCTGACCGTTAGTGATATCGGGCTGGCCGGCGCGATCTACATCGTCGGGCGTGCCTCGGCGCGCTGTTCTTCGGTCAGATGTGCGATCGGTTCGGACGCAAGAAGCTGTTCGTGATCACCCTGGTCCTCTACATCGTCTCCACCGTGATCACCGCCTTCTCGTTCGCGCCGTGGTTCTTCTTCCTGGCCCGATTTTTCACCGGCGCGGGCATCGGCGGGGACAGTCGCGGGGATGCTGTTGCTGCTCGCGCGCCGTACCTACCCCCGCGACGTCGCGACCGCTCTCGCCTCGGAGAACGCGGCCGCACCGGCTGCCTCGGGCCCTGGCCTGCAAGACACCAACCAATCCAAGGAGCATCCATGACAGACCATGGCAGCCGCGGCCCAGGCTCCGGCCGCGTCTGGAACCCCGGTGAATTTGGATCCTGGGTCATCTCGGATCTGTGCGCCGCGAGACCCGGTGTTTGCGGCGGATCACAAGCAGGAGCGCGACGCATCCGAGGACGAACGGCAACGGGTGCGCACCGAGTCGCCGATGGACCGCGGTCCCGGTGACGGGCAGCAGCCGCCGGGGGTGCAGCCGTCGGGCGAGCTGGGCCACGGACTCGGCCAACTCGGCTCGGGTGAGCTGGGCCGTGCGGGTGATCGCGGCGGCGTCACGCCGGGCGTAGCCGGTTTGCCGCGCGGCCATCTCCAGTCGCCGGGTGGCGGTCTCGCCCCCGATCATGACCCGGTCGCGGGTGTGGGCGGCGACTTCCGTGTCGCCGGCTCCCGGGCCCCGCCCGCCCATCAGTTCTGCGCGGGCCTGGCGGAGCTTTTCCGAGACGTCCGGGGTCGGCTCGTCGGCGGGCATCGTTACCGAACCGGGCGACATCGTGCTCGACCTCCGCCCGCGGGCCGCGGACCAATCCCTATCATTGTCATAGGGCAACAATAGGGCTGGCGCGGAGGTGCCGCCAGTGGCGCGGATCGAGGATCACCGGATTCTCCGTTCCGCGAGCCAACCTTCACCGGGGACACTCCGCTGTTCGATCCGTTGCATCCACCCGGCCGTTGCGTTCGTACCCATATCGCGGTAATTTGTCGTACAGCAACATTCATCGTTCGGCAAGTGTGGATCCGGTCGTCGTCCACCGCGGCGGCGGGTCGGGTCGCAATCGCGAGCAGATGTCGGCGGCAGCTCGACTCGGGTTGCGCCATACCGCCAGGAAGGCAAGGACTGCCGTGGACATCACCGAACTCATCCTCACCGATCATCACGAGCAGCGACGGATATTCGCGCTGCTGGACGACGTCGATCGCGGCGACACCGCTGCGATCTCCGCGGTCTGGGGGCGCCTGCGGGTGCTGCTCGAGGTGCACGCCGCCGCTGAGGAGAAGCTGTTCTACCCGCAGCTGTTGGGACTGGGCACGGGTGCGGGCAGCAAGGACAGCGCGGCCGCCGAAACCCGGGACGCGCTGCACGACCACAACGACATCCGGGACGCGATTTCGGACCTGGACAAGCAGGAGGCGGGGACCACCGCGTGGTGGGAGGCGTTGGCCGGGGTCCGGGAGGCGAACAGCGACCACATGGGCGAGGAGGAACGCGAGTCGCTGGCCGACTTCCGCCGCCACGCCACCCTGAGTCTGCGACACGACCTGGCAGTCCGATTCGCCACGTTCGAGGCCGCGCATGCGCAGGGGATCACCGCCGTGGACAAGGACCCGGACGACTATGTCGAAGAGATGACCTCGACACAGGACTAACTGTGACGCCGACGAACCGGGTCGCGCGGCCAGACCCTTGCTCAGGAGCGGATCCCGACGGTGGATTCGGTACGAAATGGAAAGGTCGATAGATGACGACACGAAAGATCGCAGTGGTGACCGGCGGCACGGCGGGGGTGGGCCGGGCCACGGTGCGGGAGTTCGCGGGCGCCGGCTACGACGTCGCGGTCCTGGCCCGCGGGCGGGCCGGCCTGGACGGCGCGGCGGGCGACGTCGAGCAGGCCGGGGGCCGGTGTCTGGCATTGGTCGTGGACGTCGCCGACGGATCGGCCGTCGAGCAGGCCGTGGACCGGGTCGAGGGTGAACTGGGACCGATCGACGTCTGGGTGAACGTGGCGTTCGCCGGGTCGTTGGCCTTCTTCTGGGACACCAGCCCCGAGGAGTACCGGCGGATGACCGAGGTGACCTACTACGGGCAGGTCAACGGCACCCGCGCCGCATTGCGGGTGATGCGGGCCCGTGACCGGGGCGCGATCGTGCAGGTCTCGTCGGCGATGGCCTACCGCGGGATTCCGCTCCAGTCGGCGTACTGCGGCGCCAAGCACGCCATCAAGGGGTTCACCGAATCGCTGATCACCGAGCTGCGCGCCACCGACAGCGCGGTGACGATTGGGCTGGTCACGCTGCCCGGTGTGAACACGACCCAGTTCAACTGGAACCTGAACAAGATGAGCGAGCACCCGATGCCGGTCCCCCCGATCGTGCAACCCGAGGTGTGCGCGCGGGCGATCCGGTTCTCCGCCGAGCACCCCCGCCGCAACATGTGGGTCGGCATCTCCACGGTGTACACGATCCTGGGCAACCGCGTCGCGCCGGCGGTCGTGGACTGGTATCTGGGCAAGACCGGGGTGAACTCCCAGCAGACCGACCAGGACGCCCCCCGGTGGGGGTCCAACGTTTTCGAACCCCAGGACGACGAACACGACCGCGGCGCGCAGGGAGCCTTCTCCGCCAAGGCAGCCACCGAGGACCCGGTGTCCTTCGTCGCGATGAACCGGATCGCGACGCTGGTCGCGGCCGGCACTGCCCTCACCGCCGGCATCGGCACAATTCTGCGGCGGCGGGCATGAACCGCCCACGGGGAAGCTCGCGGCCTCACGGCGAGAAGTGCGCGACGGATGAGGAGATCACCCTGGCCGGCGAACGCGACGCCGACGGTTTCGCCCCGATCGGTCACTACGGGGTCCTGGGTGACGGCCGCGGTGCCGCGTTGGTCGCCGCCGACGGCTCCATCGACTGGTGGGCCGTGCCGGCGCTGGATTCGGCGCCACCGTTCGCGGCGCTGCTCGACCCTGTGCGGGGTGGTCGAATCGCGTTGAGCCCTGGTGCGGCCGACACCACCGTCACACGCCGCTACCTGCCGCACACCAACCTGCTGGAGACGACGTTCCAGACCCGAACCGGGCGCGCCCGGGTGACGGACTGTCTCAATTCTGGCCGTGCCGGGGCGTTGCCGTGGAGCGAGCTGGCGCGCCGGATCGAGGGTCTGGAGGGCAGCGTCGAGTTCCGGCTCGAGGTGCGACCGGGGGACGGGCTGCGGCAATGGCAGCCGTGGATCGAGGGTGACGGGCGGGGGCCGATCGTGCACGCCGGCACCCTGACGATGGGGGTGCGCGCTAGTCCGGAGATCAACCTGGACGTTCGACACGACCACGTCGGTGCCACGTTCACCGTAAATGAAGGGGATCGCCGCATCGTCGGTGTCGTCGCCTCCGACGCCGAACCGCTGTTCCTGTGTGATGTCGACTCGATCGATGAACGCATCAATCTTACCGCCGACAGCTGGCGGCACTGGGCCGCGCAGGTCCGCTGGAGCGGGGCCGGGCGCGAGCAGATCGTGCGCAGCGCTCTGGCGTTGAAGCTGCTGGTCATGGCTCGGACCGGGGCCGTCGCGGCGGCCGCCACAACCTCGCTGCCGGAAAGCGTCGGCGGGTCGAAGAACTGGGACTACCGCTTCTCCTGGATCCGGGACGCCGCGCTGACCATCGACGCCCTGACCGTGCTCGGACTCCAGGAGGAGGTCCACGCCGCGGTGTCGTGGCTGTTACACGCGATCGGCGACAACGGCCCCGACGTACACGTGATGTACACCCTCACCGGCGACGTGCCCAGCACGGTGCGCACCCCGCCGGTCCCCGGCTACCGGCTCAGCGTGCCGGTGATGGTCGGCAACGATGCGGCCACACAGACCCAGCTCGGCGTCTACGGCGACCTGTTCGGCACTGTCGCGGACTGGGTCTTCGGGGGTCACGTCCTCAATACCGGGTCGGCCCGAGAGCTGGCCGACCTGGCCGACCGCTGCGCCGACGTGTGGCGCCGCGACGACGCCGGCCTGTGGGAACTGGGCACCGAACGGCCCTACACCTCCTCGAAGATGAACTGCTGGCGGGCGCTGGACGCCGCCGCCCGCCTGGCCGAGGCGGGCCAGCTCACCGGCACCGGGCAACGCTGGCGCGCCGAAGCCGACGTCATCAAGGAATGGGTGAACCAGCACTGCTGGTCGGACACCAAGAAGGCCTACACCTTCTACGCCGGCAGCGAGGACCTGGACGCCTCCGTCCTGCTCGGGGCCGAAATCGGCTTCGACACCGGTGAGCGGATGTCGAGCACCATCGACGCCATCACCACCGAACTCGCCGCCGGCCCGCTGCTCTACCGCTACACCGGCGTCCACCGCGAGGAGGAGACGTTCACCGCCTGCGCGTTCTGGCGGATACATGCGTTGGTGTGCGTCGGACGCCAGCAGGAGGCGCGCAACCTGATGGACGAAATGGACATCGTGTCCAGCCCGCTGGGGCTGATGTCGGAGATGAGCGTGCCGGGCACCGGCGAGTCCATCGGTAACCTGCCGCAGGCGCTGAGCCACCTCACCCACATCCGGGCTGCCGCCGCGCTGCGGGCCGCCGAAGCGAAGTGACCGCTGTCCCGCGGTCGACCGCCGGCTTGCGCAGTTCCGTCCAACGAGGTGCTGTTTCGTCAACGGCCCCGCGAGCAGGTCGATCTGCTCAGGCCTTGCGTCGCAGTTGATGTTGGGCCAGTATTCTTGTCATAAGGCAATTGTTGCGTGACGGCAGGTGGTGGCCGCGAGGGGCCCACCGTCGGCTGACCGGTGCTGAGCGTGGTCATGGTTTGCACTTCCAGTGGTGAGGACACAGCAGATGAGCAGAACTGTCAGCGACTTCGTGATCGATCGATTGATCGAGTGGGACCTGCACCGCTTCTACGGTTTCCCCGGTGACGGGATCGGCGGGTTCGACGGCGCGTTGGAGCGGGCCGAGTCCGCCGGCAAGGACTTTCGCTACATCCGCCCAACCCACGAGGAGATCGCGGCGTTCATGGCCTGCGCGCACGCCAAGTTCACCGGCGAGGTCGGGGTGTGCATCGCGACGTCCGGTCCCGGGGCCATCCACCTGCTCACCGGCCTGTACGACGCCAAGATGGACAACCAACCGGTCGTGGCGATCGTCGGGCAACAGGGTCTGGTGTCCCTGGGTAGCGACACCCAGCAGCAGGTCGACCTCGAGCGGGTCTTTGCCGATGTCGCCGGCTACGTGCAGACCGTGACCACCCCGATGCAGGCCGCGCTGGTGGTCGACCGGGCGGTACGCATCGCCGGCGCGCAGCGGTGCCCGACCGTGGTGATCCTGCCCGCCGACATCCAGAACGAGGACATGCAGGAGCCCACGCGGGAGCACTGGGTGTCCCGCACCGGAGTCGGACACGCCTCCACCGAGCTGACGCCGCCGGGGTCCGAACTTCGCCGCGCCGCCGAGGTGCTCAACGCCGGCAGCAAGGTCGCCATGCTCGTCGGTCAAGGAGCCAGAGGCGCCCGTGACGAAGTGATCGCGGTCGCCGAGAAACTCGGCGCCGGCATCATCACCGCATTGCTCGGCAAAGATGTCGTGCCCGGCGACCTGCCGTACCACACCCAGCAGGTTGGGCTGCTGGGGTCCAAACCCAGCTACGACATGATGCAGGACTGCGACACCCTGCTCATGGTCGGCAGCAACTACCCCTACGCCGAGTTCCTGCCGAAGTCCGGACAGGCCCGCGGGGTCCAGATCGACCTGACGTCGCGACACCTGAGCCTGCGCTACCCGATGGAGGTCAACCTCGCCGGAGACGCCAAAGCCACCCTGGCCGCGCTGCTGCCGCACTTGGACCGACAGCAGGACCGGAGTTGGCAGGAGCAGGTCATCCAAGGGATGAAGGACTGGAACGACGTCATCGAGCGGGAGGCCATGACCAAGGCGGACCCGATCAATCCCCGCTACGTCTACCACCTGCTCAACCAACGCCTGCCCCGCAACAGCATCGTCACCGCGGACGCCGGGTCCACCGCCGACTGGTACGGCCACCACATCAAGCTCGGTCCCGACATGCGCGGCAACTTGTCCGGGATGCTTGCCTCGATGCTGGCTTCCATGCCCTATGCCCTGGCCGCGAAGTTCGCCTACCCCGACCGCCCGGTGGTGTGCACCATCGGTGACGGTGCCTTCCAGATGCTGGGCATGAACGAGCTGATCACCGTCAAACGCCACTGGAAGAGTTGGGCGGACCCGCGTTTCATCGTGATGGTGCTGCACAACGACGACCTGACGCAGGTCTCGTGGGAAATGCGCGAGGTCGGTGATCCGCGGTGGGACACCTCCCAGCGGGTGGAGGACATGGACTACGCCGCCTACGCCGAAGTGCTCGGCCTGCGCGGCATCACCGTCGACAAGCCCGACCAGGTCGCCGACGCATGGGATGCGGCGTTCGCGGCCGACCGACCGGTGGTGCTCGACGTGCACACCGACGCCAACGTTCCGCCGCTGCCTGCGCACATCTCCCTCGCCGAGGCCAAGGGATTCCTGGCCACACTGTTCAAAGGCGACCCGGCCGAGTCCGCGGTCATCCGCAACTCCCTGCGGGCGGTGGGCGCCCAACTGTTCGCCAACGCCAAGAACCTCGTCTCGCGCGACAAATCCTGATCCTCCGCCGAGTCCGTTCGGCCAACCTGGAAACGATCCACGCCGTTGGTCGCCCCAGACCGACGCATACGCAGAAGAAGGTCACAGCACATGCAAAGAACGACTCTCCCGGGGCCGAGCTCCCAGCCTGATCCGACCGGCTGGTCGGGCCGCTGATGGCGGCCCAGGGGAACATCCCCGCGGCGGAGCACCTGCTGGATCGAATGGTGGGCAGTGTCGAGCACGGCCGGTTCGAACGGTCGTTGTCGGGGTTGACGGCGCTGGCGGCGGTGGTGACCGGGGCCGAGGTGTACCTGGAGCACTACAAGGCCAGTTTCGGCAACAAGGTGATGTGGAGTCCGATCCTGGTCACCCCGCCGTTGGTGGTCGCCGGGATCGGTGGGGTGTTCAGCAAACGCTGGGCCAAGACAGCGTTGCCGATCGCGTCGGCGATCTTCGCGCTCAACGGGTTGGCCGGGGAGTACTTCCACGCCCGCGGCGTGGCGCGCAAACCGGGCGGCTGGGCCTTGGCGTCCTACAACCTGCCGATGGGGCCGCCGATCTCCGCGCCGGGGCTGATGGCGATGGTCGGCGGCATGGGCCTGCTGGCCGCTGTGCTGCGGCGGGAGAAGTAGACGCCATGCCCGACTTCCGCAACGCCGGTCACCTGCCGAACCTCAGGGCCGATCGGCAGCCGCCGCACCCGTCCTGGCTGCCCCGCCAGCAGGTCGGGGTCACCCCCCAGATGGTCGGCCGCTATCCCGACTACGACGTCCTGGCCGCCGCCGACACCTGGGACCACGCCACTAAGAAGGTCGTCCTGGCCCGGCTCGATCCGCCCGGTCCGCTGCGCTTCTTCACCGTCGAGGAGGAACCCACCCTGCGGGCCTTCTGCGACACGGTGCTGGCCCAGGACAACGAACCCCGCGTCCCGGTCGCGGAATTCGTGGACGACAAACTCGCGGCCGGGCGGATGGACGGCTATCAGTACGCCGACATGCCCGATGACCCCGACACCTGGCGCATCACGTTGCGCGGCCTGGACCACGCTGCCGCCGGGCACGGCGCACGCAGCTTCGCCGCCGCCGACCCGCCTACCCGGGAGGCGATCGTCGACGACTTCGCCCACACCCGCCTCTCGGGCGGGCCGTGGGCGGGACTCAACGTGGCTCACGCGTGGAGCGTGTGCCTGCGATCGATCCTGTCCGGGTTCTACTCCCATCCGTGGGCGTGGAACGAGATCGGTTTCGGCGGTCCGGCCTACCCCCGGGGGTTCATGCGGCTGGGCCCGACCAGTACCACCGAGCCGTTCGAACGGCACGGCGCCACCGACGAAGACCCGGCCCAGGCCGTACGGAGAGGACTCGACCATGGGTGACCTGCTGCGGGGCCTGCTCAAAGGGGCGATCGGACCGTCTGACAACGACTCCCGCTTCCTGCTGGACGTGCACTCGCGTGAGCTGCCCGGCCAGGACACGATGCGCCGGTACCCGCCGGGTGAGGAGGTCGACCTGGTCATCGTCGGCGCCGGCGCCGGCGGGTCGGTGTTGGCGCAACGGCTGGCCCGGCACGGTTGGAAGATCGTCATCCTGGAGGCCGGCCCGTTCTGGCACCCGGATGAGGACTGGGTCTCCGACGAGGCGGGCTCGCACGAGTTGTACTGGACGCAGAAACGGATCATCGGCGGCGCCGACCCGATCGAGTTGGGCAAGAACAACTCCGGCCGCGGCGTCGGCGGTTCGATGGTCCACTACGCCGGCTACACCCCCCGCTTCCACCCCTCGGATTTTTCCACCTTCACCGACGACGGGGTCGGCGCGGACTGGCCGATCCGCTACGAGGACCTGCGGCCGCACTACGAGCAGGTCGAGGCCGAACTACCCGTCGCCGGGCAGAACTGGCCCTGGGGCTTTCCGCACCGCTACCCCTTCTCCCCGCACCCGATCTCCGGGGCGGCCGCCCGGCTGTGGGAAGGCGCCCGCCGTCTTGGCATCGAGATGCGGGTCGGTCCGGTCGGGATCGTCAACGGCACCTTCGGCAACCGCCCGCACTGCATCTACCGCGGCTACTGCCTGCAGGGCTGCAAGGTCAACGCCAAGGCCAGCCCGTACGTCACCCACCTACCGGATGCGCTGGCCCACGCGGTGGAGATCCGGGCCGACTCCATGGCCTCCCGCATCGAACTCGACCAGGCGACCGGGCGTGCGGTCGGCGTGGTGTATCACGACGAGGTCGGCGGCGCCGAAATCCTGCAGCGGGCCCGGTTCGTCGCGATCGCCGGCTACTCCATCGAAACCCCCCGGCTGCTGCTCAACTCCACCTCGGGCCGCTTTCCGAACGGGTTGGGCAACACCGAGGATCAGGTCGGTCGGTACGTGATGGTCCAGGGGGCGAGCCAAACCGCCGGCCGGTTCCCGGACGAGTTGCGGATGTACAAGGCGCCGCCGCCGGAGGTCTCCTCCGAACAGTTCTACGAGACCGACGGCGACCGGAACTTCAAGCGGGGCTTCTCGATCCAGACCGTGTCACCGCTGCCGATCGGCTGGGCCGAGCACGTGTTGGCCGACGGGCACTGGGGTCGCGCCATGCGCGAGTACATGCGGGACTACAACCATTGGGCCACCATCGGCGTGCTCAACGAGCTGCTGCCCCAACCGGACAACCGGATCACCATCGCCGACGAATCCGACCCGTACGGCATCCCGGTCGCTCGGATGGACTACTCGCTGTGTGACAACGACAAGGCCAACATCGACTACTCGACCAAGATCATCACCAATATCCTGCACGCCGCCGGCAGCCAGGACGTGCTCACCATCCACCGCTACGCCCACCTCGTCGGTGGTGCCCGGATGGGCACCGACCCGGACAACAGCGTGATCGACGCCAACCAGCGCGCCTGGGCCGTGCCCAACCTGTTCCTGGCCGACGGCTCGGTCTGCCCGACCCAGGGGTCGGCCAACCCGGCGCTGACGATCATGGCGCTGGCCTCCCGCCTGGCGCAGCGGATGGCATCCGGGGTGGCGATGGACGACGACCGGGCGGCCCGGGGCGGCCGCCCGGCAGCGCGGTCGTCGGTGCGGTAGCAGGGCGATGCCGACCTCTCCCCACCACGGGGTGGGGAGGTTGGCGCCGATCCGCCGTGGCCCCCGGGCCGACGGCCCGTCGACCGAGCGAAGGAGTAATCATGAACGACCGACCGGACGATCCGGGCGGATCCGGGCCGCGACCTGCCTCGGGCGAGCAGTTCCAGATCAGCCACGGCGACCAGCGCGCCACCGTCGTCGAGGTCGGCGGTGGGCTGCGCCAGTACAGCGTGGGCGGGGTCGAGCTGCTCGACGGGTACCAGTCCCAGGATCGTTGCACCGGTGCGCGGGGGTTGCCGCTGATCCCGTGGCCCAACCGGATCCGTGACGGGGCCTACACATTCGGCGGCCGACACCACCAGGTCCCGCTCACCGAGCCGGACAAGCACAACGCCATCCACGGGTTCCTGCGCTGGCGCAACTGGACCTGCCGGCACCACAGCGACGACCGGGTGACCGTGGGCATCGTGCTGAACCCGATGATGGGTTACCCCTTCACCCTGGACGTCGAGGTCGATTACCGGCTCGGTGTCGCCGGGCTCGCGGTACGCACCAGCGCCACCAATATCGGCGACCACACCTGCCCGTACGGAGCCGGCCAGCACCCCTACCTCACCGTCGGCACCGAGGTGATCGATCCGTGCCGGCTGCAGCTGGACGCGGATCGGTACCTGCCCACCGACGACCGGGGCCTGCCCACCGGGAGCGCAGACGTCCAGGGGTCTGATGTCGACTTCCGGGTGGCGCGCCCGATCGGCAACCAGGACGTGGACCTCACCTTCACCGGCCTGGCCCGCGACGCGGACGGGTTGGCCTGGGTCCGGCTGACCGGTCCGGACGGGCGGCAGACGGCGATCTGGGCCGACGAGCACTATCCCTTCATCGAGCTCTACACGTCCCACACCCAGCCGGCCCCGCATTTCCGGACCGGTCTTGGAGTGGAGCCGATGACGTGCGCGCCCAACGCTTTTCGCACCGGGGATGGTTTGATCAGGCTCGAACCCGGCGAATCCACCAGTGCGACCTGGGGTATCACCGGGTCTCCTCGGTAGCGATCATCACTCCTGTCGGCCGGATCATCCGGGGCGGTGGGCACGTCGAATCCGTGCGGCCACGGGAGGGGTCATGACGAGTGGATCGGCTATCCGGTCGGGGCTCGGTCGCGGCATACCGCCGGACGCTTTCGCGGTGGTGATGGCCACCGGCATCGTCTCGATCGCCGCCCGTGATCACGGCTACTCGCTCATTGATGTTCCGCTCGCGGTCATTCGCGTTCGTGGTGCTGTTCGCCGGGCTCGGGCTGCGGCTGCTCACCCAGCCGCGAGCCTCGTTCAGGCTTGCGGGCCGTCTGGACATCGCGCTGCGGCTGTTCACCTTCGTCGCCGCGTGCGCCGTGCTCGGGCCACGCTTCGTCGCTCATCCCGGGGCGCTCTGGCTGCTCGCCATCGCCGTCACCGGAGCCTGGCTGATCCTCTTCCCGCTGTTCGTCGTTGATGTCCGGTCCCGTCCCCTGGCCGAAATTCGGAAGCACGCCCACGGTGCCTGGTTGTTGGTGAGCGTGGCCACCGCCAGATTGGCCATCACCGCCGCGGATCTGACCGACCGCACCACGTGGCCGGGTTGGCTCGTCCTGGCGGCCGTCGCCTGGATACTGGCCGTCCTGCTGTACGTCCTGATCACCGCACTGATCGTGCGGCGGGCCGCGGCCCGGCTGGCCCCCGAGGAGGTGACGCCGGACAGTTGGATTCTGATGGGCGCGCCGGCCGTCGCCGCGCTGGCCGGAGCTCATTTGCGGGCCGCGCTGATATCGCAACGATCGGCAACCGGGTGGGCCGACGCGACCCGGCCGGCCATCTTCGTGCTCTGGGTGCTGGCGAGCCTGTGGATCCCGGTCCTGGTCTACGCCCAGATGTGGCGGATGGACCACCGTCCGGTCTCGGTGCAGTTCACCGCACCTGGTGGTCCGCGGTCTTCCCGCTGGGCATGTACTCCGCCGCGACGAACGCCGCCGCACTCCAGTTGCACCTGGCCGCCCTGAGCACCGTGTCGCTGGTAGTTCTTCTGGAATGCGTTCAGCGTGTGTGTGCTCGTCGCAGCGGGGTGGGTGCATTCGGTGGCCCGGGTCACCGGACGCGCCGCCCGGACCTCACGTCACCGGCCCTGAGCGCCGGGTGACTAGCGCACCCGGAACGGGTCGGCGGCGGCCCGTTTGAGCTCCAGCCCCAGCCCGGGCCGGCTCTGATCCGGTCGCAGCGCCCCTCCGGTCGGGTCCAACACGCCGTCGAAGATCATGCGCTCGATCCGGACATGGTCATGGAAGTACTCCAGATGCCGCAGATTGGGCACGCAGGCCGCCACGTGGGCGTGCAGATTCGGCGCGCAGTGCCCGGACACCTGCAGCCCGGCGGCCGCCGCGACCGCCGCGACTCGCACCCACTCCGTGATGCCGCCGCAGCGGGTGACATCGACCTGCAGGCAGTCGACCGCCTGTGCGGCCACCATGCGCGCGAAGTACACCAGGTCGTAGCCGTACTCGCCGGCGGTGACGTCGGGCCGCACCTGATCGCGAACCTCCCGCAGACCGGCCAGGTCATCGGAGGACACCGGTTCCTCGAACCACGTCACGTCGTGTTCGGCCATCGCCTCCGCGACGCGGATGGCCTGCTTGCGGGTGTAGCCGCCGTTCGCGTCGACGAACAGTTCCACCTCCGGTCCGATGATCTTGCGGGCGAAGCCGATCCGGGCGAGATCGCGCGACACGTTGCCGCCCCACGATTCCCCGATCTTGATCTTCACCCGCGGCAGGCCCCAGTCCTGCACCCACTGCAGCAGTTGCGCCCGGGCCGCCGACTCGTCGTAGGTGGTGAACCCGCCGCTGCCGTAGATCGGCACGGCCTCGTGGACGACACCGAGCAGACGGCACACCGGCAGGCCCAGGAGCTTGCCTTTGAGATCCCACAGCGCGGTGTCGACGGCGCTGATGGCGCAGGAGACCAGACCCGGCCGTCCCAGGTTGCGGATGGCCCGCACCATCGCCTCCCAGGAGCCGGTGACATCCAGCACGGGTCGGTGAAGGATCGCGTCGGCCAGCACCTGCTCGATCAGTGGGCGGCAGGCGGCCGCGGCGTAGGTGTAGCCCAGTCCGACCTGGCCCCCGCCGCGGACCTCGACGATGACCATCGTGGTCTCCGACCAGGCCAGGGTGCCGTCGGCCTCGGGCTGGTCGGTGGGAAACCGGTAGACACTGGCGGTCACGCTCTCGATGAGTGCGTCGAAGCCGCTCACCGCCGGCCCGCCACGGGACGTGCCGGCGTCGGCGGGATGAGACCGCCGCCCCGAGCGCTCACGCCGACAATCGATGCACCCATCGGCTGTGCGGACACAAGCTCAGATGCCGAGTGGATTCTTGTCATAGGGCAACGATAGATGCTGGGCCGCGACCTGGCTACCGCGCCGTCGATGTGACGGGCGTACCCACCAGTGCTTCGATCCGGGCTGCGCGGGCTGGCTCAGGCCTCGAGCGCCTCGGATTCGAGCGCCTGCGCGGCGGCATCACTGAACGTCCGCAGCCCGTCGACCAGACTTGCCCGCGCCGCCGGCGTCATCCGTTCCAGCACCAGAGCGAAATCGTCCCGGCGCACGGCAGCGAAACCCTCGAGTCGGCGCCGACCTTCACCACTGACGCTCAGAGTCACCTCACGCCGGCTGCCGGCACTGATCTCACGGGTCATCAGGCCCGCGGCCTCCAACCGATCGCACAACCGGCTCGCCGAGGAGGGGATGGCCCCCAGTTCGCGGGCCAACGCGGTCAGGTTCATCGGACCACTGCGGTCCAGGGCGGTGAGTACCCGCAGCTGCGAGGGCGGGATCCGGGGCACCGCCCAGTCCTCGGCCCGGTCCCACAACAAGACCAATGCCTGGGCCTGCGCGAGAACCGGATCGGCCAGGGCCGCGTCCCGCCGCAGCTGAGCTCTGGACATCATGCGTACTCCCAGCCTCGTAGATGTTCCGCGCCGAAGAGGTTCATGGAACACTCCATCGTCCCACAAAATCCGACTCCAGAGGGTTTGGCCGCGCCGAAAAACTGGCACCTAAAGGCATGACGCTAGCCAGCCCGTGAACGATGCCGAACTGCAGATCACCGTATTGCGAGCGCTGGACTACGCTCGCCCGGACTCAGTAGTCAGCGTCCTGCGTCCTTTGCTGGACCGACACCTGGGTGCACGGCAGGTGCGGTTGTTGCTGGCGAACTACCAGCTGACCGCGCTGCGACCGATCCAGGACCCCGACGATCGTGCGGTGCTCCGCGACACCCCGGGCGGCGAGGCGTTCGTCACCCAACGGGCCGTCACCCTCGTCGCCGACCAGGACGCAACGGTATATCTGCCGGTGAGCATCCGCGGTGATCGGCTCGGAGTGCTGCAGCTGACCTTGCCCGCCGAGCCCGCGCCTGAGGCGGTGGACCAGTTGGGTCAACTGGCGACCGTGATCGCCTATGGGCTGCAGGCCGCGGCCCGCCAGAGCGACGCCGTGGAGCGCGCGGCCCGCTCGGAGCGACTCACTCTGGCGGCCGAGCTGCAATGGCAACTGCTACCCGGACGAGGCTGCCGGGCCCCGGAGTACGAGCTGGCCGGTCACCTCGAACCTGCCTACCACGTACACGCGGACAACTTCGATTGGTCCCAGGACGGCGATCAGTTGCTGTTGAGCGTCACCGACGGTGCCTGTGATTCTCGCGGTCAAGTCGCATCGCTGCTCACTACCTTGGCGGTCACCGCCCTGCGCAATGCTCGGCGATCCGGGGTCGGTCTGGCCGATCAGGTCCGCCTGGCTGACCAGGCCGTCTATGCCCACCACCAGGGCCGGCAGTACGTGAGCACACTGTTGATCAGAATCGACCTGGGCAGCGGGCAAGCCAGTGCCGTGCGGGCCGGGTCACCCCGGTTGCTGATCCTGCGCGGCGGCAAGGTGCTGCTACCACCACTGACCGATCAACTGCCGATGGGCATGTTCGAGGGCACCGACTACATCGAAGAGCACTTCAGATTGGCCCACCAGGACCGGCTGCTGCTGGTCTCCGACGGAATCCATGCCGCCACCTCCCCGACCCAGGACCGGTTCGGCGACGACCGGCTCCCGAACCTGCTGACCTCGACCACGGACCTGCCGGTCGGCGGCGTGGTCCGCCACGTCGTCGACGAGTTGTTCGAGCACCGCGACCTGGCCGAACTGGACGACGACGCCGCCGTCATCTGCCTGGACTGGCTCGGTCCCGGCTGCGCCGATCCCATCGGCGCGCTCCCGCAATTCCACCCCACCCCGACCAGCGGCGCGTCCAACGCGTCCGGCCGGCTCCGCCTGGTACCCGATGGACAGGGTCGCGAACGCGACGTGTCCGCGGCCGTAGACCACCGTGGGCACAGCCGCCGATAGCACCATCGTGTGCACCGCAGCCCGACACCTCCCTCTCCCCGACCGAAATTCACCACCATCGCGGATCGCCGGTCCGACGTCACCGCCGCCCGGGCGGCGGCCCGGAGCACTGGACTTCCACGTGTCCGACACCTATTTCGTGTATTTCGTGGTCGCCCACTTCCACTACGTGCTGTTCGGCACCATCGTGTTCGCGACCTTCTCGGGCATCTACTTCTGGTTCCCAAAGATGACCGGTCGGTTCCTGGACGAGGGAATGGGCAAGTTCCACTTCTGGACCACGTTCATCGGGTTCCCATGACGTTCCTGGTGCAGCACTGGCTGGGCAACATGGGCATGCCGCGGCGCTACCCCGATTACCTGCCCTCCGACGGATTCACCACGCTGAACACCACCTCCACCATCGGATCCTTCGTCCTCGGCGCATCCCTGCTCCCGTTCATCTGGAACATCTTCCGGTCCCTGCGGTACGGAGAGGTCCTCACCGCCGACGACCCCTGGGGCTACGTCAACTCACTGGAATGGGCGACCAGTTTCCCCGCCACCGCGGCACAACTTCACCTCCCTGCCCCGGATCCGCTCCGAACGGCCCGCCTTCGAACTGCACCACCCCCACATGATCAAACGGATGCGCGACGAAGCCCACCCGACCGGCACTGGCGCGCTCTGTCCCTACTGGAGGCCAACGCCCAGGTAGGCCCACCCGACGATGCCGGGGCCGACCAAGCGCGTGTGAGCAGGCAGCGAGTTGTGGTCCTGGCCGGCGGCTGCGCCACGTCTGGGTCTGGTGCGCATCGGTGGGCCACCTCAGCGATCGGCACAGCGGGCACACACCTGGCCACCATCACTTCGCCCAAGAAAAAGTATCGATCTGGGGCGGTGGCGCGTATGTTGAAACTTGTCATTAAGCAACAGTGATCGTGTTGGTGGGGCGGGTCGAAAACGCGCCAGTGTGAGGCGTTTCGGCCGGTATCGTCTGAAACCACGGCCATCTCGCGCCGGGCGCTGGTTCACTCGGCTGCGCTCCGATCGATCTGGAGGCGGCCGTGATGGGACAGGTAGGAGCAGCTGTCGAATGTGTAGCGGCGATACCGAGACAGCGTCAGCACACCGCGTCGCTGCCTGCTGACCAGGAGACCTGGCCGCAGGTGTGGGCGGCACTGGACTGGGCCAAGGCACACTACGATCCCCGAATCCTGGACGCCGCCGAGAGGGCCGTGCTGGAGCGCTATCGGCCAGTCGCGCGGGCGGTCGCCAACAATGCGGCGCCGGCTCACGGGCTGGACCAGCCGCTGGCCGAAGCGCTGGCCGAATTGGCGTTGGTCAAAGCGATCCGCCAGTGCCGGGCCTGGGACATCCACGGGTTCGAGCTGTATGCGCATGCCGCCGTCGAGTCCGAACTGCGTAACAACGCCAGGCCCGCCCCTGTGCCGCCGCCACGGCTACGCCGTTGACGACGAAGGCGATGCGCTTGGCCGGCCACCAGTTGTCCCGCTCGGCGGATGCCGGTCGCCAGCCCGGGTCTGGGTCATCGACGCGAAAGGTGCGCTGCTGTTCGGCCTCCAATGACTCCTTCCCGTCCCGCCGCCCTATACCCGCAGCCGGGCGTTTTCTCGATCGACTGATCAGGGAATCAGCCGTCCGCTTGGCCCCTCGGCGCGCCGCTCGTGAATGAGGAGGCTTCCCGGCCGATAGAGCTGGTACGGGCCGGTTGGGGGCCGCATTGCTGCTGTGGCCGCGCCCTGTCCTGGAGCATCTGCGTCACGTCCGAGTGGACACCAAGAGTGTTGCTGTCACGCGGATCCTCGGTGCTCGCCATCTCGCCCAAGCGGTGCTGTCCGGTGTCCAGCCCAGCCCCGAAGTGCTGGCCATAGGAGTCTGGGTCGACGCGGTCCACGCGATGACCGCCCTCGGTCTTGCCGTCACCGACCGGTGCCGGGCTCGGGCCGGGCTGATCGACACGGTAGTGGCCGGAGTCTGGGCGGTCCTGGGCCATCGCGACCTCCGGCACGGGATGGCCCTCCCGGCGAATCATGATTGCCGTCGAGACCGACTGGCCCGCGACGTCCTGGCGATCGCACCGGGCGGCCGCCCGCTGCTGCGACGCGCCGACGCGCTCCGACGAGATTCTCCCGCCAAAACCGTTGACATCGCGGGTGCCGGCCGGGGCGCCGATCCGGGGCCACCCCCAGCTATCGGCGCCCGATCGACATCCGTCGGTCGATGAAGGGTTTGTGCGCCGTCACTGGCGGGGATGAAGACGACGCCGCGGATGGGAATCGGTTGACGGCCTGGCGACGTGTGGCATCCTTACCAATCGACCGTGACCGATACCCATTCCTCTTCTACGGCGAGGGTTTCTTGGCTGCTATCAGCCATCACCGGCCGTCCCGTCGTGGACAGCAAATGATGCGTTCGTTGACGAATCGACGGTAGGATTCCAGAGGAATGGTCGGTTTCGGCGACGGCCCGGTGTTTGATGTTTCATGTTGTGAGGTTTCGTCAGCAGGTCAACCGGTTGCCCATCAGGACGCCGACGACGGCGCCGATGATCCGGTTGCTGTCCAGGGCGATCTTGAGTTGCTCGATCTGATGACGCGGGTCCAATGCCGTTTCGGCGTCGCGGGCCGGTGTCAGACTGCTTTCGGTTGTGGGCCGCGGCCCTTTTCACCGCCCAGCCTCCGACCGATACATTTATCCTGCCGCAGCCCAACATCGACCTTTGGGCATCACCGTGCGGTACTGGAAATTGCGCGCCAACATCTCCGCGTGCAATCGTTCAACGACGGCCAATCAACAAGCCAGGGCGTCGCGTAAGCCAGTGAGGATGTATTGCGGTGGTGCCGGTGGGGTCTGACCCTCCGTAAGCCTGACGTGATCTTGGCTGTCTTTGGTTCGATTCGTCGTCCTTACCGGCGCTGCCGTAATGCACACCAGCGGTCGGGCAACGTGACCTCATAGGAGCCTGTGCGAGAGGCGCCCATCACTGGCCTGTCGCCTCCGCCCGACCGCTGTGTGCCGACCTATCCGGTGCAAACGAAGGACGGCAATGACCACAATGACGAACTTGACGACGGCTGTCACTGGCGGCGTCGACACCCACGGTCAGATGCACCACGCTGCTGTGCTTGACCACGTGGCCGCGAGCTGGGTGATTGTGAATTCCCGACGACGCCAAATGGTTACCGTGCGTTGCTGACGTGGCTGCGTGGTCACGGTCGACTCGAGCGGATCGGCGTCGAGGGGACAGGAACTTACGGCGCTGCGCTGTTCCGGCATTTACGTGCCGCCGACGTCGAGGTCGTGGAGGTCGACCGGCCCGACCGCAAGGCACGGCGAGCCAAGGGCAAGTCCGACCCGTTGGACGCCTACTCGGCTGCCCGCGCCGCGCTGGCCGGCCGCGCTACCGGCACGCCCAAGGCTCGAGACGGCCGGGTCGAGGCGATCCGGGTGCTTCGGGTGGCCCGGAACAGCGCGTCAAGGCACGCAGCCAGACCACCAACCAACTCAAAGCGTTACTGGTCAGCGCACCGGCCGAACTTCGCGAGCAGTTGCGCTCCTTGACCGCCCACGCGTTGATCACCGCCTGCGCCCGGCTGCGCCCGGCAGGCGAGGTCGCCGACCCCGAGCACGCCACCAAGACCGCGCTGCGCCGTTTGGCCCGGCGTCACCAGTTCCTCTCCGAAGAAATCAGCGCCGCCGACGCCGAACTGCGCACTTTGGTGACCGCGGTCGCGCCTGGCCTGACCGCGCTGCCAGGCGTCGGCACCCAGGTCGCCGGACAACTCCTGACCACCGTCGGCGACAACCCCCACCGACTACATTCCGAGGCGGCGTTCGCCCACCTGTGCGGAGTTGCCCCTATCCCGGCCAGCAGCGGCAGAACCCGACGACACCGACTCAATCGCGGCGGCGACCGAGCCGCCAACAACGCGCTCTACGTCGTCGTCCTCGGCCGTCTACGCTACGACCCCCGAACCAAGGCCTACGCCGCCCGACGCACTACCGACGGGCTGTCCAAACCCGAGATCATCCGCTGCCTCAAACGCTACGTCGTCCGCGAAATCTACGACGCTCTCCAGGCCATCAACCCGCCGAAAACCAGCACCGACGCTGCTTGACAATCAATAGGAGCATCGAACGCCAACCGGTGACGACGGTCGGCCCTAAGCAACCCGGTGGGCTTACCTTGTTCGGCCATCCCGTATGCCTGCCCGGGATGAATTCTGGTGAGGGGGCCGTCTCCGGGACGGGCTCAGAGATGATGGGCTATCTGCGGATGGCCCACTGTGTTGGGCCTCGGATCGTTCCAGTTCTGACAGACCGTAGTCGGCGGCTTGCGGGCTAGCACGGGTCTCACGGCTGCGACATCGGACGTCAGCCGCCGCCACACCAAGCCGCGGACGACCACGTTGACGCCGACAACGAAGTCGCCAAATGCCGTGCTCCACATCGTCAATCGAAGTGACGACCAGGAACGCATCGGACGTGACGATCTACGAACGGCCACCAAACTGATGACGGGCTACCTATCCATGGCCGCCCGAGATCGGTACCTCCATCCACTAGGCCGAGGCGAAGCGGCGGCCTACACACCGACCACCTGGGCGTTCCTGGCCGAGGTAGCCACTTCCGGCCGACCAATCCTGGTCGGGCCGACCTATTCCGGGAAATCGGCCCTACTCAATGGTCCGAACTCTGCATACGGGTGGTACTGCAATTGGTTACCTGAAGTTTCGACGCTGAGAATTGCTCTGGACTCGATGCTCGCAGCGGCTGACCGCGGCCAGTAGGTCCGGGGCGGAGGTGTGTACGGCGTCGGACACTGGGGTGCCGGGGCTGTACCGGTCGAAGATGTCCGCCAGCCGGGCCTCGGCGGTGATCGGGACACCGGCTGGGCTGGTCGTCATATCGGCGCAGGTCAACGCATCCAACAAGACCGGATCCGAGGCGGGGAATTCGTTCAACTTGGCTGCCAGTCCACGCCGGTCGGCCTCGAACTGGGCGCCGGTGTGGAACGCGACCAGCGAGACCAGCTGGGCAGGAAAACCCTGTCCCCGCAGGTAATGGGCGCCGTCGAGCGGGTGAAACCCGGTGGCGGCCGCGGCGGGGGGCGTAACCGACATCGTGGAGCCAGGCAGCGGCGATCAGAATGGTCGCCTGCGGCGCGGTGAATTCCCCGGTCAGACCGGCGGCGGCGGCCGCGACACCCTGGGTGTGTGCCCATCGTTGCGGAAGGGCCGAACCGAGCAGTTCCTGCGCCGTGGTCCGCGCCCGCTCCACCAGCTGATCAGACCGGCCCGGGTCAGCAGTCACGGCACACCGCCGCGGCTACCGCTGTGGGGGTTCTCGACCATACTGACCACACACGAATCGAACCGGGCGGCAAGGAGTTCACGATGGTGAACAGCGTCGACGCGGCCGACGATCTGCTGGCCTGGGCCGAAGGCATGTACACCACCGAGGCCGCCGTCGAGCTGCTCATCCGCGGGTTCAACGGCAGGTTCGCCGACGTCGGCTACCCCTGGATCCAGCTGAACGCCAAGGGCGGTTATTGGTTGGATCTGGAGGCAATTCCCGCCACCGTCGGGGTGCTGTCCAGTGGGGAGCGGGCCTACCTGCTCATCGCAGCGTCGATCGGTCTGGGCGGGTCCGACGGCGACAGCGTGACGGTGAACCTCAGTGACGCGCTTCCGTCGCTTGGCCGCCAGCAGCTGGACTTGGTCCTCGCGGCAGTCGCTCACGCCAGCGGGAGTCACCTGGACAACGATGTCATCGTCGACGAGAACAGGGTCGCCAGTTTCGTCAGGCTGTCGTCGCTGTACCCGTGGCCGGAGCAGAGCTGACGCTCCTGCGCGTTCCTGTTTCGTCACAGGCACGTCGGTAGGTCCGCCGGCGGCTCCGCGGTGATCCACGACCGGAGCGCTGCGGCGCTGTTGTGTCCGCGTTGGTCGGAGCAGCCTTTGAGCGGGCCGTTCGGATCGGTCAGGACCCGCATGTGGTGGTCGAGGTGGTCGCGGATCCAGGCGGAGACGGAGTCGCCGGGCTCGAGGCGCCGCTGCTCGAAGCCCCGCCATAGGGCGGTGAGGCGGTAGACCGCTTCGGGGTGCCGCCACCATTGGGGGCACCAGGCCAGGTTTCGGCCATCGCCGACGGGTCGCCGGTAGATGTGGATGAGCCAGCCGTGGACCCAGGCGACCACGTTCGGGTAGAGCAGCGCCGGCGGTGCCGGCGACCAGGCCTGGTCGCCGGGGGGATCGGGGGCGGCGTCCGGGTTCGGTTCGGCGGCGGGTGGCAGCAGGGCCCGGGCGGGACCCCAGTTGCCGCCGACCTGCCCGTGAAGGTCGGCGGTCACCGGGTGCCGATCTGATCCAGCGGTACCGCCGACGTGGCGGCGGGTGTGTTCGGGTCGTACTGGCGGATTGAGGCGCTGACTGCCTCGGCCTGCGGCCCGGTCATCCACGGCAGGGTCCGGCACAGTGCTGGCCGGGTGCCGGCGGCGTGGACGATGCAGCGACCTTTGGGCAGGGCGGCGATGTCGGCGACGTCCATGATCCGTTCTCGCTGCCGGGAATGACTGTAGGACGGGCCGCTGCTGCGGCCGGTGGTGCGGGAGGTGTGCGGGGCGTCCCAGTCGCCGATCAGGGTGGACAGTTCCTGCAGGAACTCCCCGCCGCCGACGCCGGAGCCGACGACCTTGACCGTGGCGGCCGCCCACAGTTTGATCATTCCTTCGCGGCCCCACACCTCGACGCCCTGGGCCCAGGACTGCAGGATCGTCAGGACCACGATGCCGCGGGAACCGAAGTGGGAGTACAGGTTCGGTAGTTCGGTCCAGCGGCACACGTTGGCGGCCTCGTCCAGCACCAGCACCATCGGGACGGGCAGCCGGCCCAGCGGGGACCGTTCGGAGAGCCGCTCGGCGGCCTCGGTGACGGCGACGGTCAACGCGGTGACGACCGGGCCGGCGGAACCCTGCCCTTCCTTGGAGATCGAGTACAGCGTCTGTAGGCCGTCGGAGACGAACTGGTCCGGGTGGAACTGGGGCCGGGCCTGGCCGGTCCCTGGGGTGCACCAGGTCATCGCGGCGGAGTTCGTCATGAAGTTGACGACCCGCTGGGCGGTGCCGTAGACGCCGCCGCGTTGTTTGTCCGGGGCGTCGATGACATTGCGGACCCCGGCCGCGACGAGGGCGAAACCGGCTTGCTCCAACAGGATCGCCGGTTCGGTGTCGGTGGGTCTGGTCAACCACAGATACACCTGGGTCACCGGACGTCGGGTGACCGCGGCGGCCAGGATCAGCCCGGCCAGCAGGTCCTCACCGGCCCCGTCGAAGTAGGCGTCGGTGCGGGCTCCGACCGGCCGAGACGCCGCGACGAAGATCGCGGCCAACTTCTGGGCGTCCACTTCGTTGCCGATCCCGCCGAGCGGGTTCCACCACCAGGTCGGCGGCTCTCCGCAGATGCCCTGCGGGTCGAACACCCACACCGGGCCGGTGGGTTCCCGGACTCCGCGGGTGGCGTCGACGACGTCCCTTTTGTTGGAGGTGACCACGACGGCGCCGGGCGCGGACACGATCGCCGGGATCACCCGGGATGTGGTTTTTCCTTGCCGCGGCCCCCAGATGTCGACCGACACGTCTTCCCAGCTCTGCCACAGCGACCGGGGTGCGGTCACCGTTTCGGCGATCTTCAGCCCGAAGCTGCCGGTGACGCCGAGCCGCTCCGCGGCTGCTTTCACGCTGCGCCCGCTGACCGCCTCCAAATCTTTGCCGGTGCCCATCAGGCCCGCGGCGCGGTCCCCGCGCAGCCGCGGCCGGCGCCGGTGCACCGTGCGCCAGATGAACCACCCCAGCGCGCCGACGAGCAGGAGCGCGGCCAGTTGCCCGCCGAGGATGAGCAAGCCATACCGGGGCCAGCGGATCTGGCCTTTGATCAGGTCGGCGAGGAGTTGCACGGGCTGGTTCGGCGGCGGCGGCCGATGGCCCAGCCACGCGGCGACATGCAATACCGCCCAGAGGTTCCCGACCGCCAGGACGGCCAGGGTGATCGCGGCGAACACCAGCATGGTGTCGGTGTTGCCGGCGGTGCGGCGGGCCCCGGACATCAGCGGGCCGCCGAACCGGTCGTGGCCAAGTCGAATGTGGTCATCAGGTCCACCTTTTGTTGGTGTTGTTCAGGGCCAGCTCGGCCTGGGTCAGCCGGACCTGTACCGGGATACCGGGCCGGGTACCGACTTTGATCAAGATCCGGCCGCGGCCTGGCGGGTCAGTCTCGCGGCCGGTTTTCACATCGAAGCTGGCCGGGGCGGACCATTCGGTGACCATGGCTTCTTCTCGGCCGGACAGCCGGATCCCGGCCTGGGCCAGCAGCGGGATTTCTTTGGCCGGCAGGCCGGCGGTGATGACCATGCCGGAGCGTTCGACGAATCCGAACGCTTTGATCCGTTCGGATTCGGTGGCCAGCGACCGCAGGTCGGACATGGTGTGCGAGCAGAACGCCTGCCCCACCCCGACGGTCCGGTTGAGTCTGGTCAACCCGTCGATGCGGTCCACCATGTCCGGCCCGGACCGCAGCGCCCGCCACAGCTCGTCCATCACGATGAAGAAGTGGCGCCGCGGTTCCAGACCGGCGTCGGCGAGCAGGTGGTGGTAGTTGACGGAGGCGAACCCGGTGGACCAGCACGCCAAAAGGGCCGCGGCCTGCAGATCGGATTCGGTGTCCTTGATCGAGGACACGTCGAACACCACGGGCCGGTCGCGGCGCATCTGCACCGCGGTGGGCCGGGCGAACATGTCGGAGATGGCGCCTTCTGGGCTGATCATCGCCAGCAACGCCGACTCCAGGTTCTGGGTGGCGTCGTGGTAGCGGGACAGCTCGCCCCGGTCGATGGCCACCGCCCGCAGATCGGCCGGCGCGGCCCGGATCACCTGCAGCAGCTCGGGCAGCGTGCCCGGCCCGACCTCGGTCCGGTCGGCGAGGATCTGCACGGCCCGGCCCAGGATGTTGCTCTCACCGACTTCCACCCGGGCCTTGCGGACGATGGAGATGAACGCTTTGAGCAGCTCCACCTTCCGGGCGTGGGCCTCGGTGAGCACCTGTTCACGGGCGGTGCCGGTGAGCATCTTGGCGACCTCGGTGGCCTCCCCAGGGTCAAGGACATTGAGGCCGCCGCTGCCACGACCCAACGGAATGACCTGACCGCCCAGCGCCTCGATCAGATCGACGTAGTCCGGTTTCAGGTCGGCCAGGACCAGCGGCTGCACCCCATAGCCGTGCAGCCCCAGGCACATCCGCCGGATCGTGGTCGACTTGCCCAGCCCGGGCAGGCCCAGCAGAAACAGCGACGGGTTGGAGATCAGACGGGCCCGGATGAACCAGGAGATCGGGTCCGCGCACACCGTCGCCCCGGTCAAAAGGTTCGGGCCCAGCGGCACCCCCGTCACCGGGGACCCGGACCCGGCGGCGAAGGGCCACAGGCCGCACACCTGCACGGTGGTGCCGCGCCATTCGGCGGCCGGCGCCACCAGCTCCGCCGCGCCGCGGCCCCGCCCGGCCCAGCCCCGCAGACCGGGGCGGACCGGCCGGTCCTGACCGGCCTTGGCCACTGACGCCGCATTCCGCTGCGCCCGGGTGGTTGTGCGGGACTTCCGCGGCGGCGTCGTCACCACCCGGCGCAAGGAAACCGGTTGGCGGGGATTCTGCTCGGGTGTGGGCATCGGGGCTCCTTGGTGATTGGTCGGCGGGTGTCGGTCAGGCGATCGAACGCAGGGCCGCGGGTACTTTCAGATGCGCCGGCAGCACCAGACCCAGCGGCAGGGCGGCCGCGAACGCGCAGTCCTGGGAACCGAACACCGGGCGTAGCAGGATCCTGGCCCCGGCTGACAGGTTCTCGATCGCCGCTTTGGCGTCATCGAGGCGATCCAGGTCCGGCACCGTCGCGGTGACGAGCATCCCGAAGTTGACCAACCCGGCGCCGCGGGCCTCCTCGTCGGCGGCGGCGCTGGCGGCCTTGAGATCGGTGGCGGCGCGGGCGGATACCCTTTGGGCGCTGTTGACCCGGAACTCGGCGTTGCGTTTGTCCGACTCGACCATCCCGGCGGCCACCCCGGATGAGATCGGCCGGTACAGCAGGGTGACCCGTTTGCGGTCCACATCGGGGTGCGGGGACAGCAGCTGGGTCAGCACGGAGGAGAACGAGAGGCCGCGCGGCGCCTGCGTCATGGACCAGGACACCGACCAGCAGCCGTCGTGCCGGTAGGAATCCCAGTGGGTGTCGTGGGCCGCCGGGCCGACATCGGCCCAGTCCAGCTCCACCGGATCGCCCATGGCGTGGGCCTTTTCGAACAGTTCCGCGGACGCCGGGTCGTAACAGGTCCGGATGATCTCGCACAGTTCCGCCGCGCTGACCGGATCGGCGGTACCCGCACCGGTGGCCGCCAGTGAGGAGGTGAGACCGGGGAGCCGGGCCTGCAGGTCCCGGGCCACCTCGCCGGCGGACCGTTTCTTCCCCGACGGGGTCAGGCCCTTGATGGTCACAGCGACCCACGCCCGGATGGAGGCCGAACCGGCGGGGTAGGTGTCCGCCGCTTCCCGGAGCATCGCCTGGGCCAGCGGGTGGCTGGTCGGGTCCAGGTTCAGTTCCACCTCGCGGCGCAGCCGCGCCCCGGTATCGGGTGCGGTTTCCACGGTCACCGAGGCGGCGACGATGTGCGACTCGTTGCTCAATGCGGCCAGGAACTGTCCCCACCCGGCGACCCACATGTCCACCTGCACTTGATCGACCAAAGATGCCCCGTCAGGCTGGGTTTCCAGCACCACGGTGTAGTGGTTGGTCTGCGGCACGTACACCAACGCGAACGGGCGGCCGTAGGAATCCCGGGCCTCGATCAGCCGGGAACGGGCCGCCAACCCGGGCAGCTGGTGGCTGCCCCACGGGGTGCGGCCCAGCGGCCCCGACCGGTAGAGCCGGGAACCGCGGCGTTTCGCCCGGCCCCAGCCCACCCGGGTGGCGAGGCGCTGCCCGGCGTTGCGGCCGTGTTTGTCGGTCATGGACAGCAAACCCAGGGTGGCCGCGACCGGCCCCGCGGTGATCGCCGCGGCGATCAGACCGCCGAACATCATCGCGGTGATCACCGCAACGAGGCCGCCCAGGAGCACCATCGTGCCCAGCAGCCCGAACCCGGCGATACCCGGTGACCTCGGCTGCCGCCAGTTCCCGTAGGTGCGGGGCGAAGGTTCAGTGGTCGTCATGATGGATCGGTTCTCCTGCCGTCGCGGTGATCACGAGCTGGAAGGCTCTGGATGGTCCTGGACCAGCAGCCCGAACCCGGCGATACCCGGTGACCTCGGCTGCCGCCAGTTCCCGTAGGTGCGGGGCGAAGGTTCAGTGGTCGTCATGATGGATCGGTTCTCCTGCCGTCGCGGTGATCACGAGCTGGAAGGCTCTGGATGGTCCTGGACCAGGGCGCCGCCGGAGCGGGCCGCGCCGAGGCCCACCGCCGCGGCCTGCAGGCCGCGGCCGGACCGCGAAGGTCCCTGGCCGCCGGGCGGAGGTGGTGGGCTGGCCGTGGTGGTGTTCTCCGCGGTCGGTGGTCCGCCGGCCCCCGCCGCCATCGAAGCCTGCGCACCCGATGTGTCGGCGCCGGCCGCGGCCATCAGACCCTCGGCACCACCACCACCGCCGCCGCTCGGCCCGGATCCGGACGGGCCCCCACCACCACCAGCACCGCCGCCGCCGCCGCTCGGCCCGGATCCGGACAGGCCCGAACCACCACCACCACCACCACCACCGCCGCCGCCGCCGGGTGGGGCGCCACCGGCACCGGTCGTTGCCCCACTGGGCCCGGCGGCCGCCGCGGCGCCGCCTGCGCCTTTGGCGGCGGCCAGGCCACCGCCGGCGACCAGCATCGCTCCGGTGGCGATCGCCCCGGCCGCCATCGCGCCTGCGCCGGCGCCGCCGGCGGTGGCCGCCACCGCCGGCACCAGGAAACGCATCAACGCCGGCAGACCCAGCAACGCCATGATCATCATGGCGATGCCCAGGATGATCCCGACCAACCCACCGCCGGTGGCGGTGGAACTCATCAACCGGAACGCCAACGCGTAGATGATCGACGCGACCGGCTTGTACAGCAGGAACGCGATGGTCCAGGCCAGCACCTTGCGGAACCACTGCTTGCCCATCTCGGTGTTGGTCGCCGCCGCCGCGAGCGGCCCGATGCTGATCAGCAGGACCAGCATCGCCGAGCGCATCACCATCAGCACGATCTGGATGATCGAGGCCAACACGGCCAGCAGACCCAGCACGACCAGCAGGACCAGCCCGATCCCGGCGGTGCCGGTGGCCGCGCCGAAGTTCAACAGATTCCCGATGCTGGTGGTGAAATCCGAACCGGTCGAGGCGGTGATGATCCACGTGGAGAACAGGTCGGAGGCCTCGATACCGGCGGCGATGACCGCCACGCCCAGGGTGCTGACCAGGCTGTACTGCACGATCGAGCGGAGGGTGTCGGTGCCGGGCTCGGCGCGGCGGGCCAGCGCCATCCGGCCGGCGCCCAGCAGCACCGAGAACACCAGCAGCGCCAGGGTGTACCAGCGCAGATGCGCCCACATCCAGCTGATCGTGGACGAGGGATTACCGTCGACATCGCCGACGCCGGGGGTGCCGACCTTCACCCAGAACGTGCCCAGAGTTTTGATCATCCCGGCGATCGCGTCGGTGATCAGACCGCTCAGCCACGTCACGATGCCTCCGAAAATGGTGGAAAAGGCGCTGGTCACGGCGCTGCCGACACCGCCGACGATGCGGGTACCGATGCACGACATGGAGTCGATGGGATGCAGGATCGACAGGTCACACATGCCCGGTTACGCCGCCCACGCCGTGTACTGCTCGGTGGAGATGATCGGGGCGGCGGTGGCGCCGGTCTGATCGGAGTAGACGAACTTCCAGTCCCCGCCCTCCCACGCCAGGACGGCGGTGAGCATCGCCGGCTGATAGCTGCCCG
>JAABUL010001406.1_pt1 | contig 46174 bp, 49 predicted proteins | sample 5559151 | NCBI WGS metagenome assembly JAABUL01 (sample SAMN10711876, study PRJNA513368) | rock metagenome | isolation source: Antarctica rocks | place: Antarctica: Victoria Land, Pudding Butte sud
ATACGTAGCTATAATATCGTCGTATATATAAACGTGACGTCTGAGTTACCGTCCATGAACTCGGGGACCAAGGGTGTGGTAATGCAGTTTGAAATAATCACATATGTAGTATAGTAATTTCGTCGCCGATGCTCTTCTTCCACTCGGATATTCGTATCACTTCTAAAGCTTATGTATATCGCATGTGTGGATAGAGTAGTAACATGTGTGTAAAAGCGAGAATATCTACGAGGTACTAGGGTGCGAATCTGTTTAAAACATGTTTTTTGACTACCTTCTTTAGGCTAGCTCAAGACGTGTTTTAAACTCGTTTCTTGAAGGATGTTTTAAACACAGGGGTGGTTTATATTTATAGTAGCAACTTATAGAGGGTTAATTGGCCTGCAGATCGACCCCTTCACCATGTAAAGGAAGCTCCATACTCGTTGAGGGTACTCTCGCTCGAAGGATTTAGCCTGACCATAGCAATTTACTGCCATTGCCGCAGTTTGATTTAATCTTTTAGCTACACCGACGGCGAGGGTTCTGATATTTGCACCCAAGGTGATCTGAATCGAGTGATGATCCGGATTTGTAATAGATCTTCTTTTGTACTGGTCACACTGATCTAGATGAGCCTGCTGACGTGTAGTTGCATGAGCCATGATCTTATGACAGTGACGACACTGAACAGTAACAGCCCTTCCAGGTATGATTATCTTCTGGAAGTTATCGGCGACGAGCTGGTTTAAAGGCCTACCGCCACGTTGCGGAGGCATTGCTGAAGATAGGAGGTAGGAGGTAGGTAGGAAGGAACCTACAAGCAGGTTAGTACTGGCGACAGCGAGGTCATCGGTCAACAGCAAGGTGAATCTCCCTACTATAATCCTTACCCAGCTTACATAATTAAAAACCAATAAAACGAAGCAAAAAAGCTGCTAGGAGGTTTTAAACACGTCTTTTGTAGAAAAGACGGTTTTATTCGTACCCTACGAGGTACTCTCTAGATACATGCCCCAAGGTCAGGCTTAAGGGTTCAGATGCACTAAGGTTCATTAGGTAAGCGATATTTCATCACCAAATGCTGCCTTTCCATTTACTCCGCCACTCCTCATTGCCCTTGGACTTTCAAGACTGTATTATCCTGGATACAACAACTCACAACAAACTGACAACGGCTAGCTCTCAGAAGGCGCTTGTCGCCTACCTCGACACCATTACCTTCTATCATGACAACGCTCCTTCGACGACCAGGCAATCTCGCAAGATTATCACGAATACGTTTTGATACTCAGATCTGCCCATACTCTCATTACATTCGCGGCCACATCGTACAAACTTCTCGTTTGGTTACCTCACAGTCTCGAAGATACGCCTCCACCAACTCCACGGATCCAAAGAACCGGAAAGATGACCAGAGCAAAACTGCAAACACAAAAGGGAAGTCGGTAGCATCAGGTGGCAAGGCAGCTCCAGGATTTGAGCAGCTCTACAGTAATGGCAGCCCAATGTCTTCGTCGCCCAGTGGTGGCGAAGGCAAGGGCGCAAATGCACCGAAGGCTTCTATGCTCAGCAAGGAAGATCAAGAACAACTAGAGAATTTGCTTTCGGTAGTGAGAAAGGGTTTGCCTCCAAGCCAGTCCAAACTTTTAGCGAAGGCCTTTGAGGATATCAGGCGAGATGGTATCCCACAAGAAGTTAGAGAGGTCATGGCCAATCTGAAAAACGGGCAGCAACCAGATCTCGCAACAGCAGCAAAGTTAATCCGCTTGACTTCGAAAATGGGCCGCCAGGCTCTTGAGCGCAATATGACGGACCGCGGGAAGAAATCTTTTAACGAGGGTGAAGGCAAGCAGTGGAACCGGTCGTCCTCTGACTCCGGCAACAAGAAGGGTGCGGAGCTTCCGGAAGGATTCAAATTAGCTGACTTCAAAATTGACATGAGCACCGCGATTCTCACATTGTTCGTGGCATACCTACTATATCGCATGGTTATCCCGTCAGAAAATTCAAAAGAAATCACATGGCAAGAGTTCAGAACAACATTCTTCGACAAGGGGCTAGTAGAGAAGCTATCAGTGATTAATCGCAGCCGTGTCCGTGTGGATCTTCATAGAGAGGCCACTGCGCAAATGTATCCCGAAAGTCCTGCACAGCACAGCAATTTTCATTACTACTTTAGTATAGGCTCCGTCGAAGCCTTTGAGCGAAAGTTGGAGGATGCACAGAAGGAGCTTGATATCCCGAGTTCGGAGCGAATACCAGTTTCTTACAGTGATGAGATTTCGTGGATGAGTACCTTGTTATCAATCGGGCCTACCCTACTTTTAATTGGTGGTTTATTCTATCTGTCAAGACGCGCTGCAGGTGGTTCTGGCGCCCAAAGTGGTATCTTCGGAATTGGCAAGAGCAGAGCGAAACGGTTTAACCACGAGTCGGATGTCAAGACCAAGTTCTCAGACGTTGCAGGCATGGACGAGGCAAAACAAGAGATTATGGAGTTCGTTAGCTTTCTCAAGAACCCTGGCCAATACCAAAGGCTGGGGGCCAAGATCCCGCGAGGTGCGATATTGTCTGGGCCACCAGGTACTGGGAAGACTCTGCTAGCAAAAGCCACAGCTGGGGAGTCACAAGTACCTTTCTTCAGTGTTAGCGGATCGGAGTTTGTGGAGATGTTTGTTGGTGTCGGTCCTTCTCGGGTACGAGATCTCTTTGCAAATGCTAGGAAGAATACGCCATGTATCATCTTCATCGACGAGATAGATGCGATTGGCAAAGCAAGAGGAAAGGGCAACTTCGGAGGTGGAAATGACGAGAGAGAGAGCACCTTGAACCAAATCTTGACGGAGATGGATGGGTTCAATACATCGGAGCAGGTCGTTGTTCTTGCAGGGACCAATAGACCTGATGTGCTGGACCAGGCTTTATTACGTCCTGGGAGGTTCGATAGACACATTGCGATTGACAAACCTACGATGGAAGGACGAAAGCAGATCTTTCACGTCCATCTTGGCAAGATCGTTACAAGTGAGGATATGGGAAACCTAACCAGTCGACTAGCAGCTCTTACCCCGGGGTTTTCTGGCGCCGATATTGCCAATTGCTGTAATGAAGCTGCTTTAATCGGTATATTTCCCAAGCACCCCTGATCACTGGATCAAAGCTAACACCTTCCAGCTGCCCGTACCTCTGCCCAGACCGTTGCGATTAAACACTTTGAGCAAGCTATCGAGCGCGTCATTGGTGGCCTCGAGAAGAAATCCCTGGTGCTCAATCCGGAAGAAAAGCGCATCGTCGCCTACCACGAAGCTGGCCATGCCATATCAGGTTGGTTCTTTAAATACGCTGACCCTCTGCTCAAAGTCTCTATTATCCCGCGCGGCCAAGGGGCCCTCGGCTACGCCCAATACCTTCCCCAAGGCGACGTCTACCTAATGAACGTCAACCAGCTCATGGACCGCATGGCCATGACACTGGCCGGCCGTGTCAGCGAAGAACTACACTTCGACACCGTGACTAGCGGTGCTTCGGATGACTTCAACAAAGTCACTCGTATGGCAACCGCCATGGTCACCAAATGGGGCATGTCGTCCAAGATCGGCTACCTTTACTTCGAAGAGGAAGAGCAGAAACTGCACAAGCCCTTTTCAGAGGAAACAGCCCGCAACATCGACCATGAAGTCCGCCGTATCGTCGATGAAGCGTACAAGCAATGTCGGGATCTGCTCACGGAGAAGCGGAAGGAGATTAGGCTTGTGGCCGAGGAATTGCTGAGCAAGGAGGCGCTGGGGAGAGACGATTTGGTCAGGTTACTGGGGAAAAGGCCATTCCCGGAGAATAAGGAGTTCGCAAAGTACTTTGATGGAACGGGGGGGAAGAGTGCGCCGCCGCCGCCACCGACAGAGGGAGCAGATCCGCCAGTCCCGAGCCCTGCAATCTAAGGGATGGTTGGTCCTGTGATAGTGGAAGCGAGGGTAAGGAAGATGCAGTGTGGGGATGATTTGAACTAGAGGGAGACGGGGACCAGGGAGATAGGAGAGAGTACAGACGTGGGTTTGGTGAGGAAGTGTAGATAGCACTTCGAGGAGGAAGTTGAGCGTAGAGAAAGGCCCTGACGTGGGGTCTTGTAGCTGGGTCTTGCATAGGGTATTCCATGTTTTCATTAGCTGGCGTCGGTCCATAAGAGCAATCTCATCACTTGCACCGCCTGCGCAGTCTAATTATTGTTCTTTTCATCTCATTGGGAAAAAGAAAAAAGCATTCAAGAGCCTACTTCAAGCGCCGTATCATGCCCACGCCGATGCGTCTATACCTCCGCCTTTCTTCAAACCCTTCCATTCCCCATCGCATCTTCCGCAGCACTCACATCCACACATTCCCACCTATCTAATCACTACCGCTCCCCCCTTTTCCACCATCATCACAACGCAAACAATGCCATAGTTCCCAAAAAAAAAAAGCTTCTATTTTCTTTGTCCCCCCTCCCCCAATTCCACCTCCACCTCACTGTCCGACTTCAACCTGCCTACCCTTCCCAACTCATCACCATTGTCCCAACCCCTCCCCCTGAATCCGACCGTCTAACACCTCCTTTACCTCCCTCATTGCATTTCCATAAACCCCCAATCTCTTCCTCCTCTGCCCCCCACCAACCCACAGCCTCCCTCCCACAACAAACGCTCCCATCAACCCACTCAAACCAATAACCCCAAAAGATAAAAACAATAGGCTGCACCCCCTCCCGCCCCGTCTACGCCTCCAACACCCACCCCCGCCGCGCCGACAGCACGCGCGCCTCCGTGCGCAACCGTCAGGACCGCCGCGCTCGGGAGGCGTATGCCGAGGCGTGCGAGATTGCGCGGACGGGGCGGGTTTCGAGGGATTTTGAGAGCGCGTGGGGGAAAGGGGGGGCGAGGTGAGTAGTTGCTGTGTTTTTTTTTTAGCTGGGGTTGTGGGGGTGTTTTTTTTTTCAGAAGAAAGAGGAGGTAAAGGGGTGGACGAAGCGCTGGGGTTTTTGTGTGAGAGGATAAAAGGGTTGGGAGACTAGTTTGGTATCTAATCAAGAGTTTGGTTTAATGTTGGAAGCATTTCGCGAAACGTAGCCGAGAAATGGTTTTTTTTCTTTGTTACAAAGAGTAGCTGTGAAGCTTTTGAGCTACGAGATAGTAAAACAAGGTGGGCTGAGAAAGAAATTATAAGTAGTATGTCGATGTTGTGACATTTTGTACTACATTATAAAGCTTTTGGGATATCTCAAACAGCATTTTTGCGGAAATGGTAAAAATAAAGAGAGCAGCAAAAGCAGGTAGGTGCTTGAAATACGTTCTTAGGAGAATCAGCCACGCAATGCAAGAGATATGGCCATTCTTGAAAAGAATCCCACAAATCCTCCGGATTTCCTTCTCCAATCAAGTATCCCCTACTTCGCTGCAGCCGTATCCTATTCCCATTAGCTCTCTCTCCTGTCCTCTTACAGTACCCTACAACCCCAGGAATATATCAACCACTCACCAAATAGACCTGATACATCCTCAACTTCCACCCCTCGCCCTCCTTCACAAGCTCAGCTCTACCAGCCCAATCTTTACTCACGCTTCCCCCTTCTTTGAATTCATAGGACACGGTACCGCAAACCATGAATTCGGTTGCGTTGGCGCCGAAGGGGAAGAGTTTCAGGAGGGGGTGGGAAATTGCACGAACGGCGCTCCACATGCCTTTGCGGAGGTTGAGGATCTCTGCGAGGGGTGAGAGGTGTGAGTAGTCGGGAGAGTGAGGTGGAGAGATGCAGGTGGTTGGGAGAGATGGGACGAGATGGGAAGTGGTGGGGAAAGGGGTGAGGCACTTGAAGGTGATGAAAAAGGGGGAAGTAAAATTAAGCACTAAACATAGACAATGGGGATCGGATACGCGCCTGAAGTTACCAAAACAGCATACCTTCACTCCCCGTCGCCTTCGTGTTCCCTAATACAAATGTGGCATCATCCGTGAACATAGCGGCATATTTCTCGTGTGCGTCGGGAGCATCTGAGGTAGCGTAGAAGTCTTCGAAGAATTGGACGATTGCTGGGTCTTGAGCCACAGAAGAAGGCAGTTGGAGTTTGTACTGGGAGGACATCTTTGGGGCAAATGGTTCGGAGCGGTGGCTTCCGGGATTTTTATGGTCTTTTGGGATAGATATGTTTGCTGGGAGGCAAGGGGGGATGTATGTTGAATCAATTGGCAAACTTGGAGACGGGCAGGAAATGATGTGGACAAGGGAGACACGGTGGACAAAGGTCAGAATTCGGTGGATTACTTTGTGAAGGACAGATGAACAGGAGTGACGTTGGTTAAAGATGAGGTTTCCAAAACACGCTAAGCCAAATCGAGGCTCATGACCTTTCGTCTGGCTGAGGGGCGACAGATGGAGCATGGAGACAACTATCACTTATGTGATCTATAGTAGGTAGAAATACGCCTTATAATTAGCTAGTCCTCTATGACCGTGGACTTTTAGGACTTATTGACGTGCTCTCTAAGGGCATTCGCTGGTAAGGTTCAACCGATTTGATTTGATTTAATTTGATTAGCCAAAAGGCGCCTTACGACAGCTCGACAGGGGAAAAAGAGAAACCAATATTTCGTGCGGTAGGACAGGTCGGCCAATGGCAGACGAAGCCAATTGCCTGCTTCTTAGACCTGAAAAGCTGCGATCCCATGAACTGATAGACTTCCTTCATTCTTGGTACAGATTGTACCACGCTTTTACAGCTTCTCCCCATCCAACTTCTCTTCGATCATCTTAATTCCTTCGCCGCCTCCCTCTTGTGGCTGCATGCTGTCCTTGATCCTCATCTCCTGAAGCATCTCGGTCACACTCTTCTCATCCTTCATCTTCTTCAGCGGCACCATAGGATTCTTGCCTTCTTCAAGTTCCCCCATTTCCACAACAGCCCACTTCATACTCAGACTCGACTGCCAGCTTTCAGGCGCCCTCTCCTTGCGTTCCGGACCGAACTTCATGTACAGCGTATCAATAAGCTCTGGGCTCCCGGGCTGGAGATAGGTGATAGATTTGATACATCGGACACCATCGTAGAGGAACCTGGGTGGTCTTATCTGAATTTGAGAAAATATGGCGATAGGTGATCCGTGTTTGAGATCAACTTGGATAACAGGGATCACTGGGCTTTCGCTGCTCTGAACTATGGGTGCTGCAATGCCACTATCATTTAGTGCTGATGTCCGTACCGTTACCTCGATACCTGGGTCATAGGTAGGAGGCAGCAAATTGAGATTTGATTTGCAGAAGATCTTCGGGGGCCACTCCGGGTGCTGGTCTTTAAAAATGATGATAAATGACAGAGACTCTTGAACAGTGCCATCATCGCCATCTCGGCCAGCACTGTTAAGTGTACCTAGCTTAGCCCTGCAATCGAATTGATTGGAGATCTCATCGTAGGTATATCCCTTTGATGTATCACGTTCCGGTATTTGTGTTTGGCCATCTGACGGGGTAGAGGATTTGGAAGTTCCCCGCATATGCGGTGGGATATATCTACCTGCCATCTTTGTCTGAGTTGTAGAACGTGATTGTCTAGACTCTTTTCAACTGGGACGTTTCGGATAATGTATCCTTACGGACCTGATCCGTTTGCTGGCCGCTTCCGAGGTGTTCTCTATGCCGCACGTACAGACGCAAGAATCCGCTCAGCCTCGAAAGCTAGATCGAAGACAGTTGATTTGAAGCTCAATACTTAGAGGCTTATCTGTGTTTGGTTTCCGCCAATTTTTCTGTGTTGCTTACGCACTCATTTCGTGCCCGTGGATAACGCATGATAGGTAATTCAAAGTGAAGCGTATGCACGATACATCGAAGATTCGATGAACCGACAAGAACTTACCTTGGCTGATCCTGGCTACTGATTGGTCCAACACGACACAGCCAAAGTCTCCAGCATGTGTCATGACACCATAGGCGTTGTTGTCTACTCTGCCCAAGACTCGAGTTTCACGACATCGTGACAGGTGCGTATCGATGTTATTCGTAGACTGATGAGGCATGGAAGGGTACATATGTGTTACAATAAGGAACGTACAGTAAGCGAGCATAAAAGCTCCACACCCAATAAAGGAGGTTTATGGACGGTATCATCGTATTATGATATTATTTTCTACTTCATCCAAGCTTGATTATATACCCAAGTCCGCTAGGTACAAGAATTACAAAAGGTGTCTGCTCGACGCACGAGATCAATATCCACTTTAACCTCGTGGGCCAGTCACTCCCACTCTTCGGTGATGGAAATCGTCTGCGGAGACAGGATGCACCACAAACACAGGTTGCCAAGATACGAAACGATGATTGAACGAGAAGTCCTCCAACAAAAAGGTGCAAATGCCGCTGTTTGCTGTGCGTGGGAAGGGATAGGCCCCTTTAAAGGAGCCACACCGGCTACTCTTCCATTCTTCCGAATACGCCGTCATCATCTTCGTCACTTCTGCTATGAGAAACAGGATGCTGATCATAGAAATCGTCATCATGCGCTTTCGGAAAACCGCTACGATCTTGGCCGATATCTCGTTCATTAGAGAGGCGATGAGTCAAAGGCGGCGGTAGGCCCAGATCTGGCTGCAGCATTTGATTCAAGCTGTTCCCTGAGAGTCTGTTTGAAGTCTGCCCAGCAAAACGAGCGGGCAAAGGCGGCACGGGCGGAACGTCTAGTGGAAGGTGCACAGGGCCGCTTCTTGGAGTGCCAAAGCTGCACAAAGATTCGACGGCCGCGGATAGGCCGGCCTCGTCTTCATCTAACATTCTATAACTCGAAGATGTGACCCCTGAGGTTGAAGGCCGACGACTTCCTTGACCGTGTTGCCCAAAGGACGTACTTTCTAACGGCATGCTACCAGGTACGAACGAATTCGAAGGTGCTGATTGGTATGATCTGGAAAAGACGGAGCTATTGCCACTGTGCCTCTTTGCCCGGCTGTAACTAAAACTTTCGCCATGGTATGCATGTTCACTTGGCGGAGGTGGCGTCGTCTCTGCCGAGCTGATGTCTTCATCTTGGAGCTCTGAAGAGCCAGAAGCGGCAGGTGATACGGAGGACTGATCACTGTCCGTGATTCTAGCAGAGTCGGGCGGATCTGATGGATCTTGATTCATCCCAATAAGGACTGAGGCTGCTTCGAGCAGCTGGACCTGCTGGTGTTTGGATATGAGGAGTTTGGAAGTGTATGACCATTCCGGGGTATGCTCCCATCTGTAATGACAAGGTTAACAAAGGAGCTCCAATGATACTTAAAGGATAGATTGCAAGAAATGCGGCTTGGGTGCACAGGGGCGAGGCGACAAAGGCTGGGGATAGTACACCTAAGAACCGAGAGTGTAGAATAAAGCGAGCCAGGGGATACTGACAGGTGCTTCGTCAAACAGCTGCTGTGTTTGTACCCTTTGCCGCATTTTTCACATCTCAGTTCACCGCTTGCCCTTTTGCCTTCAGTCTTTGAAAGATATGCACCTTCGCTTGCACGACGGGCTCGCGCTTTCGAATTACTACCGTTGCTCTCCTCAGTCAAGAGGATATCGTCAATGGCAGACTCGTCGCGGCTGAATTTATGGTCACCAGCTCGATCCTCAACATGACCGGAATCGTCCGTGGAGCCAATACTCTGGTCAGCCATTGCAGACTCATTTCCTCGAATGTCTCCATTATCCTTCAGTGTCAGACTCCGACGATTTGAGAGTACTGAAGCTCCATGCGTTTTCTCATCAGCTCCGTTAATCGCAGCTGCTATCACTGCCGCGTTGTTAACCGCTGTGGAAGTCATGCTCTTACGTCGAGTCACACGGTGGGATGGGTTGATTGCCCCGAGGGACACGGAATGGGCATGGTGCCGCGAAGACGAGTGCCGAATGGGCAGGTTATGGGAAGGTGCGGAAGACATTGAGAATCGGCTCTGGCTTTGTGGCCGATTGGCTTGGGATTCCTTTACATGTAGTATAAATAGATAGTATACCCAAAAGACGAGTCATGGGGGTGTACCTTGTAGCTTGCCATTGTATGACAGATTTTGGCTCTCTTGATCTCCGAATCTCATCAGCGAGATCCAGAGAGCCGAAAGGATCAAATTCGACACCGTTCAAGCCAATACTTGTTGCTCAGTAGCGAGAGTAAGAAGAGGCTTGCTGGTAGTAGTGGGTAGCTTCGAGCGGTAGATGTAGAGTGAGCAAGTGTCAATCCAAGTACAATGTTGGTAAGTAGAAAGCGATGCAATTATGGATTGTCTGGGAGCTTGGGGACGTCAGGCCATGAAACTAAAAAAAAAGAGGCAATATGCACCCCGTAGGCTGTAACGAGTTGGGGGTGGGGCGCAGCCTGAAACTATCAGATCTGCAGGCGTGCCCTCTTAGGGACAGCAGCTTCCTCCTACCTTAGGCTGGGCGAAGGAAGGACGGGGAATTGTCAAAGTGAGTGGAAAGAAGAGCAAGATTAAAAAAAAGTTGTGGGAAGCTGAAGAGAAAAGAAATGGAGTTGTCAGGTTGAATGCATGGGGAACGCTGGCTGCGGGGGATAACATCTGGACCAGGGCAGCCGACGCTAGCGTATATTGATCATCAGGCCCACTTTCAGAGCTCTCACTACGGTCACGGAGTACTACGATAAAGTATTTACTCGTAATAATCACCTGATTGCTATAAGGTATCCAAGGAAAAGATAAGATCATGATCGTGTTTTCTATTGTCCATTACAGCGCGCTTCACATTTCTGTTCGTGCGAAATACCTTACTCGAGCTGTTCTCACTCAACCAGCCATCGCACCCAGTCCAGTGCCTTGTCCAACCAACGTGTACCTGAATGATCAAAGGCCCAAAGGCCCAAGCTTCCCTTAATAATGCCTGAACCTGCCTTACTCTCTGCCGCTAACAGAACCACCCCCGCGTGATCTCGTCCAATCCGGAGCTCGTTTGGGCGGCCTATCCGTCCTGTCAGGTTGAGTCGAGCAGGAGGATCGCAGTTCGCGGTTGGCGGTTCGTTGATCCGAATCCAGGGTGTGGTTGGACAACCAGATTAACTCTTGCATGAACGACCTGCTAACTGCCTAAGGCATCGAGCACCGAAAGCCCCCATCTGGTTTGTTCCCACCGAGAAAGAATTGATATGCTTGCTCAGATTATTCTGTCTCACTGCTCACACTGTTGTTATTTTGAGATCCACAACTCCAGAGACCGTAATTCGGATATGGCAAGGCACCTTAGTGCCACAGTCGTAAATGGACGGGGGATTGCGCCTTTGATGCAAGTCATGCGCCATTCAAGCCATTCAAGCCACGTTTTCGCTGGAAACCTTAGATGGGCCGTCTTCGCTGAGATTCGAGTGTGCTTGCCCCGAAGCCGCCGACTCGCGTCTTCTCTCTAAAGAGGGTCTGCTATCTCGAGCATGCGTACCACAGTAGACTCTAATCTCTCGTCGTTTTACCCTCAGATACCCTAATCGTTGAAAGTCATCCACCATTCCAGTCGGGTTCCGTTAATGTCAGCTCTTACTGAATCCTTTGTCTAAAGCCAAAGCAAAATAATTGTCTTGAAAGCGTCGTAAGCTTTGATTGATAATGCCTCAGCTGAAAGGCTCCACTCCTTTTTCCGAACAGTCTTATTAAGGTCGCAATAGCAAGCTTAGAGCCAATATCTAATACAATGTTAGTAGTTTGATAGTTCCCACTCTCCCACTTCCGGTATACATACACCCTCAAATACGAATATACTGTCATCATTCTGTAATGTTCACCAGTCTGCTAGAGAAGGATTCAGGCGAGTCGTTCCTTTTTGCAGTACGTCATGACTTAATTCTCTTACTGACGCCAGTTCATACAATATATCTGAAGAAAACGTATTTATGTATATGACTGCCGGGGCTTTCGATTGTAATGATCACAGGACAATCAATGAATGTACTTTATTCTGTAACCTGATGGTTTGATCAATTTAGTCAACGATGATGATTGACATAAAACTTCCAAGGTCTTCGAGCAGTCGTTTCAAATGTCGACTTCCTTGTTTGGGTGATGAAGAAAAGTATTTGCGGCCGCATTTAAAAAGCGGAATAATCAATTAGAAGATTTTAGATGGTCGCAGATTCGAAGATGAGTCGCAGAATGCCGAATACTGAGCGCATTACTCGATGTCTGTAGCATCGAGTCGCGGCTGACAATTCAAGGTGGAGAGAGGAGAGACAAATCATATAGAAAGAGGTGAGCATGCGAGTAGTGGAGGTTGACTGTTGGAAAGGAATTTCTGCTTCTCGACTTCTGCTTTCTGATGTTGGTCTTTTCTTTCGTTAATCTTCTACCTTGCTGTTCTTCTCGCATTCTTGCAACCTGAGAGCAACCTTGAAAGAAAGAGGAACATATAATTTTAAAAGAGTGCCCTCATTGTAGTGATCTTAGCCATTAAAGTCTAAAGGAGAAAAATCTATGGACTCATTATGGTCCTTGTAGTCACCCTTCCGGTCTTTTAACCATGTTTATCTCTTTGCTTTGCCATGGCTAGCCAGCTGCATATGTACTTCTCCGAGATGCTCGCTCACCTAGCTTTAGTAGACTAACGCTTGGCTTTCTAGTTGTACAGTGGGTATCGGACGGCCATGTGCGTATCTTAAGATTCAAAAACAGAAGACGATGTAAACCTGATGAAGCAAAGAAAAGCTTCTCAACAATTTGAGCTGGAGCTTCTAATTTCTCTCATGTACCGTTGCATACTATCGAAGTAAACAGCGACTGGAACCTGGAAGTAGACATGAGATGACTTCTAGCGATGCGTTTTGTAGTTTTGTAATTTTTTCACACATTGTTCTCGAGGAGATCCCACCAAAGATATGATTGATGGATTTCCACCATTTGCCTTGAAGAGCGATATCTACCTTATTATCACTGGACACTACTGTAGAAGCGGCACAAGATATAACCGAGAGCTGAGGAAAAGGAAAAATTCATCAGTCAATCAGATTGAAGAAGTATGGATTGCAGAAGGCGAAGGAGGGAGAGAAGTTGAGCAGAGCATAGAATCATCGACCACCAACGGTAAGGTAGATTTGAAAACTTCCTGACATTATAAATACACAAAATCCTCTGCAATGCCCCTGCAGAATTCCAGACGAAGACATACAGTCGCATGTTCGATTATGAATATGTAGTATCTCAATGTCTCATGCGACGGCCTTTTCTTTACCCAAACCACAGCCAACAACACCCGTCCTCCACCTACTGTACTCCCTACCCTCCCGCCCGTACCAATCTAAACCCTCAGCGAACAACCCGCCCTTCACCCACAACCCATCTACTTCACCCCTATGGACTCCGAGCACTACCAAAAGGTCGGCCGAGGCGGCGCCGGTAACTACTACACCCAGCAAGACATCAACGACGCCGCCCGCCGCGCCGCCGCGGTACCCGCCCTCCGCCTCTCCGCCTCCCCAAAAACCCCCACTAACCCCCCATTTTAGGACCTCGAGTCCCAACCCTCCACCACTTCTACCCCCCCTTCTACGAGTTCCCCCCAGACATCCTCATACATCCCCTCCGGCCGCGGCGGCGCGGGGAATTTTACAAGCGCCAGCGCCGCCGCCAGTGCGAAGGCCGCTGAACCAATATCTACCACTACTGCCACAACAGCAACGACGGGGAGAAAAGAGGCGCAGCTGGGCAGGACGTATGGGAGGGGCGGAGCGGGGAATTATGGGAGTGGGGAGGAGGAGAGGAGGGAGGCGGAGGAGAAGAGGAGGGAGGAGGAGAGGAGGGGGTATGAGAGGGTGGTGAGGGATGTGGAGATGGGTTTGCGGGAGCCGGAGAAGGCGCATTTGGGGGGGAGGGAGGGTGATGACGGGGGATTTTGAGGGTGGTAGGTTTTGTGGGGGGTGAGAGGGGAGAAGGCAGGGAGGGAGAGAGTGATATACCCCAGGGATTCGTGAATTGTGCAAATTTGGGTGGCTAGCTATATGTGGGTTTCGGTGCTGGTAAGGAAGAGAAGAGGTCGGAGTGATGTATCAGGGTAATCAGGATTGTTGTTAGTTGCTGTGGATATGGTGGGCCGATGTAAACTTTTTGGTATCCGAAACCAACCTAAACGCCTCGCTCAAGCAAGAATGGTATCGTATGCAGTATTCTCAATCCACGTCCATCTCCTCCACGCCTCCACTGACCAGCAACCGCTGTTTCCCCTTCATCTTCTTCTGTTTCATTGCCGGTACCTCCATCGTCTCTTCCTGAACCATTGGCTCTTCCTCTTCCGCTTCGATTGCCATCTTCTCCGACCCACGTATTCTCGGTAGCAAGTGCTCGTTCTCCGCCACCAATTTTCTGTTCGCTGCTTTCTCTCTCTCCTTATTGCCAGCCATGCGGTTTTTGTAGAAGACTCTCTCTCTCTTAGTGCGGATGTCTGAGACTCGTTGCATGGCTTTGAGCGTAGTGGCAACTAGATCGCGATTGTAGCGGACGGGAATGTTGCGGCGGGCGGCGAAGGTGAGGGTAGTGTCGACAATCATTTCTTTGCCGGCAGATTTTCGGAACGCTTTAGTCCATTTGAGCTTCCGAGGGTTTCGCTTCATTTTGAACTTTTTGGATGTCAGCACCGCAATTACTTATGAGGACCGGGTAGTTTCCAGTAAGCTATGGTTGACTGCTTACATTTTTATGACATTTGCTTCGGCAAAATTTGAAGACTCGGGCATCGTTGCGCACAAAGGTGATCCCCTTAGAGGGGTAGCAGGGCTGGGAGCAGAAGTAGCACGTCTCGATCCTATCGCCAATATTTAGTTATACGTACAAGTGGGATAGAGTCGACTTACCTCATAGCTGCTGCTGGTTGTTTAAAAGACCGTCGTAAATTGAAGGCGCCAGCTAAACGGCACAGGTTTCGATATTCAACATCGCGCTAGTGATGTACGTTAAGGGATTAGGTTAGGCGAGGCGGGCAAATTCAACATCGCCGCTGGATGGGGGTTGTTCAAAGCAATAGCACATTTCACACGTCTATACCGCCTTGACAGCTAGGACTCTACTTTTGCAATCCTTTCTCTCGAGCGATTACGACTGCTTTCACGCAAAGCTAAGTTGGAGAGGGTACAAGCAAAGCATGACAACAGTTCTTGCTGTTGGAGTAGGAGTTGCCGCCGCAGCATTCTTCGTAAAAGACCCTACGCATTATCAAAGACCAGTACACTAACTATTGTTTCTAGGGACGAGCTGGGTTAGTAGCTTTCCGAAAATACAGAGGAGGAGTAGCGGGTGCTGGAGCGCTGGGCAAGGCCTACTATAAAGGTGGCTTCGAGCCTAAGATGAATCGAAGAGAAGCCGCCTTGATATTACAGCTCAGGTGAAGAATGTCTTGCAGCTTTCGCAGGCGATTTCTGATGACACTGCGTATAGTGAAAGAGCTTTGACCAAGGATAAGATACGGAAAAACCACAGGCAACTCATGCTGTTGAATCACCCCGATCGAGGAGGAAGTCCATACTTGGCGACGAAAGTCAATGAAGCCAAGGAATTTTTGGAGAAGAACTGATAGATCTGCGAACCTCCTCAGGGATATTGTACAATAGTCTATAAGATTTTAGCGAGGCGTTTGGCGTTGCGCCGTTGCTGGCAACATAGGGGAAGCCAAATACTACACTCAATAATGTGTTTAATATCCATAGTCTGTCTGCTAAGTTTATGTTTGGGCTTGCACACAACTGGAGAGCTGGTTTGTCGCACTGACCCTGTTCGGCACGATGCGGTACTAGGGTCCTCCTGCTTATGTTTGCACAGTGTTGACGCATTATGATTAGTCTCACTCACCGCTCGCATTCAAAGGTTTGACTTTCTTACTACAAAGGTGAGCGCGCTCTACCGCATAAATCAACCCCCTTACCAGCATATTCTTTGGATGTGCCTATTATTTTCGGTCGAATTTGACCGCCTTAGACAAGTATAGAGTACTTCCCTCGCTGCTCAAATACTCATCTACAAAAGCAGTATCCATTTTCTTTGATTACTTTTGGGTGTGGTGTGTTGTGCATGAAGAACTAAGCTTTCACTATGGATTTGCGTTGCCATGCACGCCAAATTGCACGATCAAACACAACTGCCTCAAGTAACCTTTGAGTGCCGAAGCAATATCGTCGCAGAGATCCCAATTTTCCTTCCTTGCACTTAACAACTCTGATACTGCACGCGCATACTCTATGCCAATAAGTGCAAAGCTCCTTGCCAGCAGAGATACCGTCCTTGTTATGGAAAGGGATCACAAGGAAGAAGACCGACAGAAGAAAGCCCAGGATATTCAGTGCAGTGCTGTGCTTGCACAAACATAGCTATCAACGCTACTCGTATGTTATGCTGCGAGAAATTTGTTTGCGAGATATGTGTGCATCGACTCCTAATTTTGCCTTTCTGTTACTATAAAGACTGCGTGGCTAAAGTAAACCATTCCTTCTCAATAATTGCCCTGTTTGCTCCGCCAATTTCGGCTGGGAAATAAGTGCCGTTGGGAGTGGAGATATCATTTTTCTATAATGAAGGAGATGGACAGATTCGAAGAGTCGGGGTTCGTTTCATCAGTTCCAACTAAGCCGGCATTTGAGTTGACTCTCGAGAAATCTCCTCACCTCTGCTCGTAAGTTGTCCAAAACCTTTGTATTGGAATTTAGCTCACACACATTGCAGGTTGATCCGTGGAGGTATGGTCCAGCTCTTCGTTGGCCGGAAAGCCGTCCGGTTAGATGTACCTCGTCAACTGTTGTGTTCTGCGTCTACCTACTTTGAAAAAGCCTTCAGTGGAGGTTGGAAAGAAACCAACGGACGAATGGCTCTGCCAGAGGACGATCCTACAGCTTTTGAAATCTTGCTTTATTAGCTCTATACTGCTAAATTCAATATCGTGTATACGATGATGAGCGTGGGAGAGGTAGCAAACTATTTCCGTCTCTACGTGCTTGCAGATAAACTACAGTCCCTAAAAACGCTGCCCGACATCATGGACTCTATACGCTCTGATCGACTATCGAGAGTTCGAGAATTTACGCCGAAAGAAATCGAGTACGTTTACAACAACACCCTGTGATACTGCTCCTGTGAAGACGACGTGTCTATCTGGAGCATCTCCTACGCATCGGCAAATGTTTACTCCTAGACGTTTGCCACACAGTTTTGGCGAGTCTAACCATGACGCTGTCGCCAACTCCGCAGCAACGCGAGACTTCCCTTTAATGCTGAATGGAGGAGTATTCATCAACGCTTGCGTTTGGTATTCGTCGGAGTCCTTTAACTCCTTTAATATTTAAAATGGACATGGGAACGGAATGCGGCTCAATAGAAAGGACGCAAGGTTGTTAGACTATCAAGCAGCTGAATATGCTGATATAACCATCGTCTCCTAACCGAAGAGCTCCGGTTTATTGGACGCTTGATGTCGATGCGGATTGCAAATCGGGGACTACTCTAGGACAGCGCTTGAGATTGAGAACGAAGGAAGTGCGCAATTGAGTCTCCTTCTGTATTATCAAAGATTACGCAATTTAATTATGTGCGAGTATGTGAAATACGGTGATATCAGAGCCCAGAAAGGAAAGAATCTAACAACGCAAAAACTACGATTTCCTCATCGCCTCCGTCTTCTCCACGAACTCCCAAACCATTTTCGTAAACGCCCGCCTCTCCTCCATCATCAACGCATGTCCCTTGCCCTCACAAACCACCCTCTTCACTCCTCTCTCTTCCCCACCCAGCTCCTTCACCAATACTTCTCCATGCGGTATTGTAATCATTTGATCAATAGTCCCATGCATCACCATGATTCTCTCTCTCCCCACCTTGTCAGCCAGTTCTTTGAGTTGCTTGGCGCTCTTGTGATGCCATCCAGCGGCAAGGGCCTGGCACATGAAACCTTTGCGTGTGAAGCCTTCGGTATCTTGACGTTTCTTGACTTCTTGCGCTGCAAAGCGGTCGCCGTTCGTGGGGAAAGTTCCTTCGGCGTCAGGTTGGGAGAGCCATTCTGGGCTGAAGAGGCGGGCTTTGACGTCGGCGATTTGGACGTCGAGGGCTTTGGGGATACTGGGGTCATTGGTATTTGAATGTCAATCCCTGTTCTCAATGCTTCGGTTAACTTACAACATATTGATTCGGTTTCGAAGATTCTCAACGAAGCCCTGGGTAAAATCTCAGCCCCATCGAAGATACGAGATAGATACCTTGCGACATACAATAGTATTCTCTATTCGCGCCGCCGTTGATACGAGGGAGAGAGAAGCTATTCTTTGAGGAAACAAGAGAGCCTATTCAGAGTTTCAGCAGATACTAGCCTGTATGTTTGTCCGACGAAGTTTACCAGCTCTTGCGCAATCATACCACCCATACTAACGCCAATTACATGCAGCTCCCTTCTCGACTTCCATCCAACAAAATCGATAAGTTCTAAGGCATCTTTTGCCATTTCAGACGTGGAGTACCGCATGATGGGCTTGTCAGAACTGCCCATGCCTCTGTTGTCCCAGATGAGACATGTGTATTTGGAGGCTTGATCATGGCCAAAGTCTTTCGTTTGCCGTTGCCATGCGCTTTTGAATGCTCCGAGGCCCATTATCCACTGAGAAGAAAGTCAGCACTTGTGAAATCTCTTTGGTAGCTTTCCAAAGCACATTGGTGGGCTCATGCAGGTGGATTATTCAAGATATCTTTTTCCATTTACTTCAATTTTCTCTCTTCTAAAACTAAGGACTCTTAGCAATATCTCAAAATATAGAGCAGAATACTTATAAAGGAAAAGATAATGGGTTCGATACTATAATTGAGACCAATCTCACTGATGAAATAGAATCTTACTACAAGGTGTATTGGTCCATATCCATGAATTTCATAAGATAGCTCAATAGGGCCGCCTCGATCCTTTGCAACCGGTACTCTTCCTTCTGTCGTAGGCTTAAGATCCCAAGTCACATACTGAAATTCTGGATGTTGTTTTAATTCCTCTGCAGTGAGGGGTGGCCTGCAGTTACTGTAAATCAGTTGTGGTAGCATAGACTTGTAGAGCTTACATGTCTGTCAATGCTATGTATAACTTGACTACGTTGTGATACCCGGATCTGGATGATTGGGGTATTAAAGCACTGAACGTGACTTCTAGGAATATACCTAGTGCCAAGGCTGGCTTTGATGCGCTACATGGAGCAGGACTAGTGTGTACGTACATCCTTTGGCAGCCTAAGGTATATCCTACTCACCGTACTTCCATTTCAATTAAGAAGGGCAATGGACAAGTTGTTGACTGGAAGTTTGGCTTAGGTAGCATAAGTTACAAGCTACTTCGACCAGAAAGATTCTTCCTTCAGGCGTGTGGCTCCAAACACGGCATGCTATGAAGCACTTACGATTACGATTGAATATACATCAATGACTAAACGGCAGCACTTCTTGATGCCTATTTTTTGATCGCACAGCGCATCGCGACTCATCTCGACAGATTCGAAGCAATCATAAACTTTATTCCGTCATGGACTCATATCAGCCTCAGCACGATAACAATTCCTTTACTGTTCCTCCGCTCATGAATCCTCCTCCCCAGATATTCGGTGGCAATGACGGCTCTCCAACCGACCCAGATTTCAATGCCGCACCATATTTCGCAGAGGATCTAGGAGGCGCTATGGATGAAAGCAATGATGCAAAGAGAAGGAGGATAGCACGAGTATGCGCGCCTCTTCTACAATGCTACAGCCCCAGCGTTGACAGTGCTGTGGCAGGCCTGTGACATGTGCCGGAAGAAGAAGATAAAGTGCGATGGAAAAATGCCAGCGTGTTCACATTGTATCAACTACAAAACAGAATGTATATTCACCCTGGTGGAAAAGAAGCGCAACCCTCCTAAGGGGTCTGGAACCCATGTTAACTTCTACTTGTGGCTTATGTGCTAATCCCGGTTCCAGAGCGAAATATATCGAAGGCCTCGAGAATCGTTTGGGACGAATGGAGTCACTGCTTAAGATGTCTGGCCTCTTGAACGATGACGATGGAGATCTAGGGAGCATAGAGAAGAGGCTTGCTGATAAGACCAATAATAAGAGCAATGGAGGGACGCCTGTAGACTCCCCAACTAGGGAATCTAAATCTGTCAGCCAGCCTCGATCGTCAACTGAATCACCTCAAACCACTCCTCGGCTCGATAAAATCCCAACACCGCCCGACTCGACCAAATCACCAGATCCACAAAAGCAGGCCGAAGAAGAGGTTGAGGCATTGTCGGACCGGATGGACTCTCTTGTTACAAATAATTGTGGTGAGACGAGATATATTGGTAGGTCCTCCATAAAAGCATTATGCTGCCACACTCTCATCTCCGCTAGGGTCCTCGTCAGGATTTTCTATCTTCTCGCCTAAAGGCATTGAATGGGTCAATGAGAAAACAGGGGACAACTCCTTTCAAGAAATGATATCTACTGCGGCTGTAGACGACAACAAATGGGTCTATTGGAAGCCTGAAATCTTTAGCGATATGTTCGTTCGACGTACATTCATGCCGCTACCGCCACGAGACGAGGCTCTTTCGCTCCTGAAAGACTTCTTCGAGAATTTTAATTGCATGTTTCCTCTCTTCCACGAACCTACTTTCATGTACCTTGTCAATAAGCACTACTTAAGAGACCCATATGAAGGTTCAGGATGGTGGGCCAGCCTTAACATCGCGCTTGCAATCGCACACAGACTACGGGTCATGAGTCATTTGGTACCACAAGAAGAAGATAACAAAGCATGGGGTTTCCTGAAAAATGCTATTGGTGTGCTGACAGAGCTCACCATGCGAAACACAGACCTTCTTAGTGTGCAAGCCCTACTAGGTATGGCCTTGTTCCTCTTGGGCACTCCCAACCCTCAACCTTCGTTTTTTCTCGTCGCTGCTGCCATACGACTTGCACATAGTATAGGCCTACACAAGAGAGGATCGGGTTTCAATTTGAACCCAGTTGAAATCGAGCAGCGAAAGCGTGTATTCTGGATTGCCTATTTACTCGATAAAGATATCTGTCTTCGGTCAGGTCGACCTCCGGCACAAGACGACGATGACATGAACGTTGATCTACCCAGCGAGGACCCAAGCGATAACATTGGTAACATCCCGCTAGCTGATGGCAAAGGAAAGACGAATCTTTTCAGATTGATGTGTACTTTTGCAATTATCGAAAGCAAGGTCTATAAACAGTTGTACTCAACAAAAGCGTCGAAGCAGTCTGATGGCGCTTTACTCAATACTATTGGCGAGCTCGACAAAGAACTCGAAGAATGGAAGGATGGCATACCTCTCGACTTCCGACCAGAGCATGAGATCAAGGCTTCTCACACCCCGTTGATTCTCCATATAGTAGTTTTACACTTTGCGTACTATAATTGCCTTACAACAATCCATCGGATGTCTGTCCATCACGGATATTGGACGAGCCGACTTTCGAATTACGCAATACAGGGGCTTAATGCGAGACCGCTCAATCCTCGAGTCTTTTCATCGGCTGCGCTTTGTGTGCAAGCCGCACGAGCTTCCATCCATCTTATCAGGTATATTCCGCAAGGAGACTACTCTTGTGTATGGTACGATTCTTCCCCTTTCCTAGATTTAGACTACCACTAACAGCTAAGGTTGATCCTCTACTTTCCCGTGTCCTCTCTCGTCACTCTCTTCGCCAATATCTTGCAAAACCCCCAAGATGCTCGCGCTCGTTCAGATGTGAAACTCATGAACCAGGTGGTTAATTTTCTCTCCCTTCTCAGTGTGACCGAAGAGCACGGTGGTGTCAAACGCATGCTAGGCGTGTGCTCCGAATTTGAACGCATCGCTAAAGTCGTTCTTGACAAAGCCGACAAGGAGAATCACTCTCGTCGGAAGCGAAAGTCACCTAAAGACGATGAAGTCATCCCTGCTATAATTCCCCAGCAACAATCCCAGCGATCTCAGCAACAACCTACCAGCCAGATCACTCCGCTCCCAAACAACAACCCCACCACCCCATCTAATTCTAACAACCTCTTCGCCAGCCCTAATTTCCCTACCGACCTAACCGCACAGTCCTTCAACCCCTCTATTAACGGGTTCTCTCCTTCCACCATTCCGAACACCGACTTCCCTTTGGACTTTCCAAACACCACCGACTTCAACATGCTGAACACATCCCCCAACAGCGGCATAGCTCAAGGGTTTTCGCCCAACGACACTCACCAGTATGGTGGTGGCACGGGTGGCCAGCCATCCCCTCTGAATATGGGAAGCTTCCAACAGCCCTTTGTGCCGCAGGATTTGTGGCAGATGCCTATGACGTTGGAGTGGGATTGGGCAGATATGACGAGCTTGGGATATGCGCCTTTCGACACTGGGGATGGTTCGCAGATTATCAACGGGAACGGGCAAATATAGGGTATTCCACGTTGGTGGAACCGTGAAGAGTATAGGAAATGAATTTATGTGCATAATACTTTACGGATATAAACAATTCAACAGCACATGGCTGTGGCCTAGGCGTTCAAGCTATAACATAGGCCAATGGTGACGATTCATCGAAGGGATGGTTCTGGTTCATTGGCCCTGCTTTTGTGTCAAACAGGCGATACAAGAGCATTCTGCTCATTTTCCGCAAAGCCAGCCACCACCAAGGAAACTTGAAGCTCTAAGAAACCCCGAAAGCGATCCTGAAGAGGTGCTAATATTAGCTTCCAGTGTAAGTCCATCACGTGATACGTACACAAACCCTAAGACAATTCGCCTTAAGCGAGACTCTGGACTCAAGGAGAATTCTTCCTCCTTGTGGCCGTACCCATCTATTCCTAAGGGCTTAATCGGGGAGCAGCCTATTCACTCAATAATTCTACTGGCCTTTACATTCAAATCCAATGCGAACCCTCAAGGCTACAAATGCTCCTGGCCAAATCTAATACAGATTTATGGCTCAGAGCCCCTCTTCTACACGATAATAACTGCCATAGTGAGCCACGGTCAGAGCATATTTCCGTCATCAAGATCTTTCCAACACAGTCTGAAATGTGTTGCAAGTGAATGAAAAACAATGAAATCAATGTAAGAGTGAAGAAACTCCAGCCCTATCCAACACAATACTAACTGTCTGGAAGAAAAATGAAAGGATTTATAAAGTGAAAATTTCTCTTCCACTTCAACACTTCTTGCCCAGCACTACTTCTTCGTCGTGATCTTCTACCTTCTTCGTTCCCATCACAACATCTTCATACATCACTCTTATCAAGATCCCTTACCACCACCTGCTGCTTGCTGGTCACAGAGATCTTCTACCTTCTTCACAGAGATCTTCTACCTTCTTCGTTCCCATCGTAACATCTTCATACATCACTCTTATCAAGATCCCTTACCGCCACCTGCTGCTTGCTGGTCACAGATCTGCTATCACATCTTACATAACATATCTCCATTCGGAACCTTACACCGTTACGTGCTACAACAGCTCAACATGTATATGAAGGTCCTGATATATGCCATCACGGCACTGGCGTCGTTTCTATCATTTGAGGCAGTCCATCAGGGGCTCGTTGTGTACAATGGGTGGCCAACACCACCCTACTGGTCACCAGCGCCTACTCCACCATCGAATCCAAGGAAACCCAATGCCAAAGACTTCGCCAATCTCTACGATGCTGCGGAGGTATTCAACTCGTCAAATCTGTTGCCACTAAACCCTCTGTACGAGAGCCTGTTCAAGCTGAGCCGATGTGAAACTCCTATAGAGCACAAGGATCAACCAGGGCCTTCTCCGCCAACCTGGCGGGATCTCCTCTGGCGCTCAGTCCGTGACCTGCTCCTCTGTGAGCTCAAGTTCTACTGGTGGATCGAGCGCGTCTTCTGGTTCTGCCTCCTAGGTCAACACGTGAAGGCCACTGAGACGGAACGTCAGGAACAATGCCGGCTCGAAGAGACTAGAGCAGAGACGAGGCAGGCGGAAGCCGAGCAACTTGGTAGAGAATCGGCTGAGCTTCGCAAGAAGGTCGCTAGCATTCGAGAAGAGCATGATGGCAAACTCGCAGACCTGAAATCAGCACAACTTGTTGAGATGGAAGATGAGAGAAAAGAACATACTGCTACTCGCGAGGAACATAACAAGCTGCTGTCGAAGATCGATGATTTAGAGCAGAGGAATGTAAAGCTGGAGCATAATGAGAGACAGCAGAAGCTCGACGCATCCGAAAAAAAGGCGAGCCAGGTCAAACTCGAGCTGCTTCGAAGAGAATTAGCTGCGCTTCATGAGAAGGTATTTTTACCCAGAGGAGAGCATTAATGACTATGTCGCTAACCGAGAACTTGTGCTGAAGGAGACCGAGAACATAGACGTCGCTCTACGTCAATCCAAAGCCGAATTCGCCGGGATTTTTACAGAGCTAAAAGCGAGTCGCACGGCTACCACAGAACTTCAAAAGAACAAAGAAGAGCTGCAGAAAAAATGTGACGAGCTATCCCATTTGAACTCCAAAACCCAAGCAGATGTTATAGCTGCAGAAGAAAAGGCCAAGTCACTTGAGGCTGAACTCGAAGTAATTCAACGGGAACTTCTAGAGGCCAAAGCCACCAACAAAACCGTGGGGAAGACCTTCGAGTTGAACCAGGTAGACAAAGGCCTTAGTTGTAGCTCCTGGGCTTCCGGGAACGACAACCCTCTTGGCACGGGTGACGTAAAGCAGCTCAAAATGACAATCAATGAGCTGGAAAAACAGATTACCGAGCTTGAAGTGAAGATCAAGGATCAGGCTCAGATGTTAAACAAGAGTTGGGAACTGAATTCAACTCTGGGACGGGATAATTACTATCTGAAAGATAGAATGGCAAACCAAGCCTTCCCACCCAAGGCACGACCATACGGTTCGAGCAACCCCTACCTTGGTGCTTCATCCGCTTCCGCTGCCGTTCCTGTATCTCAAGCCAACACTCTACAATCTCCTACGGGCCAAGTCCCCAACCTCCTCTACGCGCAGCAACAACAGACACCGCTGCCTCCTCCTCAGCCAATACCATATCAGAACACTCAATCCCAGTTCCCGAATCTGCCACGGATACCGCCGAACATTCAACACCAGCCGCCAAACATGCCTCACGCACAGCACCAGCAACACCACCACTATCAGCCTGGATTATTACATCAGCCATCAAATCTACTATCCGCACAACAGCAGCAGCAGCAGCAGCAGCAGCAACATCAGCCTAGACCAGAGGCACCAGCGTTCATTTCCCACCGCCCGCCGCCGCGAAATATGCCCAGCCGCCAAATTCGAGGACATCAAGATCACGCAACGATTGATTCGGCTAATCCGGGCTTTTTGAAAAAGGAATGGTGAAAATTTGGAGATAATACGATACTGGGATTAAATGGCCAGAGTTAGGACGAACTGCGGGTACGATATCGGGATACTCTGGGTGTATGATCAGAGTGAGAACGAGAATTTTCAGGGGCGGTTTTACATGACAGCACAGGTTCTATGGGTTGATTTGGTCTATTGACGGAAGGTGGTAGATGGTTATTGTTTTTTTTTTCACTTCGTTATTGTTCTGCTTGGGCGAATGGTCGGACCTTTTCCAATTGTCTTCGATATCCTGTGAACACTCAAGTCATGTTTCCCCTTTATTTTCAAAAATCATGTTGAGCCTCAAGTCATGTTTTCCATTTTCTCGGCATCCTGTTGGTCCTCGAGTCATGTCATTTTTTGTCATTTTTTAATCCGTCCTTCGAGTGCTTGGGGTGTTATGGTCATTTTACATCGTAGTTCAAAGCAGTATGTCTGATGAGACCAGAAATGGCACTTTTGCGGTAGATCTCACTGTTCCCCCCAAAGTCTGAATCGCTGCGCTTGAACCAACTGTCCCATTTCCCGTTGATACCCATTGACCTGCCACTGAAATTACTGTGTTGAAACCCCGACTCCAATCCCAAACAAGCAACCACCGTTCACTCAGATCTCAAGAGGTGTTGGTAACACCTTCGAGCTTACGTGACCAAGCTAAGCCGTTGATTTTTTTTCACAGCCCCTTCATTCACTTTGCACTCTTAACACAATAAAGGGTGTTAAGCGCTAGCAAATTAATTATTTTTCAGTGGTCTATATTTGAGCTTTTCCTCAACCCAACTTCTTCTTCCTTCCTCCGTCGTTCAACCATCGTTGGCACAGTATCAGACACCATTTTCAGAGATTGCTTCTGCACCAGCTCAGCTATTGAAGACTGTTGTTACTACCTTCACTCCGCTAAGCTCTTTGCATCAGCTACTTTGAGCACCTCACTCTTCCGCCCTGACACCGTCAAAAGATTGTGGTGATCTTGACTTTCTTCCTCCATCGTTCGACCACCGTTGGCACAGTATCAAACACCATTTTCAGAGATTTGCTTCTGCACCAGCTCAGCTATTGAAGACTGTTGTTACTGCCTTCACTCCGCTAAGCTCTTTGCATCAGCTACTTTGAGCACCTCACTCTTCCGCCTTGACACCGTCAAAAGATTGTGGTGATCTTGGCTTTCTTCCTCCATCATTCGACCACCGTTGGCAAAGCATCAAACACCATTTTTCAAGAATTGCATCTGCATCTGCATCAGCTCAGATATTGAAGACTGTTGTCACTACCTTCATACTACCTTCACTCGGATCAGCTCTGTGGATCAGCTACTCTAAACACCTCACTCTCCCGCTTTAACAACATCAAGATTGTGGTGATCTTGGCTTTCTTCCTCCATCGTTCAACCACCGTTGGCAAAGTATCAAACACCATTTTTCAAGAATTGCTCCTGCATCTGCATCAGCTCAGATATCGAAGACTGTTATTAATACCTACATACTACCTTCACTCGGATCAGCTCTGTGGATCAGCTACTCTAAACACCTTACTCTCCCGCCCTAACACCATCAAGATTGTGGTGATCTTGGCTATCTCCCGCCTCTTGAATATCGCACCAATACCATTTACCTCCTCTCAGACGGATTATCGAGAAAATGTACTGCCTTCAGGTAATGATGAGCGTGCTCGCCACAGCGTTGGTGACCTTTTTTGGAAGAAATGCCTCTCGATATGCGACTGACCGCTTCCACCACGGGTGGACGACAATCCCATACGCCGCACCAATATCATCTCCACCACCTCGGTACGTACCAAATGCCGACGACTGGGCGAATACATATCACCGCCTACGGTTATTTAACGGCACCATGATACTACCCCCACCATCTCCACTATATCTCAGCATCCTCCAGAGTCAGGAGTCGCCGCCGCTTACCGCAGCCACAGATAACGTACCAAGATTCCCGCCACCGCCAGAGTGGCGAAATATCGTTTGGAGGGTGCTGTATGATGTCTTGGTAATCACCTTGCACCAGTACGTGTCAATTGCACGCATTTCTTGGGAGCGTCGAACAATACGAGACGAAGCGGCCAAAGTGGTGCTTGAATTTAAACGGCAACTAACCGGCATGGCCCTGAAGCTCAAGGCTGCTTATGTTGAGATCTCTCGCCTCCGCGAGATCGAACTAAGTAGCCGGAAGAGCCTAAGGAAGGAGTACGAGGAGAGATTGGAGCATGAGCGTATCGAAATCCGAAAGGAGTACGCTAGTGAGGCCGACCAGTTCAAGGGAAAGGAACAGATGAGGTCCAAGGCAGAGGTGACCGCGATCACGAGCAAGCACGACGAGGAGATGAAGCGCGTCCTACAGAAACAAGCGGAAACAGAGGCAAAAGTGCACGACATCCGGGCTGTAGAATCGAAGCTTTTCAAATCCGAGAGAAAGTGCAGAGCCTTAGACGCAGAATCCCGAGAGAAGTCTCTCGTAATCGACAAGAAAGACGCCTCGTTAAAGAGGAAGACGGATCGGCGTGCGGACGCTGAAAATCTCTGTAACCAAAGGATAGCTGAGATGCGCAACGAGCTCGAAAAGCAAAAGATATCCTCAGGGGAATCAGATGAGCTTCGTACCAAAGTGCACGACCTAAAGTTGGAGATCGATGCTTTGAAGAAGGAAAAAGACATGATGAAAGCTAAGTACGAGCTAGAGGCAGTACAGGCTGCTGAAACTGCCAGGGACGTCCAGGCATACGAAGTGAAGCAGGCCAAGGCCAAGGTGTCCGTCTTGCAGAAAGAGGTGTCCGACTTGGAGCGAAAGGTGTCCGCCTCGGAAGGAAATGTCTCCCGCTTAGAGACCGAGAAGATAATTGGTACTGATTTCTACGAATGCCTCCAAAAGGAGCTTCAAACGGCAAAGAAGGGTCGAGAGGCCGATCTCAAGGAGTACAAGTTGCTAAAGGAAGCTCAAGATGCTCAGACTCAGAAGCATCAAGCCAACAGCCAGGAACAAGCGGCCGAGATCCAGAACCTTCAAAAACACGTCGATAACTTTATTGAGTTGATTGGTAACCATGGTGCATTTAATGGCAAAGTTGCGTCCAACGCTTCAAGCAAGGAAGTTCTTCCTGCTGCCCTTGAAGCCAAGGTCGACCCCGTGTTCGCGGCCTCTCCAGCAATAGTGATGGCCCTCAAGGATGCGACCAAGTCGTCAAAGTCTGGACCAGTAGACGTGCCTGCTGCGACGCCAATGGATGAGCCTGAGCCATCGGCCTTCAACTCAGACCAAGTCTCTACTGCCGTTGCTCCTCAAGCAGAGTCTGAACCATCAAAATCTAAAGCAGTAGGACTTTCTACTATAACGACCGAGGATGCACCCAAATTATCCACCAATACTGTACTTGACCATGTCGCCGCTATTGTGCATGAGGATGAGCCTAAACCATCCTCTCCAGCAACAAAGCCTTCTGCTGCAGTGGCTCGAAAGATCGAGGCTCCATCGTCGAGTTTTCAAGCGATGCGCTCTGCGGTCACGAAGGCTTCCAAGTTCAAGTCGAATGCGAATTCTCGAGCGAAGCGCCCTTTTGGAACTACCGCTCTTCATATGATTGAGAAGGAGGTAAAGAAAGCGGCCTTCGATACTATAATTCCGAAGCCCGAAGATGTCCAAAAGCAGGCAGCCCAAGATGCTCAGGCGAGCGCTTCGAAAGCAGTCTTCCATGCTGAAGACCAGCAGATTCAGGGCGGACAAGAGCACTTAGCAAAGGAAAGCGCTCCAGTGAACCCCGGCGCTGGCGAGCCTGACCAGCGCCAGCACATCGAAGCTGATAAAACGCAAGAGGTACAAGAGGCGCCAGTAGTGCAAGAAATGCCAGATGTGCCAGAAGTAGCAGAGCTGCAGGAGGCACCAGTAGTGCAAGAAATGCCAGATGTGCCAGAAGTAGCAAAGATGCAGGAGGCGCCAGAGATGGAAACTAATAGTACACTACCCACCCTGGCGGATATCCTGGAGCAACTGAAGCTCTCTGCGTCAGTGCCTTCACCGGAGCCTTTCGCAACCCAGAACGATGCTGGCACCAATGTTGACATGTTCCCTGAATTCAACCAGTACCAATGGGAAGCAATGGAGGGATTGGAGAATGATGTTGAGGAAGACTCTGAGAAGGTCACCGGTTTTGAAGATTTCGCGCAATACGACGTGATGGATCATCTTCAGGTGATGGAGGATAGGGGAGAACTACTACCATTCAATATGATTGGTCTGGGAGACTTGCCGGAATTACCACCGCTCGACATGAGTGACCAGAGCAGCGCCTTTGCCGGAGTGCCGCAGTCGTCGCTACCAAAAGCGGAAATTCAGCAGATGAATCCGAGTAAGAAGCTTAGATTCGACACGCCCCCAAAAGCCGTGCTCCAAGAGCCAGATTACCAGTCAATTCCATGGGAGGCTTCCACCGTATCGCAGGGTCCCTCGCCAACAGAGTCCGAATATGACTTTGAGATGGGGCAATCTCCGGGAGATGCAGAGTCCAAGGCTGACCTTGAAATGACGCAGTCTCCGGGAGACGCAGAGTCAGAGCAGGACCTTGAGATGGCGCAGTCTCCGGGAGATGCAAAGTCTGAGACTGACCTCGAGATGGCGCAGTCTCCGGCAGATGCAAAGTCTGAGACTGACCTCGAGATGGCGCAGCCTCCGGGAGACGCAGAGTCCGAGAAAGAATCTGGAGTTAGATCTGGAGAGGCATCAGCAAGCCCTGAAGCATCCTCATCCGAGGGGTCGGTGGACGGAGCATCGCGGAAGCCTTCTCCTTTCTCTCCTTTCTCTCGTGTCACGTCTCCTGTGCCATCTCCTTCCGTGGCCCCTGGCTCTAGTACTACTGGCTCTTATTATGCCTCCCGCTCTCCTTCCCACACCCTTGACACTAGATCCTACGGCCCTCCGCTCCTTCCGGGCCTACGGGTCCATGGCACTTCCTACAGTCCTGCCAATTCCCCTCGCCCAAGTTCCTCCGCGCCTCCTTACGTTCCTGCCACTACCTCCGGGCCAAGTACCACCGCGCCTCCATATATTCCTAGCTATCGCCGGGGCCCAAGTACCTCCGCTCTTCCTCCACACAATCCTGCCGTTCTTCCGCCGACTGGTATACCCTACGGCCCAAGTACTCACCCGGTTCCCTGGGGTCCTGTCACCAACCCCAGCCCACAAATCCACGGCTCTATTTACAAGGCTTTCAATTTCTCAAGCCCTACTTCCCTGAGTCAGACCCTTCCTCCAAGGCAGACGACCACACCACCGCAGGCCAAATCATGGCTGGGTGTTCCGCGCATGAGTCCAGCCGAGCCGCAGCCCCAGCAAGAGCTTGAGGAAAAGCCAAAGCGCTTTCCACCCCCTGGAAGCCGTCAAACGCTCAACCCCCGTGTTCCCAATCTGACACCAGGGGCTCCGCAGCCGATTGTGCAGCAATCCCTCGGCCAGCCATCACCACCATCGTCGAGCGACGGATCGCCACTGTCTTCTGCCCCGCCATCGCCTCCGCCTCCACCGCCTCCACCACCTCCATCCAACCCGGCCCTGATAATCGATCCGGTTGACAATCGTGAAAAATACCTCATACGAGGGGCACAGAAAGGAAAGGGGACATCTGGTCTTTTCGCCAACTTGAAAAAGCCTACGGAAGATTCTACCTGAAGAGAAAAGCAGTGGCAAATGGACCCGGGTTTCGACGGGCAGAGGACAGATACTGTCATCAGGGGCAGGGAAACAGATGAGGACTCAAGCCTGAAAAGCCGGGATAGAGATATACCTCGGAGTCGTGGAGCACGGTCTTTTCTTTTCTTTTCTTTTCTTTTCCATTTTGTTTTTGTGATTTCGGAATGTCTGGGTTACTCGGAAAGCAGCTGGTGAAGTTTCTAGTGAGGAACCAAGGCGCCTCAACCCCTTTGTTCGAATGAGGAAGCAGAGCAACGCCGGGCTCTATTGTTATTATTGCGAAGAAAGTCCAGCATGACGGTTGATTGGAAGATGGGGAGTCGACAAGTGTCTCCAGGGTTTAGCGGATATCGGGTATTTCATTATGTTCTGGATTTCTCGGGTTTATGGGGTCATTTGTTCACGCGTCGTTGAAATCCTGTTTATCGCCGAGTCATGTCTTTATTCCACTTCTCTCCATTATTTTGTTGACCGTCCATTCATGTTTTCAGTCATTAGTGATTTAAGGATTTAGGTCTAGGGAATTAAAGGAAGTCAAAGCCAATATATGCTGAAGAGTGTGCTAATGTTCAATACCACCTTGTACTGCTATAACCGATGGATTCTAACCAAGTCTAACAAGCTACAGTGACAAGAGCTTGTGGCGTGGTCCGCATGATGAGCGCGAGAGGGAGCCTCGTCGTATAGTCATTGAGCCGTATGGAAACATTGAACGTAAATGATTCGACTTTCAGCATATCTCTGGACCACTGAGAACATACTCTGTTTCAGGCAGTACCGGATCGCACAACGTCGTTTGCTATCTCAAGCGGGTGCCTAGCATCGGCTCAGGAGAGGCAGCGTTGTACGCAGGTAGCTAGCCCAGCCGTACAAATTTTTCCGTTCATTAGAATCAGCGAGAACTGTCCGGAATTGTTGATATCTCGAGTTCCTTTTCGCGAGTTAAATGACGAGTGAGGCCGTTACGAGCGAGAAGATAGAAGATCTTTTTCCAATAACGCTTTCAACCGTTTAAAGGTTGCAAGAGGAGACATCGTGGTTTGTCAGTTCCCTACACCTATCTGGTTTTCTGTACATCGTTCTTCCATCTCACGCCTCAGACAGATTGCTGCCCAACCCCTACGAACCACGTCTGCACTTACACTTCGTCCAAGCTTTCCTATTGCTTGTTCGACGGGCAGCAAGTACGATTCATATAGAGCCTCTTCAGCATCTACTCCTGTATTTTCATGCCTTGGCGGCTCATATCCTTCTGGCTCCAGCTTGATTCTTTCCACAAGGGTGAGATTCGCAGGGTATTTGGGAGGATATTGGTAAGCGTTCCTTTGTGCCGCTGTCTGATCTTGCAAGGAAGATTCCAGATCTGGAGGGACGGTCTCAGCAATATACCAAAAGAGAATATACTGTGTCGTTGGAGATTGTGGCACTAATTGTGTCCAGATAGGCTCAGTAGCAGATGCAGCTGTAGTAACGGAGGGATTGTGTGGTTTAGGTTGGCGGTGAGACATAGGAACGGGGAGAAGACGATTGCGGTATCCAGACTGGAAATGCTATCAGTCCACCTCGGACAGTTGAAGACGTCATGATGTTTACCTCCTCAAATCCTTCTCTTTCAGCGCCAGAACCTGAATCTTCGTTCGAATCTCGTCGACCTTTAGGTAAGAACCAGTATTGGTCTACGCTATGGTAACATAAGACTACTCGAGCGGTTGCAATGTGGAAAATGGAAACACCAGCGCCGATCAGGACGTGGTTACTGTCGAAGTTGGCGACCACAGGAAGGCTTGATCGTGGTGCCATATCTAGTGGTTGGAATTCATGAAGCGCTTATTCCGTGTTTAGTTTCTTAGATCTATCAGAAGTCCTTTTAGAGCGATTTCATCCCGACTTGGAATGCCTCGGATCCTCCGAGCGAGCTTGTAGATACGAGAGCTTCATGCAGACCAACAGAATCGAGCCTACATCGCCGGAGGAAAAGGGACGAGAACTCTTGCAGCGCCAGACCACTATGATCGTGACTTGCTAGACAAGTCGAGATCCGAATAGTCGTCGACGAGGCTTGGCAAGACACTGACCAATCACGCGTGTTACATATATGATTCTGTAGCTCCAATTGCCGATTTGCACTTGTTCCTTTTAGAAAGACAGCAAGTCGGAGCAACTAGATACCATTGCCTTGGACCTCTACGGGTGATTTCACATATGCCATCATGTATCACGCATATCCCCCCCAGTTATCAAATTGAGCGTCTACCAATGACAATCCCGAAAGCCGTCTTCATTCTACAATGCCGCCTAACGACCCCCAGCATCTCGAGGCGGACGGCATATCAGTGTCACTGACGCATTCAGAGCTTAACGTTACCTCCGTCGTAGCAAAAGTCAAAAGCTCAAAGGCTGGTGCCATAGTTCTCTTCGCAGGTTGTGTCTACCCTACCCATCTACAACTAAGCCTAACAACAGACCTTCAGGTACGACTCGTGACAACTTCAGTGGAAAGCCTGTAACGCAGCTCCAATACACATCCTATCCACCCCGAGCCCTCAAGTCGATGCTGTCAATCGCGGAAGCTGTGAAAGCGAAGCATGCATTGACTGCCATCAGCATCGTACATCGTCTAGGAGTTGTTCCCATTGGGGAAGAGAGTATACTGATTGCGGTTTCGGCACCTCATCGCCAGGCAGCTTGGAGAGCTGGAGAGGAGGCATTAGAAGAGTGCAAGGCTAAGGTAGAAGTCTGGAAGCTAGAGGAGTTTGGTGGAGACGAAGGCGGTGTCTGGAGGGCCAACCGTGATGGAGCAGCTGGCGCACCAGTGAACGACAGCCACATCGAGAGTACAGGCTGATGCCTACCCTTTCCTCGGAAATCACACCTCTTGATATCGCCGTCTTGGATGCGCCATCCTTTTCTACCTTGCCTTCTTCAACCTAGGCCCTCCCACCACATGTCCAGGTTCCGTCCGGATCAAATTCTCTGCTTGGTCAAATCCCTACTTGAACAACGATATCTGGTCGAAGGTTTATAAGCAGAGGCTCCCAGTTCCTAATCCGCCCACGCTTCACCAAACCACGCAGCCCCAAACGGCCCCCTCTAATTCGATTCACCTATCCGCCCATACTCCCCTCCTTCCTAGCCCCCCTTCCTCCCTTCCTTTCCCAACCCCAGCAGCAAACCCCAACATCCACCGATCCCTCAACCTCTCCTTAAGGAGACTTCTAGTATGCCACGATAAACTCGAAATGAGCGTCGAGAATGCGGTTGGCGAGGTATTACTTTCTAGGTTCACGCTCTTTTTCGTCTTGAGTATATAGGGGAGGAGGATTTCGAAGGATATTGGGCTTGGAGATTGCTGTGGAGACATGGTGACGAAAGAAGGGCGGAAGGATATGATGATGCGTTCCTTAGTGGGGAGATGGAAAATTCCGAGGGCGATCTATGGCTGTGATAGTGGTTCTTCCAGATGGACAAATCTATGCTGCGCTTGACCTTTCCCTGCCTAGGAGCAAGCGTTTGTGTTCGTTGTTGAATGGGAATCATCAGCTTCACTAGCTAGAGCATACCAACCAAACACCAAAGCCTTTTCTATTTTCACTTCTCCAAAAACAATTCACAACGCCCCCTTCCCCTATATTCAACAAACTATAGCCTAACGAATATCACCGCTCCTAGTACGCCCTCCATAAAAGTCCTGGTATGAGCCAGCTTGCTATTGGGGATGCTATGCTTATCTAAAGCAGCAAACTCGACAACCCTCCTTTCTTCACCCGAGGCCACACACAACCCATAACTCGACCCTCGTCCCCTCTTCACTCCTAACTTTCTTCGCCCCCCCTCATCAACCACACACCACCCTCACAAACCTCCCCACCATCAAACCAAACCATCCACTCCCGCCTAGACGAGGAGGGGGGAGGGTAAGGAGTAAAAATTCTCCCACCTCAAATTTTTTTAAAAATAAACTCAGACGAAAAAATTCAGACGACCGTGCGCCGTGTGGAGGAGGAGGAGGAGGAGGGAGAAAAACGTCAAGATCCGCCGTCCGCAAAATTTCGAGAAAAAAATATATATATTATATACACCCCGAACTTAGGATTGGCAATTGCCGTTTTCGATCGGGAAAAGGGAGCAGGGCCGCTTTAGAGGGAGCGGCGAGGGAACTCAACCCTGCTGCAACTCCTACTGCCTAGGCTCATTCTAGCTCACACCGTATTTACAGAGCTTCCTTTCGCCTCCATATGAAGCACTGGATATACTACATATCGAGCACTGGGTAGACCACATATGAAGCATTGGGTAGGCCACATATGAAGCACTGGATCGGCCACATATAGGGCACTGAATATACTACATATGAAGCATTGAATATAATACATGTGGAGCTTTGGGTAGGCCACATAAGAGGCACTGGATAGACCGCATATGAAGCATTGGGTAGGCCACATATGGGGCATTGTATATACTACATATGAAGCACTGGATAGGTCACGTATGAAGCACTGGATATACTACATATGAAGCACTGGGGGGGCAGTGCGGTTGATTTTACAGCTCTGGTTCTTATTTTGCATTTTTTGGAGATTCGCCACTAAATTTGATGGGGCTCTCGGCAAATTCTCAGGTTTCGCAATCAACGATACGTTGATGAGAGGGGAACATGGCGAATGTGCGGCATTTGTGCGTATAACAAGAACGCGTCATTTGTGCAGCCCCTGATATAGGTGTTCCGTGATCCTTTCTCCCTCCGCAATTTGCTTCTGCTCCAATTACCGGCAATATGAACGCAAACGAACCACCGTACAACCCGCCGCTGGCGTTGACCGTCATCTCTGCTATCTCCATCGGCATAGCAGGACTAGTTTCGTTATGGATCCTGCTTGACATCATTCAGCGGAAAGGGTGGAGGACTATGATGGGAGTGATGTAGGCTTCGTTCGGCAATACTCGAAGTGCAGGGGAACATCGAAATGACAAGCATTTGCTTTGACAGGATTCCAGTCTACGTCTTGAACGCACTCTATCTAGCTCCCATAACATTGTGGACCTATCTTAAGCACGGGCGACCGGCCAAAGTCCGAACTGACTACGATCAAATCGACAGCGTGGTCGAGGAACATAGGTACCACGATCATGAAGACCATGGAACGGATGTGCAGAGCAGTCAACATGAAGGCTATACATCCGAACATAATGAAGAGCACCAGGATATGTCCCGACATGGCCCGATGCAGGAGGACGCGGGCGACCACCATATATCCGGACACTCTCATATGCAGCACGATGCTGGCGAACGACCCATATTTGCAACGATTACCATTGCTGTCTGCCACTGCGGCGCTGGCTGTTTGCTTGGCGACATTGTCGGAGAATGGTTCGTGTACGGGACTGGTCTTGAAATTGACGGAAGCGAAATGTGGGTAGAGTTTTTGGCAGGTCAGTGCATCTTCCTCGTCTTCTGTCCCTTACGTCCATGGTTGTCACTGTATGAAATGCGATGGGGAATACCGATGGCTCAACTCTAATTACGGTACAGATTACGTCCTCGCGCTCTTCTTTGGCATCTTCTTCCAATATTTCTCCATCGCTCCAATGACGGGCCAGTATGGCCTGATAACGTTGTGGCGGTCCGCAAAAGCCGACTTTCTCTCCTTAACATTCTTCGAAATCGGCTTGTTTGGCTGGATGGCGATTTTTCAAGTTGCAATTTTTGACGGGAAGTTGCCAATGGACACGGTGGCGTATTGGTGGATGATGCAGGTATATCTCAGCTCAACCCAAAAGATTCTATCGAGGACTATCTTCGCTAACAGGTCCGTAGATTGGAATGTTCTTGGGGCACTGGACGGCGTTTCCGATCAATTGGTGGTTGATCAAGACAGGGGTCAAGGAGCCATGCGCGTGATTTCGAAGGGCCATCACCTCAATATTGATGTCCGAATCAGAAGCTTGGGAGTTGAGGCATTGAGTTCCTGGACGGAGATAGGAGACTATTAGATCTACTGTAAGTGGACATCAAGGACTCGTCTGCTAGTGCCTTGGATAGGCACCTGGTTCATCACCTGAGGGCAGAGATGCATAGACCGGCCCATGAGTTGTTTTTCAGGACTGCCCAGATTTCTCGGAAAGCAGCTCCTTGTAAACTTAGAACGTTGGCTTGGGCTGTATTTTTGTGTCTCCTGGCAGCATCATTTACTCGTAGTCGTCAACATATACGTACGCTCTTAGCAAATTTGTTGATCTCGACCGACTTTTTCCCTTGATCCCTACCCATCTTGAAAACCAAACTAGGAAGGACTGGGCCTTACAACAGCAAGTTCACTACGTACGGGAACGTTTTGCGTCCTGCCAGGCTCGGGAAACCCGTGGACATCGACGTTCTTCCTGAACAATAGACAATGGGTTGATCCGCCGAAATGGAACATCCCAATTTGCTCACCCTTCTCAACCCATTGGCCCTTCTCGACCGTGATATCACAGGTGGAAACCTCTGCCATGCCCACCACTAAGACAACCATCAGGCCGATAGCGGGATTGTCTGCTTCAATGAAGATGATGCCCCGTGTAGCAGTGGCAGTGATATAGCCTTGTCCAGTACTCTCTCCCGCCCTATCAGCCCCGTGCGAGGGACCAAAATCTTCGAAGAGCGGCTCAGAGTAATACGTTCCGTCTTGCACATACGCTTTGACGATCCTGCCGCTGACTGGGCTATGCCAGCGGTGGTAGCTTAGGGCGCTTAGGAAGGCTTGGTAGATTGTGCCGCCGACGAATTGCTCGGCACATTCGTCGTGTGCCAGCATATCGACGAGAGAATAGGGCTGGCCTTTGATCCAGAACTTGTCACGGGATTTGACGCCGTACGCGACCTTATAGGGCTTTGACTCGCACACGCTGACGATAATCTCCGGATGATCTGGAGCCGCAACAGGTCGTATACCGTCTCTGAAAGCGCGAGTGAAGAACTCATCCCAAGATTTAAAACCGTGATACTTTGCTGAGGGATCGCAGACATATATCTCTTCGAAAGCATACGAACTTTCTCCGATATTCGCAACTGCCGTGAGGTCCTTGACCCCCGTTGCACCGAACCAGCCTGATGGACCAGTATTGAGAACCTCAGCCGACGCCGGAGATTTAAGGTACTGTGCCCATACGTTAAGTACCTTCTTGAGCATGGCATTCATTTTTGGGTCTAAGAAAATCGCAAAACCACTTGTTGTTCCCATGGGCCAGGTTAAAAGAGCATTGATAGGGAGGCCAACCAGACCAACTGTGTGCGACTTGTCGCTCCAAGACGGTGCCGTAGTCAATAGGTGGTTGAGCAGCTGCAGCATGTGATTGTAGTCACGAACTTGGCGATGGCCGGTGGGGTCCTCGGAATAAGGCTTCTTGCTCGGGACTTGCTCGAACATGGTGGAGAATAGGAGATACATCCGCGTATCTTCTTCTATTAAGTCTTTGAATTCTTTGAGTATGGGTATCAATTCTTGTGGATTTTCATTGACATGATCGATCACACCGCCGAGCCATTGTTTGTGAACTCGATGATCGTGAGGCAGCCATTTACCGGGTCTGTGAGTCAGAATATATGAGGACGAAGGCCAACAGCTATCCTTACCTGTGGACGCGATGCTCCTCGGGTATATGGTTCTCGTCGGAATTCATGATTTCTGAATGTGGCAGGTTGCGGCTGAAAGGCACTTTGGGTTGCCTCAGGACCTCAGACGTGTTTCCGTGGCTAAGCCCCTTCGGGTTAACTTCTTCCCCTAATCCCCTTTGGCTTAGCGACCCTCTGGATGACTTCGCAGCCTAAGGTACGGGTAACGCTCATACTTTTACCGCATCAGGTAAGGCGACCGGCAAAGTTCGGTGTTATTCCAGATTTAAGACTGTAATCCGGGGTCCTATTAGAGGGTGAGGGCGCGGAGTGCATAGGTATGGAGAATAGCCAGTCGGAAATTTCAGGCAATAGTTGTTTTTTGGGGGATTTCTGGGTGATGGGTGAGGGGTTTGGGGGGATCTCCGAGTGCGCTATACATAGGAGAAAGGGCGGTAGTTCCTTCGGGTACAGGTAAAACTCGCTCCTTGATTCAGTCGAGTCTTCGAAAACGCATGTGTATGCCAATTCTATGGTTGTTGGATGAAGCCACGGCTGGTCCAGGACAGGTGTCCTTGTGTTTGGGGGTTTAGGGGAATTTGTGAGGGGGGGGCACGCGTTGTGTGGGTTGAGCTTTGCTGGTGATAAGTTGAGAAGGGGGAGTTGGAATTTCAGGATGGGATAGGTGCGGTTGGGTGGGGATGGTGGTGGGTGGATGGGATGGGATGGGATGGGGAGTTGTGGTGGGAGTGGGAGTGGGAGTGGGTGGGGTGGGAAAATGGGGATGCGTGGGCGCAAGTAAGGGGGTGGATAGAATCAATCAAAGCGATCATGATGAGTTCGTGATTCACAAACGTCAAAGTGAGAGATCGAAATCACGTCCTCAATTTTCCTCTCGTATGTACAACCACCACACCCCACCAGAAGCGAAGCCAATGAATTCCACATCCAATGTGGATCTTTTGTCTCCAATCAACCATTACACACCATCCGTCAACCCCACCCGAAAGATTTGACAAGCATGAAACCCGCAATCATCAAAGATCTATATCCATTGGTAAACCTCTCCATCATACATGGGCAAGGTCATTCGTAGCGATATGAGTCTTAGATGAGGAGAACAGCGGCGATGGCACCAAGTGCGACAACAGCAAAGGAGCTGCCAACGGTGCTGGCGGCGCCGGTGAATGTAGCTGGGCCGGTGGCTTTGGGGAGACCGCTGTTTAATGTTAGTAAGATGGGAGGGCTTGGAGGACGAAAGTATTGCTTACGCTGATGCACCGGTTCCACTAGGGAAGCTGGCGGGAGCGCCAACGCCAGATGGGCCGACTGGGTATGGGGCAACTGGGCTAGCCTGAACTGGGGAGTTGCTGGAAGCTGGCACTGCAGGTGCGGATGAAGCTGGGACAGCTGGTGCAGCTGAGGCGCTGGCTGGGGAGTTGCTGGAAGCTGGCACTGCAGGTGCGGATGAAGCTGGAACAGCTGGTGCAGCTGAGGCGCTGGCTGGGGAGTTGCTGGAAGCCGGGACGGCGGGTGCGGACGAAGCTGGGCCGGCCGGGGCAGGCGATGGGCTGGCAGCCACGGTGACGGTCGAGTAGATGGTCACTGGGGAGCACGTGGCTGGGCAAGACGAAGCTGGAACAACGGGGGCAGCTGGGGACGAGGCGGGGGAGTTGCTTGAAGCTGGAACGGCAGGCGCGGACGAAGCCTTGCTGGTCGCTGGGGCAGAGGAAGCCGGGACAGCGGGAGCAGCTGGAGAAGAGGCGGGAGAGTTGCTTGATGCTGGGACAGCTGGTGCGGAAGAAGCTGGGACAGCGGGCGCGCTGGTGGCCGGGGCACTTGTCGCTGGAGCGCTAGTTGCTGGTGCGGAGGTGGCCGGTGCACTTGAAGCAGGCGAGGAAGCAGGCGAGGAAGCAGGCACTGCAGGTGCGCTGGATGCCGGGCTGCTGGCGGGGACGGCGGGCGCAGAGCTGGCGGGAGCGCTCGGCTGGGTGACCGGGAAAGAAGTGGTCGAGACCACGGTGGAGCGAGCCGGGCAGCTGGTCACTTCGGGACCGCAGCTGGTAATGGTCACCTCCTTCGTGCTCATCACGATAGAGACCGGGGGAGCAGCTGGCGCAGAGCTCGCTGGGGAGTTGCTGGACGCTGGCACTGCGGGTGCAGAGGCCGGTGCGGAGGATGGGCCAGGAGCTTGGATCTGTCCATCGCCAATCTGGGAGACCATGGGCTGGGAGGCTTGAAGAGCCGGGGTAGCGGTGACCGCACCCACCAAAAGAGCCGTAACAGCGAATGAGTAACGCATTTTGAATTTGGTAAAGGTTCTTGAAGGTTGGGGTTTTAAGAAGTTGGTAGGTTGAAGGTGAAGAATTAAAGAGTGTAGTATGTGTTACGAGTTTCTGTCTTAAAGAGTGTGATGACCGAAGTCGAGCAGAGACAGGTGGGCAGATTACTTTTAAAAGAAGTACGAGTGAAATTTGGGTGTTGGGCAGAGGAAGAAACAGAAACAAGCTATGCCGCGGGTACCTGATCCTTATACCTCCCGTGAGATTAATCCGCTGATCGGGAAAAGGGAAAAGGGGAAAGGGGAAAGGGGAGGGTAACGGGGGGTACACAGTACACAAGCGGCAAAGCGGTGTCTGATTGGGTGGGATGCCGGTGTTAGGTTGCCAACTTCACGTAATGATCGATACTGGCTCCACCACCCAGACCAGAACTTGCAGGGAAGATTACCACTTGCGACTTGCTACTGCCCCGCGTCTCGTGTTTGATTGGACGAGACCTTGTATTGAAATAGTAACCTCATTTGCGAGTGGGGAGGCGGCTCCGGCTCAATACTTGTCAATATTACCAATGGATCAACCGGTACTGTAATCCATGTCACGCAAGACAAGAGGGGAAACTGGAGTCGGTTTGGCATCACATATCATATACTTCCTGGTCTTGCTGTGTTACCTGTTGTCGCACTGCATGTCGGGGGGTTCCTCCATCTGAACATCCTGCGTTGAGTGCAACAATTGGGCGGATGAAGTCAGATGTGTTATGTAGCGTCAGGGGTAAATGTGTCAATCATTCACTTTGGTCCAAGCGGAAACACTAGCGCGCGCCCCTAGCCTTTTAGCTCAGCCCATCATACACAGGAACACGACACGTGCAGCACACCTGCGAGTCGTCGGCGCCGATGCTATTTGCCTTCGCTATTAAGCCTATTATTGTATTTATTAAATATATGAGGCCATTCAACTGGTATTCGCCCAGTCCCCGTCAGTTATGTATACGGGGGGTTACTGGCGGAGAAGAACTGCAAGTGAGCGGATATGTTCGAAACAGATCTTGCAGGATTACAGGCCATGAGGCGTTCCGCTTACTATGTGTGGCGCCCCAGCAATACATCTTCAGCTCCCTCCTCACCAACAGGGTTTCGAGTGCATTTCCCAGTTGTTATCTTCCATTCCTTCCAACAATACTATTTCTGACCTCTGTTGCACGGTTTGATCGTGCGGTTATGGACATAGTACCTCTGTTGGCTTCGCTTTGGTACAATGGACAATTGGCGTCAGCCCCTCCGAGCAGTCACACTCTCAAACATGTTTCTGCTCCCTGTGTCCCACTACTACTGATGTATCTGATCTTTCAGATGTTCAACTGCTCGAAGATTTCTTCCCTGGACTGCTCAGTTCTTAGCTGTTTTTTCTCTCTGCTTTACCAGATTTGTCGTTTCATGAAAGTACTCCTACTACCTTTCGGAATTGCCGACCCTCCCCGCGAAGGCTGTTCGCTTTCCATAACACAACCCTTCCGCGTTTGCACAGCATTGGCATATAAATCTTCCAATCTTCCAATCATAGAGCAGATTCTCTATACCCCCCATATTGAAAGCCATAAACGTCGACTCGCAGGACAAAGCATAAGAACGCCCAGCTGATCAAAGAGCAACCTCTAGAGCGGAGGCCATGCTCTGTACTTGTTCCAGGAAATGCTATGTCCTCATCCCTTTCTCCGATTCCATCTATTTTCGCAAACTCGGCCTTGCTCCTAAACAGATTAGTTCTATTGGACTTTTTAAGATAACCTTTCTCGAAATAGTAAGCTTGCAGATCACACTTTTCCACTTTGCAGCATCGACGTGTAGCATTCATCCATCCTGGAGGAATTGGTCGCCAGCAGTTAATTTGCCATTTGCGCCATATAAGAAGTTATGCATCCAAAAAAAAGCGTCGGGAATCGGTCAGGACTGCATAGCCGGCATGGGCTTTTGACGGTTTTCACGGATGTCTCATGACAGCGACAGAAGAAGGGTTCAGCGGAAGGGAGGATCGGTTGTTACTATCGCTCAGTGTTTGGTCTTAAGCTCTGCTGAAGGACCAAAGGGTATCCCGACTAAGACTTCGGCAAGGTTGTTCAGCTTGACAGTCGAATTGGTTCTCGGCTCGGAGCTCGCAAAAGCTCTGAGCCTTTTCTTATCGAGGATTTTGACACACCATGTCACATTGATATGGTAACCAGGTCCACTTACTCAGCTAGATATCGGGAGTTTTCCCGTTGGAAGTTGATGACGGGCAATTTCCTCTGCAGTCGGTTCCGGAAGAGATCGAAAAACCAAAACCTAAAGTGACAGTATCGTGCGTCTCTAACGACACCGCAGTTGCTCCGAAAGCCAAGGGATACCAAGTTCTGAATCGCTGTATCAATGGAGCTTACGACCCCATGGATTCTACGACCCAGTGCAGACTAGCACTTTGAACGCAAATTTGTTATCACGAACATTCGGGAAAAGAGTACGAAAGGATTCTGCACGTAAAATGAGCGGGTTCAACGACGTCCATGAAACACATTCTGTAACAGAGGATTCTTGCCACTTGGATGCCACAGTGTGATAAAGGATCTGGTAAGTTTGATAGCATGAGTAGTATAGTAAAACTCCCAACAGTTGACATGCTGCGCCTTTCAGGTCATTGAGATTTGTTCCCGCTCCGAAAGCATTTTGTATAAACGTTGGACGACTAGCACCGCTCTCCTGCAATTCGTGAAGGCATCGATCCTGGCGGGTTGATCCCGTTGCCACCGCTGGGTTGAAGGATTAGAGAGTTCCGCCATCAGAATTCGGAATTCCAGCCCATGATTGGATCAGGGACCCCTTCAATGTCGGCCTCAATATCTACCATTGTTATCAGGTTATGACAAAACGCAACGTCAGGCCTGCGGCGTATGCCTCCGGAGCTCGCTACAGCATGCCTTTCCCACTGCAGCTATGACGGAGTTGGTCCAGCCTACGAGAGATAACGATCACTGTCGCTGGACGCCGAGATTAGATATTACGTTGGCGCTGTTGGCGCTGTCGATATGGACAGTCTCGCTCTGAAGCAGGACTTGTCATGCAAGCATCATGATCATGGCATAGATCAACCTTGTCGTAGTGAAGGCGCAGAGGACTCTGATGTTGGATAATCCGACTACTTAAGATTACGAAGAATGCTGCATTATGGTACAACTTGTCTGGCACGACCAGGGATGCCTCACCGATCAAAGTACATTCTTAAACTAGCGTGTACTAATGATGCAAGACTTCCGCAAAACTTCCGCAACGTTAAATGGGGGTTAGAGACTGAAGGCCACACAGCCTACCACTTGATGTACATGGGCTCTGCACAGCCTCGCAAAAACCAACTTTTACTTGCGAATACTCTATTCTAATTCAACAACACTACAAGGCCCTCGGCTTAGATATCTCTGACAGGTTCCAATGCGACTCTGGATGGATGACCGTCGAAGCCACCCTTCCTTTTCGGTGGCAGTAACTCATCCTCGATGCCGTTCTCATTTGCAGTAACATTGCTGCAATGCTATGCCTTTGCCCCAATCCGCCTCCATCTTTTCTTCGTTGTGTATGCACGCTGCTGAGTATATCTTGTCATGCAGCACCTTGAGGGGGCTTATACTCTTCTGGCAGGTTGAACTTCATCTTCCACGGCTTCCCCGAACTAACCGCATTACTTACATACACTTGTGGAGGCCTTTAGCCCGTCCCGTCAAACTTTCCTTCCAACATCTACCTTCTTCCTCTAGTAGCCAATTCCAACATCGCAATAAACCAAACCGACTGTTCAATTTGAGCCCTGGGGGTCATCTATCGGCGGCGTTGTTTTCCATATCATCAGATATCCAAGGTTTACGTATAGCTACTGCACAGTTGTAAGGCCACCTGCAATAATTCAAAACACTGCCTCCTTGGCGGGAATCTGGCGCCAATCTTTCAATATTGCATGATCTAGGATTAAAGCATCACCTGCTTCCTCCCTCAAAGAACCCATCCTTCGCCCTGTTATCCATATCCCACAACCGGTTTTAATCTGACTATCAGTTCACTGACGATTATAACATAAAGTTCGTACTTTTGAAGCTGAGGGACGATTCGATATCGCTGGCATATGTACTTCTAGGACGAACGAATAATTTTTAATTCATATTGCCATGGAGCCAAACGATGAACTGGTTGATCTTTCACTCTTCGCTGTATCTCCTACCAACGACAGTCACTTCGCCGTCTCAGACCCGCCTTCTATTCCACACCAAACCTCAAGAAGCGCTTATACAGAGAACACTCTCCGCACGTACGCCGAGAACACCCTACAAAACCACGACTACTACCATCCCCGAAGCTGTACAATGAAGCCTCTTCCACCCCTCCCTTCTCGAAGACTAGGCGGCAGAAGAGGCCCCTTCCCCGACACTCGCGACGTCCAATCCTGCTGTATCCTCCGCCGAATTAGGAGACCGCGGCCAGACGAGCCCCTTTTCGACCCTCACCACTCCATCCCCCAACGCCGCAACATTCCCCCACCCCCGCAACTCACCCTCTCAGTTCCCGAAACCAGCATTCAACAACGCGCGCGCTCCCACACCTCCCCGTCCCCCATGGTCTGGCTGCCCGACGAGCAAATGTGGCTCACGTCGGACGAAGCGCTTCCGGGATTGGACCGTGAGGCGTACCAGGAGTCTCCACCTGCATATACGCGACGCAACTACAGCCGCTCAGAGTCCCCACCGACTCGCCACTTCCACTACGACCTCACTCCACCATTATCACCGGTGCAAGACCAGCTGCGCAGTCTGCTCGAACCGAGGGAAGAAGATCGCTTACTTTCCTCTTCGTTATCAGAGCGCGAACCGATGCAGGAAGAGATGCCCAGAGCGCCCGCGATGATGGATTGGTCGGCGTCGTATTTCCCGCCTTCGTCTTCTACGCCCTCGCTGCGGGTAGAGCGAGATGTGCCGTCGAGGGAGACGAGCTTCAGGAGCGCGGTCAGTCGGTTTGAAGAGGAGACGCCACGGGGGACGTGCAGTTGGGAGTGGGTGGCGAGGAGGGTGGTGAGGCCGGCGTCGACGATGTAGGCGGTTGGGGTCGAGTGGGTGAGGTGTGCCGGCGTTTGGGGGGGGGGGGGGTTTCACAAGAGCGTGGATCGCGCACTTTCAGGCCGCGTTGGAACATCGGATTCGTACCCACGGATTGAAGGCTTTTCATAAAAACACGTTGGAGCTCAAGAGCGAGATTAAACAAAAACCAACCCAC
>JAABUL010001407.1_pt1 | contig 46171 bp, 8 predicted proteins | sample 5559151 | NCBI WGS metagenome assembly JAABUL01 (sample SAMN10711876, study PRJNA513368) | rock metagenome | isolation source: Antarctica rocks | place: Antarctica: Victoria Land, Pudding Butte sud
AGCTTCAGCGTGGTGCTTCGAAGCAGTTGCTGCAGCGGCTCTCTCGAGGAGAGCGTCGCAGATAGGGAAGAAGGCTTCCGTGTATTCATCTCCGTACGCATCATTGATGTTGTTCTGCAGTAGTCAGTAGCGTCATTGCACAGGGACCTTAATGCGGGTCCCATACCTTGATGAGATACTCGAACACCCGCCCGAAGTCCTCAAGCTTGCCATCGTGGAAAGGGTAGACACCGATGGAGCACTGATACGCTGATGAGCCTAGTGCCACGGTTTGCAGAATGGTGTAAGCTCACAGGGAACCTCCACTTGGTTTCCCAGAGCTCCTTAATCCCGTCATGATGCTTTGCTCTACGACTGAAAGCCTCGCCCAGCATCCAGTCAGATTCTGGTGCCAGCTTCATCCTGATTTGTCAAATTCAGGAGACGTGAACGTTGGTCTGGATCGGATTCTTTGTAGGCGACGATTGAGGCGCATCGCAACGGACAGAAGTCTTTTGCCAGACTTATATCGAGGTCCAACAAACGGGGGGAACGGTAGTTGAGTAAGCTCATTGTACGAATTATCTCTAGCGACTGTTCGTTGACCGAGTCTTGCATCGTGGGTCGATGCCTCTGGTTGCGGAGAACCAATTGTAGCGAGAAGATCATGTGTCGCAATGCTTATTCCTAGATATTGAATCGGACGGTCAAAGAGGAAGTTTCCTCATTGAACATTCGTAAGGTAATGAAAGACATCTTCCATGTTGAACAGACTAGGAGGATCGCCATCTCGAATCGAGATGTTGTACGACGTTGTACAAAGTAGACGCTAGATCTAATTAGGATTTTAACAACTTTGTCAAATATACAAAAATCAAAAATAGATTAAATTTATTATAAACATTAATAGTATAACTTTAAAAATATTATAAATTATAATAATTTACAATATTACAAAAAGTATATAAGTTTGCTTTTTAAACTTTTAAATCTAAATATCTAAATATTTTTTTCAATAAATAATAATATTAACAATAGAATTTTTAGAATTTTGTCTAAATATTAATTGTAAAATTACAAAATTAGATTTAAATTAGACAAACAATTTATATTTAAATTTATATATATTTTATTTAAGAAAAAACTTGAAGTACTTTGCAAATATTTAACAAAAAATAAAAAATAAAGTTTATTAAAAAATTTCAATTATAGATAGAATATTCGATTCTCTTTATATTAAAAAAGAATAAATTTTTTTATTTATATATTAATTATTAAAAGCTAAATAATATTACAATTAAGAGAAAATATTTACTATTTAATATTAGCAAACTTTAAAATTAATTATTTAAAACAAAATACTTTATTAAATTAAATCTATAAGAAATATACAATTAGATTAGAATAAAAATAAAGAAAGAATAAAGATTAGTTTTTTATATACAATATAAATTATACAAATATATAGTAATATTGTTTAAATTTACAAATGTTTCAACAATATATTAGAAAATAATTAATAATATATTATAACGATATTTAAATTAATTTGTTATAATATACTTAAACAATATTACAATTTATTTAAAAAATTTAAAAAAATATATTAGTTATATTTTTAAAATATTAAAATATTAAAATATAAAAAATCTATATTTTAATTTAACAAAATACAAATTTTATTAAAAAAAAGTTAACTTTCTTAAATTTGTTGTTAAACAATATAGAGTATATATAAATTTCAAGAAACTATAAGCAATTAAAGAATAAATATTATTAATAAATATTAAGAAATTACAATTTTTTCTAAATTTTATAAATTATAATAAAAAAATTATTAAAAACTACTTAGTAAACGCAATATTATTAACAAATCTTACAAAGAAAAATATATTATAAATATAAAAATTTGTAAAAAAGAAATTATTTTAGAATCTTAAATTAGAATATTTAAAGAAATTAGTATTAAAAGTATACAATTTGCAATTGTTAAACAAAATTGAAATTAATATATAAAATCTAGCTATTAATATATATTGTAATTAAAAATATAATAATATTTAATATTTAATAATATATATTTCGAGAAAACTTTTATTAGTTAAATAGAATTATAATATCTATAATAAGAAGTTACTTATTATAGTAGATTTTTTAAAGTTATAGAGAGTATATATAAAAGAATTGTTGAAACTTACAATTTTTATAAATTACAAGAATTTTGTATAATTTACTATTATTAAATAGCTTAATAGAAGATAAATATAATAGTTAGAAAAATTTAAATAATACAAGTTTAAAAGATAGTATATTTTAGATAAAAATAACAATAAAATAGACGCACTTAATAGAAAAAGTAATTATATAGAAACAAAAAAATTGTTTAATTATAGTATATTTAATATTAACAAAAATAAATTACTATTAGCAAATAAATATAAATTAAATATTATATTACAAATATAAAGAAATAATATAAAGAAATTTTTAATAAAAAAAGAAAAACTTTAGATATTTATTAACAAAATTAATAAATATATAAAAAAATACTATAATAAATTATTGCAAAAGTATTTAAAAGTATTTAAAAGTAACAAAAATATTTTAATTTTTATATTAGTATTGTTAGTTTTTATAAATAAAATAAGTTGTTAAAATATATATTTAAAAATATTTTAAATATTAGTAAAACAAATATAATATATATATAAGCTATAACAAAATTTAATATTAGAAACTGTTTAAGTTGTTATAGAATAAAATTACAATAAATTTTATTATTAAGTTGTCTAAATTAACAAATCTAACAATTAAAGATAAATATAATTCGATACTAGTAATAATTAATAAACTTATCAAATATTTATATATTATTATATACAAAAAAAAGTTTAATATAGAATAACTAAAATATATTATATTTTAGAAAATTAATTAGTAATAGAGACAAACTCTTTATATTTAACTATTAAAAGATACTTTTTTTAATATTAAATACAAGACTTCGAATATCTATTATTTATTATTTAATTACAAATAAATAGATAGAACAAACAAATTAGAGTCTTAAGTAGTATTTAGAATACTATATTAACAATATTTATAATAATTAGATATTACTTTTATCTATAATACAATTAATACTTAATACAAAGATTTCGAATACTACTAAAATAACTTTATTCTTTGTTAACTATAACAAGAAATTTAATCTTTTTAAAAAAAAAATATATATTTGTTAGCATAATCAATTATTAAAAAAGTAGCAATATTAAAAAAAAATACAATAATATCTCGAAAATATAAGAAAAGATAATTAAGTATTAAAATAGAAAACAAAAAACAATATCTTAGCTAAAAAAAAGAGATAAAATATATTTTTTTATAAAAAATCTTAGAATAAGAGAGTTAAACAAGAAATTAAATTATATTAAAATTATATTATTTTTTGTTAAAAAGACTAAGAAATTAGTTAATTACAAACTTAATTTATCTAAAAATATTAAAGTATTTCTAGTATTTTATATTTTATTGTTAAAATTAGTAGATTTAATTATATTTTTTGACTTAATATTATTTATATCTTTTAGACAACAAAGTTAATATTTGTTTTGTTTTGTTTTATACGTAATTCTTAGACGCAATTTTGTTATTTTATTATTTAGCTTTTTAGTTTTCTTTATAGTTTTATTTATTTTTTAATAGTTAGAAATTAAATTAAATTTTCGATTCTTTTAATAATTTTTTTATACTTAAGATATTTTCTATTTATTTAATAGAGTACGTTCAACAATATATAAGCTTAACAAGAATATATTAAGATAAAAATATATTTATAACAACAATTAACAATAGAATTGCAATATTGTTTAGTAATTAACTTAGTTAATATAACAAACAAAAAATAAATAGTTTTAAGACAAAAACTTTTAAATAAAAGAAATAGTAATATAAGTTGTATACTAATAGATATTATTTGTTGTACATTGCTTTCTACAAGATAATTAAAAAGAGAAAATCTATCAATAGAATTAAGATAATTAAGATAACTTAACTCTTAAATATCTTAAATTTTAATTAAGATAATTAAGATAATTAAGATCTTAACTATTTTAGATATCTTAAACTCTTAATAATAGAAAGATATATAGCTTTTAAATACAACTCTTTTATAAATTATATTTAACTTATTTTAAATTTTAACTTATTGTTACAACTACTAAGTTGCAAAGTTTTGTTATTAAGTAATTGCTTATATTGTCTAAAGATGTCTACAAATCTCTTTAATAATATAATCTACTCTAATATTTTCGTGAAAAGTACTAGCGTAACATATTAATAATTAGTTTTCTTATATATACTTAAATAATATTTGCTAAATAATAATAATCGAGTTCTTTATCTTTTAGTTTCTTCAAAATTAATTTTTTTTATACTTTAGAAAATTAATCTTTTTGCAATTACTTTTTCGAAAGTCTTTTATATATTATTGCACAAAATATTACAATTCTTTTCAACAAATATATATTGTTAATTAAATAATTGCAAACAATATATATTTAAATGTTATTATTAATTTTGCAATATTGTTATTGTTATTTAGTAACTCTAGTTTCTTTGCGAACAATACTAGTATATACAATTAAGTTATTGTTTTTACAACAATAATATCTTTCTTTTTTATTAGTTTTAATACAATATTTTTGTTTTAACTTGTAATAAGTATTAATCTATTTTAATTTTAAAAAAGAAATATTAATATCAATTGTAAGAGTTTATTTTTTACGTCGATTTTTTGCTCTTTTTAATTAGTATTTTCGATTTTAAGAAGAAAAGAAGTATTATTAATATTGTCGAAAACAAATAATTATAATCTATTTTTTTTTATTGCGCAATTAATTATGTACAAGCTTTAAGATATTAATTTTTGAATTTTTTTTGTTCGAAAATTTTAATTTGACATTGATAATTCCGAAACACTTGTTAATAGTACTATTAATAACTAATAGTTAAATTAGCTAATATATTAATATATTTACTCTATACAATTAAGTGTAGAATTAAATTCCAATTAGTAAGATTTGCAAACGCATAATTGATACGCGCTTTGTTAAGATCTAATCTTGTATATTGCTAAGTCTTACAATAGATACAATATATAAACACAATTTACAAACGTAATTTACAACTATTATACGTACAATACAACTACGCAATAGAGACATTTACGTCGACGCATAGCTTGCGAGTAGAAATCTTACAAATTGTTCGATTTTGCTATATAAATTACTATAATATAAACAAGTAACAAATAGAGATATAAGCGAAGTATTGCGAAAGTTCGTGCGCATTTTGAATATCAAAATTGAATTTCTATCAAGCAAGTGCTAAGACTTTTCCTGCTAAATAGACTCTAGACTAGCTAATAGCTAAATTAGCAGAATTTGCAACTAGCACTTTCTAAGTAGAGATTCCGGAATTGCTAATAGATTAACAACATCTTAATAGTTTTACCCGAAATATACTATACTATTAATATAAATTTAAAATATTTATATTTTAATAATTATTCTTAGATTTAATAATTGTACTTAATAGCAAGTTGCAATTTGTTTTTTAACAATTAGCTATTTGTATTAATCGAAGTATTTACGCTTATTTAATATTGCTTAAGTTGATAAATATAATTCGAGAATCTAATATAACGCATTTTTAATAAATTTGATCAAACAATATTTCTTATTTAATAAAATTTCGATTGCAAGCAAAAAGTATAACAACTAATAAATATAATAAAGTTTCAAGTTATTTTAAGATTTGTTTGTTATTAATATTAATTATATAAAGTTTTTGTCTCTTATTAGAAGAAAGATAATAATAAAACTTAGTATTAATTAAGTTGTAAATAATATTGATTCAAAAGTTAAAGTTTGTTTTGTTGAAAAATATTACAAATACGATAGAAACTATAGAGCAATAAGTTGAAAAAGATTTTTAGAAACAAAGCTTAAAGAAAAGTTAACAAATATATATAAACTTAGTCGATTTAATTAGCAAGAATTTTTATTTGTTTTATCTTATAAGATTAGTAGAATACAATCGAACAAATATATTTTAGATATTCTTTTAAAGATAACATCTTATCTAAGTATATCAATTGCCTATTGTATTTAAATCTCTCTATCAATAGAAATAAATTGTAAATAATTGATTTTCTAAGTATTATTGCAAGTATAATTAGTATTGTTGTTCTAATCTTATATAAGACAAGATTTCTTTTAGATAATTTGCAAAAACTTAAAGATATATTAAAAACTATTAGATATCTAAAGAAGAATATATATTTAGTCGAAGTAATATTTACTATACTTTAAATTGTAAAAGATCAAAAATAACAATTACTTAATATAACTATAGCTAAGAAATTCAAGATAACAATCAATAATTACACAAAAGTATACAACTATTTTAAAACTAATCTCTAGTATTAAACAAGATATTGGAAAGATAAAAACTTAACAACAAAGAATCGAACATATATAGAATTTTTTAAACAAAAGCAAATTGAAACAATATTAGAGCAACTTCGAAATTGCAAGCTAACTATTAATTTTGTTATTAGTATAGCAATGTTATAAACAACGTTAATTTAAATATTTTAGTACAAAAGTTAATTTTATTTTATAGATATAACTTTATTTGTTATACTTATATTATACAAGAGATTAAAAAAACAATATCTACAAAGCAAATTAAGATAGAGAATATTATTACTATAGCAAATAAATAGCTAATAGTATTGAAGAGCAAGTTAGAAAAACTAAATCTTAGCAACAATAATTAGAAAGCAACTAGAAGTATAGAGAGCAATATTAAGATTTTACAACAACTTAAAAAAGAATGCAAAGCACTAAATATATTAAAAAAGATACTTAATAAGTTGTTGTTTAAATTAAAAGAAAATACTATTGCAAAGATTGCAACAAAAAACTAGAGCTATTCTACTATTGTAATATTTAACAATTAAAACTTAGACTTTTTAGCTAGAAATATTAATAGTGCAATTAATAAAATTACTTTTAGAGAAAAGTAAATATACAACTTCTGCATTCGAATATTTATATAATATATCTCTTATTTAGAATAATATAATAGAAATTAAATTCTATTTATATAATGCTTGAAATAATTTGTTGCGCTTAGCTCTCTACTTTATACACAATCAATACAAATTCTTATACTAGATTCTTCTTATACAATCTTTATTTGCACTTGATTGTCTCGCAAGTTGCTAACATTTTTTGACAATTAATTATTTACAAATAAACGTAATTCTATTTTATACAATTAACAAAGATCTTTATATAATATGTTTTGAGTCTAGTAATGCTTTTTGCTATAGAGTTTGCGAAATTAATAAGACTAAGATTGTATAGTAAGCTAATGTATTGCTTAATTAAATATTACTTATAAATAGAAACTTGTCAATTATAGCGTTAAGATTGTTAAGATTGTCTTTTTTGTCTTTACAAAGACTATTGCAAATATTTAAACTTATATAACAATTACTATTTATCTAGCAAGATATTATATTAACAATTAATTCGCTAGTAATAAAAAATATAAATAACAAGACAATATTAAAGCGACAACTAAGACGCAAACAAATAAGTTTAGCTTATTAACAGAACTAATCTTAAGAAAAACAAGTTCGAAGTTTGAATTTCAGTCTTGCTACTAGAGCAAAGTGCAAATAATTTTATATTATTAAGCTAAGTTATTCTCTTTTTCTATTGCTTACAATTAGTATTTTGCTCTCTATTGTATAATTTTTACAATTGTCTTTAATAACACAAACTTTGATCTTTAAGTTAAAACTATTATTAACTCGATTAATACTAAATTCTATTATTATTATTTTTCTAATAAGTTGCAACAACTTTTAAGTTAATCGACGCTAATAACAAAGCTATTTCAAAATATTTTAAAACTCTATTAAGTTTATTAATTGTTATACTCTTTGCTTGCGATCGAGATTTTATCGAGCAAAAGAAATTGCTCGATTAAGTTTATCAAAAATATATTGTATTAAATTCTTAAACTGCGCTTGTCAATCTAAACAATATCGAATAAGTGTAAATACTTATATTAATATAGATAGCTAACTACTAAAAAACAAGTTGCAACTTGTTATTAAATATATATATTAAACTTAAAAGCAATTATTAAAGATATAAATCTTCTAAATTTATACAAGTAGTATAACGCAATTCGAACAAAGCTATCAAGATATTGCTAATCGAGTTAAAATTCTTAAACAAAGAAATTCGAAAATTAATATCTTAAAGCTTGTACACAACTAACTTAATAAAAAGAATAAATTATAACTACTTATTCTCGATAACGTCGACAATACTTATCTCTTTATAAAGACTAAAGATACTAGTTAGAAGAAGCAAGAAATCGACGTAAATAGTAAAATTCTATTGTTAATATTAGCGTATCTTTCTTAAAGTTAAAATAGATTAATACTTATTACAAGTTAGAACAAAGATATTGTGTTAAAGCTAATAAAAGAGAAAAATATTATTGTTGTAAAATCGATAATTCAATTGTATATATTAATGCTATTTAAGATAAAGCTAAACTTACTAAGTAACAACAACAATATTGCAAAATTAGCAATAACACTTAAATATATATTGCTTGCAATTATCTAGTTAGCAATATATATTTGTTAAAGAATATTGCAATATTTTGTGCAACAATATTTAAAAGACTTTCGAAAAAGCAATTGCAAAAAGATTAGTTTTCTAAACTACAAAAGAGACTAGCTTCGAAGAAACTAAAAAAATAAATATTCGATTATTATTACTTGATAAATATTATTCGAGTATATACAATAAAATTAACTATTAGTAACTAATTTATTGTTATTAATAAACTTCTTCGATTGATAAAAGATCTTTAAGTTTCTTGTTTAAAATCGAATTTATATCGAAGAAAATTGTAGGAATTAAAGTTAACTCGATTAATATAATAAAGAAAAAAATAACAAAGAGAGAAATAAGAATAGTATATTAAACTTTAATATAGATAATAAATTCGAAAACAATATACAAGTTTTTAGAAACTATTTGTTTATCTTATGCAATACAAATTGAACTTTCGAGATATATATACTTATACAATTAACTACGCAAAAGTAATTAAAAGTTAACAAATAACTTAAACTATACAAACAATAGTATATTAAGAGTTTTTTCGTTGTATTTTTCTTAAAAGAGTACAAGAACTAAATAAGATATTAAGCGCTTTTTCTATATACAAAATTAACAATTGTATAATAATCGAAAACAAAACAGTTATTAAATATATAAACTTTGTTAATATACAATACTATATAATATATATAAGAAAATAATAATAAGATAAAGACTATTTAGCTATTTAGAACAATACTAGAAGGAAAAAAAAAAAACTTAATTAAAAGTACAAGAGAATCTTAAGAAGTATACAAATAATAGACTTAGTATATAATTTAGAGAATTAATAGAAAAAGATCGAAAAGCTCGAGATAAAAGTAATAGAAACAACAAAAAGAGTGCTAGATAAAAAATATCTCGATATATTAATTAGTATAATCAATCTAGTCTCGATATACAAAAATCAAGAACACTAAAAGAAAATCGAAGAACTCGAGACAAAAATAATAAAGACAAGAAAGAGAGTACTAAGCAAGAAGCATTTCTTTATATTGACTAGCATAAATAATTTTGTCTTAATCTAGAAAGAGCAAAGTCGAGATATAGAAGCTATCAAACTAATAAAGAGTTATATATATCTACGCAATCGAATCTTAGATATTAATTATATTGATATGTTATCTTCTTCTAAAGTACTTGTTAAGTATTTAGCAAAGATAAACTTAGACTTTTAAGACTATAGTTGCATTTTGTTACTCTTAAAAAGTATCTATAAATTACGAAAAAACTTATTGTACAATATATATAAGTAGTTAATAAAAGATGTTTTTCGCAATTAACAAAAGCTACAACAAAGCGTCTCTAAAGATTTGCAAAAATAAAATTTAGTATTGTGCAAAGTATAACTAAAAGATAAGATAAGTATAACAATATAGATACAACTTAGTCTTCTATTGCTTAATATTCTTCTATATCTTTGTAAACTTTTAATATATATATAGAAAGCAAAAATAATCTATTAATATTTCTACAACTTATTTGAAGATTAAACTATATATTAAAACTCTAGATTATATAGCATTTTGCTAAGTTTATATAATTATTCTCTACTAAAAATCTATTAAATATTTAGATCTTATAAAAGCAATACTAAACAATACTTCTTTAATTCAAGTGTCTTAATTTTACGTATACTATATTTTAGCTCTTTCTCTTGTAATTTTCTATTGCTAACAATAGTAACATTTAAATCTTTGCATTCTCTTCTCTTCTTATTTGCTATAATAGCTTCTTTAATATTGCGTCTTCTCTATATCTTAATAATATTATTGTAGATTATAACTTTAGTATTACTTGTTACAATTAATTTTATTAACTATTCTATTGTTTTTTTGTTTTTTTGTTTAAACAATAAGTTATACTTATTAAGAAGAAGCGCACAATTAGCAAACATCTTGTTAACTATATTAGTTAAATTGTAAAAGCAATATTTATCGAAATAATTAAGAGCAATATCTTGTTCAATTTTTGTATATAGCAATGCTAGGCTCTAGATAATTATTAAGATAGACAATATATAATTATATATAATTAGATCTATAATTATATAAGCAATCTAATTAACAATCTATTTAATACGCAATTTGTAGATATTGTTTAGAACTCTATTCGAATTAAACAAGTACAATTCAATCTTAAACTAGCTAGACTTAATATTTCGAAAAGTAAATGCTATACTTCGCGTTAATTGTAGAGTAATATAAAATATTGCTTACAATATACGACTTTTAATAGTTCGAAAGAACTAATATTAAAGACTAGAGCTTATATAAAGTATAAAACAATAATTAACAAAGAACAATATTATTCTTAAAACAAATTTACCCTAAAATTATTCTTAATAAGAATTTGCAAGTTGCGATTTGCTTAAGATCTTGTAAAAAAGTTAAATATATCTCGAATATAGAACAAACTAATTTTTGTATTAATATATCTAGTTTTAAAAGATACAAAATACTATCTAGAAGTTAAGTAGATAGTTCAAATGCTTCGATATATAAAAGTTGATCAAATAATTAAAAAAACAAGATATCTCTTATTAGTAGAGATATATTCGATTGCAATAATTAAAGTTGTATTATATATTAAGCTCTTTAATCTAGTACTCGAATCTCTTAGATAAGTATCTTGTAAAACTAATAAAATAATTAAGATACTTTAATTTCTCGAATTAATAGACAAGAATAGATCTTAAATTAATTTAGACAAGAGAAATAGATATCTTATTAGTATATATATCTTAAATTATAAGTCGAATTACTTTACACTAGAATATAAAGCTTTTGCTAATATATTATTTATAGATAGATCAAAGTAATCAATTGTAAGAATGCGCAATACTCTAGATAATTTTAAATAACAAGATATATTTGATTAAGATATTGCTATAAAAGCACTTAAATATATTTAAGCTATTAAATAGTATTGTAATTAAAAAGTGCAAAGTATTGAAGCTTAAAGTATTGTAATAAAGTTTCAATATATAGAGTATTTTATTATATCGGAATAAGATTTAGCACAAGAATTATTCAATAATAAAGATTAAGAGATACAACAAAATTAGAATTAAATTGTTTACTAAGTTATAAATAGAAAGAGCTTTAACAATTTCTATTGAAACAAATATAAAACAAGTTATTATCTAGCATTCTAGCTATAATACTTTAAGAATTATATCGAATACTTGTAACAAAAGTCGAAAGCGTTACAATCTTACAAATCTAAACTTGCAAATTTAATAAATTTGCAAGTTAGAAATTCTAGAAGAATCTATCTAATAGCTCTACGCAAACTTTCTATCTATAATATTTATAAATTAATTAAATATTATATTTTATATCTGTTTTAACAAAAGCTATTAACGTTCTTTCTATTATAGTTGAGCAAATAGTTTAATATTAATTTATAGTAGTTGCATCTTCTAATCTTCTTTTTGATTAAATTTAGTACTACAACTAATCTTATCTAAGATAGATATTAATTCTTCTTCTTTGTTCTTCTTCTAAAGATTTAGTATGCAAAACAATATATAGATTTTTATTGCTATAAATGCATCTAATACTTCTAGAAAGATTCGATTGTAATCGACAAGATAGATTATATCGACAATAATATTGTAAATAACTTTGCTAAATATTGTTAATCTCTCTTAATAATTAACTTGTCTTCTTAATCAATCTTTAGAAATCTCTTTGCGCAATTTTATTAACAACGCAAGAATATCAATCTAAGTTAATCTAGTAAGACTAACAATAGTTAGGATAAGCGCTAACAACATATTTCTAATAAATATTCGCAATTTTCTAATATACTTTAAACAATTCTCTTGTAATTAAGAATAACAACAAAACAATAAATAAAACTAAGACTTTTATAAGAATTACAAATATTAAGTTTAAGATTATTATTATATATTTCTTAAGCTTCTACTCGAGAGAATAGTTAAAGATATACGATTGCTTAACTGCTTATACTACTATTTTACTCGTTAATTGTCTAAGCTCTTCTAATAATTAGACAATTCGCAAAGACAATTATAAAATAGCAATAATTGTTTATTTCTATAACGTTATTATTGTTACTTTACTTTTTTTCGAACAAGAGAATTAACAAAATCTAATACAAGATAAAGAGAACTAAAAGACTGTAAAAATTGTTAACAAAAGACAAACAAAAAGTAACTACAAATACAATATACGCTAGAAGAATATATAACTATTAAGAAGCAAATTAGAAAATGCACAAGAACTATTGTAGAAATTTGAAGTATATTGGCAATTCCAGAACCTCTGCTCAGAAAATGCTAGTTGCGAATTCTGCTAATTTGGCTATTAGCTAGCCCAAAGTCCATTTAGCAGCAAAAGTCTTGGCGCTTGCTTGGCAGAAATTCAATTTCGATATTCGAAATGCGCACAAACTCTCGCAATACTTCGCTTACGTCTTTATTTGTTACTTGTTCACATTATAGTAATTTGTATAATAGAATCAAACAATTTGTAAGATTTATACGCGCGAGTTGTGCGCTGTCAAGAACATCTCTGTTGCGTAACTATATTGTGTCTGCGCATAATAGTCGTGAATTGTGTCTATAGATTGCGTCTATAAATTGCGTTCGCAAGACTTGACAACGTGCAATACAAAATTAGTTGTAGATTTTGGCGAAGCGCGTGTCAATTACGCGTCTGCGAATCCTGCTAATCGTAGCCCAATCCTGCGCTTGGTTATATGGAGCGGACATATTGGCATATTAGCTAATTTAACTATTAGTCACTAATAGTACTATTAACAAGGATTCCGGAATTGTTAACGTACAAAACTGTGCGCAAAGTAGACACAAACAAATTCAACAAACTTGTACAAAGAAGAGTTGCTAATAGATAGTTGTTTTAAAGTATAATAAACGCAATACTATATAGATATTATTTATTCTATACTAGTTACTATAAATACTTGCTTAATTAAAAATAACTTTAAATAACTTATATATTATTTCTAAAGTAATAAATCTATAGTGCTAGATAATTTAACAATTTATCTACTATTGCTTTTCTTGTCTACAATACTATTCTAATCTATAATAAGATTATAGAGTTGTATTAGCAAGTCTTCGTAATAAATATATTGTTTAATCTTGTTTGTTTATTCGATCTATCTTATATTAAGTTCTTGTTAATAGAGATCTTTCTAGCAATACTATTTATAAATATTAATAGAGAACAAGTAGACAAAAAAAAGAAAGATATAGTTGCACAATTACAATCTTATATTGCACAATTGCTATTAACTTAAACTATATTTAATTTTGGAACTTTTTTCTAACTTAGAAATCTTTCCTAACAAGCAATTCTCTATGTAAGATTCTACTCAAGTAAGATTTTTAAAAACTTTATTTTTTCTTTCTTAATATTATTAGAATTCTTAGAAACTTAATTGAACTAATTGTAAAGAAACAATCTCTTTCTATACTATTACGTTAAGTATTTATATAGACTTAAAGATAGCTCGAAACAAATTTGTTAACTATATTATTATCTTATTCTTTATAATTTAGATATAGAAGACAATCTTTACTATATATACAATTAGAGAGATTGCTCAAAACAAGAAAATAACAATTTTGTATTCTTTTATCGATTTTTTTAATTTTCGACAAAGATATTTTTAAAAATATTTGAACTTCGATTGTATTTGTAGTCTTTGTAGTCTCTTAACAATTAAGCGTATACTTAGTAACAACAAATTAATAGAGATTTAATATCTTAATAATATTATTGATAATAACAAATATCTTATACTATATTCTTAACAATATCTTTAATAAATACGTATACTTATACAACTACTAGAAATTAAGAAAATCTTAAATGCTAGACTTTCAAGAGTATACTACAATATATTTCAGACAATTATAGCGCACAAAGATTAAACAAGAGCAAAAATCTTTGTTAAAAAAGTATATATAGCTTTCTAGCTAAGCAACGTCTAATATTATTCTAAATTAATACTAGTAAATCGATATTAAATCGATATCGACTTAAAGACTAAACGTTAAACTTTTTTTTAAAAAAAAAATCTTTCTAATATAGCTTAGATTCTATAGATGCGAGATTGTAGATATCGAGTTTTCTTATTATTAGAAGATTTCTTAAGAAATTTGCTCTATAATAATTAATTAATTCTTTCTTAAAAAAGATAATAGATACTATATCAATCTATATTGTCGCTATAATATCGAAACATTATCGAATAATCTACTTTATATCTTGTTTATCTATCTATTTTATACTTTGAGTACTTAATATAAAGAAAAAGAAGAAGAATAAATACTACGCAATAATTTGTAATTTCTATCTTACTATTTTAATTATCTGTTTATTCTAATAAGCATTTTACTTGCAATAGAATATTTGTATTCTAAGATTATTAATTAAGTATTACTATTTTAGAAAAAATATATACTCTTTGAATATCGATTTCCAAAAATTAAATTTTAACAAATTTAAGACTTTAGCAAAAGCTAAAACATATATAAAAGATTATAAAATAAAAGACTATAAATACAAAATTAATCAAGAAACTAAAAAAACAATATTAAAAAAAAGAAAACAATATATTACGCAATAGTAAATAGTTGTACTTCAGAGATTTACAAATACTACTAATAGATTCTAAAATCTATTTACAAATAGTTCTTTTAATTTATAGACAACAAAAATAATAGTACAAAGTTAAAGATAATATATTTTTCGAACGTCTATTATAAATATTTTCGAACATTAATATAGATAAAAGTCTTTATAGCAAATTAAAAAGAAATATCTAATTATATTGCTAAAATTAAGATAAAGTTATTAAATAACTACTAATTAACAAAAATAAAAATAATATTAATAAAACTTAGTTTAAATATCGAAAAGAATAATACTAATAATAACAAACTTACAAACAACTTAAGCAAAATAAGAATTTAGCAATTTAGAAATACTTAATAATAATGCAAAGAAGCAATATTAAAGATATCTTGTACTACAATAAATATTTAATTAGAAATAAGATTAATTGTCTTGCAATACAAAGATAACGCATAGACTACTTACTTTTTTATTATATATTTTATCTAATTAAACAACAATTAATTAAATAAGATCTTATTATATTGTAGAGATATAAAAAATTAATCTATGCTAAGATTTAACAGAAAGATATCTTTTGTTAATTAAAGAGACTACAAATACTATCAATTTCTCGAAAAAAAATAGCAAATAATTAGTGCACTTAACAAGATTAGTTATTGTATTTTCGCTAATATAATCTACTCTCTAGTGTATTGTATCTTTTAGTGCCCATCTTATTAAATTATTATTATACAATAAAGTAAATATTTCAACTATTACAAGTTCTATTATACTAAAATAATTATTAAACGCTATATTAATATTCTAAGTATATATAAGCGTTATATGCAAGCAACAAATATATACTATATTTTAATAAAGTTTGTTGTTGTATCTCGTTTGCTATCTTTTCAATTGTTAATATACTATTATTATTGTCTATCTCTATTAAATTTTGAGCTTTATTGTCTATTAATATTTCTTCTCTTGCAATATACAATTGTCTTTGTGTTTGCTTTTGTTTTTAATATTAATTTTCTAATAAAAAGCTTCTTGTTTCAACTTGCAAGAAGTACTGCGTTATATATCGCTATTTAACAATCTTTTACAAGTTAATTAAGCGTTTGTTCGATTAATAACAAAGAGCTTTGTATACAATATTAAAGATATTGCTTTATAAACTTTGTTTAATGCTCTAGTTTAACAATATTATAAGATATTTCAATTGTTTAAGTTATTTAATATATAAGCGTAGCTACGACAAAGACATATAATATTAAATATATAGAAGCAATAGAATACAATTTGATTTGTATAATATAAGTTCTATAATTGCAAAAGCGCTTTATATATTATTTTAATATAGTACTTCGATACAAGCGTTTTAATAGATAGATAGAAACTTCTATTTATCGATCTAATTAATGTTAAAACTTATTAACGTTTTAATATACTTTTTGTACAATTGTTTTAAAACTAAAAAACAATTAATATTAAACAATTGTAGTAGATATAACAAATATAATAATATATAAAGAACAATAATAAATTAATTTAGTATTACAAATTGTATACTTAGTTATACTAATTATAATACAAAGCTCTTTACAATATATAAAGTACAATCTACTAAGAAAGTATTATATAACTAAATTAATAAATTAGTAGAATTAGAAATACTAATTTACTAAGATTATCGATTTAAAAGATTATTAGATTATTAGAATCAAAAATATTAATTTAGTAATTTAACTAATTTATTATATATATAATTATTGAACGCAACTTTCTTATAGATTGTATTCAACTTATCTTAGATCTTAACTTATTGTTATAACTATACAATTGCTATATTCTTTTGTTATTAAGTAATTGCTTGCATTGTTCTAAAGATATCTACAAATCTCTTCGATAGTATAATTTTCTCTAATATCTTTGTAGAAAGTATTAGCGTAATATTTAAACAATATTAATTGAACTCAAATATAATATAACTATTATAATTGTTTAAAATTACAAGTTTATATTAATTAATTAATTAATTCTTTGTATACTTATTAAATATAATCTTTAATTATATAAGATCTATTTTGTTATTTATCTAACTATTTAAACTTACATTAATAGATTACCTATATAATAAAAGACTATTTTTGTATTAAGTTGCTTAATATATAATAGTCTCGAAAATAATAAGTAATAGAATTGTCAAATTGCGCACGCAAATTGTTTCAATTACTATTACTTATTTGCAATTGTCTAATTGCGCAATTCTAGATCTATTAACTCGATTACTTTCTATAATTATCTTTGTTGTAGATATAATATCTATTTAAAAGTCGATTTTATTAAAATTATAGATATTTTCTTTATAAATATTGTACTTTGCAATTGTTGCTTGTACGTGTTGGAATTACGCTTAAATAAGTTTCGAATTTTTGTATTTTGCTTGTTAATAATTGTATTTATAATTGTATTTCGATTTAAATACTTTGTAACAATCGATAAAATTTTGTATTTAATTTGAATTAGTTAATAGTAGTATAATCGTTAGTCTAGATTTCAATCCGAACAGATTGACTCGCTTAACCCTGACCCTAGAGTTAAGCAAATTTCCTAGTCTAACAAGATAGAACAAGCGAAGAATGCGCGTCGAGTATTTAATTTAACTTACTTAATTTTATCGATAAAATCAATATAAGATTAGATAAATAATAAGATAGATTTTATGCTTTATATAATTAATTGTATTAATAATTTGTCTCGAAAATTAAGTAGCAAATTTAAGCAATAAATTAGTAGAGACTTAACTCTATTTAATTATATTATATATATAAAGATAGAATTTGTAAGATTAATTTTAAAAGTCTAAAATACTATATTCTAAAAATAAGTGCTTATTAAAAGCTTAAAATAAAGTCTAGCTATTATAAAAATTAATTAAGCTTTGTCTAATATATATTAAAACTAAGTTTCTTTTACTATTTCTCTATTATATTTAAACTAAATTAATAGTTATTTTATATATTGGTTTGCTATTGTTTCGCAAATATCTTTTATAAGCAAATTAATATATTTTAATTTGTTTTGTTTATTATATATTGTTGTTAACTTTTTGCAAAAATAAGTATAATTATTTAAGATATTAATCGAAAATAACTTAAGTTCTACAAGTACGTTAACAATATTAACTCTATTTGCGAGTAACTTAAGTTTAGATATTTTTTCGTATTATTATTAACGTAATTTTAAGTCTTATTTATTAAGAATATTAAAGAGAGATTAACAAGAAAACAAGTTTAATTTTTTTTTAATATATTAGTTCGATCTTAACTTTTACTACTATTTGCTATTGCTATTGTATAAATAGCGTTGTTCAAATTATTTAATTTAATAAAAGATATCTTAAAGTTCAAATTAGTATTTAACTTCTTATTATTGTTTTTTGATTTTATTGCTTAAGTAATGTTAGATAGAGATTTGTTGCTATTAATTTTCTTAATATTTTAATTTAGCTTTTTTGCAATAATAGATAATATAATATCTATGTTTTTTAAAATATTTCTAGCAAATCAATTTATATACTTAATTATTATTATATTTTTAACAACATATTTGCAAAATCGATTGCGACAATAGATAATTATATTGCGCGCTATTAAAAATAGTTATTCAATATCAATATTTAATACAAGAATTGCTAGAACGTCTTTAATTATATAAGCTAGTACTAGAAGTTAAGACTTTAAAGTATTTTAAATATATAAAAAACTTATTAACAAATTTAACAAACTTAGCAAGTTAAACAATTGTCTTGTTAATTTTTGTCTCTAGTTTAATATTTTGTATACTATTAATAATATTTTATTAATTGTCGATATTGCGTTAAGTAGCTAGCACAATAGTATTTGAAAACTATTTCTTTTTAGATTTAATAGCAAGATATTGCTAATATTCTAGTTTTTAATATTGTAAATAGCTATTATTGTAGTGTTTTTTAAATTTTTAAATATATTATTGTTTATTAGCTAGTAATCAACTTCGATTCTATAAAGAAACGTTAATCTTTTAAGCGACAAAAAATAATAGTAGAACGCAAAACATTATTAATAGAGTAATATATATTATATATCGATTGTTTTCTAAACAAGTTAAGCAAAGTCTTAATATTAAAATATATATTTATTTTGTTATAAATAGTTTTATAATATATATTAATTCGATTTTTAGCAATTTAAATAGGAAGCTTCTATGTGGACACATCTTTTACTATTTGGACATAAATTTTACTAGATGAACTATCGCGCAATTTTTATTTGAGATTCGACGAAGTTGCAAAATCTCGATCGAGTTAGCGCATAAAGTTATGTAATATTCTTAGATATTGCTAAATATTAAACACTTCTCTATTTTCTATCTCTCTATCTATTGTATCTCTATTATTGTTATTATTTTAATAACAAGATGCTCTATTGCTATAGTTACTTAATCGTTCTTTATTAGTTAAGAAACAACGTCTTTCTTGCTTTCAAAATCTATGTTATTGTTGTCGATAAATGGCACGAAATACGCGTTCAAATTTGTTTTTTTCGAAAGTCTTAATAACTATATTAAGCAATACAATTATTTCGTTGTTATTAAAAGTATTAGCAAGAACAACAAGAGCATTAAAAGCAAGATCTATATTATCTACAATTGTAAACAAAAGTTTGAATCTAATTACAAACGAAAAGTTATCAAAAAACAAGTTGCAATTTTCAAATATATCGATTGTTTTTTTTAGTATGTAACGAAGTTAATAGACAACAAATAGATGTTAACAAAAATTCAAAGAAGCAATTATAATTACAACAATGTTAATCAAGTTTTATATTTAAAGCTTTGTAGCTATTTTATTAATTAGAAGAAAGTAATAGAAAATATTAAAGCACAATACAAAACAAACTTAAAATTCAGTCAAATTCTTATTTTTTTGCAAAACAAATACTATTTAGACTCTAGTAATTCGACAATCGAAATAAAAAATATATACAATACTATTTAGAAGATACAAGACAAAGAGTTTTAAAACTTAATTTTAATTTAAACTTTTAACGTTATTTTAAACAACAACAATAATTAATAATCTCAATTAAAGTTAAATTGTTATAGATAGATTAAATATCTATTCTTTATTAATAAAGTTAGCAAGAATATTTTTGCAAACTATAACAAAATATTTATTTTAAATTGTATTTATAAATTCAATCAATACAAAATATCGCTAGCAATAGATACTAAAATAATTGTTTTAAATATTTTGTTTTATGCTAAAATATACTTTCTTAAGAGCAAAAATTAAAAGAACTACAAATAGTTAATTGCGATTTACAAGAAACTCTACAAAGAGTTTGATATATCTTTTTCTAAAATATAACTTTTTAACAATAAGACTAATATATCGAAAGCAATAATTAAAAAGATTTTATCTATTACAATTTATTTTTTGTGTATATAGTATATTGAAAAGAATGTTGTCGATAATCTTTGCAAGCACTTTAAATCTATTAAAGAGTAAAATAGATTCTATAAAAACTTGTATACAACAATATTTTCTAACAACAATAAGAAAGATTATTTTGTTAACAATTAATACAAGCTTTTTTATACAAAAATCGAGAATAAGTTTAATTTGTAGTAACAATACTTGTAAGATAAATACAACTTTTTAATTGTTAACTATTTTAGTAAGTATATTGTATTTAAGAAAAAGAAATAAAGCAAAATTTGAATCGACAAATATCTATATTTTAACAATTATATTTTTTTAAGAGACGAAGAAACTTATACAATTTTAAAGACTTTTTTAAAATTATTTATCGACAATCTTAAAGATATAACAAAGAAGATCGCAAATATATATAATTGTTAATATATAAAATATATTAAAGCACTTAATAAGACGAAGCAACAACTAGATCGCTTATTACAAAAACAATATTTTAATATTTCTTTGTCTATATTATTTTCTTTGTTCTAAGAACAATTTTGTCGCAATATTAAAAGATTATAAATATACAAAAAAACAATAGAAACTTATCGATTTGCAAAGATTATTTTTGTGCAACAATAAAACTATTTTGTGCTTATAAGATTGAGCGCATTATTAATAATGTTAACAACAACAACAAAATTAAATTAGCAAGCATTTATTTTTACTAGTACTTTCAAAAGTCTTCTTGCTATTATATCGAATTAACAATAAACTTTCAAAATATAAACAATATTCTAAAGAATGCTTCAAAGTCTATAAAGAATTTTTTGTTAAATATTATTAATCTTGCTATAGTAAAGAGCAAAGAGCGATCAAAAAGAACTCTAAATAGACAATAGAAAACTTTTAAAAACTCTATTTGTTATTAGTCTTTAAACTTTGAGCACGTCTTAACAAAAACAAAAACAAAAATAACAACAACAACAATAGATTTTACAAGCAATCAAATTTAGATATTTGCGATTTAATCTATTATTTAATCTTTTATACAACAAAAGCAAAAAACAACAAGTAAAAACAATTGCAAAGAAGTAAGAGATAAAGTTGCAATAAATATACAAATGTTAGCAAAAGCTTCGCGAAAAAGAAGATCTACTAAGATTGATTAAAAAATTAAAAACAAGCAATTGAAGAAAACTCTAAAAGTATTTATTGCAATCTTTATATCAATTAGTGCGACAATTTTTGAAGAGATTATTTCGAGACTCTTTAAGAACATTATTGAGATAAATAGTAAGAACAACGATGCGAATTTGTCAAAATTCTAAAAACAATCGATTTCGATCTTAAATTTAATCTTAGAATTATCAAATTAAATACTTCAATTAAGATCGATTTGAAGCTTCGATAACGACAAATATAAGGTTGATAAAGAAAGCTAAGAAGACAACAATTTTAGAGAGCGAAAAGCATGCATTTGCGTCTGTTTCTTATTAGATTCCTAAAGCATAAAGTATGTAATCGCGAGTTAATAACTAAATTCGTCTCTTATTGTCTTGTTTTTTAGCGAATGCTATCTGCATTATCTAGCTATCTAGATTATCAACTTTTAGATAATTTTTCTATTTATTGTTACAATATTATTAAATTAATCTCGATTTATATTATTAGAGAATTAAATAAAAGCTAGAATCGTACTCTACAAATTATATATCAAAAGTTAATAAATTAGATAAAAAATAGTAAAGTTCTTAATAGCGAGAGAAGAGATTCTTCAAAATAAAAAATAGATCTTTTAATACAATTAATTATTAAGAAATAACAAATATATTTAATTGCAATTTTAAATACTTAAACTAAGTATTTATAAAAATTATAAATAATTGCAAAACAACTCTAAAAAAAATTATAGAAAATATCTAAAATATAAAGATTTAATAACGCAATTTTATTATTGCTTTCTTTGCTATTGTTGTTCTTGTATCTAGATCTTTAAATAAAATTGCTATTGTATATAAATTTGTATATAGAGATATAATAGATTTTGAATAGAATAAATAGAGATTAGAGTAGTTGTACAAATTTGTATTGTAACAATTTTTTTCGATTTTATTTAATTTATTTTAAAACAACTTTTGCGCAATCTATAGAGTATTCTAAAATTTCTAATTATATATAGTCTTTTTATTTGCTTCTATATTCTTTGTTATTTTAATTTTTGCAATAATAATTTTTGTTATTGTTGTTTGTTTAACTTGTTTAACAATATTAACAATCTTTTTTATCTTGCGCTCTTGTCTTTTTGTAGCAACAATTGTTTTTTTTGCAACAAAGATTTCTTTTCTAGTTTTATTTTTACTTTTATTTTTAAATTTTTTTGCAATATATATAATTTTTGTAGTCTTTTTTTTTGTTATCTTTAAAATATCTACAACAAACTTTTTTATTATTTGTTAAATCTCTTGTTTTATTTTAACAACAACAAACTTTGTTATTTGTTGTATATATATAAATATTATAGCTTTACAATCTTTTACTATTATTAATTTAATAATATTATTAACAACAATAGTATTATATTACTAACAATATTCTTTATATACAACTATTATTGTTAAATATTTAGTTAAATTTTTTGTAATAAACTTTAAAGTATTTGTTTGTTTCTCTATTATTTTAAGTAAACAAAACAATAGATTTAAATATATATTAAAAATATTCTTTTTGCAATAAAAGTTACAAATATAATTAATAACTTTCTTAATTAATTTTAATTTTTGCAATATTTTTATAAAGTATTTATTTAAATTTTGCAACAATAATATAATCTATCGCTTTATAGTAGTTTATCTAATAGCAAGTCTTGTTTTTAATAGATTTATAATAACTAAAGAATTAAACAACACAATATTAATTTGTGCAAAAATATATTATAGAGTTGCTAATTTAAAAGTTGCAACTCAAAATATCTAAAAAATAACAAAAAACTTTATATAATTAAATTTGTTGTTATTACAACAAACAACACAATTAATTACTTAACTATAATACAATTTGTATATCTAAAATACTTCTATATTTAACAACTATATTATATAAATAGAATAAGAAGAAAATTTGAACAAAATAATATTGTTTGCAATTGTTAAATTTAGAAACTCTAGAGTTATATAAGATTTAAAGCTATTAATAATTAAAAGAATTTATTATTTTGTACGTTTGCTATAAGTATATCTAATAAAATAATAAAATCAATTAATAACAAAATTATTATTAGAATATCTAGTATTGCTAGTATTAAACAATATATTGTTGTCGATATTGTTCGCGATTTATCTAACTAGAATATTTATTTTTTTGATAATTATTATAAATAGAATCGATTAATCGATAGTATTAGCAATCTTCGCGACAATAATATAATTGCGATTTTTAGAATCTACTATCTAAAGTATATCTCTAATATTTTTAGTAACAATAGTATGTATTCTTTTGCAATCTATACGAAAGTCTATCTTGTTTATATTTTAATAATCTATTTTTTGTATATTTTTTTTATCTATTACGATCTTTAACTTCTTGAAGTAGAGCTTTAATATCTTAATATTTGAAGAGATATTTTTTCGAACAATAATAATAGATATTTGACGACGAGTTCTAAGCTTCAAATATCTATTATAAAAGCGTCGAAATTAATAATTGTCTACTAAAGAAGTATTAAATAAAAGAAGACAATTAACAATATTAACAACAAATTCTATCGTCAATAATATATTTATATTATCTAGACAAATAATATAGTCGACAATTATCTATTCTTGAATTTTAATATATTTTTTGTATATAGAAAAACAATTCAATTTCGAAGATATTTTAGTAAGTCGATTTTGCAAATTCTGTTAATTATATGCGTACTCCAAAGCGTATTTTGTAACATTAGTATAATTGTTGTTCTAAAAGACTTCGTAGACTTGCATTACGCGTGCATTGCGCTCTTAATAGATCAATTGAGCTATAATAGTAATAGTGAATAAATAATAAGATGGTTAGTTAAATTTCGGTAAAAAGTTGATAATCTAGATGGCTAGATAATGCAGGTGACACTCGTCGAGGAACGAATTTAGTTATTAACTCGCGATTAATTACAAGTGCTTAATAGAGTTCTAATTCGTATTCGATAAGAGTTTTATTCGACCTGCAAATGCATCTGCAAATGCGATAAGAAACATATAAGAAACAACTGGTTTTCACACCAAAACTGGATTCTTTCCCAAACTATCCCCCATCGGAGATAGATCGGCCCGACATACGCTAATCCGATCGGGGTTTTGCAACTTCGTCGAACCTCAAATAAAAATTGCGCAATAGTCCACCTAGTAAAATCTATGTCCAAATAGTAAAAGATATGTCTACATAGGGGCTCCCTTTAAATATCTTTTTGAAATTTTTTTGTTCAAGCTATTTCTAGAAGTTTTGCAATAATTTGTTGCTAATTTTTTAAATAATTATATATTGTATTGTAAGTCTTTTAAGTCTTATATATTGTAAAATTCTAAAAAAAACTTAATACTTAAGTAAGTTTTTCAAAAGATTTTAAAAATACTACTATATAATATATTTAACTTTATTTATTTTTTGTCGATTTTAATACTCGAAATTTTAGTTTTGCTTAAGTATAAAATTATTTATATATAGAATTCGTTATATTGTACGTTTGTTACAATATAGTATAGATGCTATTTTAACAAATCTTAATATCTTAAAAAAAAAAATATATATTTTTGTTTAATATAATTCTTTGTAATAAATTTTTGAACTTTCGATATTAATTAGCTTTTTTTTTGTATTATTTTATAGTAGAAGTTTCTATATTAGTAGAAATTAAATAAAAGAATATTTTTTTACATTTTTTATAAATAACTTTAGATATATTAATAGCAACGCAAACAACTTTGTATTAATTGCTTTAAAGTTTAGATTTTCGAACTTAACTATTCTATTAAGAATTTAAATACTTTATTAGTCTTAATTTTATATTTTAATTTTAAAAAATTTGATTTTATTATTATTCTTCGAATATAAGATACTTCTTAATTGTTTATACAATTACACTTTTATTATTAAGACGTAGAAGCTTATTAAATAAAAACTTTATTTAACGTTTGTTTTTTTAAGTAAACAAGAAAAGATTCTAGTAAATTGTAGTAACTTCTAAATTAAAAAAATTAAGTCGATAAAATATATTAAGAATACTACTACTATTTAAGTGTTTTTCTAGATTGAACAATGTATTTTAATTGAGTTACAATAATTCTATAACTATAATAAGATACTCTAAAGAAAAAATATAATATTAGAAAAAATATAGTACAAATATAGTACAAATATAAACGAAAATTGTCTTAATTAAAAAAATAGTATTTAGAGATTAAAGTAACTAATACTTTTATATTTATTTTAATAATAAGAGATTCTATTGCTAAATTTTATTGTTAATTGTTGTTTCTTTTATGTAGTTCGAAGTTCTATTATATAAAGAGCAAAATAATTATTTAAACAACAATAATCGAATTCTTCTAGCTATTTTAATAAAGATTATATTTAATTGATAATTAATTTATTTAAAATAAATATTAATATAATGCTAGCAAATTTTGAAGAGCAAAGTATTATTTTTGTAATTAAATTACAAAAAGATAGAAAGATTAATTTAGTAAAAATTTACAAATTGTACTTGCTTACTATTAATTGCTAGAAAATCTATTTTGAAACAAACAAAATTAATTAGAGTAGAGATAAAGTTACAATAGTTATATTAAACTATACAAGCTATTACAATAAAAAATAGAAAATAATACAAAAATAACTTTTGTAATCTAATTTATATTATAAACTTTTTGTTAATAATTTATTATTTTATTGCTAAATCTCTTCTTGCTTAAATTTTACTTAAAGTTTGTATAATTAAATTTAATAATTGTATCTAGTCTATTTATTTTATAATATAATTTAAGAAAGTTAACTATATTATATATTTTTTATCTACTATTAATATATTTTATCTTTTTGTTTAATATATAATATTTTTAAGCATTTGCTTATAGAAGTGTTTCTTTCAAAAGAGCACTAAAATTTTAAAATCTTAGTATAACTTAACAACGCAAAAAAAGCAATATTTATATTTATTTATTATTTACAAATAGACTTTTTATTAAAATTGCGTCTTTTTTATTAAATATAATTTCGAGAGATAAGAGTTATATATTATGTATTTCTCTTTTATATAGCAATAGTTGTTATAGATCGAATATTTTTTTTTAAGCTTTTATAAAAATTGTTGCTTTTTACAATTGTAAACAATTATTAGCTAGTAAAAATATTATTTAATATAATATACTTATATTAATATTTAGACTTAATATAATTTTAATATAATTAAATTCTATTTTAGATTTTGATACTAATCAATATATTGTTGAAGCTAGAATTTGAATAAAGTATAATTATTTAATAAAAATTGTAGCGCCAAGTTATTACTTAGAATTTACTCGTCAAATCTTGTTTTTTCGACAATAGTTTTTTATCTTAATAATATAAATTTTCGAGCAATAGAAATTAGTATTAGAAATATATATATCTTAGCGAATTTCTTAGGTTTTGGACTAGAGTTGTCCAACGCTATTCTACTTAAGAATTGTTTTAAATTGATCTTTATTAAAGAATTGTTACATAAGTCTTGTTTAAAAAGAATCGATTTTCTTAAAGAGCAATAAATATGTTTCGACTATTGTTCGATAGAAAGCGTTGTAAAATTGTAGTTAAATCTCAATATATTAAGTATTACTAATTGTATTTATTTTGAGACAATAGTAATACAATTATTGTTGTAGAATTGCTATTTTTTGCTAATATTTGTTAATTGAAGCTTTTATGCTTCGCGAAAAGAAATTAAATATAGAAATTTATTTTTTAATAGCTATAATTCTTGCAATTATTTTTAAATTGTTGTTGAGCAAATATTGTTCTCTAATTAAGATTGCAATAAATACTATATACTTTTTAGATCAAATGCGTTTGCTAGCAATATATTAACAATAGTTTAATTGTAGTACAAATACTTTTGTTAATTAATTCGATCGAAGAGCTTATATATATAAAATATTTATAAACTAATTTTAAAAAATAATTTAAATATAGATAGTAATTCGAATTATTCAATCAATAAATTAAGATAATTAAAAGATATAAAAAAGCAAATATTAAATTAACTTGTAAAGATATATTCGAAATAGTTAAATACAAATCTCTTATAAGAGACTATTTCAAAAATATTAACTTAAAAACTTATAGTTAGATATTAAACTAAATAACAAGCAAAAAAGAAGCAAAAAAATCAAGTATTTAACTATTTTACTTTTTTTTTGTTTAATAAAGCAAAATTAACGTTGTTTGAAAATAGATTGCAAGAATTTAGAATTATTGTTAAAAAAAAAAATTGTATTGCGCTTTTTAATGTTTCTTAATAAGATTTTTTTTGCTTAAGCAAAGCTATTAACAATAAGATTCTCGAAGTTCTTGATTAACAATATAGTATTATAGAAAATTAATACACTTTTATAATTGTACTTTTGCTCTAGTATTTATTTGTTATTTTTGTAGAAAAAATATTGTTTTACTTGCACACAAAAGTTAATTTATATAACTAAAAAATATTATTAATTAAAAGTTAAAACTAAGCTTAAAGATTAAATATATTAAAAAGAAGTTTTATAATTTAATTATTATATTTATTTTAATTAATTAAGTTTTTGCAAAATATTTAGTTTAATTTAATATTTGTTGTAGAAAATATTTTTTCGAAATAGTATTAAAAAATATCGAAATCAATTTTGCTTTATATTATTTTTTTTGTCTTCTTATTATAATTAATTTTTTTACAAATATAAATTTAGCAAATTTTAATTTAGCGTTCGAATCTCTTTTTAAAGAAGTTAAACTTATTTTTATTTGCGCAATTGTAATAGTCTTTTAATTTCGAAAGTTAATTAAATTTTTTTTTTTTGTTCTTTAGTAATATTTGTAATCGAATTTTAAGATTTTAAAGATTTTTTTAATTAATTTATTTAGATTGTTGTTATTAAACTATTGTAGCTAATTATATTGCGTCTTTTTTTTAAACTTTGCGAAAAAAAAATTGTAAACAATTACTTTAAAAAAGTTTTAAAAAAACTAAATAGTTTTGCGTTAATATTTAAAATTAAAAAAAGTTTTAATAAATAATAAATTTTTGTTAGAATTAATCTAAAAAGTATTTTGAGACTATATTGTATTAGTCTTATTAACAAAAGATTAAAGTAATTAAAAATATATATTTTATCTTGTTCTTTTTTCTATTGAACACAAAATTACTCATAATAGTATATAGAAATAAAGAATAAAATATGCTACAACAAAAGAAATCTAAATATAACAAAAAAATTATTAAATTATATAGCTAATTTATAGAATTTTGAAATTGTAATAATAAATATTATTTAAATTTAATCTTAAAATTAATACAAAACATTTTCGATATTAATTTTATACTTTATTAAAATATCTCTTTTATTTGTTATTTAAATTATCGCATTATAATTCTTACTTAAAATTATTTAAATTATAATTAGTATTTTGTTTAAAATATTTGCAAAGCTCTATTTAATAGCGTATTTATTAAAAATGTTAAAGTATTTTGCAAATTAACAATATTCGAGCAATTAAGTATTTTCTTCTATTTTCTTTGTTAAATATATTATATTTAAATTTCTTCAATTTATATACTATTTATTGTTTAACAACTTTACAACAACATATCGATCTATTTTATATTCTCGAGTTAGCGCTCTAATACGCAAATAAGTAATATTGAAAACAACTTAAAAACAAAGAGATAATAGTTAAGCAATATTAAATATAATTAAAAAAAATTTATAAAAAGACTTTCTTAAAATATAAAATAATTAAAAAGATAACTATATTATATATGCAACAAGTCTAAAGAGTACTATTTAAAAAGCAAAAAAACTAATATAATAAACAAAAGATAACAAAAGACTTTGCAAAACAAAAAACAATTTTTAAAATTTTAGCTACAACAATTTTCTTCTTCTTTGTACTATTTAAATATGTTATAGTTAATTTGTAGCAATAGATATAATTTGTAATATAGATATAAACAAGATATTTATCTTCTTAAAATTGCAACAAAATACTTTTTCTTAATTGTTTTCTAAAAAATAACAAAATTTCTTAGCAATTTTATTATATTTATTTATATCTTTTATAATTTTAAATTTAACTTTTATTGCAACTTTTAAAACGCAAATTATAACTAATAACAATAACAATGCGTTTCTCTTAATATTAGAAAATAGCGTTTAAGATACATTTAAGAGACTATAAAATAAAAATAAAATAGTCTTTAATAAAATAAATAATTGTATTGTAATTTATATTTTTCTTATAGCTAATAATTCTAGAACGCAAATAAAATTCTTTGCGTTTTAAAAATTGACGCAAAGAAATTCGAAAATTTTGCAAAAAAAATTGATTTTGTATCTATTGTCGAAAACAATTTCGATCTATTTTTTAAGTCTAAAATCGAGAATTTTCTAAATATATAAATTAATAATAATGTTAACAATATTTTTGTAAATTCTATATTACTTTTTTTAACATTAGTTTGTCTCGCAATTAATAATTCTTTCGAAAATATTTTCTATTAATATTTTTCTTCTATTAGCAATTTTGTATTAATGTTTAATCTTTAATATAAAACAACAAATATTATTTGCTTTATATACAAATTAATATTTGAAGTTCTAAGATTTTTGAAATTTATTAATTTTATAAGCGCGTTATTAAAAACTTTAAATATACTTAAAAATTAATATTAAAAATAATTTTTTTATTATTTTTTAAAATTAGTTGTATTCGAGTTAAACAAAATTAGCAATTTATAATAGCAAAAAATAAAAAACAAAAGCAAAGATTTTGCAAAAAGATATAAAAAATATTTGATTTTAATTCTATTGTATTCTTTTTAATAATATATATATTTTTGTTCTTTTTTAAGAAGCAATATTATAATATAGTATTAATTGTAGATATACTATTAAAGCTCTTTTATTTAAACAATTAAAAAATTTTAATTTAATTAATATTTAAAGAGTTTGCTTTCTATTTTAATGTTTTTTCAATATTTTTTTTCAATATTTTATAGTTTAAGTGTCTTGTTAAGTGTAAGAATTCTAAGCATAATATTAATTCTAGACATATAAGAAGAGTAATTTTTGTAAAAAAAAATATAAAACGCGACTTTTTGTTTTCTAATTAAAAAATACTAAAAATTTAAGAAATTATTAAAAGAACTAAGTTTTTAGACTTTTAAAAAAAGCTACTACAAGTATTATTTTAAACAAATAAATTTTTTATTTTTCAAAATTAATGTTACAAGATTTACGAGAGTAAAATAATGCTACAAATAATATATATAATTTTGAATTAACAATATAATAAGAATAGATTAAAAATCTACAAGTTAAAGAAGAAAAGATTCGACTTCTTTATTTAACAAATATATAACAAAATTAAAAACAAATAGATTTCTCTTAGTTTCTTTGCGTCTTTATATATTAATTTAAAGCTTTCAATATATAGACGCAAATATTTTACTATAATATTTGTTTACAAAAGAAGCAATATAGCAAAGACTACAATTAATTTAGAATTTATAAAATACTACTTAATATTTCTTATAATTTTTATAGATAATTTCGATTTGTTTTGCAATACTTATTGATTCTTAATAGATATATACGCTATTCTAGCTTCAATAACTCTAATAGAGCAAAATTAAAAAGCAAATATCTTCTCTATTATATTAGAATCGCACAAATTAGAACTTTTTGATATTATTAATACAATTAGTCTTTCTCTTGTTTAACTAGATTAAGAAATTTTTACTTAAATTAAGAATAGCAAAAATTTAACAATTCTTTTTTGCATTTATATTTTTATTTTTATTAACAATTTATTGCAACAATTTAACAATAAAAAGTTGCTTTAATTAAATGCAAATTATAGATATAGTTAATATTATATTTATAAATAGTAGCGAAATAATTTTCAATTTAATATTAAGATTTGCGATTGCTTTTATTATCGCACTTTAAATATTTATATATAGAGAGAGCTAATATCTATTTTTAATTGTAAGAAGTTTTTTATTACTATTAAATTAAAGATAGATTAGATTTCGCTTATTAAATTTGTTTTTGCGTTCGATATTATTAATTCTAGATTTAAGAATATAGCGCATTTGGAATTTAAAGAACTAGATATTTTTATACAAGAATTGTTTTTTAAAATTGTTTTTATTACTCAAAAACAATTTAAGTATATTGTAGTACTTTAGATCTTCAAATTTTCGAACAACTAATTTTATATTAAATTGTTAATAATATATTTCAAATTTTAATCTATGCAAGAAGTTGTTTGCAATACTATTGTAATATTAGTTTTGCTCTATATATTTCTTAATTAATATTATATAATTTCTTAATTCTATATTGTAGTATTCTTAATCTTTTAGTTAAAAGATATTGTTGTATCTATTGTTAAATACTATATTAATTTAATTGTTAATAATAGTTTTATAAATTAAAGCTCTATATATAAAGCAAATAGAGAGAAGATAAAATCTATATTTTTAAAAATTTGTTAAGAAATTTAACAATTATTCGAATGTGTTAGATTAGTTAGATTAAATAATAGTCGATTAAGAGATATTATTTTAGCGCGTTATTTTCGAGATTTATTTTTAGCTATTTTTATAATAAATAAAAATAAAAATATTAACTTATAATATTTTTAAAAGTTCGAAATATTTAAAATTTTAAAACAAACAAAAAATACAATTATTGTATCGAACTTCTAGTAAATAAAAAAGCAATTAAATTTGCACGTAAAATTTTATTACTAAAATATAACTTAAAAATATATTATTTCTAGAAATTGCAATACTTAAATCGGCAAAAATAAATATTGTTTTTTCAAAAACTATATTTGTTATATTAATACTATTAATGTAAAAAAAACACTTTTGTTAAAAAAGAATATTTAGTTTGTTTTAAAAATGTTTCTAAACAATATTTTTTGTAAAAAAGAATTAAAAATTATTTGTTAAATACAACTAATTAATTTCAAGTATTTTAATTTTTTTAATAGTATTTTTTCTTAATTAGAGCAACAAATCTACAAGTCTAATAAGTTGAAACGCAATATTTTATTAATTTAATATTAAATTAACGCTACAATATTGTTGCAAGTTAAGAATTTATATATTGTTATTATTACTTTTTTGTCTTGCTTTATTTGTAGTTTTAATATTATTGCTACTAATTTGTTTTTTTGCAAGCTTCGCTTAGCGTATAAGTACAAATATAGAAAGTTTAAATTTGCGCAATTTGATATTTTCTCTTTTAAATAGTATTTTAAGATTAGTTTCTACAATTAAACTTTAAAGCGACGCATTACTTTTAAGCAAAAGAATCTTTTTTACGTTCGAGATCAACTTTATTATATACGCTATCTTTTTACTTATTTAATATTGCTAAAAAAAAAAGATTTTTTGATTTATATCTAAAGAAAAGAAAAGAGTAAACTACAATTTTGTATTAAAGTCTAGTATTAAGCAATTTACAAACAAAACAATAGTTGTAAATTTGTTAGTTATTCGATCAAAAAAATAGATAATACTTGTAAAAAAAAAACAAATAAGAGAAAGTTAGCGTTGTTAAACAATACTATTGTAGATTTTTTGCTTCTATATTGTATATAAAATGTTTAAGCTATCTAAATATATAAAGATAGCAAATAGAGAATAGTTCTTCGTACAAAACTTTATATTGTAATTATAATACTAGAAATTTCTAGTTAAAAAATTCAAAATTATATAATTTTTGTCAAGAATTTTTCGAGTCTTGTATATTCAACTTTCAATTATAATACTTTTAGAATTATCTAAGTTTTAATTTATTTTTTAGATATTTTTTAGACACTTTTTAGACACTTTTTATATTATATAAAATTATTTTTTATATTTAAATTATAAGAAAATTCGAATTAGTACTAACAATTCTCTTGCAAAGACTTGTTATTCTATATATATATCTTTTTATTTCGATATACTAATATTTTTACAAATCTAAAATATATAATTTTTTATTTTGTAATTTAACGATATTCGAATATTTAAGTATTTTTTTCTATCTTCTATAGTAAGAGCTAATTATTATATATTATATATAGATCTTATTTGTTTTTAATACTATTTACTATTTATTGTTTTACAAATCTACAATATTATTTGTATTTTTATTAATTTGTATATTTAGTATATTAGTAGTTTTTCGATTGTTTTGAAATTTTTATCGAACAACTTAAAAAAATAATTAAATATTGTTGAAATTAATAATAAAAGAACTATAGAAAATTATACTAAGTAATTGAAGAAATTGATACAAATATTAAAATAACAAGTTTAAAATACAATAATAAGAGATTTGCAAACTTAACAACAAAAGCAAGAAATAAAATACAAAAAAAGAGATAATTAAGATTTTTCTATTAACAAAGTAAGAAAACTTAGAAAAAATTATCTTTTAAACTATATTAGATATATCAAATACTTTTTTCTTTAAATTTTGCGCTTAAAATGTTAACTAAATCTTTCTTTTTAATAAAATTAAATATTGTTACTTATTTAGAATCTTATATATAATTCGAGTTCTTAAGAATTAAACAAGATTGCGTCTTTTAATATTCTTTTAAATATTAATTTTCAAATATAGAAAGCTCTTTTTTATCTTATTTAAAATTGTTAACTATTATCTTTTCTTAATAGATAAGCTTGCAATCAATAGTATCTTTGTTACGATTCCAGACTAGGCAGGCTTCGCCCTCCAATTATCCTTCGAGTCTTCGCCCTCTAGTCTCGGGTATACTACGAGTAACGTCTAGCGTTTTGGCACCCATAGTACTTATATTTATTTTCTATATATAGTTAGTTTTGCATAGCTAGTATTTTTGTCAATCAACTACATACTAGCTATCAAAGCTCTAATTCTAATATAATATTAGCTATTTCTTCAAACACGACTTTGCGAATCGTATACTAGAGATACTTATATTTATTATTTGTTTTTTGTTTTGCGAAACGAATTCTAAATACAAAGTTACTAGAACAAACGCTTTGCGAAGCATAATTAAGTTGCGACAATAAATATCTCTTAATCGACGTGCAACTTAACGATATTTAATTTTGTTAACTCTCTAGTTAGTTTGCTAAAGTAAATAAACGACAAATTGTCTTAACTACAACTTAATAAATTTGCTAGAATAAAATTAATAAACTTGCTAGAATAAAAAGACAACAAATTGTTCTAACTTCGATTTAATAAATTTGCTAAAATAATATCAATAAGTTTGCTAGAATAAAATTAATAAACTTGCTAGAATAAAATTAGTAAACTTGTTAGAATAAGATTAGCAAACTTGTTAGAACAACAATTACAATGCAATTTTGTTGTTATCTTTAAACAATACTTTTGTCTTCGTATACTAAAAGATTCGCTACGCAATAATACAATACTTCAAGCAATATCTATTTTCGATATTAAAAATTTTGTCTCGCAAGTAATATAAGTTCTTCAACATGTTACGCTGCTACTTCCTAAGAGGTCTTAGAGATATCAGAGAGAGTTGTACTTGTTGGAGAGATCTGTAGACGTCTTCAGGCAATACAAGCAATTACTTGATAACAAGAATTGCAGCTAGATGTAGCAATAACAATAAGTAAGAACTTATCTTGAGTTAAATACGATTTATAAGAGAGTTGTGTTCGAAAACTATATATCTTTCTATTATCGGATATTCAAGATATTCAAAATAGTCAAGATCTTGATTATCTTGATTATTTTGATCAGAATTCAAGATATTCAAAAGTTAAACTATTTTAATTATTTTGATTCTGTTAACAGATCTTTTTTTTCTGATTATTTTTGTAAAAAACAATGCGCAACAGCTAGTATATATCAGCACGCGACTCGTAATATTTTTTTTTTTTTTTAAGAGTTCTTGTTTCGAAATTATCTATTCTTTTTTTATTATATTAACAAAGCTGATTACTGAACAATATCGCAATTCGGTTGCCAATTGTTGTTATAGATACGTTTCTATCTCAATATATTCTTGTCGAGCTTGTATATTGTTTGGTATGCTCTGTCGAGTAAATAGAGAATATCTTAAATGTAAGAAATATTACCGGAAGAATCGGAAATATAACTTGGTTTCTGACTATCAAGAAATAAATAAAATTATAAAGAAGACTGAAAAGCTGAATAATAAAATAACTGAGTTGTATTTAAAAATTGCGCGTAAAATAAAACAAAAAAAACACTGACTTTGTTGTCTGAAAGATATAAATAATGCCGAGTCGAAAAATATTCTGAAAATCGAGAAAAATAAAAAAGAAATTAAAAATACTGAAAAGATATTCGAAACTCTATTCGATACAAATATTGATCTATTTTTGTTTGTTTTTTTGTCTTCTGATACTCTGTCTTCTCTTATAAGTAACTTTGTCGCTAGCGAAATTGTTGCAATATATTAGAGCAGTTCTTCAGATTCTTGAGTAGCTTTTATATGTTCTCAGAGATAGAATATTTTTTTTATTTGATAAAATATTTCTGATCTTTTTGTTGTAGAATTCTCTTAATCTCAAACTGTTTCTCTTTTTGTAAATAAAAATAAAAAATATTCTGTAAAAACGTAATTGAGTTTGCTGACTTCAACAATAAAATATAAAATACTGAAAATATTCTGACATTCTTAAATAAATCGAGTTTGTAGTTAACTGATTTCTTAGTCTTTTTAACAAGAAACGGTCCGACTTTGATATAATTCAATTTCTTGCTTGATTTTTTTGTTCTAAGATTTTTTGTAAAAAGATATATTTTATCTCTCTCTTTTAGCTGAGATATTGTTTTTTGTTTTTTATTTTAATACTTGATCGATCTTTTTTGTATCTTTGAGATATTGTTGTGTATTTTTTTCAGTATTGCTACTTTTTCGATAGCTGACTGCGCAGACAGATGCATGCGCTCTTTTTCGAAAAAATTTGATTTTTTGCTATAGTTGGCAAAAAATAAAGTTATTTTAGTAATATCCGAAATCTTTGCATTGAATACTAGTTGTACTATAGATAGAAGTAATACTCAATTGCTATAAGTATTGTTAATATAGTGTTTCAGATACTATTTAAGATTCTGATTTGTTCTTTCTGTCTAATTATTTGTGACCGGATAATAGACAGTAGATATTTGAAGTTTTATTTCTAATATTGAAAAAAGAGTTTTTTAATAATTAGATATAAAAAGCTTGTCTCTGTTACTGATTAGTCTCTTAAATATATTGTAATACTGTATAAGTCGATTTAATATAATATATTTCAGTTGTTCTGCGATAAACTTCTCTTTGCATGCAATAATATATAAATACTTAATAAGTTTATCAACTATTATCAGTATCGAATTATATCTGTTTTCGGTTGCTGAATCTGTCGACTTCGGCAACTTGATAATAAAGTCTATTGTAACTTTATTCTATAGCGATTCAGATAGTTTCTGATATTGAATTTTGTTATAGCTTGTGTGCGTATTATATTTGTTCTGCTGACAACTAAAATATTGTTTAATATATATCTCGACAGCTTGTCTTATCTATAAAAACTGACAATACTGATATAGAAACTGAAAAGTTTTTGTTACTTCTGAGTACTTTTGCAGTAGTCTGTTATAATACTCTTTTATATATTTGTTAATTTTGTCGATAGATATCTGAAGTTTTTCTTTCTCTATTAAGAATTTTTCTGTATTGTCTCGAAGTATTTGTAATATAGTATTCAGTTTGTACTTGTTTGCTGATAGTAATTTGTTCTTGTTAATTTTGAGTATACTGTAATTAAACAATTTTTTTGTTTCTATATAATTATTTTTTCTGCTGAATATGTCTGCTCTGCTATTATTTTTGTCTGAAATATACTGTATTTTAAATTTGTACTGTTTAAGTCTTTCTGACTATTGCATTTGTCTTCTGTTAAACTGCTTAGTAGTAGTAAAATACACAAGATTCTTGTAATCTGTAAGAATTGTAAATTCTGATAATTCTTCTATATATACTCTCTATAATTTCAAAAAGACTACTATAGCAAGTAGTTTTTTATTGTAAATATTATAGTTCTGTTCGGCTGACAAGAGTTTTCTCGAAAAATATACTACTGAATATTATATATTTTTATATTTTTGACTGAAATATATATCGATAGCTAGATCTGATATATCGGTTTCAATTCTATTTAATAACTGTAGATTGTATATTTTTAGTACTGACTTCTTTAAGTATTCTAGTTTGAAATTTTAAAATAATTTTGTTTCTGCAAGTTCTTATAACTATAGCGTATTCTTCTTTGTAAAATTTGTCAGTAGTATTGTGTTTGCTAAATAGTTCTTAATAAACTTCTTGTTGTAGTTTATAAAATCTAGAAAAAATTGTACTTTTTTGATATTTGTTGATAGTTTCTATTTTCTGACTGTTTGTAATTTCTCGAAATTTATACGTACTCTATATTGTTTAACAACAAATTCGAGAAAATCAATTTTCTTTCGGTAAAATTTGCATTTCTCTGATTTAAAATATAAGTTTCTTATATTCAGACATTCCAATATTTTAAAGATATAACTAATATGCTCTTTTAAGATTTTTGAGTAAATTATAATATTGTTCAAGTATACTATAACAAATCGATTCAGATATTGTTGTAGTATATTATTAATTATTTTCTGATATATTGTCGAGACATTTGTAAGTTCGAACAATATTATTGTATATTTGTATAATCTATACTGTGTGCAGAAAACTGTTTTTTATTTCTTTTCTGTTTTTATTCTAATCTGATTGTATATTTCTTGTAAGTTCAGTTTAATAAAATATTTTGCTTCGAATAGTTGATTCTGAAGCTTGCTGATATTAAATAGTAAGTATCGGTTCTTAACTGTAATATTATTTAGCTTCCGGTAATCGATATATAGACAGAAAATTCTATTCTTTTTTAATACAAAAAGAATCGAATATTCTGTCTATAATTGAGATTTTCTGATAAATTTTTTTTTTTGTTTTCTGCTAGATATTTGCGGAGTACTTCGAGCTTTTTCTCGAATAAAATATATATAGATTTAAATATAAACTGTTTGTCTGATTCAAGTCTGATTTCGTAATTTTACAATTAATATTTAGAGAGAGTTTCTGCTGTTTTCTTTTTTTAAAACAGATATTTTTAACTGTTGTATATTTGTAATATATATTTTAGCAATTTCTTTGCTGTATCAGATAGTTCAAGACTTTCAGAAAATTTGTAATTTTATTTATTTATTCTAATTTTGTAATTCGACTGATTTCTGTTAGTATCTGTCGAGTCGGACTCTGTTAGATTGTTTTTTTGCAAAAATACAAGTTTGCTGTTTGCAATCGATTTTCGATTTGTTCTTTTATCTACTATCGAATGCTGTCGATATATAGATTGAATATAAATTATATAATTATATTGCGCAAATCTGAATACTTTTGTATTTCAGTCGACTTCTGAATTGTACTGTTTTAATCAAAATATTTCTAGAACAATATTGTAAATAGCTATTTTTACTATATTAAAAATTAGTTTTTTGTAATATTGCTGAATAGCTATCGATAGTAATTTTGTTTCTTTATTTACTTTTCTATTTCTGTCGAATAATAGATTTTTATCTACAATTACTAGATTGTATACGTCAGACTTCTTTTGAGTAGAATACTTTTCTCTTTTAACAAAAACTCTAGTTATAAAATTATCTGTCGCATCAGAATCGACTATTGCAATAAATTGACGGTTATTAATCTTAACTGATATAATAAAATATTGTGTATATGCTGTTAAGTTTAGTTGCTGCTGTTAAACTAATATATTGCATTTCTCTGATATATTTTTTATCAAGAAATTTGAACTTTTTTCTGTTTTTGTACTGCAACTTCTGTTTCGAGCGTCTGTTTGCGCTAAGTTTTTTTCTGCTGTTGTTTAAAAATAAATAATTTTCTAAAAAATTATTCAGATTCTTCTTTGTTCTTTATATAAATTTAACAGAAATTGTTGTAGTATTCAGTTTAACTGAGTATTGTATATTTCTTGACTTTCTCTATCTTTTCTCGGAATAGACTTATACTGCTCAGTTGTTATTCGATTTTATCAGAAATTTCTTTTTTAATAGTAATATTGCTTTCTAGCGCTTTCTCGCATTTATTTACAATTTGATTAATCTGTTGTATTTTCGATAAACTAACTAAAGTCTCGAGATATTTTGTAATATTGTCTAGATATTTGTAAAAATTTGTTCAGTTGTATTTGTTGTCTGAGTCTGTTGCTGGATAAGAGTATAATATTCTTAATTGTTTTGTTTTTATAGTTTTATTAAGTATTTGATTAATTTTCTGCATAGATACAAATATCTTGTCTGATAATATTCTATCTAGAATTTTCTGTAACTGATCTGAATTTTCTATTAGATAGTAGTTGTTGTCCGATTCAGTCTCGAGAGTATCTGTTTTTGTATCGATTTGCTTTCTAATATTGTTCTGACTATTAAATATCTTTTTTAATATAGTATTGATTTGTCGGCAATTTATTAAGTTCTGTAATCGGCAATCTCTTGCGAAGTGATCCGGTTTGCCATATAAATAGCACGTTTTCTGAAATTTGTTATCTTGTTTTTCTCTAGAATTCTTTTTTTTATATTGCTAAGTAAAATTCAGTTCTATAGATACAGATTTACAATAGTCGGAGTTATTGTATTTCTGATTAGAACAAGATTTTTTCTGCTAATATTTAATTGCTGATTTAAAGAAGATTTCTGCTTTTTTTCGAAATTGATTGTATTTTTTTTTATAGTTTTTTTATACAGTTTGTTGTCGAAATCGATAGCTACTTCGATAAAATCGAATATATTGCTGAGAATTCTTTTATTATATATAATTTTGTTTTTTAGATTGTTCTTGAAATCTTGTCGAAATATTGTTATAAATACAGTATTATTCTACTCGATTAGATTGATATATTTTTGAAATCTAGCTATATAGTCTGCTGCAGAGATTTGTTAAGTTAGATACTGAATTATTTTTTTTACAATTTGTTTTTTGTTAAATATTTCAAAAATTCTTCGAAGCTCTCTTTTGAAGTTGTCGAAGTTTGTAAATATTGTATAGAGATTTTTGTTATAATTTTTCAGATATTTTTGTAAATTTAATTTAAATTAATACTGAACTCTTTCTCTGAGAAATATTGATACAAAAATTGTTTTCTGATTCGCTGAAACAGAATAGAAGATAAAATAGATATCTATCTATATAAATCAGTTTTTCAGATCGGTACAATCTCTATAGTAGATATCGAATTTATTAATTCTGATCTTGTTGTTTTTTATAACCGATAGTTAACGTAATACTGATAAGCTAGTGCTCGGAATAGAAATGCATTAATCTGATACAGATATTTTTAGAGTGTTCAAAGTGTTATACTGCTATTTTCTAAAAAATCTTAGAAGTATCAGAGAGAGTTGTATTTGTTGAAGAAATCTGTAGATATTTTCAGACAATACAAGCAATTACTTGATAACAAGAGTTGCAGCTAGATGTAGCAATAACAATAAATAAAAACTTATTTTGAGTTAAATACAATTTATAAAAGAGTTGTGTTCGAAAGCTATATATTTTTCTATTATCGGATATTTAAGATGTCCAAAATAATCAAAATCTTAATTATCTTGATTATCTTGATCAGAATTCAAGATATTCAAGAATCAAACTATCTTGATTATTTTGATTCTGTCGGCAGATCTTCTCTTTCTGATTATCTTTGTAAAGAGCGATGCGCGACAGCTAGTACATATCAGCACGCGGCTTGTAACACAACACTTGTATAATGTCAAACATATTTAAGCTCGAACTTCTATTTTTGTTTACAAATATTTGTATTATTTGTATTTTATCTATATCTACAATATAATTAACAAAAAAATAGTTTCGAAGAGCAAAATTAAGTCTAGCTCTAGCAAGAATCGCAAGTTATTTAAAAAACTCTTAATAAATAAAAATTAACTAGATATTAATATTGTTTTTTGTTACAATTACTATTTTGTAAAAGCACTATTAGATTAAAACAATCTTAAAAACAATTTAGAGCTCGAAAAGTACTTTAATTTATTTAAAAACAATATATTCGAGTTTTTGTTATTTGTTCGATTCAATTTTTACAAAATTATAATCGACAAATTAATTGAATCAAATTTGTTTAACAATATAAATTTGCTAGATATATTAATTCGATCTTTAATATATCGATTGCTAAATAGCAACTTTGCTTAATTTTGTAACAAATATATCAAAAAAGAAAACAAAAATAAATTAAATCAACATTGTACTTTAGTTAATTAGTTTAACAATTTTAACAAAAATTAATAAAAAACATCTTAATTCTTATAAAAAGCAATTAAAAATAATATAAAAAAATAATTTTAATTGTTTTATAAAAATAGTATTATTATTGTTGAATTTCGAGTCGATAAAAAAATTAATTTCGACTTTGTTTGTTAACTAAAATTTCAAATTAATTCTTTGAAAGCTTATTTGAATTAAGCGAAGTTAACAATAAGTATTTGTAACAAAACAATATATTATTTTTGTTATAAACGCAATAATATTTTAACTTAATACAATTTGTTTAAAGCTATTGTACGTTAATTAAAACAAAAGCTTTCTTTTCTTCGAAATAAAGAAATTGCTTTTATTGAGTCTACTTACGTAATTTACAACTTTAATAGCAACAACAAATATAACTACTTTTATAAATTTAATTTACAAACAAAAAATCGATTTAACAATATCTATTTTGTTTGTAATTTTAAGTTAAAACTACAAAAGATAAAAAACAATAAATATTTTTTTAATTTTTTTGTTTTTATTAAAGATTTTAAAAAGTTTGAACAATAAATTATTATATTAATTTCTAAATTTAGTAGTATTTTTTAACATTTTATTTTCAAGAAAATTAAACTTAGTTTTGTTGTTGTTAAAATTACAAACAATATTTTTAGAGAAATTAAATATTGTTTGTTCGACAAATTTGTTAATTTTTATTTAATAATAAATAATTTGTTTAAAAACTTAAATATTTAATAGAACAATTTAAACAAAAAATAACGCAACTTTGTTAAGATTATATTGCTCAAATTTGCTATAAAAAATATCGAAATCTTTAATTAATATATTAATTGCTTTATATTTATTGTAATCGAAGTCTCTATATTTAAAATTAATAAAATATATTAATTTGATAAAAGCTTAAATTATAAATTTTAAAGTTGCTATATTATTTTAACAAACTATATTACTTTAAATTAATTTATTAGATTAATTTGTAAAATCGATCTTAAACTTTAACAAATAAAAAGATCTTATTTAACAATTACTCGAATTTCTATTTATATATAAATTATTAATAATATTAATAAGCAAAATAATTGCGTTAGTATTACAAAGCTCTCTAGATATATCGATATAAATATTTGCAATAATAGCAACTTTAATACGCATATCTCTACTTACAATTAAAAACAAAATATAGAAATATAATCTTAAGCTCTTAAGAACAAGATTAAGTCTTTAAATCTTTATCGCAAATATCTTAAGTCAAAATATAGATTATATTATAAAAATATTTTTTGCAAAAACAAATTAATTAAAATTAAAGCTAAAGCTTTTATTAAATTTAAGATTTATAATATTAGCAACTTTAAATTAGCAACACTTAAAAAGAATAGTTTCTCTAATATCTTAAATAACAACTTAAATAACTTTAGCAAATCAAAAAATTAAATATTTTTAACAAAAGTTGCAATTTAAAATAGAAATTAACACTTATACAAAAAATAATAAAAGAGCTTAAAGTTATATTTAACTTATAAAATAAAATTTTATTTGTTAAAGTCGAACTTAATTTTAATATTATTAACAACAAATTGTTTAACAATTAACAACTAAATTTTTATATTAAAATTTGTTCAAATTAAACTTATTTATTTTTTAATAAATATTATATTAAAACAATATTGTTTATTAATATCAAAGTCTTTAATAAAAAATTTATAAATAGAAAGTTTGTTAAGCTTTATAAATTTTCTACTATATTGTTTCGAAATTTTATTAAATTGCGTTTAGTTAATAACAAATTTGTCTCTAATATTATTTATATTGCTCAAATTATTATTAATCTTAGCAAATATATTAATATTTTATAATATTTAATAATTAAATTGAAACAATTTGCAATTATTTTTAATATATTTTAGATTAAAAAATATAATATACAAATTAAAAACAATATACAATTTCTTAAGTTTAACTTTAATTATTGTATAAAACATTGCTTGTTAAATTAACAATTATTAGAGATCTTTAACAATTAATGCAAGCAATTAAAATATTTGTTTTTAAAGTCTCTCGATAAAATCGACGTTTATTAAATAAGTATTTCTATATTTTTAAAACTTGTTAATAAAGAAAATTATAAGATAGTTATTATATTGTCTAAGCATTTTGTTATGCTAAATCAATTAAAGAAAAACAATAAATATTTAGCTTGCATTATAAACAACAATATTACAATAAATATTGCAATTATTATTCTTAATAATTATAATAAGTTTTATACAAAGCTTAAGCAAGATTCTTTTAGTTTAGAACAATTAAAGAAGCAAATATATTCGAAATTTAAATATTAAGTTAAGTTTTTTAATTTACAAGAAACTAACAAATTATTATTAAATAGAAATATTAATTATACTATTAATTTTGTTTTAAGAGCAACTTCTTTAATCAAGAAAGTCTATAATATTTTTTGTTAAAAAAAAAGATTATTAGAATTTATCTAAATAACATAAAAAGCAAAAATTAAATTCGCAATAGTATTTTACAATATATTGTTTTTATTCTTATAGTTAAGAAATCTAATAAGAGTTTGCATATTTGCGTAAACTATAAAGATTTTAATGCTTTAACAATTAAGAATTACAATATTTTATTGTTAATTTAAGAAATTTTGCAACAATTATACAAAATTAAATACTATAACAAGTTTAATATTATTGCAATTTTTAACAAAATTCGAATGTGTCTTAATAATAAATACAAAACAATTTTTATTATTTGTTACAATTTATTTAAGTACGTTGTAATATCTTTTAAGCTATATAATATCTCGATTACGTTCTAGTTTTTTATTAATAAAATTTTTAGTTTCTATTTAAACAATTTTTGTATTGTTTATATAAATAATATTTTAGTCTACAATAATATTGAGACAAAATATAAAAATTATATAAATAAAGTTTTTGCTAAACTTTATAACGCAAATCTTTATCTAAATATTAATAAGTATATCTTCTTTATTAAACAAGTTAAATATCTAGATTTAATTATTATTATCAAAAAGATTTGAATAGACTTTAAAAAAGTTAAATATATTTTTAAGTAAAAAACTTCTATTTGCGTATACAATATATAGATTTTTCTAAATTTTGTCAACTTTTATTAACAATTTATTTATAACTATTTAAATTTAGTTAAATCTTTGTTAGCGCTTAGTAAGTTCGAGAACAAAAGTTTCAATTTTTTATAACAATTTAACAATTTCGAAAATCTTGTATTTAAAACTTTTAAACAAATCTTTATTAATTAGTTTATTTTGTATTATTTCGATTTTAATCTAGAGATTTAAATCGAAAGCAATATTTTTAACTTTGTAATTGTTGTTGTGTTGTTCTAAATAAATTTGAATAAATTGCTTTACTTAATAGTTTATATATTTAAAATTATATTGTTTGCAAAATACAATTACAAAATCTATAACAAAAAACTATTAATTATTGTTTGCGCTTTTAAGAAATAACACTCAAAATATGCTAATATACTTATTGAACAACTTATTAAAATTATTATCGATTATTGCAATCTATCTAGTACTTTATATTCTATAAATTCGCGAGTTAATTCGATTGAAATTCTAATCGTATATTTGATAATAGAAAAGAGAGCTTTAAGAAGTATCGAATAAGATTTTAAACAATTTTCTATTACTTAAACTAAGAAACAAAAACAAATAT
>JAABUL010001409.1_pt1 | contig 46132 bp, 34 predicted proteins | sample 5559151 | NCBI WGS metagenome assembly JAABUL01 (sample SAMN10711876, study PRJNA513368) | rock metagenome | isolation source: Antarctica rocks | place: Antarctica: Victoria Land, Pudding Butte sud
TGCTTTGCATTTGAGCCTTGGAAGTTCCACCCAAAGAACGCAAGCTTCGAGCCGACTGACTCCCATGATCGGATCTTGATCGAAGTCATCGAATTCCAACATGTCAGGTATCCTGTGGCAGAGCAAACATCCGATGAGGCCTATAGACTGTCTCTTTCTGAGACCGGTGACGTGGTACTTAGCTTCATGCATCCGCTCGGCGGTCTACGTGCCCTTACAACGTTCAGCCAGTTGTTCTACAAGCATTCCGACGAGAATCTGGCTCTGACGCCCTATTCTCCCCATGTACCTCTCATTATCAGCGATTTCCCAGCCTTCAAACATCGAGGACTGAATCTTGATATATCGAGAAACATCATAACCCCGCCCGAAGTCATGCGTACAATTGAGGCTCTGGCATTCAACAAGTTCAATCGATTGCACCTTCACGCTTCGGACGCACAGTCCTGGCCACTGGAGATACCTGCACTTCCAGATCTTGCCGTCAAAGGGTCATACCACCCGAGCCAAATCTGGACTGTGGAGGATCTTCAGGAAGTCCAAACCTTCGGTGCTTATCGTGGGGTGCAAGTCTACCTTGAAATTGACATGCCAGGCCACACCGCTTCTATTCATGCAGCGTACCCAGACCTTCTTCAATCATACAACCGCCAACCTTGGCCCGAATTCTCTGCCCAACCATGCGCTGGCCAATTCAAGCTTGATTACCCACCTGTGCTGGACTTCACCGAGACTCTACTCAATGACCTTCTCCCTCGTGTATCGCCGTTTTCGTCTCTGTTTCACATTGGCGGTGACGAGGTTAATGCCAAAGCGTACGATATGAAGCCTGCAGAGCTTAAGCCACACCTTCAATCCTTTGTTAACCATGCACTACAAGTCGTAAGAAACCATTCGCTCACACCAATCGTTTGGGAAGAACATGTGCTTGACTTCAACCTGACCTTTCCAGCTGAGACCATCGTTCAAATATGGCGTGCGAACACTAAAAGTGGACGGTCAGCTCTTGCAGAGGTGGTGGAACGTGGACATCAGGCTCTTTTTGGTCCTTACAACCACTGGTATCTTGACTGTGGACATGGTGGATGGCTGGACCCCGACCTTGAAAATCCAGAAAGCCTCATCAGAGCGCCTTATCTCGATTACTGTGGTCCATACAAGAATTGGCGAGAGATCTACGCCTATGAACCGTTGAAAGACATACCAAAAGGACAGCAGCATCTGGTCCTTGGTGGTGAAGTACATATGTGGGGCGAGCAAACTGACGGCATGAATTTGGACAATAATCTCTGGCCTCGCGTGGCTGCAGCCGGAGAGGTATTGTGGAAGGGAAAAGGGGAAGTGAGCGAGGATGTGACAAGAAGGCTGGCAATGATGAGGGAGCGATTAGTCGCCAAAGGCTTCGCAGCCGGGCCTGTGCAGGTCACCTGGTGTCTGATGAACCCAGGAAACTGTAAGGCATGATTGATACTGCATGACACGGGTGAGAGAAGTATATCCATAACGCCAGTATCTGTGCCCATTGATGTAGGGCGTAAGAAGCATCGGATGTGGTAGTTTCATGATCAAGTCTTATGCCACAGCCCATTAATAGATTGTACGACGTGGCTACGAAGGCCGCCCATGTTCAACCGGCGAAAGTCGCGGACACAAACCTTCAACGCGCACAGGACGATATTGCACAAAATTCTGCAGGATCTTGCCAGTATAAGCTTTCCTGAGCGTTCCTGTTGTCGAAATGGCCGTAGAAGAGGAGCTGGCATTGGCAAACCGCCTCAAATGGGTAAGTGAGACTGTTTTCTCTCTGGAAAGGCAAAAATACCTTACTACTCGACGATTCACGGTACGCATATATGATCTCGCCCAAGCCCCCAATTGGAAGATTTGCCTGCGACTGATGGCCGCCTGCTTTGAAACCTCTAGAGACCGCCAGTCACGTACCACGAACCCGCAGACTATTCTTTGGCAACACTCATCCATCTCGAATCACCTGTGATACGGAAATCTTGGTTGCAGAAGCTGGTATGTATGATCATCGATGGGTATTTGGCAGGTGTCGAAATTAAGGAGATGGGCATGTTCCTTATTTCACGAGCCACTCAACATCCATTGAGCGTCATACTAACCCAACTTTCTTGTCCAAAGGTCGGCGACTTCAACGAAAATGATGACGTTTTTCGCATGGAGTTCCTCGCGAATATCATTTTCATTGGAGATCGTCCTTCAGATATCGTCCTCGACCAAGGCGCACGCGACCTTCTCAATGGCTGGGAGTCTTCATTTACAGTCATGTCTGTGGACCTATTCAGCTCACCACCGCCACCGTCTGGGCCTTACCTTGCCATTGGGCATTCCCTGTGGCAGGTACGGACATTATATGACGACACTAATCAGACCTTCTTGACGGCGTGCATACCAGCTGAAGATGGCACATCGTAAGCCTTACAGACACATTTGTGCCCGAATTTGAGAATGCTAATCGATGGCAGTCGACAGCGCAGGCTTGGTTTACTTGGCGTCGATTATGGGACATTGAGTGTTGCTGTACCCTCCCGCTTGTATTACCAGAAGAGCCCCGGGTCCCCTCTCGCGGGTGTTAGGGTTGCGGTCAAGGACATCTTTGACCTAGAGGGGCTGACAACTTCTGCCGGTAGTCGTGGCTACTTCAATGTAAGAGATTCCGTATGAGCTTGAAGCCGCTGGACAGAGGGATAAGCACTGAATGCAGCCAAATCTATGCAGGACAATTGGCACGATGAGACACCTGCGCGGGTGCTAAGTCGGGGAGGATGATTGAGTGCACTGCGCTATACTACCAAGAGATGAGATTTTCCGAAAGCTTCTCCGATTTCAATCAATGAGGAAGCAGACGGTAACATGACAGAAGCTGACCCCCAAACCTTACAGGTGTCCGCTCCTTGCGTAAAGACTGCAAAATCAATCCAGAAATTGATTGATGCCGGCGCAGAGATTGTGGGGAAGAGCAAGCTCAGTTCTTTTGCTGCTCGCGAAGAGCCAACCGAGTGTGTGGATTATCAAGCGCCATTCAATCCACGAGGCGATGGCTACCAGTCTCCAGCCGGAAGCAGCAGTGGATCCGCTGCTGCTGTAGCCTCTTATGATTGGCTCGACTTTGCCATTTGGACGGATAGTATGTTTTTCTATTGTCGATTCCAGAAGCCTTGTCTTACCTAACACATTTAGCAACTGGAAGTGGGCGCAGACCCGCCCATTTCAATGGATGTTTTTCTCTACGCCCAACACATGACCTGCTTTCCCTGGAGGGCCTGGCCCTAACTTTTGAGTAAGTTTCAGTCAGCCCTTAGACTCAATCGAACGGAAAGCTTACAAGCGCAGGATGTTCGACACGCCATGCTTCTTCGGCCGTGACATAGCGCGATTTCGGGACTTTGCGATGGCTTGGTACGGCGCAGATCTGAAGCTTCACAGTCCAGGGGATGCCAAACACCAGAAACTGCCAAGGATTGTCTACCCTCTGGATTATATGTCCCAACCTTAATCCTGTCCAAAAGGAATTGATTGACAACTTCGTCAAGGATCTTGAGTCGCTACTGGGTGTCAAAAAGACTGAAATAACATTTGCAGAAGAGTGGACGAATTCTGCTCCTGGCAATCTGGGTGAACAAAGTTTTCAGCATTACATGAAACATGCGCCGACTCATGCATTCTTCTATGACCTCTACCACAATTTCGACCAATTTCGTGCGAAATATTATGCCAAATTCCATAGAGCGCCTTACGTCAGCCCGATGTTGCGCTGGCGATGGAAGATTGCGGAAGATCTGACGCGTTCCCAACGAGACGATGCCATACTGAGGCTGCAGATATTCAAGCGATGGTTTTTGGATGTGGTGATGTGCGTTACCACACATACAACAATCGTCGTACTCCCTATAGAAGAGACGAGGCCGAACTACAGAGACGACCCGCCGCCTCCCCCGAAGATGCCGAGTGGGATTGGAATGTTGGATCTATCACCAACCCTCGGTGCACCAGAGTTGGTCGTGCCAGTTGGTCAAATAAGCTATGAATCTCGTATCAGCAGGCAGATCGAATACCTACCTGTTGGTTTGTCTCTGATGGGGGCTCCTGGTACGGATCTAGAGTTGATAGGGAAAGCCCAGGCCTGTCTAGAGAAGGCTGGGAGGCCAACTCGAGTACTTGTAGGGAGTTTGATGTTTGCAAAAGAGGCAGATAGTAAGGTATAGATGAACTATGAAAAGCGATGACGAAGCTGAGGGAGCAAGGATAGAGAAAACTGTGAAGAAAAATGTGACACGCAGCTACCAATCTCGAGTTCTGATGTATTGTAGTTGGCCCAACACAATGACATATTTCGCCAGATGTGGAATTCTTCAATCGGCCTCGAAATCCTACATCCTGCAAGGACTCCCAATCATCTGTTTCTGACAATGACAATAGGCGGGCGTCTTTCACACCGCTCTTGGTATCCTATTTGCACTTCCCAATTCCCGATTGCCAAATCATCGAACACCTCAACCGAAAGCTTATATATCTATTCAGGTTTCACGATCATCGCGGCCCCAATCTCATCATCCTTCTCTTCCCTTTCTAATTCATCTTCTCTCGCCTGTTTATACTTTATTGCCAATGGAGTATTATAGCCTATCGCTGGCGGCTTCACGACGATCTCTTGGCCGTCGCGTACGGCTGCGAGTATGCAGCACAACTATTTGGCGTTGGGGGCATCCTTTGGGATATGGCTGGCTTGAGATGGGTTATAACACTCGGCGGTATCGTTGCTGGACTTGGAAGCGGGGTTATATGCCATCTCGATTGTTGTTGGCTGGAGAGCTCAGGCCGAACAAAGAGTCGAGTCGTGCTGTGAGGTGATGGGGCAGCTTCCTATTGACATTGTGGGTCGAATTATCTTAGCGCATTGAGAGAGGCTGTTTGATTCAAAAAGCGTGTGTTGGCTACCTTACCTTAAGGTCCCTAAGATTTGCGCTAAACCTATCTCGTACTAGCAAAGATCATTAATATCATCCTGGTTCGAAGTTTTATATTCATCATTACTACATACCAAACACTTACAAGGTTACAAGAAATCAAGGCTTCGAGCTTGGTATCATCTTTGCCCAACATCCACGTATTCTCGACTCAAAGACTCTTTCTCTCCCAAAATCCAACCCTAACTCCGTGAGCGGGACTCAGAACAATATCAGATTTCAGCTTCTGCTCCTCCGCTTCCCAATATCTAGAGGCGAACTCAAATCTCTGCAATATCCTCACAATGGTATAGCCCATCTCGGTCAACGCGAATTGCTGTCCGATACATATCCTCGGCCCGCCATTGAAGGGGATATAAGTCCAGCTCTTCGGTGTCCATTTCTCCCAGCGCTCGGGGCAGAAGGTGAGGACGTGAGGGAAATCCGAGGATGAGGGGGGGTAGAGGTCCGCCCTGCGCTGCATGTAAAGGGGTGAGTAGGCGACAGGGGTGTCTTTGAGAATGCCTGAGAATATATTAGCGATACTTTCCAGGTACCTTAAAGGGCAGAAGGGTTGGCAAACCCAGTGGCTGTGATCCATCGGGCCCACCACCTGTGGGCAAGGTAGTATCATGTAGAGCTAATCTCACCTACAAGCCAATCAGCTTTTAGATACTCCCAGCACAAGAACAGAACCTGCTGGGGAACTCACATTATAGGGCACACTAGGATACAATCTCAGAGTCTCATTCATGACATGCTGCAAGTAAGGCATGTCTTTCAAATCTTCATATGTCGGAGCCCTAGTAGGTCCCACCTTCTCTAGTATCTCCCTCCTCAACTTCCGTACAATCTCCGGATTAGCGCTCAACTCCTGAAACGTAAAACTCAGTGTGCCAGCTGTCGTATCTCTTCCAGCCAAAAGTATCGCGACGACCTGATCGCGGATGACCTTTCTATCCCTCGTTCCCGTCGCAGCAAGCGCATGCAAGAAGGACTGACTGGATTTCTCATTCAGATCCGAGATATTGAGACGAAGGGCACGCTCAATGAACGGCTCAATCAACTCATCGATGACTTTCAAGCCCGCCCAGAAAGTCTTCCTGTTGACCAATTTATTGAAAGGACCACATCTGGCAATGATATTCTGAACCCGCTGCACCTCGTTAAAGGCAATGGGGAATGGTGCTTCCGGGTGATCCAAGCTTTCTACGGACTGACCGAGCAGGAAGTCAGTAGCCGTATCAAGCGTGAAGCGGTAGAAGAGCGCGGCAATGTCGACTTCCTCTCCCCGTCCGCCAATCTTGCTCAACAATTTCGCCACCTGATGTTCGAAAATATCGAGATCGGCCACTCGGTTCTTCACAAACTGCGGTCGGATGAGCTGGCGGCTTTTGTGCCATTGCTCTCCATCTGATGTGAAAATACTGTCTCCAAGAAAGTCCTTCCAATCTTCATGGAAAGGCTTGCCTTTGCCATAATCACTGAATTGCGTCGTAAGGATCGCTTTGGTGTTGTCGGGATCGGCTGTAAAGATGAACCTTTGTCTGGCTATGAAAACCTCAACCGTCTTTGACTGGATGTTTGGCGACCAATTGAAAAGCCAGTCCCAGAATTCGAGGTCGTTATGAGTGCGAATGTGCCGAAGGGAGCGAAGGAGGACATCAATGCCGAAGGGAAGCTTGGCTTGAACTGTTGGTGGGAAGGCACCGAGTTTGGCAATCGTCCGATTCTCGAGGGTGATGCAGATGGTGAAATACACTGTAGGGAGAAATATGAAGAAGAGGATGATACTCAAAAATGGGTGGGTGAAGACGTAGTCGAGCATTGTGGCCAACGGGTATTTGTCTTCTGGTCAATGAAAACGACAACTGCTACAAGACCAACATTATCGAGACGTAGAGAGCGCGAAAGAAAGCAACGTAAGCACGGCTTACGGCGAGAAGGAGAATGAGAATACAGACGAGCGCATAGATGAGGAAACTATATGTGCCTTATGAAATGTTCGTTTGTACACTTACCTTACTTGCAGCTACCCCGCGAATCTCAAAAGCTAAAGTAGACGGCGGTTCATCCCCATCTGGCACGCTAGGTAATGCCTGGCGACGGCGAGTTCAACGAATCGAGTACCTTTGAATTTCTCTCGTAAGCAAGTAACCACTGCACGGGAACACATGAGATAAGAGTTCGACTTGAGCCAACTTGCGTCTTCTAATTAAGATTACTATGCTGGAGAGCACTCTTTTGTGTGGTTAATCGTAAAGCATCAATGTCATCCGGACGATACCAATACCCTTGCCTGGCCGTTGTGTCCATTTTGAATTATGGACCAATCCCTTCCCTTCTCGCTATGCTGAAAAGCAAATCATTATGCTGTTGATCGGACCGCTTACGCACCAACAACCCAAGACTTATTCACAGGAAAAGAATTCCGCCCAGAATGGAGCAGACTGCACTGACGAGCAGACCGAATTCCTGAAAGCTTGATGCCGCCCGAGAAGCAGCGGAGACTTTAGAAACCTTCGGAGGAGCTGATGAAACCGTTGCTGCCGCAGCTTCTACCACTGAGCTCGCGACATTATCAGCGACAGAAGTAGGCGAAGATCGTGAGGCAAGTGCGGCTCCAGTTGTTATCAAGAAGCCTTGGTCATCATAATGTTTTGCTGCAGTGGCCCCCGCGATTGATTGGGTAACAACCACGGGGAAGCCTTGCTGATTGTACGACGTGATGACCTCATATCCACCAGCCACAGGAGATTCCTGCTGCGAGTCCGCAGGCGACGAAGTAGGTGAGACTGGTGGGGATGTAACCTGGAGAGCTCGATGTTAGCGTGGCTCAAGACACTGCCGATACAGGGTGTCTCACTCACAGGGGCCGCGCTCGGCGGAACGACTTTGCCAGAGTTAGTCACCGTCCATCCTGCTGGGAGATCTGGGTACGTTGTCGCTGTGGATTGTGCACTGGTTTGAAGAGTCGTCGGAGCCCATCCTCCGGTATTCGGTTGCTGTACAGACGACTGCTTTGCGCTGTGGGTTCCTTGGAATGGCATTGGGCTGTTGGTGTTCCCTGTGGCAGATGGCGATACATCGGCTTGGACAGCTCCCCCATTGCCATCGGAATTGACTTTACCACCAACAGCAGTGATGGATTGCCATGTACCATCAGTGCCCGTATACTTGTATTGGCTTCCAGTGGAGTAATCGGTAACGGCGATGGATTTGACCTCCATGGTGTAGGGTCCCGCACCGTAGTCGGTGTAGACACCAGACTGACCAGTTGCCCATTCTATAACGATTAAGAGTCAGTCTCCCGCTGCTGTGGGAATGGAGATTTCTGTCATGACTTACCAACTGTGCCAACAGGATTTGTTTTGTCACCGCCGCTCCATGAGCCTACCTTGATCATCATGGGAGTTTGCGGATAGGGATAGCCGTTAGTTGAGGTGGGTGTCAAGGTTCGAACAGTCTTTCCATTCACGGACCAGACTATCTGATTGGCGGTCCAGTCGATGGTATATGTGTGAAAGCCGTCGTGATTGCCGGCCGCTGGATATGCTGCCCCACGGTTGTATGATGTTATGTCTCCCTTACCAAAGAAATTCGTCTGCACATTGGCATTGTCGTATCCGAGCCATTCAAAGTCGATCTCGTCAAGATCGTCTGATTGTAGGATAGCACTGCTGACAATGCCGACGCCCGGCGCTGCTTTGATGACGAACTCGACATGACCGAACATGATGTACCATTTCGATGCTATCAGAGGGGAATCCCCTGGATTTGCAACCGTGAAGGAAGCACCGTTCGCATTATACGTTGGCGCGCCCTGAGCCGTAAAGGAATCAGAAGCTCCTGACGTGAAGTCAATCGTGACGGCTTTACCTAATGCCGTATCTGCTTTGCAGCCACCTAAATGTGTCAGTTCATTGCTGTGAACATCTTGTGAGTAGGTGAAGATCATACCACTTGTCAGGGGGTTGCAATCTGTGTGAGTCTGGGCAAACACCGGTGTTGCTGGCAATGTAGCTGCTACCGCGGCAGCAAGGAACAATTGTGGTCGCATACCGAAAGGTTACAGATAGGTGTGAGAAGGTGAGGCGGAAGCTCTGGTCGCCTTCGAAGTCTTGCGTTGTGTCTACAGAACAATGATCAACAGCTATTGAGGATAGTAACGATGTGTGGGTAAACAACGCAATAGTGAGATTCGCTGTGTGGTGATGCAGGATGAATAGAAGAGAGAGAGGGTAAGTGCAGCAAGGTGAAGACTTGAGAGTGACTTCCCGAGATGTTTTCTACGCTTGGAAGATTTTCCTAGCCACCACAATTTTCACCAACCTCTTTCGTATCGAGGTTGCCTCAGCAGGTGACGTGTCCGGTATACGAACGTGAAATAAGCGATGACTCTGCTTGCAATCGATCTTGATTAGAGGAATACTTGGATGGCTGGAAACCGTGTTCGGGAAGGGGCTGGAGCAGGATCTAGGAGGAAAGTGGGGCTGGCAAATGTTTGTTTACTGATCTGCCGATGGGGGAACTGCATAATTACATTAGCGCCCGTGAAGCCGCCGTGACAGAAAGCTTGGTATACCCGACGCCGAAGATCTTCCGACCTCCGGTCTCCAGGTCGCGTCCGCGGGATCAGAATAGATCTACCTCGGTACCCTTCTACAATGGAATCCCATGTTGAGATTGCGAAGAACCTTCAGGAAGAAAACGCCGACCTCCGAGAGGAAATTACTAAGCTACGACAACGGAGTGGGAGGTTGGAACGAGAGAACGAGAGACTGCAAAGGGATGGAGCCAGCCCTCCGTCCGCAGCTTCAGACTTGAGCCTCGATGACCGATCCCATCACACTGAGGGCAATACGGCGAGCGCGGCCGAAAGAATCGCCTTGATCCACGAGAATTTGCAAGAAGTCCTCAAGCCAGAGATCATTGAAGATGTAATAAAAAGGCAGAACAGGCCACTGGTTATCTACTGGGGTGCGGACGCATAACGAGTCTTCCCAAGTACCAGCTAACGGGCATGTAGGCACTGCAACAACTGGCAGACCACACTGTGGATACTTTGTCCCTATCGTCAAAATCGCCCACTTCTTGCGCGCCGGCTGCAAAGTCAAAATTCTCCTTGCCGATATTCATGGCTTTCTCGACAACATTAAAGCACCAGAGTTGCTTGTCGGTTTCCGGGCTGAATACTACAAACATGTCATCACCGCGCTCTTGAAATCCGTCAATGTCCCCATAGAGAAGCTCGAGTTTGTATTAGGAAGCAGCTACCAGCGATCAGAAAAATATAGAAGAGATCTAGATATCATGACGACGGTGGTTGGGGTAAATGACGCAAAACGAGCTGGTGCAGAAGTCGTCAAGCAGGTCGAGAACCCAATGTTGAGCAGTCTCATCTACCCACTCATGCAGGCTTTGGACGAAGAGCATCTTGACGTCGATGCCCAATTTGGTGGTGTTGATCAGCGAAAGATCTTCACTTTAGCTGGAGAGCAACTACCAAGGATTGGCTACAAAGAACGGGCACATTTGATGAATCCCATGGTGCCTGGACTTGCGGGTGGAAAAATGTCTGCGTCAGATCCGGATTCAAAAATCGATGTGCTGGAGACTTCCGATAATGTCAAGAGGAAGCTGAAGAAAGCTCATGCGGCTCCAAAAGAGGTAGAAGGTAACGGCATCATCAGTTTTGTGGAGTACGTCCTCCTACCAGTCAGCGCGCTCAAGGGTGGTAGCCAAGGGAACTTCGTGGTGGAGAGGAGAGACGGAGAGCCTTTGATGTATCGAGACATTGCGACCCTGAAGAAAGATTATGAAGCTGATATAGTGAGTCCAAAAGATGACTGGGTTGTCCTGAGGGTGACTTGAAGTGTGTACTGACTGCTATTTAGCTCACACCGCAGATGCTGAAGCCTGCAGTAATCACAGGGCTACTGGAATTACTAGAACCAATACAGAAGGAATTCAAAGAGTCTAAAGACTGGCAAGACATAGAACAAAAAGCTTACCCGTCAGAACAGGCCAGGAAAAAGGAGAAGAAAGTTAAGAACCTGGGCACCAGATTCCCGGGCGCAGCGAATCAGGTTGAGACAAAGCCTGATGGGCACGTCGAGGGCCCTGGCAAAGACGAGATAGACGTGGCAAAGGGCGTGAAGAACTTAGATACCAATGGAATTGTGTAGGTCCAATCGCCGAGATACGGACCGAATCTCTTTGATTCCTATATGCCCACTTTTCTTTGCGAATGTGCTGAGTGCTTGTCTCTTTAAAGCATGCGTGAGCAGATTTGCGCATTATGACAAAAACAGCACGATTGGACCCACTCAAAATTCTATTCAAATTTATTCTTATCTGTCATAAGTAGCCGCCCCCAACCCCCAAATCCTCCGTCTCTTTGGCACCCATCCGTAAGATTCTCTGGCAGGTCCACTCGACAGAATCTTCCTGTGTCTGATAAGACGAAAACTGGGTTTTTCGGTCAGTTCCTATTGCTTGATATCCAACCCACTACTCGTACCAGGACTCGTAGCATAACTCGAGACTGCACTAAAGCAACATTGCCGAGCCACGACGAGCGATCTGCGCATTGCAGCATGCGTATTGTTTACCATTTGATCGGCAACGGGTTCGTCGACGAGCTGGAAGCCGCGATATTGGCCTATTATCGAGAGAGTGTAGGCCGTGCAATCACCATCGAAGAAGCCATCTTGACTCGCCGCGCCTTATACGCCATACATAGAAGGGAAATGTTTCGGTTCTCCCAATGTCGACGTACAGATTTTGCCATACGAGGACATGCAACTCGCCGTACGGGCCGCTATTGGCGTATCATATCGAACGAGCTGTATGAGGACCATAGCAGTGATAACCCCTACGGGAGACTTCGCCCCAGAGGATGAAATAGTCAATCAATGCAGAAAGCGATCCATATAGCCAAACGCATTCCGGACCTGGGACAGAACAGGATCTTGAGAACGAGAATACTTTGGCCACTAAGAGAAGTTTCTTGCGTACGAGTGGGATAGGAATGATTTAGTTTTTCTTCGGGTAATGGATCCATGATAACATCAAAATCTGCGAGCACATAAGAAAGGATGGATAATCGAAAGAACTGGATTGGATGTCGTGGTGGATAACTGCTTACGTCTGTTGTAGCTAAAGTCCCAATGGGTTCCGTCATGACGCACTGAGAATCAAAGTACTGATCTAGACAAAGCTATGAATGCAGAGACTGCGGGACCTGCAGGACGAGCTGTTTGTATTACAATGCTGTGGTGATGAATGATTTACATGTCAATCTTAGCTACACCAGCGCTAGACCCGAAACAAGCATAGCCTGGTTCTCCACATTTGAGATGCTTCCAGATCACAATGAGATCTGGAGCTCACAACGCTGTTGTGAGGCAAACTTCGTCCCATAGCTTGCCAGATGTGAAGGGACAATCAAACAATCCTCAAACCATATCATCAAGGGGCTCTGCAGGAATCCAATGTCCAGCAACAAGGGGCTCTTTCTCCGGCCGCTTTCCCGCAGCACCGACTGGATCGCATGTTAAGAAGCGTCCGCTCTGTATAAATGCTTATTATATCTTCTCCGCAGATACTGGCCTGCGCATAATCATCGGCGCTTCCCTTATTGCAGTCTCGACGTTTCCGAGCGACGACGATGACCAAGAGGGACAATTCAGTAGCGCAGCATGTATCAGAGAACGCAAAGAAAGGCAGCTCGCGGCTGCATGACAAGATAATGGGAGGTTCCGAGGCGAGCTTTGGGAAAGCACCCCCACAATTGCGCACTGCACCAAAAGATCTGTGAGTAGTCCTTTCGGTCGCTGTCAGGCATCGTGTCGTTCGCAGGTGCCGGGTTTCAGAGCGCATCAACGCGCAGAGTATCATGTCGGGGTGGGGCGGCGGTTCGTTGCATACCATCTGGATAAGTGCCTGCGGGCCACTTTGGGAGACAGCAGCAAATGTGATAGAAGAAAGAAAAGGAGGCAGATAGATGGGGGCCACCCAAGACTGCTCTAAGATATAATCTTTGCTCAGGCCGTTGTGGAGCATGCTCTGAAAGCCTCCGAGATCTTTAACGCTAACAGGGTCCCATGCGTTGTATAGGTCCGCAAAACCCCACTCGGCTGTGGCAGGTAATGGAACATTCTTCTCCGACTCTCCAGATGAAACATCACCCCCGGATGCTGTAAGACGCACTCTTCTAGACTACCGCCCAGATAAGCCGGCGCAAGATGCAGCGAAGGGGCCCATTCCATCGGTGTCGAAACGACCACCTTCGTCAGAGAACCCCAGCGCCGACATAGCACCATGGATGGATGATGCAGTCCCTTCATTTCCCAACCATGGCTTCAATATGTCCAGCAATTTTTTCAATGATGGCCCTCCGAAGCTCCAATTATCACCATCCTTCCGACCCGATACTGGTGACAGCGATTCCCAAGACCCCATGTTCCAAGATGAAAGGCGACCCTCACTTGCAACGAGTGCAACAACCGAGAGTAGCCAGACGTCAATGTCCAAGGCAAGCACAAGCAGGGGTACACCATACAAGAAAGTGGCAGGACTGTTTAGTGATGAGGGACGGAAGTCTTCTAAAAGCTCGGAGACGAGCCTACCAAATACTCTTCAGCGAGAACAAACAGCCTCGTCATCGCGACATGGATCGATCCATGCTAGTCACCATAGTCGAGATGATGGTCGACCGCCTACTTCGCCCGTGGGCTCAAGGCCGAGGACCCCTTTACCCTCGAGTGATGTGACGCCATGGCTTTTTCAAAATTTCAAGGTAAGCTCAGATACTTGCGATTCTGTGTCCCAACAAATCGCGTGTTTGCTCCCGTCTCTAGAAATCAGCCTGACAGATGCTGGACGTCCGATTGGTGCTCTAATACAACCAGTCTCAAATTCAGAACCGATGGTGGGCCCTCGAGATATTTTAGAAGTTGTTCAATTGCTTGGCCGGCATATGTCTCAGTGCAGAGATTGTTGTAATTTCGTCGATTACTATCCAGTGGTTCGATTAGGAGGTCTTGGTCTGAAACTGACCTACCCAATCACTGCAACATCGCTATATGGCAATCCGAGCTCACAAAGTTCAATCTCGGAATTTGAAGAACAATCTCTTTTCGGAAGTCGCGAGGACTTGCTAACAGGAATTTCGATAGGACCTTTCACAATACGGAGATGCCCCAGTCAGGCAGGCGCCTTCCGGTCCCGACAAGCAGCGATATGCGGATGAGCCTCCTTCTCGACCTCACCATCACCACCATCGAATACATCTACCTCATCACCGACATACTCGAAGCAAAGAAGAAGCCCCAAAACCTCCACCCAAAGATTCAGGAATTGGGCAGCCAACAAGACCCTTAACCAATAGACAAGACTCCACGAGCAACATCCGCATGCTGAAGGACTCAATATCTTCCCCAATGGCTTCCCGAAATACCCTTCCGATTCGTGGGTCAAGTCCAACACCAAGCTCCACCAGTCAAGTGAACCGCAGCGAAACCTTGCCTGGTCAGCGATCACCCGCCCACATTCCACCCGGTGGGAAGCGTTCACTTCTGGACAAGCTTCGAAGGCACAAGGGAGACCATGGGGGGCCCGAACCGCTCAACTCTATGCCTGGATCTTCAACCTCCTTGCAGCAAGTCCCTAGCAGGGAGGAAAGGAGCTACAAAACAGAATCGGCCTCTCAAAGAGATTCTTCCCGATCAGGGAGTGTCACTACTTTCCATAGTGACTCAACAGCCAAGGCTTCGGATTATTCTGTTGGGGACGCAGCATATGGCGTGTCCCCCATGTCTAAAAAGGAGAGCGGGTCATCAAAGATACTGCATAGCCATGGAAAATTTCCCATCAAACCAAAGCGAGGCAACAGCTACGACAGCGAGAAAGTAAGAAATGCATCCACACCTAGCGAGTCAATATTCAGCTTGGACACGAACCTTGATGACATGACCGGTATTGTTAACCCAAACGCTGCGGCTTCTGTTGGTGCTGCCCCACATGGTGGTATTTTTACTGGAGATCCTATACCCGAAGAACCTCGCAAAGAGAGTCTCCAAGATTCGGATACCGCGGGTGGACCTGGTGCGTGGGACGCTCCCGACTCTTGGGCTGTTAAAAAGGTTGGCGACGAAAATCTTGAACGACTACGTGAAATCGACGAAGCTGGATTCTCTTCAAATGTTGAAGATGACGGTACACCGCATTGCGTGCGAATCTTTCGCATTGACTCAACGTTTGCGACGTTGTCAATGGGCGTCAACACCACAGCTTCAGAAATACTACAAATCCTTGGGAAGAAGTCTTTTCTGCAGGATGACCTGGACAATTACCAGATCATCATCAGGAAGCATGATTTGCACAGGCAACTCGCGCCTGGCGAGCGGCCTATAGCGATACAGAAGAAGCTTCTCGAGCAAGCAGGATATCAATGTACCGACCGAATCGATGAAATTGGCCGCGAAGATAACAGCTATTTGTGTCGATTTACATTTGTACCGACGAAACTTAGTGGATACTACAGCCTGGAGAAGGAGCCTGGCCAGGGGAAGCTGCAAAAGTTCAGTCACGTCGATCTTCAAGGCCGTAGCCTTGTCACTATTCCAATTACTTTGTACCAAAAAGCCACTGAAATCGTTTCGATCAATCTATCCCGGAATCTTGCTCTGGATGTTCCAAAAGACTTCATGCAAAGCTGTGTCAACCTTCGAGACGTTCGATATATCAGCAATGAAGCTTGGCAGCTCCCTGCCAGTCTCAGTCTTGCAACTGGTCTAAGAACCCTTGATATATCAAATAATCGCCTTGAACAACTCGAACATGCAGAACTGGACAAGTTGCCTAACCTGGTGAGCATCAAGATGTCTAATAACAAGCTTGGATACCTTCCGTCATATTTCGGTCAATTCAAGCACTTGCGCAGTCTGAATCTCTCCTCGAACTACATAGAAGCTTTCCCAGACTTTCTCTGTGACTTGAGGTGTCTTGTCGACCTCGACATAAGCTTCAATACGGTTCGCACCTTGCCTAAGATTGGACAATTAACAAGGCTGGAGAAACTTTGGGCTACCAACAATATGCTTCAAGGCCCATTTCCTGAGACTCTTCGAAACCTGACTAATCTTAAAGAAGTCGACATACGATTCAACGGGATCACAAATATTGATATATTTGCCGAGCTAACGAACCTTGAACAGCTCATGGTGGGTCATAATGTGATATCGAAGTTCGAAGGCAGCTTTGAGAGGATCCGCATCTTCCACCTGGATCACAATCCAATGACTCGTTTCGATTTCAAAGGCCCTGTGCCGAGTCTGACGTCTCTAAATGTTGCTTCGTGCAAGATCTCTCAGCTGGATGATAGTATATTCGACAGAATGAAGAACGTCACAAAACTCAACCTAGACAAAAACCATTTCTCGACTCTATCTCCCCAACTCGGTCGACTCCAGAGATTGGAACATCTCAGCATCGCGAGAAATCCCCTTAGTAGCTTACCTGCCACCATCGGCCACCTCCAATCACTCCTGTTTTTGGATATCCGGGAGTGCAATCTTAAAAAGTTGCCATCAGAGATATGGTTTTGTTCTGCACTCGATACTTTGAATGTTTCTTCCAACGTTCTAGAATCTTTCCCAAAGCCAGCTACTATACTGCCGCCGTCGCAGCCCGAGACTGAGCCAAGCGGGTCCGGTGAGACCACCCCTATTCCTGCAACTCCGGAAAACGAAGATGTTGGGAGACTTGAGGACTTCAAAGACCGGAGACCAAGCCAAGCTTCAGGGGGTCTGCTCAGTGTCGGCAGCTCGCCGGCTTCAAGTACGAGGAATGGCTCCATCGTTTCAGTGTATGGACCAGGAGGGAGAAAAGCCTCGGTAGTATCAAGAACACAAACGAATGGGACAGTAGGAACTAGTGGGTCGGCAACACCGGCCACACGCAAAGACTCAAACCTTCAACAGCGGGTCAACACAATCGCCAGCTCTCTGAAACATCTCTACCTAGCCGACAATAGGCTTACTGACGACGTCTTCGATGAAATTACCATGCTTCTAGAGCTTCGAATTCTCAATCTCTCTTATAATGAACTGTATGATGTTCCACCGCGGTCTATCAAACGATGGCAGAACTTGGCAGAACTTTACTTATCCGGGAATGAGCTGACATCCCTGCCATCCGATGATCTTGAAGAGGTTTCCGCCCTCAAAGTTCTCCACCTCAACGGTAACAAATTTCAAGTCCTGCCGGCAGAGCTTGGGAAGGTTCGTAAGCTTTCAGTCCTCGATGTTGGTAGCAATTCCCTAAAATACAACGTCTCTAATTGGCCGTATGACTGGAATTGGAATTGGAACAAAAACCTCAAATACCTCAACTTTTCTGGCAACAAACGCCTTGAAATCAAACCAAGTCGGTCATATCAAACAAATGGCGGCCGCGAAAACACGGATCTCACCAACTTCACTACACTACACCATCTGCGAGTCCTCGGACTCATGGACGTGACCCTGACCATTCCGTCTGTCCCCGATCAAAGCGAGGATCGCCGAGTGCGTACATCCGGCTCTGTGGCCGGCTTTATGGCATACGGTATGGCAGATAGCTTAGGGCGACATGAGCATCTATCTACTATCGACATGGTTTTCCCACGGTTTAGAGGTCATGAAAGCGAGACCCTTCTCGGCATATTCGATGGCCAGAGCTTGTCAAGCGGTGGGTCGAAAATTGCCAAGTATCTCCATGAGAACTTCCAATTCCATTTCACCGAAGAGCTGAGTAAATTGAAGAAGGATGAGAACCCAGGTGACGCTCTTCGCAGGACATTCCTTGCTCTGAACAAGGACTTGGCTACCACGGCAAACCAGACTCTAGATGAAAAAGAGCATCGGGTTCCTCAAAAGGCTCACCGAGGATCAGCTGTCCCTCAGACTTTGAGTGCGGATGATCTCAATTCAGGGGGAGTGGCAACCGTGATGTTCTTGGACAACATGGAGCTATACATAGCCAACGTTGGTGACGCACAGGCAATGCTTATGCAATCTGATGGAGGTCACAAGATTCTAACACGGAAGCATGAACCCGCTGATCGAAGAGAGCGGGAACGTATCCGTGAAGCTGGTGGATATGTATCACGACATGGCAAGTTGAATGATGTGCTTGAAGTCTCGCGCGCCTTCGGCTACATTCAGATGATGCCCGCTGTAATGGCTGCGCCAAATGTAAATCATGTGACGCTCCGAGAATCGGATGAAATGATATTGATTGCATCCAAAGAGCTCTGGGATTATATGAGTCTGGACATGGTTGTCGATGTTGCTCGCTCCGAACGAGGCGATCTCATGCGAGCGGCACAGAAATTACGTGACCTGGCAATGGCGTTCGGAGCCACCGGAAAGCTCATGGTTCAACTAATTGGCGTCAGCGACATCAAAAAGCGAGAGCGAAACCGTTGGAGAAGCCATAGTCTCTCCCTGGGTCCTTCACAAATGCAGGACGACCAGATTTTCCCTAGCAAGCGCGGGAAGAAGAGAGATCGTCCAGATGATTCCACGTTGCAAAGGTTGGATCCCGAGGTCGAAGCGCCAACGGGAGATCTGAGCATGGTCTTCACAGACATCAAGAATTCTACCACTCTCTGGGAGAATTATCCTGTCGCTATGCGTTCTGCCATCAAGTCTCACAACGAGGTCATGAGGCGGCAATTGCGAGTCATTGGTGGCTATGAAGTCAAGACCGAAGGCGATGCCTTCATGGTTTCATTCTCGACAGCGACTGCGGCGCTGCTGTGGTGCTTCGTTGTCCAGCAACATCTTCTAGACGTGGACTGGCCCCCTGAAATATTAAATACCGTACATTGCGCAGAGGTACGGGACGATGATGACAACAGGATCTATCGTGGTTTGTCGGTCCGTATGGGTGTCCATTGGGGCCCTCCAGTCTGCGAACCCGATCCAGTCACCCGACGAATGGATTACTTTGGCCCCATGGTCAATAGAGCAGCTCGAATCTCAGGCGCCGCGGACGGAGGTCAAATCTATGTCTCGGCTGATTTTATTGCGGAAATCCAACGCTCGCTAGAGACTTATGCGGACCCAGAACGCTCAGGCTCGACCGGCTCGCAAGAATCCGTCAATGAGGACCCCATGGGTCAGATGATCACCAGGGAGCTGCGCGCCCTGAGCAGCCAGGGTTTCGAGGTCAAGGATCTTGGTACCCAGAAGTTGAAGGGTCTGGAGAACCCCGAACTTCTTTTCCTTACCTATCCACATTCTCTCGCCGGCCGCCTCATTGCCCAGCAACAGCGTAGCGACGCCGAAGCTGCTGCTGCGTCAAACGAGCCCGCGAACTTGCAGGCTAATAGTACGCTAGATTTTGACACAGAATATTTGTGGGCACTATGGAACGTTAGCTTGAGATTGGAAATGCTGTGCAGTGCGCTCGAAAGCCCGGGGATCAAGACTTTGAAGCCGCCAGAAAAAAGCGTTCTGGAGAGGATGAAAAATAGAGGCGGCGAGGTGACTGATCGATTTTTGGTTAGCTTCTTGGAACATCAGGTTACAAGGATTGAGGTATGATGATCTTCGACGACTAACAGCATGCCTGAGCTTTGTTGACAGTCTCTTTAGGCATGTATATCAACGCTTGCGGTACGGAATATGGTGACGCCATTCAGTCAAGGTAATTTGCTGGACAATGCTTGTCCCATGGACGATATACTGGGACATATTGCGGCGCAATTGGCGGAGTTCAAGGCGCTAAAAGAGAAGAGTGGGAAAGCTCACGTGGACCCGCACAGATGATGGGAGTCTGGAATATAATGACAACACTTTTGGCTTGCACGAGTGGGAAATTCGGGTTGGGACTTGTACAGTGGGTCAGGAGCGCATTGTGGGCCGGTTTTGGAGGGTTTCTGACGCCAGCGAGGAGTGGGTACGGGTCCTTTGGCGTTGGGGTGAGGCCGGTATGAGACAGTGTGGGTATAACGAGGGGATGCTGCATGAGTTGGGCTCAATGAATATATTTGTGTCATATAACCGGCGTGTATACGCCACCGTTTGTATAGCAGGCGACGCGAGTGGATTGTACCTATTTTTATAACCAGAGCTACGGCATCGAAATCCGCGATCATACAGCGGAGGCTGTAAGATGCTCTTGAAACGAATTCAATCCGCTCGTTCCGTCTGCCGTGACAAATCTGAGATGCGTACCAAGCTATAAACGCATGGGATGTAGTATGAATGTGGATAGGGTTGGTCCTAATCATGAACGATGAAACTGGATAAGTAGACCCGAATACACTACCGACAAATGCCACCACTGTGCCAGACCAACTGACGAGATGTCGCCTAAAACTCCTCGCTTGATGTCAATAATTCTTCGACTTCATGCTTTGTAAGTCTTACTGGCCAGAAGCGTGGACAAGGCTCTCCGTGGGTTCTAACATCCTCTCATCCTTAATATCATCATCACGGACCTGCCCAATGAATGATTTTGAGAAACTGATCACTTGTTGGGAAATTTGCTTAAAGGAGCTGGGGGTTTTTGAAAAGTCCCAAACGTCTCTCCTCACCACGCCTTCTCCAACGAAATATCCAAAGAGCGCTAGCGTCGCAAGCTTGACTCCTTGGATTTCCACAACGTTGTCTACTACAGTATGGAACAACGAACGTTGTAGCTGCGGTAGAGCTTCTGTGCCTACTGTCAGTATGTAGTCGAAGATGGCGAAGTTCTTCGTCTGTATTTTCTTCATAAGTTGTCGTAATCGAGGATATCGTGGTCTTTGAGTGTCTTCATTGTCTGCGGGTCTGGATATGCAACCTCGTTGTACGCCGGCGTACCTGCAGAGTCGATTCTGCCATACCGTGGGTTAGACTTCGTAAGAGGTCGGAAAACAGCTTCGGCCATCGGAGAGCGGTAGAGATTGCTGCGACAGACGAAGAGAATTGAGATTGGCTTTGTGATTGCACTTGAAGCCGGCATTACGTCTCTCTCGCATGGACTACAGGGGTCACTGTAAGAAGCGCGATGAGCAGGCAGGGCTCGCTCATGGCGCAATGGGAGTGGAACAGTGTTGTTGAGCTTGACGAGAGAGTTTGAAACGTCGGAGGGTGGCTCACTTTTGTTGGATCTGGATGAGTCCTCCACGGGATGTACCAAGGCAGGAGTTGGATTTGACAGCGTCTGAGAGATCAAACTCTGCCGTCCCTCGATGGCCTCAGTACCGAGATCAGCAGTTGAATTGAACTTTTCGATTATGTCTTCAAGTCCGTGGAATTCTGCCTCTTGCATGGCTGTCGTCCCGTAGACTGATTTGATAGAGCGGCTGGCGCCCTTCTGCAGCAACAGGCTCACTGAAGCTTTGCTGCCAGCTCTTGCGGCGCGGTGCAGGGCCGTTCCACCATAGCTATTGTTGGCGTCGGGGTTTGCACCTCTCTCAAGCAGTAACGCCAGGGTTTTGACATGCTCCTCAGGAACCGCACCAAAGAGAGGCGTCCAGCCATAGCTCGTCTCGGCCTCGATGTCCGCTCCTCTGTCAAGGAGTAGTCTTACAGTTGATTCGTGCCCCCTCGCACTAGCTGCGTGGAGGGGTGTCCAGCCATAGACATTTCTGACATCGACGGCGGCACCCCTGTTTATGAGATCTCGAACAGCCCCAGTATGCCCATTCCAAGATGCAAAGAGTATGGCAGTCCATCCATATCGAGTCTTGCATTCTATGTCGGCCCCTTGATCAAGTAACAAGTCTATCATACCCACTCGGCCGCTCCACGAGGCTTCATGCAAAGCAGTCCGTCCCGTAGCCGAGTCATTTTCGGCTCGGTCGCCCCCGTACATCAATGTCGCCAGTACGTAACCGTGGCCCCATGCTTGGGAGCCCTCAACGGAGGCAATAGTGAAAGGGTTTGATTCAAGATACATTTGTTTTTGCAGCAAATACTCTCTAAGAGCAATGGAGACTTTTGCTCGCTGCGTATGGCTCCTTGTAGGATTGCAAGCTTCCACTACCGGTCTCACGGGCTTTTGTAGCTGCGAATACGGCGTGACAGGCCCAGTTTTGAGCTCCAGCAGAGCTCCATTCCGGAGTAGGCTTTCCACGATCGACTCATTGCCATACAAGATGGCTTGATGCAAGGCAGTCGTTGTCCAGTCACTCACGGCGTTCAGATTCACACCGGACTCGAGTAGGAAACTTATTACCTTTTCATGCCTTCCTGAAATTGCCCCATTCAAGGGTCTCCTTCCCAACAGCCTACCATCCGGTGTCCTCGCGTCAAGATCAACACCCTTATCTCTGAGGATGCGCAATATTTCCAAAAGTCCAGCGTAACATGCATAGTACAGGGGGCAACCCATATTGTCATGCGTTCTCTTGTCGTTAGCTCCTAGCCGCGGGTTGCAAGGATCGCAGAGCCGAAGCCAATTGATGAAACTTGGGTTCTCCTGGCTGAGTAACTTCACGCACAATCGAGTCAAATTGCTGGTAGGGTCATTCTTGTGATGGGGATTGTCGTAAGCTACCTTAGCGTGCCGGAACCAACACTCGGCTGCATAAAGGCAGAAAGGGTAGTCACGTATGGTATCTCGTGAAACAAAGTCTACTTGATCGAACTGCAGGAGATATGTAAGGCACATCTCAGCGACACTTTTCTGGGCCTGGTACTGCGAAATGTAAAAGCAGGACTCTTTTCCTTGTCGGATACGGTCGGACATGATGTATTCCTTTACAGAGTAATGGGCAAGTCGGATTTCTGTCGCTAGCTCAGCACCTGCGTAATGGCTGGCGTCCGACAGCGCTTTGTTGCTTCCCATCGGAATCAGTCGTGACGAGCAGGTGACTAGACTTGATAGAACATCGACGATATCAAAATCATCGGGAAGTCTGTCGTCGGGGTCGAAGCAGCAAGAGTCAGGATCGACGACTACAGCTTCCGCAACGTCGGCCACCGATATCGCACAGTTCGAGACAGCCAGAAGTTGCAAAGCCGCAACTGCATCTCTGTGGTCGCGCTTCGGGATGCTTGAAAGGATACGATCGTACGTTGCATCCAGATCCTCGGGAAGGTCCTTCAAAGCGTCTCGCAACATGGAAACTCTGCGGCACTGCCGAAGCACGTCGATCTGACAGACGACCCATCGAAACCTACAGAGCTTACTGATCAGCTAAAATACATACATTGCGTTTGTGTTACGTGACAAAGCGAGATAGGTCGATGCCATGATACGGAAAACCCTTGCTCACAGGACGGGGAAGATCTTTCAATCATAGATGCTAGTGATTTCGATATCCATCGAAATTATCAGCAGGATGCAATTCTGAGACTTACATTCCATGCGCACCGTCGACCAATGACGTCTCAATCTCTGCCTTTATCGAGGGCGATCTGTCTTTTAGACGGGCATCATTGGCTAATTCACTGCGGACGTGTACCATTATATCGGCATCGACAATTTCGTCCTGGATGCCAACTTTGTGGGAGATTACAGATCGAAGACCTTTCTCAATGTCAAGCTCCGCTCTACTCAGTATCAGTACATTGATCGAGATGGCTGTTTCCTCTTTTATCTTTTTGACCAGACTCAGCATGCCTTTTCTCTCTGGGGAGTGTTTTGAGGAGCACTCATCGAGGGCGTCTATGATCAAGTAGGTATGCTGGCTTCGTCCCAAAAGGGAGATAAAGACGTCGATAAGATCTGAAATGGTTGGCTGCTGATGTTTGCTTTCACATTGGGTGTAAAGATCCTGTACCTCTGATGGAAATTCGGGACCCCTGCAAGCTTGCTGGACGAGCAGAGAACGGAGGAACCCATCTATCGTCTGCTTCATCTCCTCTATGAAGTCGAAGTAGAAGTATAAGAGATTTCTATGCGGTGTATCCTCACAGAGAGCAGAAACATGCTCAATGATTGTGGAAGCAAGGACAGATTTCCCGCAGCCCGGGAGACCGTAGATCCACAAAAGTTCATTGGGACTAGCCCACCAAAGTTTGAAGGCGTCCGAGGTGAGGAGCCAATTCCCTGTTGTCGGAGAGTGAGCCGCACAAGCTGCGTTATGGTTTGAGGAGGGATCAGGGGCTCCGAGCCAACGCAGCATCCTGCTATTTCTGGCATCTAGTTTGGTTGGTCACAGAAGAACAAGCCTAATATAGTTGGAAAGCATTGGGAGCAGCCGACAGGATGGGGACTGACCCTGAAGTGCAGATTCGAACACCTCGACACCTTGACGCAAATGGGAAACGCCAATGATTATGTCTTCATACGCAGTCCTTGGTCGATCAGCAGGAATTCAAGTAGCAAGTCAAGTCGACTAACCTCTGGTTGTTCTGTAGGATTAGACTGAGAGAGCTCTTCTGGCGTTCGAGAGATGAAAGCAAGCCCTTGATCTCTCCTCTCTGCAACGGCCAGTGAAGTAGCTGTCCTAGCCTGTTCGAGTTCTCTCCCATTTTGGACGTCAATTGCTCTAGCAGCGACTCGAGCTGGGCAAAGACTCCGCTTGGGCCATCGAGCAAGTCCAAGAACGAGGGTTCGAGGTCCGTAGATGAGTCCTGTAATGTAGACAATAATCCAAGCAGAGTACACATTTCGAGGCTCAAGCGCTTGAGGTCGTCGGGTGCATTCTTCACCCCATTCAGATACTTAATCACGGTCCCGGTCACCTGCAGCAATGCTGCGATGCTAGCACTGATACTGAGAGGGTCGATCATATTTCAGAGCGCGATACTGGAGCTCCGAGAGCGGACAATAGAGGAAAATCGATCAGAGAAGCATTGTTAAGCATCAATGATGGAGAGTCAGTACAATAGTACGATAAGCCACGAGACCTCTACACAATAGCCGTCATGAATGCCGTCAGCGACATTCAGGCAGCCATGTGAGATACCAAAGATAGCCATTGAGAGCATAGAATTGATCAGCCTTGGGCATTTACGAATGCCTCACTGGTAGCCTTGCAAACTCAACAGCCAGTCGTGGTCTCCTCATGCGGGACATGCTCCACGCCTAATGGATTCGCTTTCTCGTCATTCTAGTGCATTTGAAAGCCCCACGATGGCGTATATTAAATCGCGGGTCGCATCTCGTTGCGGAGTAAAGCGGCTTCAGCGGCAGTCTCATTGACCCACAGGAAGAATATGACAGCCTTTACCAAGCGCAGAGACACATATAGCACACTGAATTCCATGATACATGCACCTAATCTTTCTAATATCTCCGCTGGCTGTGGACCGAATTTATCTCCGCAGACTACCACTTACCTACTTAAGTATGTATTTTAACCCCCAAGCGTAAGTAAAGTATTTTACCTAGCGTGGAATACGAAATTAGCCCCTCAAGCGAACCGTGAGCCCCCTTCGAGACACTCATTCAACTCCCAAGTCGCATCACTGTCATTCATTGTTCGCGCTGGTAGTGTTAATTTTGCTCTTGTTCCTTTCCTTCGTACATCGAAGAGAGTACCGGTACTCTTCTGGCGATTGTACGCTTCGTTTGTACTCTACAACCAGCATCCACGCTCTGTACCTTATTCTCATAATCCGCTACACCAACCCTTCAACATGGCTGTTCTAGAACCCCGCTTCCACTCCTTCTCCACCATCCATGAAAAATCAGCCTCCGGCTGGAGCTTCTGCATGAGCAAAGCCTACTGCAAGTACGCAAACCATTTTCCCCCTTCACGCGCACTACTGAGACCCTCACTCACAACATCCCCAGATGGCCCGCCATAGTCGGCATCATCATTGCTGTCCTCGTCTTCTGCCTAACACTCTTCTGCTGCATCCGCTGCTGTACGCGCCGCCGCCGCTCGCCCGGTGGTCGCAACCGGGCAAACACAGCCTCAATGTTCAACCCGGCACCATACAAAGGCTACCAGCCGGCCAACAATCCCAATAACGCTCCCCCACCGTACGGCGAGCCAGCGCAATTCGCACAATTCGATGCTCCCAGTGGGAAGAAAATTACGGAGGATAGCCTACCGGCAATGCCAAGCTGGGACGCGGCACAGAGTAGGAGAGTGAAGCAGGAAGGCGAGAATATGGAGCTGGGACAGCTGGAGAAACCGTCGATTGGACACAAACCTATGAACAGTATTGGAGCGAATACGTCCAGTGTCAATCTTCTACGCCCCGAGATGGACAGCCATCCCGTAACTCAAGATGGCCAATTGTCTCCACATTACACTGGCCCAGATTTTGGCCACGGTGCTGGGCATGCGTATACTGGGCCTGATTTTGGAGTTGGCCATGGTCAGCAGACTGCTTATTCCGCCTACGCACCTAGCGAGAGCACGAAGTATGAGCCTAGTGGCGTGAATGAACCGCAGGAACTTGGTTCGAATTATAGCAACACGGTGCCCCCGTCGAGTCCGGGCGCTCATCAGCAGGTTTTTGGTCAGGACCACCATGCTGCGCCTAGTGTCCTGCAGGCAGGACGAAGGCCAGCCGGGAATGGAGATGACACGTGGAGGGATGTTTGAGGCAGATCTTGAGTGAACTTCTGCGAAATTTACTTACGCCCTATGCGTGGAAGGGCAGGGGGAGCTTTTTGTTGTGTCTTTTATCCAGTGATGAGATCGAAGATCTGAAATGCGAATGTCCGGATCATGTTGGTTATGCAAAAATGCTAGCCTTTGTGTGTTGGGTATCTAGATGCTTAAATGTGCAGGGAAATGGCAAGCTTCCAAAGTCGAGATCGATCCCTCCAAAATGCGTTTCGAACCTAGTTCTCCTCCAAGGAGAAATCAAATGCCTTGAAGGCTGCTTTGAACGCCTCGGCATCTTTCTTATCCTCATCATCACTCTGCACCAAATCCCTCCAATTCGAGCGTGCCTCCAGCCCCAGCAACTTCGCCATCACAATCCTCCCAAATTGCAGATTGAACCTGAATGCAGCGGAAAGCGACAAAACCAGGGATTTCTCCATCACTTTCTCCTTTCCATCTTCGTCATCGCTGTCATCGTCCCCCTCTCCTCCCTTCTCTGCAGGACGCCAAATCCACACGCGGAAAAAGTCCCCTTTCTCTGTCGTGCCGTCTCCAATCTCCTTTGTCTTGAAAGCCGGATATTTTTCATTTTCGGCTTCGACTTTGAAAGCAGCTTCGACGAGACCCTTTTTGATGAGGTCCGCGGGTACGGGCAGAAATTGCCAATGGGTGTGGATGCCTTCGGCACGACTGATTTCCCACGTCACGGCTCCCAATGCGCCTTTGCTGGAGGAGTCGAGTAGGGATTGCAGGGACTGGCGGTAGTGGTGCATTTCTTTGAAGGTAGACACTTTGCTTTCTGCCGGTGTGATGCTTGAGAGTGTGGGCGAGTGTGTGAGCGGGATGATTAGGATATGTGCTGGAAATTTGAGAGTTGGATAGGTGGAAGATGTGCTGAGCGGTCCCTTTGCGAGGGTGAGGTAGGAGTCGTTTCCTATTGAGGTGATGACATGGGTTGCGAGATTGGGGTTTGAGAGGCAGAAGAAGCATTCTTGAGGCCCGGGTGGTGCCGGCCGAAGGCGCTTCTTGGGCCGGTAGTGGTCGCCGTTGAGATTGGAAAAGCGAGAGTAAGACAGTGGTTGCTCGGGCTCACGCTGACGCTTTCTGGAGGGGCCGAGTGGGGTGACTGTTGTGCCGGGAGGCATGGTGAGAGGTGGTGCAGCGTTGGGGTCAAGTGAGAATGCGTAGAGCCACTTTTGCTTTGAGGGATTGTTGTGAGCGGCGAGGCTTATAAAGCGAGTGATTGATGAAGTATCTGGTTGATTCTCGTCTGATAAATGGAAGAAAGGTTCCCTTTCGTAGAAAAATGAGTCTGAAGTGCTGAAGTGATAGCGAGGTCTCAATGCTGAACAGAGGTCTGCGACGCACTGCTCGGCGAGTGGTTCCTTTGTACCTTCCGGTAATTGAACCTTGGATCCTGAGCGAATCGAAGCTGGCCAATTGCTCGTCAACAAAATGTCAGCAGTGCTAGCACCGTGGAGTGCTTTAGCGTCGCCCTCGGTGTGAGACGTCAGATATTTGTCTTTAGACAACCCTGCTGTGATTTCTGGGTCTAAAGAGCCTCCTAGGGTGACGATCCGAAGTCCTTCTGAGGTTTTGGTGGTTGCACGCTTGCCGAGGAAATAAAGATTAGGACAGATCTCGTTGTCCGAATCTTCGAGTTTGTCTCGTATTTGTTGAGGTAGAGGGTGTTTTCCGAGGGTGAAGTAAGTCGGTAAAGGAATATTGATTTCGCCTTTCAACAAAAGCTCGCTATCTTTGTCATTTTCTGGAGTTGTCTCGGCAGGGTTTGCGAACAAATCTCCGATTATCAGAGCAAGCTGAAATGAAGTTTTTGCATGCAATTTTGCAATTTTCTCGAAAACCTCTACAAAGCGGCCTCGCACTGCGCCAATAATGATTCTGTAAACGGCTCAGCCTGTGGTCTATTCTATGGTCCTGAAGAAAGGAGATGATTGCAAAAACTACGATTTAACCCAGCCGATCTGAGAAAGGGTAAAATTTCCGAGCAAGAAATGGACGACCTTTCCTTCAGCATACGCATGGACTAGATAAGCACTTACATCTTTGAGACCATAGTGTCTATATTGCTTGCAGTACAAACTTACAAGATATGGAAAGTCCTAATGAAGAGTAGACAATAAGTGGCAAATGCTGATATAGCGCTAGGCAAATAGTTAGGCCGAAACGCCGCTGTCCACGAACTTTTCCACGACCTTTCACGATCTGGCCCTGTTGCGGGTTTTGGGCAATGTCTTTAGAGACGCAAGCACGCCCTAAAAAGCTGGTAAAAGGAGGAACTACATCTACGAGGAAGCACCGCTTTGAGTCCTTCAACCAGCGTATCGCAAAGCTCGACATCGACCCAATCCGCAGACGTCGCCGAAATGAGGTAGCCGAAGATGATCTTTCTGCTTCAGACTCTTTTTTCAGAAGATCATTCGACCGGTGGAGGGACCTCAATCTCTCAGAGAATTTCACATCGTTCGTTAGGGAAGTGGGACCAATATGCCACAGCCTGCCTCAGGTCCTCCACTACAACCAGCGCATTTTCGATACCCTAGCATCCTACATCGAAAAGAGAGAATCGGTATCCTTAGAGCCTCTGCTGGAAATCTTGAGCAGTTTCGCCCACGACCTCGGTGTGAGGTTCGAAGACCATTTCGCCAATGCTGTTACACTAGTGGCTTCCTTGGCTGCGAAACATACGGACGTCGAGGTCATTGAGTGGAGTTTCACATGTTTAGCATGGCTCTTCAAATATCTGTCGCGCTTGCTTGTATCAGATCTACGGCCAGTGTTCGAGATCATGGCTCCATTGCTCGGGAGAGAACCACAGAAGCTACACACAACGAGATTTGCGGCGGAGGCCATGTCATTCCTGGTCAGAAAGGCGGCTAATGTGTATGCTAAAGATCAAAAACCGCTCGTGATTATCATAGACGCTATTTGCGACGACGTATCCAAGTCAGCAGAGCTTGGCGGAGGCGAGACTAAGGTGCGACTATACCAACATGGTCTTATGACACTTCTTCTAGACTCAATCAAGGGTATCGAAAGGAAGCTACACTCAACCGCGCCGCACGTCTACAGCTGTATAGTCAACCGCCTTTTGGTTTCGGGTGGTAATCGGCAAACCACTTTTGAGGACATTGTACATGGAGTCACCGTGGCTTCGATACACCACAGTGATTCAGAGAACTTTAGGCCATTACTCGATATCGTAGTCATGAACATAAAGATGCTGGAGCATGGGGCCAGTGATACTACCATTGCCGCATGCGGACGACTTCTCTTCATCGTTTCTACAGTGAGGAAAGGGACTAGGATCCAAGATTGGGCCCCGGTGCTAGACGCCATGATGACTTTGCTCGAGATCTGCCGTCAATGCAATCACGAGGCCATTACAGAAATCTACAAAGCAGCGGCGGTGGTCCTCCAATCTTCTCCATTAGACCTGGTACTCCCAAAATTTCGTCTCGCAATGAAGGTGATTGCAAGCGACGAGTTCGCGGCGCATTTCTTACCTTTTTGCAATTACTTCTGTGATCTGGGTCGTCAGCGCTTTCACGATTTACTTTTGCCATATTTCTCCAAATCCCTCGTCTCCAAATGGCAGGAGAATGAGCGTGAGCTATGTATTTCTCTGCCAAGGTTAATCGAGGTGAACACTTCCAATAAGCTAATGTGCCCGGCTGCATGGCAAGATCACATGGTGATGACATTTGAACAAATTATACATCGCGAAGAGGAGGTGCTAATTCGGTGTAATAACTACCTCGTACTCCTTGGCTACTTATCCATTGCTCCCGCATCTCGAGACCGCATCATGAATGCGTTGGATAGGTTGGTCGACCAAGAGTTACAGATGTCTGAAGGTGTATCTTCCGTTAGCCTCTTTGCGCTGGGAACTGGCTTAAGAAAACTGGTTGACCACTTGCCTGGAGATCGTCTTGTTGGGAAATGGCAGAAGCTATGCACTCAAGCCACTCATTACGGATCATTTCCGCCGTTCCTAGAAGCTATGCTGGTCCTCCTCAAGGCTATTGAAGTTGACATGGATTGCATTGATCCTTTGGCCGACGCTTTAGTGGAGAATGTACACTCTGCTTCCCATGACTTGCGCCGGGTCTCCCTCCAGATATTGGAAGCGCTTTACGTAAGGCAGCATGGCGATAATTCGGGCATCCTTGCGACCGCGTTGGCGATAGAAAATAGCCCATTGGACTTGCAGTCCGCTCGTACCATATCTATGCAGGTCCGCAAGCTTGCTTCGCAGTACGAAGCAGCTTCGTCCCACAAATGGCTGCAAAAGTCTATACCTCACTTTTGTTTCGGCATGCTTACTTTCAAGCTTTCACAAGTCTGGGATGATGCGACGACCGCTCTAAAACAGATCTGTGAGACAAAGATCGGCGAAGAAATCGTCTCTTCACTAGCTTTCCAATGGCTGGAGGAGCGTACGGTCAAGCCTGCAAACGGCGACTCATTGCCTCCTGCACAGACGCAACCGGGCCCCTTGACAGGCTTCCAGTGTTCGAACCTCATCCACGTCGAAGAACTCGTCAGCCATAATATGCTAGATATCGCGACGGCTGCTGAATATCTTGATAGACAATTCAAGGCTAGTCAAATGTCTGTGGACAACCATGTTGACAATTTACCCGCTCTTGCTCTTCGAGTACTTTTGACAGCTCCTCATGTCGCCGAGAAACGATCACGACAGTTGGTCCCAATGTTCCTATCCTGGGCTACTAATGAAGGGGTGAGACCTGCTGAAGATATGGCCGAGGACCCAAGAAAGGCGCTAGCACATGATGAGGACTCTGCGACTGGCAGACTGAAGAGGAAAGACCAGAAGGCCATGTTGGATCTCTTTGGTAGCTTCCATAACCCAAAAGTACTTTATCGATCTTCCGAGGTATACCAAGCGCTGCAAAGTCTGCTTACAAATGGGAACATCGAGATTCAGAGATCTGCCCTCAAAGCTATTTTCACCTGGAAGCCTCAGGGATTACAGCCATATCAGGAAAACTTGCTGAATCTTCTCGATGATGCAAGGTTCAGAGACGAGATCTCAACATTTCTGCAAAGAGATGAACTGGACGGCGTTATACAGAAAGAGCACCGCGCAGATCTGATGCCAATAGTATTAAGGCTACTCTACGGCAAAATGATTGGTGGAACAGGCAGTGGCAGTTCAGGACAGACCGTGAAACGAAAGGCGGTCCTTCAGGCGCTTTCCAGGCTGGACAGAGAGTGCCTCCGAGATTTTGTCGAAATTGTGCTTGGCCGTTTGAGCAACGTGAACCCTATGAATGGGAACTATCTCTGCGAGAACATCGTTGCCCATGAGTTCATAAACATTCGCAAACAAGTTGGGCTAGTCAACATGTTGAAGGACATGCTTGAGGTCCTTGGCGATCGTCTCGCCACCTTCGTTCAAAGCCTGACTAACGCATTGTTATACTGTATGATCCGTGCAGCGCGTATTCTGCATCTTCAGAAGGATGATGTAGAGCGACCTTTAGGGAAGAGTCTACAAATCTCGCTACTCAAAGTGGTTCGCCAGATTGGGCTGCAATGCCTCAACTTGCTGTTCCAGAGCTGTCCGGCTTTGGCGCTACGATCCTACGTATCCACGATCTTCACGGAGCTGGTGAGCCCACGGCTCGACAAGCTTGCAGTCGAGACTGCGCAATCAGTGTCCGGTACTTTGCAGCTTCTGTCGACGTGGTCCTCGTCGCCGGATACCGTCTCGTTTCTGGTAGAGTACGAATCACGAACAATCAAGTCCATCGTTGATTGTCTAGAGGTCCTTTCAGCCAAAGACGTAGTGAAATTATTCGTTCTGGATGACATCCTCAAAAGAATCGTCGAGATTTGCAAGTCATCCAGCCCTATCAATTCAGAGCTGAACGACGGCTCTATGACTATGTCCAGAAAGGTCTTACATCCGAATATGGATGCCATTCTGAGCGCGACTGACAGCCTGCTCCGGAGAAGCCCTAGCAAAGAGCTGCTAGGTTCCACCATACAGCTAATCTCTGCACTAGCACCGCTAGTTGAAGGCTCTTCTCATGTCGTCAATCTTCTCGAGATCTGTTCTTTTCTACTGGATCAGCCTTCGCATCGAGTCAACCCCAGGTCGAAAGGGGAGCTTTTACAAGTGGTCCAGCACTTCGTGCCATTGCTCAAGCCGAGATTACCGTCGGATCTACAAGACCACATTTTTCGCACCGTAACATCCCTTTTTGGATATTTCAGAGATAGCGAAAACCGAACAATTCTATCGCAAGTCATGTTAGTTCTGGCAGAAAAGGATGGCGAGCTGCAAGATGTTGCACGACTATGCGTTAGTCTGAATGCTTTTTCTCCAAAAAAGATCGATGAGCCTGACTTTGATGAACGACTGAGAGCCTTCAATGCCATTAATGAGACGAGATACAAGGAGCTCACTCCCAAACAGTGGCGTCCAATTCTGTACAACATGCTCTTTTACGTCAAGGATAGCGAAGAGCTGGCAATAAGGTCAAATGCTTCGTACACACTTCGTCGGTTCGTGGAAACAAACATCGTCACAGAAGATACTACTAAGACCGAGTCGTCCAACTTGGTCAAAACGGTTCTTCTGCCCGCTCTCCGTAGTGGCGTCTCGGAGTCTTCAGAGTTGGTCCGGATCGAATACCTCAGCACCATGGCTCATTTGATCCGCCACAGTCTTCATTGGGATGTCATCAATGACATGTCTGTGTTACTCGTAGGCGATGACGAGGAAGCATCCTTCTTCGGAAATATTCTTCACATTCAACAACATAGGCGCCTCCGAGCTCTTCGCCGCCTGGCTACAGAAGCCGGCCAAGGGAGTCTCCATAGTCCTAACGTTGCCCACTTTTTCCTGCCACTGATTGAGCATTTCGTCTTCGATAAGGCTGAAGATGAGAGCGCGCACAACCTCAGTGCAGAGACTGTCGTGACGATTGGAGCAATTTCGTCATCCCTAGAGTGGCCTCAAGTCAGAGCCGTGTTCCGAAGATACAGTGGCTATATCCAAGCCAAACCAGATCTCCAGAAGACCGTGATCAAGCTCCTTAGTGTTGTCATCGATGTCTTGAGCCAAGCAGCTGACGAAAAAGAGGCAACAGCCAGTGCTACTGTGCGTGCTACAGAAATGGTCGGCGTGCCACCAAAAGGTTACTCCAGGAGTACTTTAGCTGCTACAATGCCGGGAAAAGAAAAGCTTACTGATGATTTGATAAACAATCTCTTGCCCTCACTGGAGAAGTATCTTCATGACAAAGATGAGTCTACGGTTAGCCTGCGCGTTCCGGTCGCTGTCTCCGTCGTCAAGCTACTAAAGCTCCTACCTGCAGAGATGTTTCGAAATCGCTTTCCACCTGTCCTTACAGACGTGTGCCATATCCTGCGCAGCCGAGCGCAAGAGTCTAGAGATCTTACAAGAAAGACGCTTGTGGATATATCTTCCTTGGTTGGCCCTGCTTATTTTGGCTTCGTGCTCAAAGAGTTGCGAAGCTCACTCGCCAAAGGTTATCAGCTGCATGTGCTATCTTACACAGTTCATTCGATTTTGGTGGCGACTTCATCTATATTTAAGCCTGGCGACCTCGACTATTGTCTGCCTCAAATTGTCGCGATTGTGATGGACGATACCTTTGGGGTCACTGGCCAAGAGAAAGACGCGGAAGAGTACATCAGCAAGATGAAAGAGGTGAAAAGTAGCAAAAGCTTCGATTCCATGGATCTTGTGGCGAAGACTGCTACCGTGGACCATTTTGTACAGCTGATTCGGCCTTTACAAGTCCTACTAGAAGAAAAGCTGGATCTGCGCACGGTGAAGAAAATCGACGAGCTCCTCCGACGGATCGGCGTTGGGCTGCTCCGGAATGATGCTATCCACGACCAACGAGTGCTCATATTTTGCCATGAAATTATACGAGATGTGTACCACAAGGAGCAGAAGAGCGAACGTACCTCGAAAGAGGATTTTCGCACGAAACGTTTCCTGATCAATTATAAGGGAGCCAGCAAGACTGGATTCCGTGGAAGCACCTCATCCTACAACTACAAGCTTGCTCGCTTTGCACTTGATATTCTTCGCACTGTGCTACACAAGTACGATAGCCTTCAGACACCAGCAAATCTGTCTGGCTTCATTCCCATCATTGGCGATGCTATCGTTCAGTCCAACGAAGAGGTCCAAACCTCCGCCCTCCGTCTGCTCACAACGATCATCAAGGTACCTTTGAAAGCTATTGACGAGAATGCAGCTATCTACGTCGCCGAATGTGTGAAGAGAGTCAAAGCGTCGACGTCCACGAACGTGGAGCTCGCGCAGGCAGCATTGAAGCTCGTCTCAGCAGTGCTTCGTGAGCGACGTACCGTCGAGATTCGCGAGACAGATTTGGCCTACCTCCTCAAGCGTCTGATACCAGATCTAGAAGAGCCAGACAAGCAGGGTGTGGCTTTCAACTTCCTGAAAGCCGTTATGACTCGCAAGATTATCATCACTGAGGTCTACCAAGTACTTGACGCGGTTGCTGCTATCATGGTAACCAATCAAACGAAGGCAGCAAGAATTATGGCTCGTGGTGCCTACTTTCAGTTCATCATGGAGTATCCTCAGAGCAAGGACCGTTTTTCGAAACAGCTAGGCTTCTTAATTAGGAATCTCGACTACAAGCATCAGGAGGGCCGGCAGTCAGTGATGGAAGCCGTCCATCTTCTGTTCAATAAAGTGGGTGAAGACATGGTGCAGGATATTGTCGGCACTTTCTTCGTGCCTCTAGTCATGGTCATAGTCAATGATGAGTCAAGCCAATGTCGAGAGATGGCAGGCGCTTTACTGAAGAAAATCTTCGAGCGCGCAGATGTCGAGCGGTCACAATCCTTCCTTGGCTTGCTGAGGACCTGGCTCGCGCAGTCAGACGAGATTCTTCTTACCCGAGTAGCGCTTCAAACGTACGGTTTGTATATCGATGTCCATGGCGTACAGGCCGAGAAAGAGATACCGCAGCTGCAACAACGTCTAGCAGGGATCCTCAAAAGCAACCTCAAGGTACCCGCCGAGGCTGACTGGGAACTTCTGTATTTCACTCTCCAGACTTTCTCCAAGGTATGCCAGATGTTCTCTACATCGTCTTTCGCTTCTGATGCAGCCTCTCTCTGGGCGAATGTTCGTCACTGCCTCTCCTTCCCTCACGCATGGGTGAAGCTGTCATCTGCAAAGCTACTCGGCACATACTTCGCCGACTTCGCCAGGACAAACGCTGGCAACGACGAGCCTATCTTACCTCTCAAAGGGTCTGGTGGCCTATGGCTCAGCGAGCCAGAAATCATCGAAGTCACACGATCCTCCCTTGGCTTGCTTCGTGTTCCGGGCGTCAGCGAAGAGCTCGCTAGCCAAAGTATTCGCAATCTCGTCTTCCTGGGCAAGATAATGGCTCAGACGACGATGACCTGGCCGCAGAAAAAGCGAGAACCTGATGAAGCGAATAGCAGCGAGGAAGAAGACGATCAAGAAGATGGCACATTTAAAGGCTTCGACGTCGCCCCGACAGCCAAACCAGCACTCGGCCACCTAATAACGCAAACTTCGCGAATCCTCCGCCGCGGCACCCTCTCATCTCGTGCCCAATCACTAACGCCTCTCCGAGCCTCCCTCTCCCTCCTCGGCGCCCTAACCTCCACCCTCCCACTCCCCCCTCTCACCCCCCACATCCCCACTCTCCTCCTCCCCCTCCACAACCTCACCGACCCCGCCATCGCACACCCTTTCTCCACAGACGCCGCCTTCACAGATGGCTACAAAACGCTCGTCGGCAATGCGCAAGAGCTGATGGCGCTGTTGCAGAAAAGGTTGGGGACGACGGAATACATTAATGTGCTGAGTAAGGTTAGGGAGGGGGTCAAGGCTAGACGGGAGGGAAGGAGGGTGAAGAGGCGGATCGAGATGGTTGCGCAGCCGGAGCGGGCGGGGGAGGTGAAGCGGAGGAAGGGGGAGAGGAAGAGGGAGAGGAGGAAGGAGAGAAGTGGGGAGGAAAGGGGGAGGAGGAGGGGATGGTGAATTTCATGATCATGTATTTTGTGCATAGCGAGGCGTTTGGCATGGGATGAGACTATGTCATGACTTGGAGTCAATTAGTTGATGGTATAACCACGACTTGGGCTAACTGCCAAATTGCTTTGATGATTCTCATTGACGTTCCGCGTCCGATGTGACTATATTCTCCACAGTCCATATCCATACCTACATCATCCAGAGATGAAGTCCAGAAGATTGTCGCCCCTCGAGCTCCTTCAAAGCTATCGTACGCCATCTGACCTACCTCGCTATGCCGTCTATGCCGGAATGCCTAGGTCTGATCGCCTTGGTCTGATACCCAATTCCTGCCCGTCTGCGGTAGCTCAGCCTCCCTTCCTCGGCCCGCCACTTAATGCTGGGATTGCAGGTATGGCAGGCACAACAGGCTTTGGTCCCTTTCCCTGATCGCGCTGAACGAGGCGCTTCCGCTCATTCTCAAGCTGCACATACACCATCAGTACAGTCAACCGCTTGTCGAATTCCCAACCAGAACAAGTCCAGAAAGCGAATAACTCACCACTTTCCTGACTCTCGCCAGCGTCCCCTGTCCCGCATTCTTCCCAACGGCACAGTCTTCTCCCCTATATCCAGGCCCCTTGACAACAACCTGATCCAGAACCACAATATCCTTCCCTTCCCACCGAACAGGCAACTGTCTGCCAATCGCATCAAAAATCTCCTGCGCCTCTTTTCCCACACTCAGGTTACGCTTCGCGGCCTTCTCCTTCGCTTTCGCAAGGGCCGCGTTCGCCCGAGCCATCGCTGCATCCATGTCGAGCGGCGGCGGTGGACCGGGTGCTGGTAGCGCAGGCATTGGGAATGAATTGGCAGGAAGGAGTTCGAAATCTTTGAGGGCGGAAATAGCGAGGATGTGGTGGGTTGTTGGTGGAGGGGCGGTCACCATAGCGAGGATGTTGAGGGAGGGTGAAATGTTTAGGATGACCCCTTGGATGGTTTCGGAGCCAGCGATGGTGGTTTGCAGGCGGACTCTGTGTTTGAAATGTTTGCTCAGCACTAGGTCTTTGTACCTACGCTACGAACGACCTGCGAGGTTGAAGCTGTGAGGCGCCTCTTTTCCGACCGTGGGATTCATGAGGTTCGCCATTATGACCACCTAGAAACAATAGACGGTGGGAAGGAGGAAAAGGGGGGTGGGATATGGAATGAGCTTACTTTGCTCCGATAGCACCGCTGAGCGCAGTATCTAACGAGACCATAGTGCCTGGCGCGCCCAAAGCTGGCGGCGGTGACTTGGGAGTCGCGATCGGAGCTTTGCCCTGGCGCTTATTTGCAGTCTCCGCCATCCTCACACGGCTGTGCTCTGGCTTTCTATTTTACCTGGTGGCGTGTCAAAGACTCATTGTCTGAGCTAACACGTATCAGTCGAAGCTTGCGAGATCCAGATCTTCAAGAAAGGCAAGAGGGCAAAGGAGTGACGAGAAAGAAAAGAAATGGTAGGAAAAAGGTAAGCAGAAACGCGTTTCGCCCTTCCTCACACCTCTTCCCAACTTGTTGAGGAAAGAAAGAAGATTGGGGTAGAGCAGAGAGGGAGGCCGTTTGGGAGCTCTGCGCACGGCGCTACGACGGGAGGGGCCGCCCGCGCTTAGGCGGGTTATAAGTCTTAACTCCGGCTAGAGTAGCGTGAGTAATGTACTTAGTCAGACCTTGTCTCACTAACCAGACCCTGGTCGCCAAGACGAATAAATTCTGCTCCCAAGGTCTGGACCGGAAAGTCAACTTTACCCCTCTAAATTAGCTCCGAACAGCTTTAACAGCCAAATTTTATATAATTTTATGTAATTTACCCTATAAATATGCGTGCGTAGTACTTATTCTAAGTATTAGCCGTAAGTAAGATGTATCTAAAAATTCTGGCACGTCTACGATATTTACTGATATTAAATTAACTATTCGCACTCCTACTATATATCTTTATTGCGTTATGGTAGCCTGCAGTGGGGGGTCGAAAAATCCGACTTTTTGGTGGGAACGGGAAGCAAAGTTACATTACTTACTGACTTTTAGGTGCAGACGCGATGAAAGAAGCCCGAGGTACGACGCTTACTCAGCACTGATTGGAGACAAGTCAGACCTTAATTTGCCTAAACGCTTGTATTCAATATTGTCAGTCTAGAGATTGAGCTGTTGATGGATTCAGGAGCAGAGCGTTCCTGGATAGGTTGTATGCTTCTAAGAGTATGCCCGAGGCTTTATACCTCAACTACGACCATGCCCCCGGTCGACCTCACGCCGCGCTAAATGCTCGAACAAATCAATTCATCAACCATTGGAGCTTAGACAGGATGTATTGGTAGATCTCATGCAAGATACCGATACGCTGCTGGTTCTCGCTCTTCGATCCTTTCAAGATACTCTCGCTCTATCAAGCTCTCTATCCGTTTCTTGACCATGTTGACATCAGGCATGAACCTTGTATTCAACTGCTGGATGACTTCAGCTATCAGCTTCTGGTGCGCCAATTCCTTACGTTGCCTGCGCGATCATCAGTCAGCCTCTCGTCGCGCATCATTGGGAACGATTCATACTTCATAACGCGAACAACTGCAGCTTCGATAACCCCGCCGCGGGTATCATCGTTCTTCTTTTCGGTTTCTGCCCTCTCCTGGAAATCCTCCACCCTGTTTCCGGCTGTCACAACGCCGATCTTGAATTTCTGAAATTGACTATAGAATTGCTCATTGAACAAGAACTTATCGGTAATCTTGATATCCCTGCTCATAGGTTGCTTGAGCAGAACCCGAGTCTTGGGCGAGACAGCCAAGGCTTGCAAATTCCTTGCCAGCTCGTTGAAGGGTATGTTTGTCCGAGCCTGGATCTCTTCACAACTTATCGAATCTCCTGGAGGTAGATCATTGAACAGTAAGAGAATGACCATAGCATAGGTGGACACATTGATTTCTCGTGTCTTTTTTGCGCCTTTCATTTCTGGGAAACAAGCACGTAAATCTGCAGTACCCATATTTGCCTGCCAGGTAAGTTGCCGTCCGCTGTGCTTCTCGAGATAGAATTTCTCAAAGTCTTGCTTGACCCTGTCGATCTGGGTTGGGAAGATGCACTTGGGTCTTTCGTCACCCTCGTTGTAGGAAGGTGCCATAGCTTCGAGTGGCCACATAGTGCTGGTCAGGACGTTCACTTCGATCTCGGCTCGCTTAGGGTCTAGAGCTCCCCGTCCCTGAACCATTGCCTTGTACTGAGCGGTAAAGTCTTTAGAAAGAGTCATATCCTTGAACATAGCTTCAATCCTCTGCGTGAAGGTATTTCCTACCTCCATCTTCATCTTTGAGATCATTTGACGCTCGGCATCCATACTAATGGAACGCTTCATCAGTAATCGTCTTGACAAGTGTTTCTTGTAGTATCGCTCGAACATATCTTTGTCTTGAATGTAACGTAGAAGGGTAATGCCTTGATCAAGAAGGACATCGACTTCGTTTTCGGTCTTGCCCTTAATACCCTTCTTCATGTTCTCATCGAAGAACAACGAGAGAAATTCGGAGCTTCTCTCAAATGCGTTAATGAAGTCTGTGAAGCTGCGTGAGAACGCTGTCTGAAGACCTTGATCTGCTTGGAAGGCCTTTTCTAGCACGGCATCAAATTTCTCCTTCAGTATTAAGACGTCATCCACCCATTTAATCGCCGCCGTCGTCTGCTGATTTGTTGGCTTTTCGGCAGTTTTGTCTTCCACCTCTGCCCTTTCGCCATTAGGCGCCGATGGTCTCACTGGCGCTTGAGCGGGAGCCAAGGCGGTATTGTTCACTTCTGTTCCTAGATCCACGATACGGGTCTGTACAGCTTTTCGGAGCTCATCCTTCTTGGGATCTACCCTGGCACTAAGATGATAAATCATCTCAAGGTCGTCGAGTCGATCGTTGTCTAGCATGTACTTGACACCACTCCCCTCCAGTGCAATCACCTCTCGAAGATGGTTCTTAACAAGATGTGTTTCAACAACTGCCCTGATCTTCGACAAAGTCAAGGGCGACAACGTCGACCGACACCTGTCTTCCTCTTCATTGATTCGTTTTCTTGCATGCCTGCTGAATGTTCCTGCATCTGCATCCAACAGTAATCTTGAGCCTTCCTGTGAGTAAAACTCCTCGCTCGCTCTCAAGTATTCGGGCTCGAAGCTAGTAAGGTAAAGCTTCATGTTCTCATCTTCCTCTTCGGTCTCGTAGAGGCCTTCCAGCATGTACACGCAGGACTTCAACAGCGATTTGTCGATCAAGTCGCCTTCTCTATCCATCCGTACCTGTTCAAGTATGACAGCATTCAGGATCTGCGCAATCGAGACCTGGTGATCCTGGTCTACTTGAACGGGGGACCTGAGCACATGTTGACGGAATTGGCCCATTGATGCTGCGAAGATTGAGGGTTTACGGAAGTCCTTGCAGTAAACGCGGTCCTAATAGCCAGAACGTTCAGCTTCCCCTTACATTAGGATTTTCCACGAGTTGTCACTATACCTACCATGTACATCAAAACATCCGTAGTCATGTTCATACAGAGATTGTGGTCCTCCCATGCTTGCTTCAATGCTCTGAGCAGCTTTTCACCCGCAACCCTCTTCTCGTTGACGGTAGTGCCTGCAGAGCTGGCCAGCAGAAGCGTGGGAGAAAGCACATCTATGATCCTCGGCTGTACCTCATTTGCAAGCCACTCCTCTTCGAACTCTTTGACTCTGATGTAAAGTGTCTCCCCCCGCTTCTTTAGTACAAGCTTGTACGCATTGCGGTAGAGCTCTTCGAACGACAGCTTGGATGCGTTCTTGGTGTGGATCTCTCGTAATGAGGAGGCTAGAACATTCCAGCTCGTGTCGAAGTCGACGGCATCGCTGTGGCCGACACCCTGTGGAATACGAACCTTAGCTATCACTGTGGACATGACGATAGAGTGCGAGAGGCGAACTTCAACGACAACTGGTCAACCTAACAGAGAGGAACGCACGTACAGAAAGACGTCAAATAGTCAACAAAGAGGTACGCCAGACACCGTGCAGTGTTGAAGTAGTTCAGAAATCATGCAAGGCTTGACTTACGCGTCTTGGAGGGCGAACCTTGTTTCGACCCCTTCCCGCAATCATTGTAGCAGATTGAAGCCCTGAACGTGTACATTCACCTCTCAAAGTTGATATACCCGGCTGCTGCTCGCCGCTGAAGCGTAGTGGTCGGCATAGGTGGCCAGCAGGTTTCGCAATGCGGTGTAAGAACACTGGTGAGGAGAAAGCAAGGTCTTCAGTATAGAGGCGCAGAGCTGCTGAGCATAAGATCACACAGACAGTTTACATTCTGTATAAACGGGCTCAGGTGTGGTTCCTGGATCCCCTCCAAACGCCCGAAGTTTCGCCGCGCCACCTGATTCTTCCCCGAACGCCGTTTGCGGCGTGTCTCAATAAGGTATTTCCAACGTTTTCAGCACTCCACCCTTTGTGTACTATACCGGCCATATAAAGGATGAGAACAGATCAGAATCTTAGCAGTATGCTCCGAAAGCTCAGACCCTGCCTCAGCAGACCGAATCCGGGGTTTCTGCAATTCCGCCCTACCTCCCAACTCGTCGCTTTCCATCAGCTCCCCAGACCACAGCGACCTCTCGCACGCAATGTTCAGACGCGAGTTTCTCTTCGCTTCCTACAGGCTCGCCACACGTCGACGTCGACGGCCGTCTTGACCCCTTCAGTCGCTACCGAACCCCTTGCCGAGCAGAGCAAGATCCCAACGTATGAGCTCACATTCACCTGCAAGCCCTGCCTACACCGTTCTACGCACAGAGTCTCACATCGGGGCTATCATCATGGAACAGTGTTGATTACATGTCCCAGCTGTAAGAATAGACATGTCATGGCAGACCACTTGAAAATATTTGAGGACAAAGCTTTCACTGTCGAAGATTTGATGCGGGAAAAGGGTGAACAATTCAGGAGGGGAAAGCTGGGAGAGGATATGGAATTCTGGAATGAGGGATCAAGAACAGAGAGGGTGAAACTATGATGGCCCGAAGTTGATATGTGTATGCTGAAGGCCATAGGGGCCAAGTCGTTTCCGTGACCCAAAAGATTGGATGCACAGCACTTTCATCTCTGCAACCACTGTACTGACAATATGTTTTTCCTCTACGAAGAATATAGAGGCCAACTTCCGGTTAGGCTTACGAGCCTCTATGCACGATATCAATCCTGTGCCGCAATGTCGGAATTTGCCGCTCAATCTGACGATAGGCAAATGCTCATGAACAACCAGCTACTTCCCCTACCGCCTCTACTGCCTCTACGACCGGACTGAATGGCGATTTCCGACGAAACCCCGTTTCGATTGCCACTCCTGCAAATAAGAGGTAAACAAATTCTCATCACCCAAGCCTACTTGAACAATGATCACACGCACCAAATGTACAGTCTCTGGACAAAAATCGAGGTGCCACCTAATCGACAAAATCAAAGGCTGGTCTCTACTCTACAAGTTCCTAATGGACCCCGGTCGACCTCGGTACTCTAATATCAACTACCAGCAACATGAGCCAGCATTGGAAGTTGGCAATCGGCATTGGGAGGATTGTAGGGTCAGGAAAGGTCGTGACTTCGAAAAGGAACGAGGTTGTTTACTGACCAGATCAAGATTTAATTCAATTCTATAGTATCACAGCAGAGCTGGCGAAAACAGAAAATTCATGCTGCTTGTTGGTATCGAAAGTAACACATAGCCAATGACCCATGAATACACCCCTACCCATTACCCATAAAGTCTTGAAGATATTCTTACAAACGACCCTGAGTCTTTTCCATGTCTGAGCAACATCACTTACTCGATCTCGCGCGAGCTCTTCGTAGTGGCCGTGTTCGATATAGCCCGAGTCCGATCGTCTGGCACATGTAAGGAAGCCTCTGACCGTCCTCCTTGTCTGGTTCCTAACATAGGGACGGCGGCTTCGCCGTTTGCGTCACCGTTTTCGGCATGTTTAGGGTTGCCCCCTTCTCCTACTTTCCGGGCATCGGCCCTCATTTTAGTGATCTTGATGTAGTTGTATGCTCCAATGCTTGCGATTGTTACGAGTAGCCCGCTGATGTTGATTGGCGTTAGAGGGTCATGGAAGACTAGACCCGCGGCAGTGATTGTGACCACCTCCTTGAAGATACCACAAATACTTAGAGTCACGACTGAGGTGCGTTGGAGAAGGGCGAACTCAGACGCCGTCATGAGAAACGCGAGTATGCCCGGAAATAGTAGTATACCTATACCGAGAAATGCACCTTTGACCTCGATCAGGTTCTTTAGGCCTCTACCTAATTCGCCGAAGCCTTCGACAGGGATAGCGATGAGGGCGAGACTGAGAAACATGATAGGTGCGAGGAAGAAGATGCTGCTGAAGGGATTGCTCGTTGCAGGGTTTCGGAGTAGAAGAATCTGTGTCAGAGCCCAGCGGAAGCCTGAGAAAAAGGCGGCAGCGATGACAAGAATGAAACCAATTGCGTCGAATGCTACTTCTCCAAATACCATCATAATAACACCTAGGGTCATCGTGGCGATTATGAGGATAAGTTTTATGGACGGTGATTCGAGACGGAAGAGGAATGCGAAACACAAAACGAAGGCTAGCGAGGAGGATTTACACATGGCTGGAGCATGTCAGTTCACTGGTATCGTTCGACAAAGGGAGGATAAGAGCGCACTGTAAAAGGTAAGAGTGATGAACTTCAGGCTCATGTTTCCAAGACCAATATCGAGTCCCGTTGCGGCTCCGCAAGGGCCGATTCGCGTGAGGTAAAACATTCGTGTCATTAGAGGCTTCTCGTCTTGCGAGGTGTCGCGCCGGACAGTGTAGTGATTTTGAGGATTTGTGATGCTATCTGGACGAGGCCGCAATTGAGGAATGAAGTATAAAACGAGTGTAGCAAGGCAGAATTGTACCAGCATGTGCAGGCACGTCGTGAAGAGCGGAAAACTGAAGTCCAAATAATTCTTCGAAAACATCCATTTGTTGTACTATGGCAATGGTCAGTAGCCGTTAGGCCTATTTCTTGCCGTTTGACCTACAATTGATATTGAGAGAGAGAAGATATACCATGATACTATCAGAAGGACATTTATGATCATGGCCTTGATGACATTCCTGTCTGCATCCTCATGTTCGTGCTTCGAGGACTTGGCGTTCCCAACAATTCTTCCGTCTAAGCGTGTGTTCCGCCGCCTTTTTCGCTTCCTGTGCTCTTTATCTTTCTTCGTCAAGCCAGTCTCCTCATCATCTGTCAGAGCATCCTCGGAAGCCATGTGACTTAGCTCTACATCGTCACTGGTAGACATAGATGAGAAGTCTGAGGCTTGTCCATCGTCTGAGGAGTATGCTAGGTGCTTGTCGTCTGGGGCATGACGGTGCCTCCGAGGGTGCTTTCTTCCCGTTTTGCCTTTCGCACTACCACTCCCCAAGCCCGCCATCATTTGGGCTCTCCTCCGTCGATATGTATCTCCAGCACTGTCCATGTCCGAGGGAGGGTCATCAGCATCCGTGGCAAGCGCAGAGTCCTGGCTGTCCAGGCTCGATACAGAGGTCGACCGGCGTAGACTTGCCTCCTTCGAGGGTGTAGGAGATATATCTGCCAGATGCTGGTGCTCGGCCTGCTCTTCTCCCTCTCTTGGGTGGTTCTGATTACCATCCATTAGGCCCGTCCATTAGTCGTTTGCAAGGGCAGCAGCCCGCCAGGTAGGATCCGATTCGGTAGCAGTGAGCAGTCTATGCGGGGATACAACAGTCTGTAAATCCTGTCATTGCATAGCTTTCAAATGTAGCGTTGCATTCTAGTCCATGCGTGGTCGCTTGATGTCGGTGGTCAGAGGAACAGTTCTGGCCAAGGGGCTGGAACAGTCAGCAACGCGCTAGTGACTCCGGGGGTCCAAATGTCATCTGCGATTACTCAAGGTTTTTCATCATATACTGATCTGGAATAGCACGCTTACACGCAGACCTTTGTATTGAATGGTACGGCATGTGTGGATACAATAGTGTACCGACTTAATTACATTCCGCCATCTGCTGTGCTTGAGGAAGCATGCCTCTATTTACACGCTTTCTTCGACGCTTCGAAGCATTGATGCTCGATTTCAATTTATGCTTGATAGGTCGATGCTGAAACGTCGCCGCCTCTGCCAGTCCAGTTCACATGGTTATCCTTACCTTCAGGGTACTTCTCGCTGGCATACTCAGGCTTGATTCTAAAGGTGTGGGCGCCGAAATAGTCCCTCTGGGCCTGTAAAAGATTTGCTGGTAGGTCCTTGGTACGATATCCGTCATACCAGCTGAGAGCAGTACTGAAAGCTGGCGTTGGTACTCCCCACAATGCCCCCTTGCTGACGATGTCTCTCCATCCCTTCTGTGCATGGTGGATGGCCTTATTGAAGAAGTCGTCGAATAGCAGATTTTCTAGATCCGGATTCTTGCGATACGCAGAGGTGATATCTTTTAAGAAAACAGATCGGATAATGCAGCCTCCGCGCCACATGAGAGCGATGGAAGGTTTGTTGAGTTTCCATTTGTACTCTTTTGCAGCCTAAA
>JAABUL010001411.1_pt1 | contig 46105 bp, 51 predicted proteins | sample 5559151 | NCBI WGS metagenome assembly JAABUL01 (sample SAMN10711876, study PRJNA513368) | rock metagenome | isolation source: Antarctica rocks | place: Antarctica: Victoria Land, Pudding Butte sud
GGGCAGGGTGGAGGGGTTGGGGGACAGTGAGAGGGTGACTGGGGTTGCGGCGTTGGAGGATTGAGGCATTGTGATACCCGGACATTCGAAGTCAATGTTTCAAGTTTGATTTCGCAGCTATCATCTATGCTTTCCGTTGGACCCCTCGAACGCCGACGTGAGCACCTTCACCTTCGAAATGAAGCTGGTATCGAAGTGACTGGATGAGACGAAGGTCTTGCCTCCGAGGGATGCTACCAGAGCCCCCTTTCGGTCCCTGGGAGAAGCATCTTCAAATATGCTGAAGGACGTGCCACAGGCAGGTATTCCGCTTGCTCGCTGATTTCAGAACGCAATTCCCAGCTCACAACAGCAACGCCACACCAAAACAAGCAGCCATCGCCACAACCATACCCACCGGCACAGGCAACCCACCACAATCAAACGTCTTGCTCGACCCACTGCCTGGCACCAGCGAGGTCACTGCCCCTTTCGAGCCCAGTCCGACGTCGGTAGTCGGTGGCTCCGTAGTCGTCGTCGGCAGCTCAACTGTCGTAGTCGGCGACCTCGACGTCTCAATCACGAGCGGAGTGATTTCGACAGTTGACCCCAACACGAAACTAGTCGTGACGACTGAAGGAGTCTGCGACAACGACAGGCCCGTGGCGCTGAAAGTCGAGATGTTGAGGAAGGAGGTCGTGCTGTTGGTGGAAGTCGAAGTCCAGCCGCTTGGCCACAATGGCGAAGATGCGCCTGGGCCTGTGTAGTCGGCTGGTGAGTCTGCTGTTACGGTGCTGGTGCTGGTGGCGGTGGATGTGACGACTGTGACGCCAGATGGGATTGGGTTTGACATCGCAGCTGGGGCAAGAGTCTCAAGTCTGGTGCCTGTGGCGACTGGGGGTGGAGTGCCGGTAACGCGAACTGTCTGGGTAGTCTCCGGGCATGGTTAGCGATTACTTCGTTAGAGATATGTGCGCGAACTTACTGCTGGAACCGTGCTTGTGACGAATTGAGTGATAAGGCTAGCAGTGAGGATACCTCGCTTCGCCGGACTGGTCACGGTCTGTGGCTTGGAATCCCGCTTCGTCACATGAGGAAGGCGAGCGATGAATCCTTCAGCGTTCGACGGGTTGACGTAGATCGTGACGATGGGCTGCGCGACGACGGTGACCACAACTGTCGCCACGATCGTCGAGGCGATGTCATCGTTCTGGTGAATGAGTCCTTTGTGCTGGTTGATAGGGGTCGCGTCCAAGCTTGTAACCAGTGGGCCGATCGTGGATGGCGCGGTCGTGCTTGAGCTTGTTATCGATAAGCTCATCGGTGGTGGCGCGTTCAAGCTTGTAACCAACGGGCTGGCCGTAGACGATGCGAGCGTGCTCGAACTTGATGTCAACACGCTCATCGAGGCTGGGGCGAGAGTGACAGTGAGGGTTTCCCAAGTCGTGCTCGTGACCGTCATGGTGGTGGTAGTCGTGCTGTCCTCAGATTGGGCCAGCGCACGTCCGAAGAGACGCTCAATGGCAGTCGGCGACCCGTCTTTGACAGCTACGACGGCGGCCGAAGCGCTGCCCGCAAGCGCGAGCGCGAAGATGGCGGTTCCTGCACGCATTGTATGGAGGTTGTAGCGACTGTGAGGTGGTGAAAGGAGTGTCTGAAGATGGGTTTGTAATGCTGATGAGCTGGTGATGAAAAGGAGTGACGGGATGCAGTATGCTGATGAAGCTGATGTGAGTCGAGATGTTGATGCTGGATGATGCGCAGATGTTAACAAATGAAATGACGTTGGACTTTTGGCTGTGGGCTTGGCATCATGTGAACGTACCTTTAGCCTCACAAGCCACTTCCGGGAACTGTATTGAACCTCGAGGCTCTTCTCGCTGGGATGGTCTCAACGATAGATGGTCTCGGACCGTGGTTGCTGGAGGGAGGGGGAGAGGTTGTTCGTCTGAACGTGTAGCGCGATAGGTCGAAGATTCGGTGACGAGTCAAAGGAGACGTTGGACACAGAGACAACAGCACAAGTGTGAGAGCACGAAATAGATATGCATTACGTATGCAGAGGAGCAGTTGACAATGAGACGTGATCACAATACTTATTGTTCGGCACTCATATGCTGTCATCAATAGTAAACCTGCCAGCACAATACAGCGACTTACGTATGCTCTCCAGCTACAACACAAATTGATCGTCCGTCACTGCTCACCATGCAGCCAGGTGTGTGTGAACGTTGCGATGTGAAGCTCCAGGGAAGCTCGCCATTGGCCGCCGTACAAGTGCACCTCAACCACACGCCTCAAGAATTTGAGAAGACAGGCTCAGCATGAAGCGACCTGTCACTCTCGGTACAGATCCTCGAGGTGACCGACCATCCGCCTTCTCAGCTCCATCAACTGCTCCTCTTTCACGACGGGACTCCACTTCGGCTGGCCTCCCGAGAGCGGCTTCAGAGTCTGATCATCTTCCTCAGACATGACCAGACTGCGGTCAGTGCCGAAGAACGGCACACCCAAGCCTTTCAGCTCAGTTGTCATGGCTGTATCCATCTCGACCTGCGCAGCGTAGATCCTCAAATCCAATGCTGTCAGTTCAGCTTCATTGTTGGTGTCGCTTTCGCCAGCCGAAGCAGGATTAGATAGAGCAATTCCACTCAGAGACTGAAGAATCGAATGCGCTTGAGCAGCAGAGCTTGACCGACTCGCTTGTTTCTGCTTCAGAGCCTGCCGCTCGGAGTACCAGCGCATTTCGTGCTTCCTCTGGTCTGCCATCATCTATGAGAGTGTCAATGGGCTCCACAGACACAAAAATAGATGAACAGCCTGGCTTACCCTCCGAATAGTGACTGCGAATTGTGCATTCTGCGCCGCAATCTTGGTCACACATCTAAGGCCATCTTGCCATGTGGTAATGGATGCTGGATCTATGGGTCTGGGAGACGCATTCGCGCTTGCCCGGCTCTGAGGTCTCAGATGTGGTTCTTTAATCCTTGCCGCTGGGTCATACGGTGGAGGCGTATGTGTAGGGTGTCGCGATACGGGTGCTGATATGCGCGGTTGTAAATCGTTCTGCACTTGAGTCGAAATCGATCCGTTGCTCTGTACGGGCGTAGCAAACTGGGCAAGTGTCGACAGTATCGACTGTAGGTCGGGAGTGGTGTTCGATCCCTCCATTGCGATGTCCTTTTACGAACTCAAGTACACGTATACCGCACCATGCGGCCAAGCTTTCCCACCAGTGTCGCAGACGATCTGCTATCGCATAAGCCAGGAGTAACAAACATGAAGCAGCGCCAAGCATCGAGGATCGACTGCATCATCACCGAAGAAAGTTACAAGGAGCTCACATCTCGACTTCACACACTAGTCCTGGCAATGGCTACAGAGTTACCACTGAACGACCAATTATAGCATTCGAAAATCAACAACAATGGCCCGCTCCTCCACAGACGCAACCCGCTTCACAGCGACCGGCCCCTACGCAGCCAGCAGTCCCTCATTCTCCTCCAACCCAGCAACCACCTCCGGCCCCCAGATCAACTTCGGCGCCCCTGCACCCATAGGCGAAACCCCCCAACAAAAGATCGCTCGTCTACGCGCCGCAGCCGCTCTCGCGAAATCAGGCGCTCTACGAGAAACTTCCTTCGACCGCGTAGTCCGCGTAGGTCGAGTATGGGCCGATCGCGCACATCGAGTCACGGCCCTCGGGCTGATAGGACTGACGGTACTTTCGACGATGGTGGCGGCGGCCGGGGTGACGGATATGATACTGCATAATCGAAGACGGAGGACTGAGTTCTTGGAGGCTCAGCAGGCGAAGAGTGCGACCGATTTGGCGGCGGCAAAGGTAGCGCTGGAAGCAGGGCAGGTGACGGAGGATCAGATATTGTTGATTAATCGGGAGCGGGCGGCTATGGAGGCGGAGGAGGCTAAGAGGAATAGGCCTGGGATCTTCAAGAGGATGACTGGGTCGTTGTTTGGGGATTTGTCGGCGGAGGAGCAGAAGGGTGGGAGGTTAGGGGCTGGTGCGAGGGAGGCGGCGATCACACCGAAGGAAGAGATGCTGGGCGAGAGGGAGGATAGGGGTGTATTACAGGCTGTGCAGGAGAAGGTGGAACAGAATCGAAGAACGGGTGAGCGAATGGAAGAAACTGTACGGCCACTTGGTGGACCGTTGGATCGAGAGGCGGAGAGAGCTAGCAGTGCGATACTAAGCTCCAGCAAGAGCTGGTTCGGAAGATGATGCGATCTGTTTGGACTTGCTTCGTATTTTGCATGGCGTGGCAGAGTGTTGTATAGTAGACTGTATGATACATGTACAAAGCTTCCATCAGACTCCCAATCAGGGCTCCCTCTATGCCTTCTGCATCCGCTTGAACTTCCTGCCAAGGTTGCTGGGCTTCGGGTCGATGATCGTCTTCGACTGCGGCCACCTGTTGCCAGTCACCGGCAGATCTCTGGCTTCCAGCTCTGCTTCAATGACCTTCCATCTGCCCACACGCTTCTCCTTGTGGACAACCGTCTGGCGTCTTGAGTGCACCTCCACATTTGGCAGATCAATACCTACACTCTGAAGCTCCTCCGTCTTCGCCAGCTTCGGTGGCTTTTCTTTGAGCTTGAGAGCATCAAGCAGACTTTCCACGTTGGTGGCACTTGAGATGACAGGGTCGGGTATCCGTCGACCTGTGAGCTGCGTGATGCGCTTTGCAATCTATGATATAGAACGTCAGTTTGCCGCCTAGACTAAGAAGGATGTTTCTTAACTTACAGCTAGGTTCATCTTGCCGTCGTCGAGCCGCGTCTGTAGCCAGGAAGCACCGGATTGGAGACCGGACTCAGGTTTCAGAAGTGGCCTTTTGAGTACAGTCTCCTCTACTGGCCCCTCCATCGTCTCCGGGATGGCCTGAAGAATCTTCTGCTCCGCTTTGCTGTTCTGTGGTGGCACCATCTCAGTACCATCTGTGCCAGGCTCTATACGGAAGCCCGCGGTGTACGTGAACGTTGTTCTCGCTCGTGGATACCACAGTTGGTCGACTGAACGCCCAGCTCTCCGCAATACTAAAGCCTCGACCACGACATTATGGAGTAGGCTATGCCAGTCCTGGTTGGTGAGTTGAGCCTGCTTTTGTGGCGCGAAGCTGGCGGAAACATTAATACTATCACATGTTTGCGGGCCTCGCAAGTCTTACCCATTATACACCTCCCCCTTGTCTTCCCTCGTCCTCGCCCATTGCTCACTGCCCACCCGCTCCAACTCATCCCACGTAGTCGCCGGTGTATACTCCGTATTGATGGTCGGGTCTATCACAGCAGCGATGTCGTAATATTCGTCCTTGTCCGATGGTTTCCTGCTCTCCAATGGCTTGCTCGGGTCGAAGCTCTTCGCCAACTCCATCGTCCGCTCACGACTGGCCTCCTCTCGTTTCTGTTCGGCGGGTGTCGTTTCGGTCGAGCCCAAAATGCTCTCTCTCAGGCGTGTTAAGAGTGGGCGATCATTGCGTGGGGCGTATGTTGGGTAAGAGGAGTGGAAACTGCGGGTTTGATGGGCGCGACATGTTCTGCAGACGTATTGCTGTCTTGCAGCGTCTGCAAAAAGTTTCAATGCCCGCTCGCTGCGGTGTAATTGAGGCATGGTGGATATTCCATTGGATTGTAGGTCGTCGATGGAAAGCTGTAGGAGGGCTCGGGAGTGGGGTCCGTGCTTGCCGCAGCCCCAAGAGAATCACGTGCGTCCAGACTTCAGACGAAAACTTTCGGACATTTTGGCCCCGTGGAAAGCTATTATTTACACAATAGCTGAACCATGATGACATATACGCTGGGGGTGTAGCTCAGGGGTAGAGCGCGTTAGTACAAGCCCTGTCGACCGGTTCCGACATCTATTCTGACGAAATGTAGTCGCTTTGCATTCGATTGTAGTTTGCGAGAAGCCCAGGGGTGTGTACAACAGCTCTATTACTATACTGATTAGCACGCTGACATTAAGTTAGTTCAAATCCCTGCTCCTCCACTATTTTGCGCTGTCCTGGTGCATCGTTTTGCTTGTAGTACGTATACAAAAGCCGGGATAGAGACCAGACAATAGGTATACGTGTATAACAGTTTTTTTCAGCCACTAGTGGCATCGCCACTTCACTATTGGTGACTCCAACATCCTGCAACCCTTTCCAAAGCCGAACCTCAACGCTTGCAACTCAGGCAAAGCAAGATCCACAACACCGGAATCACAAGAGCGATGGAGACTGCAGACTCAGCAGCACTTCTCCTCCTCGACCTACCACAAGCAGCGCTAGCAGGAATAGACTTGCTTGCCTTCACCACCACACCACGGTTTCGAGGCGTCAAGAACATCCCACGCGGCTTTCACTTCGCATTCGTCGGAACCAGTACAGCGTTCTCTGAACGACATGGGGTCTGGTTCAAGATCAACGAGAGTGCAACACCACATCTCGTGATTGCCAAATGGGATGCTGCTTCCGAGACCTTGAGCCTGGAGCAAGACGATGCCGAGCTGCTACGCCAGCGAGCCAATCTAGGCAGCATCTGGCGAGAGGGTCTAACGCCGTACAGGCAGGCTACGAAGGACAGTACGGACGGCGAAGCGGAAGAGGAGAGTGGCGACTGGAGCATACTCACTTCCGCGATTTCTGAAAAGCTGCTCAGTCGAATCACTGGTGGCAACGCCTCAAAATGGCATCTCACCTCGGCCAGCTCGTCAAAAGGCGACCTCGAGGACATCCCAGGCTTGAACGCCGAAGACCTCAATCTCAAGGCCGAGCAAGAACTCCACTTCCTGCCGGTCGACCTCAAGCAGACATGGCGTGAAGGTGCCACTGGTCGCGAACGGACAGATGCGGCACAGGATCGGTCGTGGGCGCTCAACAATGTCATCGAGCACCACTGCGCGGCTGCGAACGCCATGGAGATCGTTGGCGAGATGCAGTTCTGTTTCATCATGGTCCTCACGATCAACAACTTCTCCTGCCTAGAGCAGTGGAAGCGGATACTATCTCTGCTGTTCACATGCAAGAGCGCTGTGGTTTCGAAACCAGATTTGTTCATCTCAGCTATCGCGGCACTACGTTTACAGCTTCAACACTGCAAAGACGCAGAAGGTGGACTGATCGATATGGCGGATGAGAGTGGATCACTTCTCAAAAGCTTGCTCGTACGTTTCCGGAAGGGCGTAGAGACGCTGGGCGGCATCGAGGTACAGCACGTCGTGGACGAGCTTGATGATCTCGAAGAATATCTCAAGCAGGAACATGGCTGGCAGTTTGGTGGCATGTTCGCGAAGACAGGTGTTCTAGAGCTGGAGGATGGCGAGCAAGTGCGCATGGACACGACTGCGTTCGACGAAGACGATGAGACTGGAGAGTTTGCGCCTCAGGTGGTTGATCTTACGCCTGAGCAAGCAAGATTGCTGGACATTCCAGATACCAGTGATCTGCATGTTAGCCTCAGCAGGACTTCACTCAAAGAAGTGCAGCCGAACGGCGATACGGACGATGAGAGCGACGAAAGTGACGAAAGCGAGGACAGTGAGGAGGCTGAGGCGGGCGATGGTGGCGAAGAGTCAGAAGAAGCAGACCTTGAGGACATGGATCCACGATTATGAACGGTCTAATCAAGTACGAGTTGCTCTAGTATGTACGATCAGCGAAAGCTTACGACAACGATGGCCACAACCCTTTGGCATCAGCGACGGTCAGATCCCATCTTTCTCCACAACGATCAGTGCGCCGGTGCAATCGGGCTCGCCTCAACCGCCACATCCTCCTCCTCAGCACCATCCTCACCTTTCACAAACTCCTGCGGGATCTTCTCCGACAAGTTTATCGCCACAAAGCTCTTCGGCAGCTTCACAGTGTGGAACTTCGCCCTCAACGTCTCCAACACATCTTTCCAGTTCCCATGCGGTGTCAGCGTGCGTCTTGGTGCATTGCCGATGCAGTGCTTGCTGTCGAGCTGCACGTCGAGTGGGTCGAAGGTATGGCAGCCCGGGCTAATGGAGATCCGAATGGAGTAGTTGAAGTTGGATTCAGGGTTCGAAGGATCAATGTCGGCTTCCGCGTTCTCGGATTCGTACAGCTCGAAGCAGATCTGGGAGAGGTAGTCGAGCTCTGGGATAGCGTTGCGTGCTATCTTCGTCTGCACTCCACCTTCCAGTATGCAGTTCAGCAGGGTGTAGATGTGCGACTCCTTGGTGAAGTAAATGAAAGACTTCGCATCATCTGATGCCTGCACCTCTTCCAGATCCGTCACAATCTCCTTGAGCAACGGCAAGCTCGTCAAAAGACCTATTTCAAGCTTCTCAGAGTCCGTGATACCGTACTCTTGTGGTCCAATAAAGTCGAACAGGATCTTGCTCAAGCCATACAGCTCGTTCAGCTTCTCTAGGCGAATGTCGCTCCTCAGCTTCGACTCCGCGGTTGATCCATTGCCCTTGAACAGCTTGAAGTACGAGTCTTCCGCATTCTCACCGGCCATCGCAGTCCTTGCAACAGACTTAAGGTCAGCAGATTTGCGTCTGAAGCCCATCTTCTGCGACAGCGACTGTTTCTCCTTCTCGTTCGTTGGTCCGACTGATGCGGTAGTGCTTGCCGTCCCGCTCCTAGAACACTTGTCGATCTTCTTGATCTCGTGCTCGCCCTTCGCATCTGTATTTGGCTGCGAACCATCATGGGTCTGCGCAAACTCCTCCCTAGCGACAACAGATTCAGTGCGAGTGAGCTGCGATAATTCTCCTTCTTCCTCAAGCAAGATGCTCTGACTGGGAGTAAAGATCCACTCCAGGAATGGGCGATTGTGCAATGCATCGAACTTCATCGTATCGTAGAGCTCGCTGACCTTGCTAGGGTCAACCTTTTCCGGATCCGTGAACTCGTCGAATAGCTTCTCCCAGCGTTCCTTAAACAACTCCGCATCCTCACCGGTACACCATCTGGATTGGACGGCCGAAGCAGGATTGGTAGGTGGTAGTCCGCCATTCGCAGCAGCAAAATCCATATCTGCCGTGCTTGGATTCTTCACCCGCTCAAGGGCGTTGACAGCATCCGACGACTGCAGTTTGGCGAAGTTGTGCTTCATTACCCGGCGATGGAACTTCATCAGATCGACAACGTTGCGAACGACCACATACGGCTCGGGCGTGTTCTTCGGCCAAGCGAACTGCTCTGGCACCGCATACCCCTGGCGAAGTAACCCCTTCAGCTTTTTCTTGACCTTGTCCATCTCATCTTTGGCTGCATTGGAGTCGTCGAGAAGGTCCTTGCGTACGCGAATGTGATGATCTTCAACATCCTTCTCGTCCAAGAAAGTGCCGGCAAAGATCTGTGCTGAGGTGGTGACACGACGCTCTGAAGATGAGAAAATTCTGACGTCGTCGAGCACGTCCCGGTTCATGAGGAGCAGGTCGTTGCGCATGTTGTCGCCCAGCTCCGCAGCCTGGTATCTTGCCGAGTGAGTTGGCTCGCCACCCCACTTCATGATCAACTGCAATTTGTCCAGCACCAAGTTGTTGTCGGCGGCAGCAGCCCGCGAAAGCGTCACATCACCCAGAGAGTCGCTCCTGATCTGTGCATGGACTTGTGCAGGCCCACCCGAGTCGGCCTCCGTGAAAGATGCTGGCTCCGCGGTGATTTGCTTCTGCCACTGCTCGACCTGCTCTTGGTTGGACGGTCCAGTCAAGGGCACGCTAGCAGCTGGAGCAGCACTTCCATCAACCTTCTTGTCGTTCTTCTCCTTCTTCTCCTTGCCATCCTTGTCAACCTTGTCCCCAACTTCGTCCTTGCCCTCCTTCGGCTTCTTGAACATGGGCTTGATCTGAACTTTCGTGCCTGGCCAAGAGCCTTTCTTTGCCAAAGCATTCTGCAAGACGCGGAGCTTAGCAGCGTCCTCGAGACCCTCATCCAGCGCCTGTTTCACAGCCAGTTGCACAGACTTCAGTGCTGCTTCGCCGACAAGCAGAACCTCTTCCTGGTGACCCTTGAGCAGGTCGGCAAAGTACTTGGAGTGAAAGGTGAACTTGAACTTCTGCTTCGGTGTGCGATCAGCGTGTCTTATCACTGCCACCATACCTTTAAGCTTCCACTGCGACTTTGACGCTGGGGCAGGCACTGCGCTTGGTGGATCAATTACCATCTCGGCGGCTTCAGTCCCACTTGAGACTGGTCTTTCGGTAAAGGCAGCGCTGAGATTCGAATGGGATGCAGCTACTGCGGGTGGTGGCAAAGACTCGTGCTTTGGTACCGAGGCAGATCCCAGTTTCTGCCAGCTACCCGTCCGCTCCAGGGTCGGCGGTGATGTGATGGGACTAGCTGTTCCGCTCGGACTACGTGCGGACTGCGGATGTCCCATCTTGTGAGCAGCCTGGCTGACGTGGTCGCGAAGCTGAGAAATGCTGCGGGACCTGAAGACACTTTTGAGAGCGTTTCGATGACTTCCTCGTTCGCCATCTTTGCCAGCCTGATGCTTCTTGCTTCCATTGGACGTATCCGGAACGCTCGTAGAAGGGGCACTCGTTAGAGGCAAAGTGGTCGGAGGGAAGCCGTACTCCTTCTCATCCGTCTCGCTAGGCGTGGTACGGCCATCCCACTTCGACTTCTCCCGTGTGAACATGGCTTTCAAGATGCTGGCGGCCTTGTCATAATAGTCGTTGTTGTCTTTGACGAAGCTCCAGCCATTCACATCAATCACGTAGCTCGCATCCCCGACACGTAGCAAGTCGAAGCCGCAGACTCGTTGTCCGAATCCAGATGCGATCTTGGCTGCCATGATCTGCTCCTCTTTAGTGAGTGACGTCACGTATCGAATCTCCTTCCCATTAGGATTGCGCTTGACTACGCCGTCTACGACAGGCGACTTGCGTGTCTCAGAGTGGCAGAATTCTGTCCCAACCGTGTAAGCCTTGACGTCTTCCGCATTTTCCACCTTAAGGAATTGCTCATAGACGAAGCTAGACTCCAGGTCGGAGACCGCAAGTGGTACCACTAGTGTCTCATCCTTCTCACTGGACTTGTTGTTGACTTTGCGGAAAAGCCGTCGACCGCCTCCTCCCTGGGACTTGGGATAGTAGATGTTGATATTGTGGTCTTCTCCACTGACAGGCTTCTCGACGAATGGCTTGGTCAACCGGTGGCCATCAACGACAAGCGTATCGTCATCGTCTTCCATATGAATGTCCTTTGGCGGCGCCATACCACCTCCACGGCCTTCAGGTCCGCCCATTCCTATGCCGGTGAGGTGCCGCATCCGCTGGGAGATATCCGTAGAAAGCGTCATTGGTCCGCCATCTCGGCTGACTTCCAGCCTTGGTGGGGTTGGCACGCCAAGTTTGTCCAGTATGGACAAGCATAACCTCCGATCCCAGAGTACTGTCTGCATGGGTACATCGTTCACGCAGAACGGCCGTCTCAGCTTCGCATATGCGATCGCCTTGTCCAGTGGGAATCCCTCACTGAAGAAGCAGATCAAGAAGTCGCAGACAGGCCAGTTCTCGACATCTTCGTCAAGGATAACTTTGTCGCCGAATATTATTACGTCGAAGTCGTTGTCCTTGCCCACAAGACGGTTCAAGATGTTCCTAGAGGGCTTGCTCCTCGCTTTGCTGTCAAGTGCACATATGCCGATGGTGCCGATTCTGTTCGGATTCTTCTCCAGTGCTGCGCGTTCCATGGATGCTGATGTGCTGCTTGGATCACTGGTAGATACGCGACGTGATGCAGTAGACATACGTCCTCGGGCCTGTCGACCTTCTCTGTTAGAGCTGGGCGTGGGTGACGCTGGGGAGGCCACAGGTAACGAGGCCGGAGGAATGGCTTGTGTAGTTGAGCTGATAAACTGTGGTTCTTTGAGTGAGCTGTTTAATAATGGCGATAGGGCACCATTATGGCTTTGTGCAGTAACAGATAAGTTTTGTGTAGCGGTGGTGGCTTTATTGCTGCCATCAGCTTGCGCTGCTTGCTCGTCAGCTTCAACAGCAGGCGCGTCGACATGGGAACGCCCACCATCCTGATCGGAGCTTCCTGCCACAGAGCTGGGGGCGCTCCTCCCGCCGAGGTTGTAGAACGACGAGACGGACATTCTCTTCATGTCGAGAATTTCTGGGTCAGATCGTCTCGAGATCGTACTTTCAAGCTGGCTACCTGGGAGTGGTCCTTCAAGATTTTGTACTGGACCACCTTGAGCTTTCAAGCTTAGCGGTGGTAGCACTGTTTCGTCCTCCTGTCCACTAATATGGTTCATGATGGTAGTCTCGAAAGTCCTAATGGGATTGGAGCTAATTCGTTGAGCTCGAGGGGCTGGCTTCAGAGCAGGTGGTGGCATAGATATACTGGCCCTTTCCACATCACCACTGGATGGCTCTATCTCGGCATATGGGCTCTTGTGCTGCGACGAGGGTGCCCTCTGTAGGAGTTTATGGGCTGATTGAGATCGTTCGGAGTCTCCAGACACAGTCCGTGACAGCGGCTCGGTATTCGAGGCCATCGGAGAAGAAAAGTTATCGATGTAGTAGGGGTGAAAGACGACTCTATCTATAAGAGAGAAACATGCATCAGAAAACCCCCCGATCCCGCCAGTGAATTAGGTAGGAGAGTAGTACCAGACCGCGCAAAACGAATGTTCAATGGCGAACTCCACATGGCATGTGATTTTCTCCGTCATCACCGTTTTCGAGCCTTATCGATAAGCTTTTTCGCTAGCGCAAACCCTAAAAAGTTCGATATGCAAATGCGACTACACCTGCCATACGGTGGTTTGAACAACCATGGAGCTAAACCACGGAGACGACGCGCCAACAGCAAAACGGCAGAAGCTTACGAATGGCGCTGCAAAAGCGCAACGCACACCAGGGGCATCACGACTGTTCGCCCCATACCGGACTGTAGGCCTAGTCTCTCCAACATCCGTTCCATTCACCAGTGTGCCGCTGGGCAAGACCACCTTCCAGATCACCACCTCCGTCGGCCGAAGTTTGCAGACGTATGACCTTCGGAGGGGCCTGAATCTGGTCTTCATCACCCGACCACAGACACCAGAATTCATCACCGCAAGTGTAGCATGGAAGGATAGATTACTGGCAGCATGGGGTGGAGATGCCCCAGGTTCGCGAGTTGGCGTATGGGTCTTCAGGCGCGGGAAGAAGGAAGCTGAGCTTGAGGTACCTGGTGACTGGAAAGAGAAGATCCAATGCTTCTGCATCTTTGGTTCCTGGATCATTGGTGTCGGCGTGAAGAGACTGCTAGTTTGGAGGAGCACAACGCTTGACCTATACACCACTCTACAAGGCATATCTCCGGTACCGTTTACGAGCTGCATTGTCAGTCTGCCGACGTTCCTGAACAAGATTGTTGTTGGACGACAAGATGGAAGTGCAGAACTATGGAATATATCTAGTGGGAAGCTTGTCTATAGCATCTTGCCACCATCAACCACATACGGAGCTGTTACGGCGATCGAGACGACTCCTGCATTGTCACTGGTTGCCATCGCCTACGAGAAGGGTCCAGTCCATATTCAGGATATCAGGACCGACCAAACAGTAATTCAGCTTAACACGTCTGCTGGCACGCCCGTCACATCGATCACCTTTCGCACGGATGGAATAGGTGCTGGTGACGATGGCCAGAAGGCTGGAGTAATGGCTACTGCATCGCAACACTCTGGCGACATCACGCTGTGGGACCTGAACGAGGGTGGCCGCAAAGCTGGAGTACTCCGTGCTGCTCACGCCCACCCGACCGCAAGCACTTCCGGTGGTACCAGCAAAATTGAATTTCTACATGGCCAGGCCGTCCTGGTGAGTAGTGGTCTGGACAATAGTCTCAAAACCTGGATCTTCGATGAGACACCTTTCAGCCCCATCCCGAGAACACTACACTCACGAAGCGGACATGGCGCTCCAATCACGAAACTTAAATTCCTACCCACCTCATCTGACGGCTCAGACGACACCGGGAAATGGCTGATGTCCGCTAGCAAAGACCGGAGTCTCTGGGGATGGTCATTACGGCGCGATGGACAGAGCACTGAACTCAGTCAGGGTGCTTTGCAAAAGAAAGCCAAGAAGCAAGGTCTCCTCGCAGCTGGCAATCGTGATAGTCTGGAAGAGCTCAAATGTCCGCCCATCACCAGCATGGCTTGTAGCCTCAACAGAGATGGTGGCATTGGTGCATTGCCTGGCAAACACCCAATCTGGCATGGAGCCAAAGGAAAGCAAGTGAGCGCCGAGACCAGTGCCATGACCGGGTGGGAGAGCGTAGTGACCGCGCACGAGAACGATAGCAAGGCCCGCACTTGGTTCTGGGGCCGGAAAAGAGCTGGCCGATGGGCCTTCGAGACGGGCGATGGTGGAAATGTAACATCAGTGGCCATGTCACCGTGTGGCACATTTGCTGTTATAGGCTCGGAGAAAGGAGGCATAGATATGTTCAACCTACAATCTGGACTTCATCGGCAACGATTTCCGGCTCGTCTGACACCGATGCAGGCCAAACAGCTGAAACTCGATATGGCAGAGCACGGCTTAGAGGAAGAGGACGATGGCAAGAAAAAGTTCTATCGTGGCCAAGGCAAGCATGGAAGTGCTGTCGTCGGACTAGCTATCGACAGTCTGAACAAGACTGTGCTGTCAGCAGGAGCAGACGGCAAGATCAAGTTCTGGGACTTTGCTTCTGGGCTCTTAAGCCATGAGATCGACTGGTCGGGCTCTACGGATATCGTTGGCATGCGATCTCATCGTGGAGCCGACCTCGCTGCCTTTGCGTGCGAAGACGGCTGTGTCCGAGTCGTGGATGTGTCCACGTATCGACTTATACGCGAGCTGTGGCCCTCCAGACCTGCCATACCAGAGCTGATGGGTGCCCGAATCGCCGATTTCTGCATTTCGAGCGACGGACATCAGATTGCGGCATGTGTCGACCAAATCATTCTGCTGTGGGACTTACCTACCGGACATCTGGTGGATGCTTTCAAGCTCAGAGACATATGCACCAGTCTCACCTTTTCTCCGACTGGAGAGTTCTTAGCTACTGCCACAGTCGACTCTGTTGGTGTAGATGTCTGGAGCAACCGGTCCTTATTCATGCACGTACCGGCTCGACATATTACTGCAAAGGAGCTTGCAGATACTGTCACGTCCGATGCTCAAGCTCCTGCGGCCAGTGGCGAGGGTGCTGAAGCTCTGATACAGCCCGACCAAGATGACCTCGAGGAAGAGGATGACCTGGATAATGTGGATGGAGCCGCAGGACTCGACATTGACCAGCTCACCTCCGACTTGCTCTCTCTCTCGGTCGTGCCTCGATCACGATGGCAGAACCTGCTGCACCTGGATCTTATCCGGCAACGTAACAGACCTGTTGATCCACCGAAGAAGCCAGAAAAGGCGCCATTCTTCTTGCCCTCACTTCAGGACCGACGGTCGAATTCTGCAGCTACGAAAGTTGACGAAACAGATGCCACAGATGTCGACAAGGAGAGAAGTCGAGTTCTAAGACTCACGCAACAAGGCATGCAAAGTACCTACACAAGTCTTCTACATGATGCCCGCGATTCAAGCGACTATGCGCCGTTCATCGACCATCTGAAGGGTCTTGGCCCTGCAGCAGCGGACATCGAGATCCGCTCAATGCAGGTTTCTACTGACCACGAAGAAATGCTGACTTTCGTCCATGCTTTGACATGGCTGTTGTCGCAGCGGAAAGATTTCGAGTTGGCACAGGCTTGGATGGCTGTCTTCCTGCGTATCCATGGCGATGTTGTGCTTGCTGATGATGCTCTTCGGACCGCGGTGGAGGAGTGGTCGGATGCTTCGGAGCAGGAGAGACGGAGGGTGCACAGACTGGCTGGGTATTGCAGTGGACTTGTTGGGTACCTCAGGGCTGCTAGAGTTTAGTTATGTGAGGACTATCCAATACGAAGACTACTCAAAACTTTGTTGATCATCCGGCTAACCAGCGGTGTAAACATGGAATTCTCGCTCCCAGATGACGACAGGGTCGATCACGAGTGATGAGATCGAGACACTGCGGTAATGTTGGTATCCTCATCGTCGGCACTGTTAAGAATCTGCCACGGCCCTACCATCGACTGTTCACGACGATCCGGCTGTACTTGAAGATCGAGATCGACAACCTCTCTGGCGCCGAGAAGTCGCTGTATCCGACCAGCGACGATAGCGAAGAAGTCGCGGAAGGCGGTTTCCGTGTCGAGACGAACGCTGGGCTTGTAGGTGGAAGCGTCGGTATGGAGCTTGACAATCATGGTTTTCCTCGAAATTGACGTCGATGTTGCTGCTGAAGGGGAAGGTGTTGTCGATCCGGGTCTTATGTTGAAGGGGTTATCTGTGAGGGTAGACTCCTGCTGGCTTGGTGTAATATCACGACCGCTGCCCGTTCTATCGAGAGATCGGCCGCTGGGGGTCGCAGTCATGCTAGCTTTGGCAACACATCCGTCTAAGCTTTGACTCAGGCTAAGTGGTGTAAAATACGTAGACAGACCATGCGTGCGAGGGACTTCTGTTACTGTTGCTGACGCTTCGGCCATCGAACTCCTTTGATTCTGAATGGTGTCTTGTGTCGGAGTACGCTGGGCCGAGGGGCGTTTCGGAGTAATGGCAGCGTTCTTGTCATATCCGTCAAGGAAGGCTTGAAAGCCGCTGTGTAGGACGTCGCCAGAGGAGAGCTGAGGTGCGCTTCCAGACTTCTCGTGTATTAGCTTGATGTCTGATGCAAGTAAGAGCAATACGATCGGCCACTGACCTTGATACTCTTCCTCGATGCCTCTGATCTACTAGGTGACCTATAACGTTTCTTGTCTTTCATACGGATGTCCTCCGAGACAGATGTAGGTGGCGAGCTTGACATTAGTGAACCATGATGAGTTCCGAATGAAACCATGTTGGCTGGTGGTGGTGTTTGATGAGATGAAACGGCTTGGTGAGGAGTTTGCTGTTGTGCTTTGGTACGTTGTTCGGACGGAAACGAGGTGTCATCCTCTGAGTCTTGGTCTGACTGCACGTTAGCGTAGGTATCCGCCTGGGCATTGCTGCCGTCGCGATGCTCACCTTCAGACTCATCATCTGTTTCCAGTACCTCTGTCTTGACCCTGAAGTAAGCCAATGATCTCTGGACCTTGTTGTAAATGAGCCTGAGGAAGTTATCTCGCAGCCTACGCCAGGTTAATCATTGAACTTCGTTATGAGACGCAGATGGAGCTTACTGATTCCTGTCGCTCGACTTGGCATACTCCAAGAACCGAGGCCAGTCATGCTTCCAATCCTTGTACTTCTCCCTGTACTTCTTGTCCTTGTTGTGTGGATTCACAAGTACGTCTACCCAATCATCCGATGGGAGGGTCCAGAAGTACGGCCCAATCGTATCGAAGAACCTGTTGGACTCATGGTGGAGGTCGACGGCATCCGCGAAGGCTGGGAGAGTGTCATGGCTCTCTCGGTACTGTCTTATGAGTCGAATAATGCCGTTGTGCATCTCCACGTGTACTTGGTGGTGGAGACGGCTCGTCCCTTTTCTTGGGTGGCCAAGGGGGCACGGGAACCCGAGCGACCTCTGATCAGCAGATACCTGCGCAACCATTGTTCCGAATGAGGCAACTGGCAATTGGAACCACCAAGTAATGCAGATTAGTACGAGAGTAAGCTAAGGTTGCAGGTGGAGGTGAGCTAGAAGAAGGAGATACCTGTAATGTAAAAAGAAACAAGCAAAGAGGTTCGACTCTATATAGAAGAAGACAGCCTCCAGGCAAGGCACGTTTGTCAAACTAAGAGTTGATGCGGTCGCCGTAGATGCATATGCGTCTGCAGCAATGAACCGCCATTGTTCAGTTCAAAGAGCTGTATGTTGCGTGCGGTGATACACACTGGTAGGATCCCGATACATGCATGCTGTAGACAGTAGTAATGGAGAAGTACATATTGAGACGTTGTCATCCTGAGACACTGGGGCTCGCGGTGTGCGTTCGACACGAGGTTCGACAGTTCAGAGTATAGATCGCGATCCGGGTCAGGCGAATCAAAGCAGTATCGCTCAGTAGCGCTCAAGGCGAGCCGATATCACAGTAAGTCTACCAGTAGGCCAGAGGCGCCAGAAGTCATTCGATATCGTGACTTGGGTAAAGTGATAGGGTGTCCTAGACGTCGGGGTCCTGCATAATCGTATGCTCCCTCCCGCTTGAAGACCAATACGGTATATGCATGCAGCCCATCTGTACATCCCCTAGCTGTAGGATTTAGGTTTGTGATGAGCACTCCAGCATCGTAGTCGCCGGCCATCAGATCTATGTCGGCGCAACAGGTGGTCACCGAGGCGGAGGGTGCTGAGAAGATGTCCTCGATCTCAGAATTCTGCTAGAGTTTCATGCACTCGTAGGCAGACATTGTTCGACATGTGATCGCACGATCTGACTAGTGCCTAATCCGGCTAGCCTGCACCACGAATCTCACGCGAAATCTCAGACTCCACGCCTTCATCTTTCGTCGACACTCGCTGACAATTATCTAGATTACATGCACTTCGTGCAGTCCGACCGCTGGACAGCAGTCCGTGGATTTGTCGTTGCCTTCAGCAGCCCCTGCCTTCGCCGGAGCCATATACTGATCGACACGCGAAGCTCGATCCTTCAGCTGGGAGCGGATTCTCAAATAGGCATCCGAGCACTCCGCCTTGCAGTGCTCCGCCCACTATGTGCCTTGCACAACAACGTACACACGGCGACGCAGCCCCTGCCATCTCGATGCCTGCACCAAGCTTTTGCTTGTAAACCCGGGAGCTGAAGAGGAGCGGAACTCTGTTGCGAGGGGACGAATCTGCTCGCTTTCTTCGGGAAGCAAGATATACAAGCATGTGCACAGCTACGCATGGCTGAAGCATGTTCGTCATCTAGTGTGGTTGGACTCTGTCGATCAATCGCTATTTCCATTACAAAGATAAGTCGTATACTTCCTCGTTCTCTTCGGTCCTCCAACAGACCTCTTCGTACACTATTACATAGCATACTGTTTTCGAACTGCGCTGTAGTGAATACGCAAGCAACGAGCAGAGCGATAGTATATCATCAAGCTCCACGATGGCAGTTAGTCTAGCACAACATTCGAGAGCTGTGCAGTCGAGACCTCGAGCCTCGACAGTACCGACGAGCATGGCAACCTACAACCCGAGCGAAGTGGTAGCGATGCCTATGCCGGAGCAATTTCATCTCAGCCAGCCGGTATACCCAGATCACGCCTACAGCCAAAGCTACTCGCCCGCACCACCTCATCGGTCACAGCAGTATCAGCCTCCACCGCATCTCTTTCCGACACCCTCGTACGCACAGCAATCGCCGATATACTATGCATCTCCAGCAGAGTATGAGGCGTGTGAGACCTACCGACCGCCACTACCACCGAAGTATCTTCATCCTGCCGACTCGCAACTGCCGCCACCAAGCCCACACGGCTCGAGTAACTCAAGCTCAAGTGAAGCAGGGCCATCATCATGGCGCACATCAATAGAGCCAGACCCACTACCACCACACAGTAACCCTCAAGCGCTCACACAGTCCCAAAGCCGAGCCTTCGAAAGCTCTGAACCCATTCCCACCGTCCACATCGGCAGGGACGAAGTACGAAACGACCTCACAGGCCTAGCAGACTTTCGTATATTTCGAGAGGCCGGCAAAACGCCATCATTTCTGTCAACAAAACCTCTCCTTACCGTAACAAAAGTGGCCAGTGCCCTCCCAATAGGAACAATACGCTTCCACGCCCTGACCTCCAACCGCATCGACCTCACCATCAACAGCCACGAAACCTCCATCTCCCACCAAGGCGTCATCAACAACCGCTGGGCCTTCCAAGCGACCTCGACACCCAACGAAGCGGACCGCTGGTACTGGAAGAAGGACCGGAGCACCGGTGGCGCTGTTCTCGAGAGCTCGAAGCGACACGGCACCACCTTGGCGCGGATGAAGGGCGATCTGCTGACGTTTGAGAAGGCTAGGTTATGTGTGGAGAGCTACGAGGAGATCATCGTGAGCGCTATAGCGATGGCGGAAGCAGCGAGGCGGCAGAAGCGGAAGAGCGATATCGCGGATATCGGGAGTGCGATTGGTGATTTTACCGGCTCTCACGGCGCGGAAGGTGGTTGCAGTGGGCAGTCGTACGGTCGAGTCGACCCTGCAGTTCGCAAGGATCTGAGCGATTGCTGTTGAGGCGTCGTGTGTCGTCCGTCGAATCTGCTTCTATGAGGATGTATGAATATCAATGTATACCAACGTGATTCGAGAGATGACACTTCGCCGATTGTACGTCCGATGTCTTCGACCACGTACAGAGGAACTGGGGTCTCGAGGCTCAAACAGCTGCTTCCGTACTATCGAGGCACCCAGCTCCCACTTCGCTGTAATCAACAGCAAACCTAAACCCTTCTTCCCAATGCATCCCCCAATACCCATCCCAAATCCTCCCCGTAACCTCCCCAACCGTTCCCTTGCCCACAGGACTTCCATCAATCCTCGTAATCGGCATCACACCCCCAGCAGTCGTACACACAAAGCACTCATCACACCTCCACGCCATTTCCACCGGCGAACCTCGCACCGCACCTCCACCCCTAGCCTTCTTGCAACCGAGAAAAACGCTCTTGCGCGTCACACCCTCCAGCACGCCCCGATCAGCAGTAAACACCACCCCCTCCTTAACAAACACAACATTAAACCCCGACCCCTTAGTAACACTCAAATCCCTATCCGTTAAGAACGGGGTACGTAGCCCCCCGATTACTCGCCTCTAGCATCCCGCGCGTCAAATCGCCCTATTGGAGATTCTTAACCGTAGGATCGAAAGACCCCGGAGGCGTCCTCCTCACCGTCCTCGCGATTATCGCATCGCCGCCTGTACGCTGCATTTCCGGCGCCATGACCCAGACGTAGGGGACGACGAATATGTAGAGGTTACTGTTCAGCTCGTCGGGATAAGAACTTGCCTTGGGCGACGCGCTCGCGGATGCCGACTAAACCTCTCGTAATCATGATTTGCACGAAGGCGTCGCGGATGCCGCTGCGGGCGACCATCTTGATTAATGTGCGCTTGAGCTTGGCTCTGCTTCGAAGCGAAGGAGGGAGTTTGAAGCGCATCTTGGCGCAGCTGGATTCTCTGCGGGTGAGGTGGTCGTCGAGGCGGAAGAAGCGGCCGTCCCGGACGGAGGGGACGTCGTAGGTCATGTCGCTATGCATCAAACCTTGGTCTATGAGGGGGATGCGGGCGGTGTGGAGGGGGATGGTTGAGCCTTCGACCCATGCGATGCTGGAGGAGAGGGGTTGGTGCTTTGCTTTAGGTTGCGAGGCGGGAGTGGTGGGCGGTGAAGATTGAGTCCATGGAAGACATGATGATCTGTGTTGTTGGAGATCTACTGCAAAGCCGGGGCGACAAGCTGGCTGTCAGGTCTTCGTCCCGAAGAGAAGTCGAGGCAAACAGTAAGTCAGCTAGAGGAGAGTGTTGGAGGAACGGTTATACGAGACTTCTGATCAGAGGTCTTTTCATATGTTGTTTCCTTCTGAGAGGTATCTTTCAGCTACTGGCGTGCGCCCTGAAGATTGCAATGTTTCGATATCCGTCCGATAGAGCAGGCTGAAACTAATGCGCCCCACCACAAGCTTTGGAGCTGACCAACAATCCGACCGTTGCCCGGTTTGGTCCAATGGTATTGGCGTCTGCACTTGGCCTTTCGTGGGTTGCGGCGATCGGAGGGCTTGCCGTATGATCGACCGCCAACGTTTACGGCTAGACCACTCTCCGCGGTAGTGGAATCTGGCCACGCCTCTAGGCTCCTCCGCTGTTCGTACCTGTCGTCAAACATCACCCATACCGCTGCTGCGCCAGCCCCCTCAAGTACTCCATAGTCTTCCCCTCCTTCTTCCGATGCTCCGCCAACCTCTCCTCCCTCTCCGCCTCCCTCGCCCGCAAAATCTCGTCCTTCCTCAGCTCCCGCTCATTCTTCTTCCGCTCCCCAGCCTTCTTCTGGGCCTTGAAAGCATCCACCCCATCGTCGCCCATCAGATCGTTCTCGGCAACCTCTTCCGTGCCGGCGTCTTTCGAGTCCGCAAAAGCCTTGTTCGACACCGCAGCATCGCGTTTCTTCTCTAGCTGTCGCTCGCGGGAGCCGGGTTCTGCGCGTGGGACCAGTTCTTCGAGGTGGGCTTGCTGGGCTTTGCGGTCTTGTTTGCGGTTGTGGCGGAGGTCTGCGAGTTGGTTTGATCGGTCTTCTGAGGCTTGTTCGCGCTTGTATTGTAGGTCTCCGAAGGTGGGTACGGACGGCCCATATCGCGATCCTCCGGTAGTAGGAGCAGCAGGACCGAAACCATCGTCGTCTTCGTCGTCCTCGGAAGCGTTGCCATTGCCATTGGAAGTCGCTGGTAGCTTGGCACCACTTTTACCGATGGCCATACTACGAGGTGGGCTGGCCCTGGCAAATTCCTTGGACCTAGCATCTGCTCTCTGCTTCATCTGCGGGTCATAGTATCCTTCGGCCAGCTCACCGCGGTTCCACTTATTCAGAAAGCTCTTCCATCGGCCCTGGACTTCGCGATCATCTAGGTCCGCGATGTTGATCTCCTTCTGCAGGTCCAGGTACTCGGCGAACAGGGCACTGTAGGCATCGTAGTCGTGCCTATGCAAGTGAGGGCTCTTGAACGGCAGCTTCTCCTTCTTCTCATGATGCTTATGCTTCTGGCGGTGCGGCGACCGCGAGCGATGGCGCTTCACATCATTCCCGTCCTTGTCGCCACTGTCTCGACCTGTGGGAGATCGTGAACGTTTGCTGCGGTGTCGTGTGGTTGCTGTAGAGTCGTCCATGATGCAAGAAGAGGTAGAGTGCAGACTGGCCCTTAGAAGTCGTGGAAAGTTTGCTGCTTGCTCCTCGAATTCCAACCCCGCCAGCCCACCTGAGCATTTCACCTGACGACCAGTTGCTTTGCTGTTGCGCCAGCACATCCGATCACTTGCACCACGTACACTCCCTCTTTTGCTTCGTGCCCGAGCATTAAACTCTTGAGCTCTTCAACACACCACCGCACAAACCCCAACACTACAGTCAATATGGCAGGTAAGACACAACACCCTCGGCCCTCTCAAACACTGGCCTTGCATGCTATATGAGCCTCGCTAACCAGCTCTCAGACTTCGAAAGCATCGCCAGTCCGTCCCCCCAGACCCGGCCCTCAACGCGACCGATCTGACACGCCTCACAGAGCAGTTCGTCGAGTACTACTACAAGACCTTTGACGAGAACCGGAACAACCTCGCGCCCCTCTACGTACATCCTCCCCCTCCCCCAAATAAAACAAGAACATGCAAGAACACGGATGCAGATGCTGATGTTGTGGCAACAGAGAGATGAGTCCATGCTCACCTTCGAGGCGACACCGCTCCAAGGGACTGCGGCTATTGTTGCGAAACTTGTGGTACGTTAACCGCCAACAAACAACGGAGCTCCAGGGCGAGGAAGAGAGGTTGGAGTACGGTATGGCTGATCCATGTGTGTGTGGTGATATAGGAGCTGCCTTTCCAGCGGATCGAGCACCAAGTCGCGACCATCGATGCGCAACCGAGCAATACCACTGGAGGGATTATTGTGATTGTTAGTGGTGCGCTGCTCGTAAGTGCTCCACCACACCAGATCCTGCAGACCGGCCTTATTCTAGTCGAGAATACTAATGCGATATTTCAGGTCGAGGAGGAGAGACGGCCCATGAGCTACACCCAGACCTTCCAGCTGCTGCCCAACAACGAGGGAAGCTACTTCGTCTTCAACGACGTCTTTAGGCTGGTATACCCGGCTGCGTAGAGCAAGAACACGAACACCAGAGGCGGGGAAACGATATTCACGATCGTGAAGGCAGGGGTGGGGGTGGGGGTGGAGGCGTGTTTTCAAAAGTCAGAGCGGCATCGACTTGGAGTTGAGGGAGCACGAGACGGTTGTTTTTTGGGGGCGACGAAGCTTCGCATGAGCTAGCTAGCTGGGAGCCGAGATGAGTTCGTTTGGACAGTGTTGCTATCCACGATGTCCTACCTCATAGGTGTTTCGTTTGAGAGGAGAAATTGTCATCTGTAGCGTTTCGGTCCATGCCGCTCCAGCATATTTTCCTCCTGGACAGACTCACCAACACTACAGTCTGCAGACGACTACCGATCGTATAACCATATTGTGCGACTGTATCCCTCGTATCTACATTATACCACCATCGAAAGATCGTGGCGTAAATATGCATGCCACGTGCGTGCGCGTCAGCCACACCCTGAGACCCTAGTTCTACCTCAGCTAGTAGACAGCTGCGACGTCTCTTGGAAAACGAAAGCGCAAGAGTGGTCAGATGCGCTAGGCAATCGCTTTCTACATCTCAAACCTTCCCAGTTGCCTGCTACAATCCCCATCTTCCGTCCTCCCAATACTCCCAACATAAAGCAACACGCAAGTAACGACGATTGGAACTTCGCGACAACCCGAAACGAGCCTTGTCGCATCCCTGACAGCCGTCGGAACGTACACAGTACACAGCTGAGACGAGAGGAAGTCAATAAGGCTACACCACTATAACGTCGCGCGCAGCAACGACCGAAGAACACTCAAGAGGATTGATAGGGAGGCGTGCTTGGAACCCCATACACACACACCCTGCAGCGGTAGGCTGCCCCGAGCGACAACATGACGATCGCGGATGAGTTTAGGTCGCGCAACTTCAGTGAGTAGTGCTGCCTCCACCTCCAACAACACTACCGATCGCATACGGTATACTGACTGGGCTTCGCGCAGGTATCTACGGGCAATGGTGAGCACCGCGCGGGCAGCAATGAGTATGTCAGAGAAGTGGAAGCAAGGCTAATGTGTGTGGTGACATAGGACAGGAGTGCTCTGCATAGTCCTCTGCTTCGCCCTGGGCATCGCCAACTTCTTCAACTTCAACTTGATCATCATCTTTAGCGCTATATGCCTGTACGTTCCTCCTCACTCCCCTCCCACCCCCCTCCCTACCCCCAACTCGCCCTCGCTAACGCTCGTGCCCCAGCGTCTCCTCCTTCATAATCCTCTTCATAGAAATCCCCCTCCTCCTGCGCATCTGCCCCACCTCCGCCGGCTTCGACACCTTCATCCGCCGCTTCGAAACCAACTACATGCGCGCCGGAATCTACGGCATCATGTCGCTCGTCCAGTGGCTGTCGTTGGTAACGGGCCATACGACGAGCCTGATAGCGGCGGCGGTGGTGCTATTGGTGGCGAGCGCGATGTACCTGTTTGCGGGCGTGAAGGGGCAGGCGTTTGTGAATAGTAAGACGCTTGGGGGGCAGGGGGTTGCTCAGATGATCGTTTGAGAGGAAGCAAAGGTGAAGGGGGGGAAGAGTCAAGAAAGGGAAAGAGGAGGAGGAGGAGAGGTGTTGCTACGCCCAAAGGTGTGGTGTAGTGGAGAAGCCCCGCCTGGTGAGTTGAGCATGCCAGGATACGAGGAGAGGGGAATTGAGATATTCACGTGCATGTAATGAGCGCGGCGTCGGGAATCAGAGCGTGTAGTTCTAAGGTTATGGAATGTACGGCATATGAGTACTCATGATGCCTTCCTATATGCTGAAGTACAGTGCTAAGTTGAAGTGAGCGATTGAGAGTCCCGAAATGTTTCGTGAAAGTCGTAAAGCGTTTGTGTTGGTGGTCTCACTATGCTGAGCAGGAGACCGTCCGTCCTGATATTGGGCGCTCGCGTCAAAAGCATGTAGCACAGCTGCTTCCACATCCTGATCGGCAGCTCCAGCGAACACACGCTCGTGCGTAGTGAACACAGCATACCACCCAGCCCATCTTCCCTACAGCTGCTCACCCACTGACCGGTACCGTCACAATAAGCGTCCCCCTTAAAAACTCCAGCCCTCCAATCCCCGCCGGACGAGCCCTAACCAGCGCATCCCTCGCCACAATGCTCCTAAACGCGTCATCAGCCATAACCCCAAACGTCAACCCATCCCCACTGCGATCCCGACTCGCCTCCTCCTCTCCATCCCACTTCGGGGCGACGATAAAGCGGTCCAGACGAACTTCCTCCGAGTCGCCCCATCGAGGCGGGCCCGACGGGAACCGGAGCTTCGCTTCGCCGACGAAGTTGGTGGCGGGGGGGGGGGGGTCGCAGAGGTACATTCGGCGCCAGGAGGATTGTGCGGAGTGAGGGGTGAGGGGTTGGAGGAGTTCGCAGTCGAGCCTGATGGCGCGGGAAGGTTTGCGCCGTTTAGAACCGGTGGGAGGGCGGTGGAGGGGATGTTCTTGTTGGAGGGGGTTTAGTTGGACTTTGGGGTTTGATTTTTCGGGTAAGGAGGCTTGTTCATGGGGTCCGTGGGGGCGAATGAGGGTGTGGTTAGTTTTTGGGACGTCGTTAGTAGTTCGTATATGAGGCGCTGCATCGACGATGAAGAAGAGCTTGCGCTGGAGGGCGTGCGAGTCGGTTACGATGTCGCGGAAGCGGGTGGAGACGCGTTGGGCGGTGAGGATATCTCGTATTGGCAGGTGGACTAGGACGTGCTCGAGCAGTTCAGTCGTGTTAAAGACTGCCTGTTGGGCTGTCGTCTGTACTCCCTCGACTTCGGTAGCCGGCTGAGTGCTGTCGCTGTCTAGCCCAACGGTGAGGCGGCTCGCCTTCTGTAGTGCGGTTAGTGGATATGAGGCTGTGAAACGTGGAATGCACAACTTGTGGTCCCAAAGTATCATCTTGCGCTTTCCGTTTTTGCGGTAGCATGATGGCCTAGTTGTATCAGTCTATAGTTCTCATACTCTCGTGACTTGTGGTAGGTTGCAGTGCTGGTGTGCTGTAGATCCAAGGCACTGGAAGGATGTGAGGTAGAAGGAGAGGTTTGCGGTAGACTTCTGACCGTGACTAGATATACGCGTAAATAAAGGAACTCGAGCCCAGGTCCCTCAGATCGAACGCACAGGACGAGTCCTAACTTCTAAGCCTGTCCATAGATCGAAGAGTGGTGGGAGGGATCTGCTGCTGGCATCGGGGCTCTGGAGTACTTGACACGGTCGCTTCTTCTTGATCCTTGACATATATACCAGAAACACGACCGTCACACGAGCCATTGCCAACGACCGCCACGCCAGCCGTTGTTAAGCAATCGCATACCAGGAGCCAAACTAACACACTCCTCTATCAGACACCCGCAGCCATGGTAGGCAAGAAATCTGGGCGTGCCCTGCTTAGGGAAGAAGGTACGTCTCAGATAACTCCATTTCCCGCGCCATGTGTTTGGGCTCATGTCGACCGCCGCGTTTGCACACCGCCATCGTCAAACCCAAATGGCAACTTGCAGGAACGAACGCTGATTGACTTCCCTCAGGCTTGCAGCGCACGGACAATGATATGGAATTCACTAGCTGGCCGCAGGCCGTTATGATTAACCAGAAAAACTACTACACGTACGTTTGCTAAACACCTTCTGACCAACTTCTACTTCTTGGCGCGTCCACACCAACGAGCACCTTGCGCACCGGAGCACGATGGTGGGAAGAAACATTCTCGACGGATTGCGGAAGGGCAAGAAGGACGTCTATGCGCTCAATGTGCAATATGTCCGCAGGTACTGCTCATGGGTGGCGGGATTCAGGAAGTGTTCGGCGGCTCGCGTGAGTTCATGCTAACTTTTCTTTCATCATGACAGTGAGTTCCTCAAACGCGACGACCAAGTTCTTGCCCTCCGGCTTCAGCAGGAAGAACGGCTCAATGCTCGCAAGAAGGCAGCTGTCGACATTGACCGTGCACGTGCATACGGCAACCAGGATGGCGTGGCGTACGACCAGGATGCAGACCTTGACGAGGACGTCACGATGGATGATGCTATGGGCGAGAACTACGGCTCGAAGACCATTGTCATCGATATTGGGAGCCAGAATCTGCGACTTGGTCTTGCAACTGATGCGCTGCCGAAGACGGTGCCCATGGTCATCGCCAGGAAGGCGCCTCGGACTGAAACTGAAGACTGCGAGCCACGACCGAAGAGACTGAAGCTGGACGAAGATGCAGCCGCGGAGGAGCTGTTCGGAGAAGAGGTGAGGTGTGTTCTCCTGACTTCACTTGCCAATGCTGACTTCTTTGCAGTTCGCGAAAGAGTACAACAGCATGGCTGCGGACTTCAAGATATCACGAAGAGCGAACAAGCGTCGAGTACTGCCGAACTCTCGTGAGCTCGTGACGAAGTGGAACTCTACCAACCCACCGGACCTGATTTCAGAACACAACGACCCTTTACGAATCGACTGGACCGAGATACCAGCAGACGCTCGTAGTGCCCCAGACTACCTCATCGGCACTGCTGCTCTACGCATTCCCGAGAAGTCGAAACCACGATATCGCCTCCGCTGGCCACTCCAGCATGGTTGGCTCAACGAGCAAGATTACGATAGTCGCAACATGCTCTACCGTGACTTCTTCCTCATCATTGAAGAGAGCATCAAGATCGAGCTGGAGCTCACAAACAAGAGAGAGTGGAACCAGTACAACTGCGTCTTCATCATCCCCGATCTCTACGAAAAGCTGTTTGTCTCGAAGATCCTGGAAGAGCTGATTCGAGATTTCGGCTTCCCGAAGGTCTGCTTCATGCAAGAGTCCATCGCCGCAAGCTTTGGCGCGGGCTTCAGCACGGCTTGCATCGTCGATATGGGGGCACAAAAGACGAGCATCTGCTGCGTCGAGGACGGCATGTGCATCGAAGATTGCCGTGTCAACCTCAAATACGGCGGCTACGACGTCACAGACACCTTCGTCAGGATGATGCTGTTCGACAAATTCAACTACAGCGAGTTCAACCTGATGAAGCGGCACGACTTCCTGCTCGCCGAAGAGCTCAAGGAGAGATTCACCACCCTCTTTGACGACAACATCAGCGTCCAATTCGGCGACTTCCACCTCCGCGCCCACGGTCAAGAGACACGGAAATACTCCTTCAAAATCTACGACGAAGGCATGCTAGCACCCATGGGCTTCTTCCGCCCCTCCATCTTCTCCAACGCCTCCAAACTCGACGGCCGCCGCACCCTCATCCCGCCCTCCGTCGACCTCTACGACAACAAGCGCAACGACCCTCTCTCCATCGCCCAGCTTGCCGTCGTCTCCTACGCAGAGAAGAACATCCCCTCTGCCGTTACAGCCGCCCCCACCAAAATCTCTGCGCCCCTTTTGGGTACACCAATGCCACCCTCCAGCACCCCAAGCAAACCCAAACTCCCCTCCCACCTCAACGGCGCCGCGGACGACGGCACACCACAGACCTCAGTCGCCGGCTCCCCACCACCAGAAGACCTCGACGCCGATCCCTCCGCCGACCCCTTCAGCGTCACAGGCATTCAACCCGACACCGAGATCCTCGACCGCACCGTCCCGATTATGCCTTTGGATCAAGCAATCCTCACCTGCATCCATCAAGCCTCTGGCACGGACGAGCGTAAACGGCGCGACTTCCTCGGATCCATCATGCTCATAGGCGGGGCTTCGAAGACACCCAACATGGGAGGGTATCTTGAACAGAGGTTGCGGGCAGCGATGCCGCAGTACCCAAAGGAGATCCTCGTGGCGCCGCCGCCGAGGGAGCTGGATGCGAGTGTGATTGTGTGGAAGGGGGGAAGTGTGTTTGGGAAGTTGCGGATGACGAATGATAGTTGGATTGGGCAGGTGGAGTATGATCGGTTGGGGAGCCGGATATTGAATTATAAGTGTATGTGGCATTGGTAGGGGTGGGAGGAAGGACGAGTGTGAGTGAGGTAGCGATTATAGCTTGATTCGATGCGGTGTTGGCCACAGCTGGAGTTTACTACACGGGCACGGCAACGTGAGGGAATGGCATTCATGCGTCAACGCTGCAGTCACTTGGTATCGAGCAAGAATTGAAGATAGTACTTGTGTGGCAGACATGCGTCGATTCATCAATTGGTGTTACAGACGCTAAGGTACCCTAGAGATTGAGATTCCGCTCATCAACGCCCAACGCCTCAATCCACATCCATATCGCCACTTCCAAGACCGCTTTCCCCACCATGCTGCTCCTCAAACGCCTTCGTATCAGTAGTTGATGCACGATGCTGCTCCTTCGCAACCGCCTCGACCTGTGTCGCACTCCGTCGCACCTCCACGGCCGGCCGCTGCTGTAGGCGAGTCGCTGCATTACGCTGCGCCAACGCCACCGTCAAACGCGACGGTAGCAGCGGGGTCGTGGAGGAGGTCGTCGAACGAGAAGTCAAGCGGAGGGTTGAAGCTTGCATCAAATGCGCCATTCGTGAAGGGGAATGGCTCCAGACCGCCAGCAGAAAAGTCTTGTAGATAGTCTGGAGGTGGAGCGTCGTGATGTAGAGGAAAAGAGTCGTCCACCAGGAAGTCGTAGCTGGAGTGAGAGGGTTGGAGGTGGTAAGGTTGTTGCGCATGCGCTGCTGCTGCCTCGACCGACACGGCAGGTCGCACAACATTACGGCAGAATGTTGTGTCGGGTCGAGGAGCGAGAGCGCGGGCTTGGAGATTGAGGTTGGGAATTCGAAGGTGGGTGGGTTGATGGTGGAGGGGTAGGAGAGGTCGGGTTCTTCTTTGATGGTGACGTCTGTGTCGAAGAGGTCGTCATTTCTGTCGTCGGGGGTTGAGGGGCTGGCGCCGTAGTCGACGGAGTCGCGTGAGTCCATGAGCGAGGGTGCTGGTGTGTCGGCGCTGTGAAAGGATTAGTTGGGCTCGCTTAAAAATAGAGGCATGCATCATACCTGTCTTCGCCGGTGCTCAAGGTGACTTCCGGCAGAACGACGCTCGCGGGCAGAGGGCCATGCAGGTTGCGGTAGGCTTCGAGTTCTGCGTTGGCACGAGCCAGCTTGACAGCGAGCGAGTCGGTCTCTTGCCTCTTGCGCTCCCTGCTGTTGTGAGCAGCTGCTCGGTTACGCTTGATGCGCTCGATGCGACGCTGCTCCTTCTCGTCGTCCGTCTTGGCACGCTTACGCGGTGGGAGGGCGGTGGTGGGCTCAGGTAGTTGTTGTCCCCATGACTTCCGCTTCTTGGCCGGCTTCGAGTGAACGATGACCGGTGGCGGTGTGCTTTGTTGTTGTGAGGTGGTGTGAAAGGAAGCTGACGGCGACGAGGCATTCAGATCCTCGAGTTTGAGAAACGTGTTGTTATCCGCCATGTTGTCGAAGGTGATCTGTGGTAAGTAACGAGTTGAGGAAGTAGTAGTGGTCTCCATGGTGGGCTTGACTGCAGAGGGAAAGCTGCATATGGATGGACGACCAAAGTTGAGGACACGTAGATTTTGTGATCGAGGGTTCAGGCTGCCCTTTTTGAAAGAACACCTGGTCCGTAAGGAGCCACGGGACAAAGCCAGGAGGAAGGCGCAGCCGACCAATCGGGTGGAGCCGTCATTGTGAAACCAACTTTATGCACGTGAGATTTCGATGGACGCCGCCTGGATTCCACGATAACATTATGATGAAATCTAGGAGTCAGACCTCATCACTTTGACGCAGGAGATTCCTTCAGGAGCACTCGGTGGACTTGGGGCCTTGAGGCGACGATGATCCCGTCACCTTATATAACAGCCCCCTAACCTCCTGTTCACTGACGACCGCACCGGCTGAAGTCTGTCCCTATATTGCTCTCACACCATAAGGGTCTGAGGCTCACCTATGCCGCCTGTCTAGAACAAGCTTATGAACCACGTGCTGGGACGCGAACTATGAGCAAACCCGGACTTGGGAACAAGTCTAACTAAGGACAAATCACCTGGACCGAAGGCACCAGCATCAAGCAAACAGCATCAGGCACCCACCTAATTTGCAGCTCTTGTCTCAGAGTTGCACATTGATGTCTCTGGACTTTGCGGTGACCAGATTCGCATGTCTAAGGCAGATGTCCGACATGAATATTGCTATGAGTATGTGAGCAGACAGGTCTTGGTTGTTCTGTTGTTCATTGAGGCTACCACGCTGTCTCATGCAGCAACTACCTGACTTTGTGCAATCCATAACGCGCGTCCTGACCAGCTTGCTTTTGCCGGTTCGACGTTCTGGCACGTTCGCGACAGTGACAATCTGGAACCTGGCAGCCTCTTGAACATGGTCGCAGTCTCAGAACCAGCAAGCTTCAGCGGCACTTTGCAGGTGCATCGCGCTTGCTGACAACTTCAGCGTCGACAGCATTCACACAGGTGAATCAGAGACTGTAGAACAAAGCCTGGTTCGACACCATGTCTCGTCGTGCATGAGACACAAAGTCCTTCCCAGGCGAAAGCTAAGTTCCACATATAAGCAACATCTCCTATCGATCTTCGCTCCATGTACAATTCTTCCACTCTCGCAGCTCCTCAGACATGTCGATCCAGAAACATCAAGACTCTCTCGAGCTCATGGAAGCCATCGGGAATCACGGAGCAGTCAGCCCACACTACCACCCCCCTCCGCTTGCATTGTTACATGAAGGTATCCTGAGAATCAAGGAAACGCACACCTCCAGCTTCCCGCTCCACTACCCAGGCACGGACGAGCTTCAAGCAGATTCGGAGAGGCTGCTTGAGGACGTAGGACCGCAAGTCTGGCCAGACCCATCCATCGTTGACACGCGCATGTGGCTCGCTAATCCCCGCATTGACACTTTGCGCGGTCATTGGCATCGGCAGCTGGTGTATGCAAGGCCGGCAGATCGCAACCAGTGGGTGCTCATACTTCGTCAAGGCTTTTTGAGGATGTTACTGACTCTCGACAGGCTGCGCTATCATCTTTCACGTCTCATCTTCATCAAGTGCCGCACGTACGCAAATAGTCTAAAAGACAAGCGAGAACGCATCGCCAACAGAGCAGTAGTACCGGGCTCGGATGTGACGCCGAACGTTGACTCTTGTTGTCACAGTGCCGGAGATGATAGCGAGCCAGAGGTGAAGGTGAAGTCTGAGGCTGGGTCTGATCCAGAAGAGGATGATGACGAGTTTTATGGCGTGCCCGAGTTGTTCGATGAGCGGGCCCATGGATGGGGAGATGAAGGTGATCAGGGAGGTGGAAACGGTGAAAGCAACCCCCAGAAGAAGGATGATGGACACGGGGCAGAAGAAGGGGGAGGAGGAGAAGAAGAAGCAGAGTTCTTTGATCACGATGACAGTATGGACCGCTTTGAGGATGTCAACTGCGGAGTCGCTCTTGACCAGCAACATCGTGTGCCGGCTGCTGTGATGATCACGCCGCCGCAGGCTCTTGATGCTTCGCTTCCCGGCACTGCGCAAAGGAGAGCGACGGTGGATGGGATTAACCATCACCTCAACGGCTCTCCCATCGGATCCAGGCTACAAAATGGCATGCGCCGTCAATCCTTACATCCATCTGCAGCTTTGCCCTCTTCCAGTGGAGTGGACAGCCACATCACACCAGCACCGACACGGAAACGTCAAAGGTCCCCAGAGGTTGACGAAGGCAGCTTCATGCAACCGCCCTGGAAGATGTCACAGCCACGTCGTCCGTCGGAAATGCTCGCGGAGGGGTTGTTTCGAGGGATGTCCCTCGAACCCACGTCCAGCCCTGACTGTGGCGCACGAGATGCTACTGAAGAAGTTGAAGGCGCTTCAGAACTGCCAAATCCGTTCATGATGCTGCCGCCTCCGGCAAAACTTCCCAACCCAAGAGCCTCTATAACAAGCACGGCGCAGAGCTATTTTGGGCAGGCTGGATTTGCTACTTCGGGAATGCATTATCCAGAAACACCCGTCAAACAACAGGCTGCAGTCGACCAGCAACACACGCAACAGCCTGGCCCGCACGCCTTACCCAGCGCTCTACCACAGCAACCACAACCTCAGCCTACCACCTTCCATAAAGCATCGGCGACCTCTCTACCACCCAAAACTCTCAGACTGATCCTGACCAGCATCGCCGACGGCTATCAGAAATGCAGGGTCGTTGGTGTCGATACGGCTACCACTGTGGAGCAGCTCTTCGACAGCGTGCAAGCCACGGCAGACAGTTGGCTGGGAGGGCAGGAAGTCATCGAAGTTGAGATCCAGGCTATTTGGCGCTTTGACATTCGTCAAATTGGGGTTGAGAAGGGTGGTATGGCAGCCTGGGCGATGTGTATGAGAGAGATCGTGAGGATGGAAGGGGATGAGATTGAGATTCGTGCGAGAGTTGTGGTTTGAGGACGATTTGTGAGAGTGTTAGGTGGAGTGAGTTGACTGCGCTGGCGGCGAGCTTGGGACTGTATTGATAGGGAAGATCAGGTTTGAGGACATGTAGTCAATCCAGGAAGGTCAGGTAGGTCGCCTCTGCCAAAAGTCGCCGAAGTTCTCCCGTCACCTCCAACCCCCAACTCCAGCATGAGTTCTAAAGTACCGAGTCACACATCTATATCAATATGTTCTTGTTCCACTCCGCACAACAGCGATAACTCAACGGCAGTTACGCGACCATCATGATGGTTGGACTACTTACCTTATCACGACGCCTTACAGCGTGTTGTTTGGCCCTGGCACTGAGGCTCAGATCTGGTAGGCATGTCGGTGTCAAACAGACCTTCTGACATCTCATAGAGACGCCGTACTAAGCAGAACTACCTTGAATCGCGACACTGATCCAAGTGAACCAGATGCAGCGAGACAAAGGCGGTCTCGACACCTCCTTCTCCTGCTAGCTCTCGCGGAGGCAACAGGCTCACTAGAAGTATCTTCACAGCGGTGCTACTTCTCGACACAGCGAACAAAGCCTGTGCCGACACCTTCTCTCCTGTCCAAGACATGGAAGATATGTTACTTCAAGATCCATCACTTAAGTATGATGAACAATCTCTCTGATCTGATTTAGAAGCACAAGTTTCATTTCTCTTCCTCTCTTGCCACACCACTTGAGCACACTTCCTCCCTCCATTTCCATCATGCCGCTTTCAATCGTTGAGATGTCACTGGGTCTCACCCGCTCGTACGGGAACACGAGGAGAAACGCGAGGATCTCCAACTTTTCAGTGCTTGAGAAGCTGCACACCAGCATAATCAAATTCAAGAAAGACTACCACCTCCACGTCACAATGCCCGTGCCGTACGAGGAGGCCGAATTCAGCATTGCCTGTCAGGAGCTGTTCGAGAGAATCGGGCCTGACCTATGGCCAGATACCTCCGAGAAGCCCGCCTGGCTGGCTGAATCTGAGGCTGATGGTTTAGAAGGTCGCTGGCGTCGGCGCCTAGTGTACGCAAGGGCAGATGATTGCGCAATGTAAGCGGTGCCCCTGGTTTGTCGTGCTTCTGCTCTCTGACTTCCAACGCATAGATTACGCACATTGTTCGAAAAGCTCCTGTACGAAAAATGCCGAAAGTACCACAAATCGTGGACCAAGAAGAACCAGGCGGTAAGGACAGCAAACGGTCACAGTGCATCGTCAGCGGATTCGTGGCGGATGCCAGACGAAAGCGATGCGGGAACTTCAGATTCTGAAGAAGAAAGTGTGGTTTCTCCTCCACGCCGACGCAGCACGCTGGGTAGAGCAAGGTCGCGTTCCACCACCCGAAGGACTGCGGTGCCGGATGGCCCGAACAGTACTGAGGAGAGGCCGGAGGATCATGTCCGTGGTCTGGATGAGGCTCAAGCACGTCGTACAACACTAGCTCCGACATCTCGTCCATCACTCTCAGGTCATGGCCCATTGCTAGTTCAGAACGCTACCACCGCCACTCCAGCTTGGAGTCAGAACAGCCGCCGCGGGAGCGTGCAACCTCATTCGGAACGTAAACACTTCGATACGCCACACATCAACCGTAACACCGGACTTGTAACGCCTGCGAAGTCCGGCAAACGGTCTTTCGCGGGCGACTCAGATGAACGCGACCAGACGCCCGGACCCGCCAGAAAGGTGCGCAGAAAAGAAACGGACGAGGAGGAGCTATCATCGCGTTTACCAGAGCAAGGTACCATCAGCCCCAGCTCTGGTCGTGTGGCGCCGGGACGCATTGAACACCACGTGTTTGGTCCGCGATATCCTGACCTGTATCGACCTACTCCGATGCGGCATTATCCCAGAATCGCGTCCAGTCCTGCCGCTCTTCCTGTTTCTCAACTTCGACCTCAGAGGTCGTTGCAGCAGATCGACTCCGCATCGGCTCAGTTTGTGTTCACGGCAAATGGTGCTTCTCTGGCACGACCACCACAGTTTGGCTCTAGTGCAACCACGCCGGCCGTTGCTCGACCTGGTACCTTGGGTATGGGTTCTAGTCGTGGCTATATCCAGTCCGGGGTGCAGCAGCGTATCAATGATGCAACAGCACCGGTGCCACCTCGTGCGATGGAGTCGACCAACCCTGCTCCACTTCCAAGCTCTCCAGGGAGTCTCGTCAAGCCAAACATTTCTGCTACCAACGCAACGAAGACGGGCCTGATACCAACTTGCTCCCAAATCCAAGCTCATGCCGCTTCCAACAACCAAACTGCAAACAGTCCGGCGGTCTCTCATCCTTTCACAACGACGATGCGTCAGATCATGCCCAATACGCCTGTGCTTGAAGCGTCAACCAGTTCTACGGCGATCTTTGAGCCTCCGATCCCTCTGCCCGGCTCAGAAGCAACCAACACAACGACAGCACAACCAGGAGAGCGAAGATCTAAGGCTCCTGCATTAGACTCTGAGGACGTACACATGGCAAGTGGTTGCAGTCACTATTGCCGGCTGCTTGTGCTATCTTGTCTGAACAGAATCCACGCTACAAGCAGCAGCAGGAGCAGACCAGCCTTCCGAAGGTGCAGCAAGAACAACGGCGTGCTTCAATGGACCTACCACCAAAGAAGACTTTCACATGGGATTTGGCTACCAATGGTTTTCGCACATCCATCTCCGCTCATACCGCCATGAGCGTCGGACAGCTTTTCGAAGTGATACAGGCACAGATAGACTTGTGCGGGAAAGGGCAGGTTGTGGCACTTGAGCTGCATCACAATTGGCGTCTGGCAGCTCTCGAAAACTTCTTTATTGGCAGCGAAAATCCAACGGCCTGGGAAAAATGCGTGGACAAGGTGACCAAAATTGTGGGCAAGCTTGAAGTCCACGCTCGAGTTGTCTTAAAGGAGTGAAGAATTCTTTTGGGGTCAGCAGAGGACAGTCACATGACTCGCACGGACAAAAGCTGAATCCCCGGCATCCCGACCGCACTTATGCGTGTAGATTACATCCAGTGTTGCGAGATATGTTTGTTGCACATGTGTGAGCGCACTCTCTTCCATACGAAGGCGGAAAGACGTAAGTATGTCCGAAGGCAAGAACATGGCTCATCACATACCGTACTCTTCCTTCCCGCCATTCACTCCAGGGCACTTTGTACGCCCCCTTATGCTGTGACTCCGTTTCCGCGACCGCGATCTGTGCTGACATAGTACAGCTGGCTGAGTATGCGACGCGAGACTCCAGAGTGTTCGAGGCGTTCCCGGCTGTAGGTCAAATTTGCAAACCCGTGCCAATGGCGGCTAGCCCTACCCGCGACCTCACAACGGATCCGACTTCTACGACACTGCCTGGAGACTTCACACGACCTCCTTCTTGCACAGGTTCGCTCTATTTGTGGTCTCACACTGGATCTGGCTACCGCCAAACTTCCATTTAAAGACCATGGCGACCTTCCCTCCGACTCGCCAGAGGTTACCCACCGTAGTCAGCCTCGAGAACTGGCCCAACTGACTGCTTCTGTGCTGTGTAAGGGCATCTGAGCTTGCGAGCAGCTGGTATACTTATTCAAAATTACTACTGATCAAAAGCTCTTAGCATGGACATGTCGCGAGGCCTCATCTTGGATGCAGCGCTCCAGCGTCCAGCCAGAGCTGCCGCGATGCGGTTATGCCAGTATTACCAGCACCAGTTTGTGCGACCGCGGTGCTGTTGCCTGCGCGTCGGCATATCCTAGATTTCGCTTGACATGGCTGTGTATCATTATTCCATACCAAGACTCTTGATCTGGTATACACAAGCCATCTGGCCACCAGTGTTGAACTTCCTTCCTAGTCCAATAGGCCAAGTCGAACGTCTATTCTGAGTGCGCTGAAGCCATCCATGTCCAGCAACTGCCACGACCGCTGTCTGGAACACTCTTCTCGGTGGCAACATTCGCCTCAATAGTAAGTCCGGTGCGCTATTTCGGGCCTCGACACACAGCAGCGAAGAAGGAAAACAAGGAGTGGCTCAACAACAGTCTCCATCCGGGTTCATCGTGTATATAAGAGTCAATTTTCCTTCTACTCATTCAATCTCCATCATCACAGACCAGCAGCTCCCTTACACAAGCACTAGCCTACAAAGCACTCACAGCTTGATCTCATTCCAAGAAGACAAACATCCAGCCGAAAACTTTCACTCACAACGACTACACCCGTCACCATGCCTAGCATTATCAGCATCGCCGGACTCCTCCCCTTCTTCCTCTCCGCCGTTGTGGCTCTCCCATCCCCGGCCTCTACCGTAAACCCTGTCCTCCAACGCCGCAACGGCTGCTACACCGGCGGCCTCCAATTCTCCGAGCTCCACGGCGATTCGGACACGTTTGACATGCAAGAAGTGCGCAACGACATTTTCACCACCTGCCAGCTCGCCGCGGGCATCAGCCTTGCTCCAGGCGCCGGCTGGTCCCACTGCAGCGAATGGGCCTTCAACCGCTACAGCTCATGTTACGAGGATTGCACTGAGGCCTGCAGCGGCGTTGGCGGTGGCGGCCGCGGCGCGGATTTGGCGATCGTGGGATGTACGGCGGGCTGCGACCCGAACTGCGGTGGATGGGAGACGGGGACGAACCATATCAACTGGTATATCAAGAATGATATGTCCACGGATGCGGCGATTGAGTTTGACAAGTGCAATGCGGCTTTGAACACAGAGCTTGGGAGGTGTTCTGAGGGCAGCGAGCAGGAGCATGAAGGGTGGTGGTATGTGATGGATCCTAACGATGGGACTTGCTCGGCTTAGACGGGGGATGAAGTGAGATGGTCGTGGTGGTGGTGGTGTTGGGAAAGGGTGTCGGAGCATTCTTCGCTGCTATGTTCTTTTTTGGATATATTTGAGGCTTACGTTTCGCGATTAATCGATTGCTTTTACTTACTTACCGAATGTACTTCGTTCAATTACTGTATGTCTATCAGGGTTAACCCCGTCCTCGCCTCGTTCTCTCCATCACCCTGCGCTCCATCTTTCTTCGTGTTGTGTCACTCGCGGCCCATGGACATTACAGATTAAGCCCAAGCGATGGATTGTGGACATGTTGGTGGCCCTCCCGCCGCCCCTTCCCCTCGGCCTCCCCTTCCTCTGAAGATTTCCTTGCAGAGACCCTTCGTACTCCTTGGTGGAGGTGCTGGCGGTCGGAGTCTGCGATATATCGATATGAGATCATAAATATAATTGGTCTGGGTGTGGAGATAGTGTCACTTCCGGTTGTCCTTTGAGCGATTATGACCATGCAGCTTTGTATCTGATATCTCACCCATGCAAGTAGTCTTCACGGAGCTCTGCCAACACAACGTCTTTGAGACAACATTTTTGACTCAACGCCGCCCAACGATCAAACCCGGTGATCACGTAGCTTCATCGGGCGTTATAGAAGGCAAAGCAGGAGACCGGAACGAAGTTGGAAGTGGCAGGCGACCGGGCAGAACAAGTGGCAGTCGCGGAAGTCAAAGTTCTCGAGACATTCGACTTTTCGATATGCTACTACGACAAGAAATCATCTCGAGGACTCCGTTGATAGGCGAGAGAAGAGAGGACATCGTTACCGGAGCGAGCCGACACAACGATCTCTTTTACGCCAGCGTTTTCTCGTGCAGCTGCACTGTGCTCGTTTTGCTCGGTAGCCTGGCGGTGACTCAGATCGTGTTGGCTCTTGCGCTGTGTTCTTATGCGTCCTCATAGACAGTGTTCGTACCATGATGGGCTGAGAGCCTCAGAGGCGGAGCTTTACTACTTACTAGTATTGACGACATGCTTCGTTTGACACTGTTTTTCGCGCTGGCGGCGGGCTATCCGCCATTGATGCAAGCTAGTTCAACAGTTGCTTGTTGCTATTGGCGAAAGGGAAACCTTCTTAATGCGACAGCACGCCTAGGGAATGAAGACTCTCCGTCCCGATGGCATATCTCGTGCTATCGTACAAACAGTTGCTTTGCTCAGCTGACCCTTTCGTTGTCCCACATTGACTCTGCCCGATTGCAACAGGCCCATCAAGATAATGCCCCTACTCGCTTGTTATCGTGTGCTCCCCCGTATGTCGTTCATCAGAGCGCTGCGCGTGCCTTGCATCTCGAACATGTCTGGCTATCTGTGATTATCCAGAGGTCGTGTTGCTTCAGTTTGTTCTCCGGCGTTACGTATGTCGCACATGCTGGACAGATCCCCTCATGCTTCTTGCAATAACCTGCTTTCCCTGCCTTTGCTGATTTGGACGAATCGCAGCGTGGACAATGGTGCTTGGAAGGCCATCTAGGCATTGCTGGATCATACGTTAACTTGGGATAACAGATTTGTAACCACTTGTACGTCACTGACTTACTTGCGGACGATCAGAGAGCTATTGTAGGCTAGAGGTTGTTAGAGGTTGGTGTTGTTCGAAAGTCTGGACCGAGTTTGGGAATCTTAGGCGCTCGATAGACTGATATACTGCGAGAAAAGGGCATAGTTTAGCATTGCGAACCTCCGATGTGAGCGGTGTAACATCTGGTGTGAGTGACTCAGTAGCCTGCGAAACGCCAGCACTGAGCACATCCATGTACGACTGCCGTGGTCAACTGAGCTGGAGGCTGGGGCGAAGTGATTGCTGGAGGAGGATGGTACCTGGCAGTGCCACTCCACTTGCGCATGAAACATGCACAACTTCGATCGTTGGCGCATGCCTCTGCGGACAAACGCTTGTAATAATGCGTACTATTGGACGTAGTAGACGCAGAGTGATCGTCGGTAGTGGCACGATTACCTCATGTCCCTCGTGTTACTCATGTCTTGTGTCGCTCATGGCTCGTGTCCCTCGAATCGTTCATGTCGTTCATGTTACTTATGCCGCTCGTGTCGCACCCATGTTGATGTCCCTCATGCTCCTTGTGTCTCTCGTATCGCTCGTGTCGCTCATGCCTCACTGTGCCCCCTGTGCCCTTCTTAGAGACTACAAAGCAATCGGAGCTTATCCAGTTCTTATTGCGGAAGGCAAGATTGTTGTCCTGCCCGCCTCCAACTGTTCCAAGTGTGACAAATGAGCTTTGCGTCGTACGAAAGGTTGAGGAAACTTGGTACGACAGCGTTGTGTAGCCACGGAGAAGAATGCATTGCTTGAGACTCTTGACAGACCGCAGGGCGACTGCGACTACTGTCTCATTCGTCATTTTCGAACTCATCAGGCTCGTAATCGCACCTCCCATTGTATGCCATGCCTGTGCCGTCTACCAGTCGGTCCAAGTAGGTGCCCGCGCAGCTGATCTGATCCTCTATACTACGCTCGGACGATACAAAAAGGTCATAGAAGCCATTGAGAAGATAAGTCTTTTCCTGCAGACATCGTCTTGCTTCTTCCTTCGAGTGACCGCCATCCAAGGAGTGCTTTTGTAAGGCACCGACGAACTCTTGTCGCATGGTTTTGTTCTCGTCGTACAGCTCGGGATAGTAGTCAACGTCTTGTATAAAGATCGGGTAGTCAAAAAGGTAGTAGAGCGGTCCAGTGTGAGCATGATCCCAGTCGAGTATGCCACTGAGCTTCGGTTCTTGTGCTCCATCTGATTGGATAAACAACAAGTTCTGAGCGTCAAAGTCGGCATGGATGAGACGGAACGGAGGCTGCAATAGTGCCGACGAAGAAGCTGCCTTTATGATGTCACTGGTCTGCCGATAGAGGTCCTTCAGCTCAGAATTGTCGACCTGGGTTTCATCTGTGAAGCTCGAAAGATACTCTGCAGCGGTGCTGAAAGGTCCTCGGGACTTCCCGTTCCAATACATAGGATACAGCGGCCCGATTCCATTGGGTTGCAGGGCGCCGACCTGGTCGAACTTGAGTGTTGCGAGCTTGCTGACCACCCTTGCGATCTGCCTTATCACCCCCTTCTTGTGTTCAGTCGAGAGATGAAACCACAACTTGCCAAGTGGCTTTCCAGGCAGCTGCTCCATAAGGACATAGGGTGCACCAACTGGATTGTTTTCTGAGAGGTCCGAAAACAGTATGCGTGGTACAGGAAGATCGCTGTGGGTCTTTACGTAGTTCATCGTAGCGATCACGCTTTGTGTGTGCTCGATGGGCTCAGCGCTCCGGGGGCATCTTGCGATACAGCTGCTTGGGAAATTCTCTCCGTCGGTTGGCGAATGCTGGTGCTCAAGATCAAGAATAAAGATTTCGTGGTAAGTGCCATTGCAGAGTTTCTTCGCATCTGTACAGTTCACATGGAGGGCCGCGGAAACTTGTCGTCTCAACTCGATGAGGTCTAGCTGAAGAGGTGGAATGGTGCTCGCTTCCGAGATGTCAGAGCCATCCTCAGACCGTAGAACGCTGTCTTTGAGGTCGGCCATGACTGTGTTTTTCCTTCGACGGGTCCAGCTATCCTCTCTGCATGATATTTAGTCCTTTGGCAAGTGTGCGCGTCAGTTCCGTTTGGTCTTTCAAGCGTTGAGCAGAGAGAAGGGAGTCATGGCCGCAGGTTCAACTACGGCTCTCCGGTCATCGTGGCACTACTCTGCCACTTTGTGGCACAAACTGCGTCATTATGTTGTACAACTGTCTCGGTGGAGCAGAGGTCAAGCTAGAGTATGTAGCGACACTCTATCCTTTATACGTGCTATCCGTATATTGATCATATCTCGACGCTCGTTGGACTTAGAGAATCCCTTGGTCGGCCGACCTCAATTCGTGCCACTTCATGGTTTTCACGTCGTGCATTAGTCCGTCTTTAATGCCATTAAACTTAGGTGAGTCCGTGAGCAATTTGGCTGTAGACTAAGCACTAAGTTCGCCATGGTAGTGTCTCATAGCGCGAGTTTCCAAGTGGCATCTATTGCTAGCGCGGCTAATAAAGGGATCTATAAGCGATAAAGGCCTAATCGAGCTTAGTTCTAGGTACTAGAGTATAGTAGTGTTTCTTAAGGTAGCCCTCCCCCTTACCTAGTACTACCTAACAAAGCTAGTACCTATTTTAGCCCGTAGTATAGCGCCTTATAAATCTCTATATACTAGCTACTAGCTCGGCCCGCTCGCGGTCGCTATACGCGCCGTTTACTCTAGCTATCTAATTAGATAGCGTCGAGCTAGGGAGAGAGCGACCTTAAGAAATACTACTATATATAAGTAGCGTATTCTCTTAACCTTAACCTTAACTATAAGAACTATTAACTTACTATAGCGTTATAATAAGTATTAACTTACTACTATACTAATAGTATTACTAACTAGATCTAAAATGTATATAATAAATAGCTTAGTTATATAATATATTATCTTTCTAGTAAGTTAACTAATATATTAGATATAATAAGAATTATTATCTCCTAACTCTTTAGTCTTAGAAGCTATATAGTATAACGCTAGGTAGAGCCTTTACGCCTATATAAAAGGGGATTCTTATTACGATCCTATAAGGTAGTAGTATTACGTAAGTACTTCTTTAAAGAGTAGGTAGTAGTAGGTGTTTAGGTAAGATAACTCGAATATACTATAAATAGTTATAGACCTTTTAGTAAGATTATAACATAAGTTAAATATAAGTATATCGAAGACATCCTTAGTTCCTATATACCTAAGTAATTATAAGTTACTCTATAGTACTCTCCTACTCTATTCTATAGAGCGAGTATAGAGTATAGAGTAAGTTAGTTACTCTATCGTCCTAGCTAAAGCTATAAGACGAAGTAGTCCTTATTCTACCCTAAACCCGCGTATTCTGTGTTATACTCGTAATAATTCTCTCTCCTATCGTAATATAGTATTAATTACTCTCGTCCTAATACTAAGTTATCGTTCTTTACGCTACTACTTATCCTTCTAGGTACTATCTAGTACTAAAATAGGAACCCTCTTATATATAGATATACTTTTCGTAAGGATAGATAACGTAGGCCTTTATAAGTAGTAGCGACTTATATAGACCTATAGTCTTGGCCTACATATAGCCGCGCTAGTCGACTTACTAAATATAAGGTACTTCCGGAAGCGTATACTAGGTATATCCTGTAGAACCTCGGGATACCTTAGTAGTAGGAGTCAATAGGATACTGCAACTCGCTTTCAAGTAGTCGATATATAAGTAACACACACCTACGAAGCGCGGATGTGGAGGTACGTTGATACGTTGAAGTTTAGGGTCGCGGACTAGCTTTACGCTAATTCCGCGCTAATTCGGCCATATCTCATATCTCATATCTCATTCACCGGACACTTCCAATATACACCAAACGTGTCGATCACCAGCCCAACGGCCAGCATCTATAGCCTGACATATGACCATACTCGAACCAGTGGCTGCTTCTAGGGCATGATGCAGCAATATCCCAGTCGTTTACCTTACCTTCGAGGGACCAACCCTATCACTGCAGAGCAGTGCCGCTCGGTCGTCTGGTCGAAGGCTCCCAAGGCGTAGCGCAGCATCTCAGCCATCGTCTGATCGCAGAGCCCGGAGCAGCTGCCGTCACCATGGCCGCAGCGATGGACCCCTGCTGTTGATCTGTCTCGCCAGGCAGACCTGCTTTCTAAGCGTCGAAAATTGGGCAATGGAACATACAGCACATTTTCCTGGCTGTATCATTATCCAGGTTACTTCATCTCCAATGTTGAAACTCTCTGAGCGCCGTCTAGCCTTCTATGCTCGCTTAAGAAAGACTTCATGGCACTCTCAGCGGTCTACGTACCAGAAGCCTTCATCGATCAGGGGTCAAAAGTATGCCTATGAGCTCGGTCGTGCGATAATTGGAGGACCTACACTTGAGCCACCTCCCCGAGCACTACAAGATGATCCGATGACTGATTCAGCTCAGAACATGGCAGCGCGATCTAGACTCCGGTTTGAAGCCGGGGTGGCTAGCGAGAGAGGTTGAGAGTTGCAAATCCGTGATGCTGCACGCAGGCTTCTGATCCGAGTGGTTCAAGCACGGCAAGGCTGTGTCTGCTCGGCTGATGGTAGTCTGGAGGCGTAGTGCATGCAGCGATGCGATCCTGGGCGGCATGAAGAACTATTCCTGTCAGTGATCTTGTTGGACTGGACTTTGTTGGACAAGGCCTCTGTCCGGTGGACTTAGGGTCCGCAGAGCCTCATTCTAGTGGTCTTGTTGGACTCTAGTAGCCGTAATAGGAAGGTGGAATCGAATTTTCCGCTAACAGTGAATGAAAGTAGTATACAGTAGTTATCTGGCTATTATAGAGGCTCTAGCTCGTCAAGCTCGTCCACCTGGTTGACCTGGTCAAAGGCCTGTTTAATAGGCTCCTTCTCACTCACTCCGAGCCACTGTTTAAGACACTGACAGGCCTCAATGATGTCCTCGTTTAGCCGGTTACGGCGGTCGGTTATCATGTCTTTTGCAGCACTAAACGAGCGCTCGTTATCATCACTCATCACCGGAATAGACAGCACGTCTAGGGCGAATTGAGCAAGCTCTGGTTCACCTTACCGTCGCTCAACGCTCGCATCGACCTTCCGAATGAGGCAACGCTCCAGTCCTTTGGACTACATTCACTTAGTCTGCTAGACACCAGCCTATCAGAGGCCTGCGTCTAGGTCCAACTGCTTGGCACCTCGGTGCCAAGCGTCAACAGCGTCCAGTCCAACAAGATCACTGATTCCTGTACAGCGGCACAGGTCTGGGATAGCCTTGTGGACTGGGTTGAACGGATGTAAGTCTTCCGTCGATTCCAATGCTCAGAGACATCAGTTTCTGGGCTTTGCCGACCGCAGCTGGCATATCTGTTCGCGTTATCGACGAAGTGCTTCCGAGCCTATATTATACCAAATCATTGCAGTATGGCTAGTATGGCGCCGGGACACCAATTTTGCGAGCATACCTGCCAAAGCTTAGCTCAACAGCTGAACAGGAGACTTACACGGAGCCTGGAGGAGATTGACTCACCGATGTGCTACGGGGGGGTCGCAAAAAGACTGACAATGGTCAGAGCGTACTTAAGGTACACTAGGCC
>JAABUL010001412.1_pt1 | contig 46103 bp, 51 predicted proteins | sample 5559151 | NCBI WGS metagenome assembly JAABUL01 (sample SAMN10711876, study PRJNA513368) | rock metagenome | isolation source: Antarctica rocks | place: Antarctica: Victoria Land, Pudding Butte sud
CCCTCCTTCTCCTCCTTAGTCAGATCAACCTGACAAACATCGCACTGCATAACCTGGACACTAACCCCACCCATCAGTGCCGCTAGCGCGTCCATCTCGCCTTCATCAACTTTACTGCCCTTGCGAGGCGTCTGGCTGCCGGACATACCAGTCCCCGTCGTCATAGCGTCTTTGTCCTTGCTCATAGCCATCTCCACCAACCGCGGATGATTGCAAGCCTGGCGCAGCCGGAGCAGAATAACGAGCGCGCCGATGTAGTCATTTTTGCCCTTCTTGGACATCTCATCCAACCGCTCATCCGCGCGGTTCTGCAGCCGCTCGTAGAAGCGCTTTTCAGCGTCGTCGAACTCGCACTCCACACTCACAACCTCGCGCTTTACAATCTGCATGCCACCACTCGGCTTGCCGTCCTCACCCTCCTTACCCACCTTCCCACCAAAATTAAGCGCACCTTCCTTCTTCAAAATATCCTTGGTCCGCCTCTTCATGCAAGCCTTGAGGAACACCTGCAACCTCTTCATAGCCAACCCGCCCCGTCCATGCTTCATAGGCTGGGTGATCTTATCCTTCCACTCCGGTATCTCGCAGAAAGGCTTGATCCGCAAGAACTTGATCAAACTCTGCAGCTCGTCGAGATTATTCTGCATAGGCGTGCCGGTGAGACACCACCTGTACCACGCATTCAGCGCGCAGGCGGCTTGGGTGGCTTTGGCGTTGCGGTTCTTGATGCTGTGGGCTTCGTCGAGGAGGACGCGGTACCAGTGGACGCCGAAGCAGCCGATGCGCGTGCCGTCGTCACGGTCCATGTTTGAGCCGGCGTGCTCGGAGGTTAGGGTTTGGTATGTTGTAATCACCACGTCGTATTTCTTCAGTTCGTTGGCCGATTTGGTGCGAGAGGCGCCGTGGTGGACGAGGACGCGGAGGGGGTGGGTTTTGGAGACTTTGGTTTTGATCTCGTCCTCCCATTGCTTGATCAGTGCGAGTGGCGCGACTACAAGGGTGCATTTGCTGACTTCTTTGCCTGGGAGCTTTTGCTTTGGGTGTTCTGGCTTTGCGTTGGGGCCAGGACGAGCGTTGGTCAGGATGAGGGCGATGGACTGGACGGTTTTTCCGAGACCCATGTCGTCTGCGAGTATGCCGCCGCGGGGGAGGACGCCCCTCATTCTCTTGCCCTGGCCGATCTCTTTGTCGATCATCCATGCGACGCCTTCGACTTGGTGAGGTAGGAGCTTGACGTTCAGGCCTTCTACTGTGCCGTCCTCTTCGTCTTCATCCTCTTCTTCTGCCCCGTTCTCTGCCTGCTTCTCCTCGTCCTTGACGTCCAATGCGGCCAGCTTAGCTGACAGACCTTTCGCCTCATTGATCCTGCCCTCGTCAAGCGCCTTCTTAGCGCGCTTGCGAAGTCGTGTCTTTGGCTTGTCGTCGTCATCGTCGAACGCGCCTTCGAGGAGATTCTTGATGTTGTCGTTCGCTTGAGATGAGTCCACGTACATGAATGGGTCTGGCTCTCCGAACTTGCGACTGTTGGCTCGAATCTCGGCATCAGGGTCGAAGGTGTCCTCATCGTCTGCATTGCTCGTCAGATCCACGACCTGCTTTGGCGGGACATAAGGCTGGTAGTAAGTGTTCGGTCCGATGGACGAGAAGGTGGGTTGCTGACGAGGCTGAACAAACGTTGGTGCTGCGTTGGCGGGCTTGAAGACCGGTACTGCATCTGGCTCGAAGCTTCGCTGGTACGGTTGACTCGAGTATGCTTGGGCAGCTGCCAAAGCGGAGGAGTACTGTGGCGCGGGCGCTGGCGCGCGTTGTCCCGGAAGGTAGAACGTAGACTGTGTGGTGTTGGCCGCAGCCTGCGACTGAGCCGGTGCCTGACTGTAGGATTGAGAGGGAGGAGACGGCTTCTGCACCGGCTTGGGCTTGGGAATGAAGATGTTGGGCTGCTTGCGTAGAGGGTTGCGCAGCGGGCTTGCCTTGCCAAACTCGGGCCCCGCAGCCGGCTTCAAGGGTGCGTTGCTGTCGCCGTCTTTGGGCTGCTTTGGCGATGGTGACTGCATCTTTGCGCTGATATTCGCGAGTGGTTGTCGGTCCGTCTTTTGTGGTGAAAGATATTGACCGGACGATGCTCTAGTAGGGCTGCGTTCGCGCACCATCTTCTTGTAGCGATGCTCTTCTAACAAGCTCCCATATGTAGGTGAGTCGTCGCTGGCTTCAAATGAAGATGACGGGCCGGCTTCGTTGTCGTCCAGAAGTGCGTGGAGATGGTCGTTTCGTGACTCGAAGGCAGGCTTCTTGGGCGAACGGAGGGTGTTCACGGGCTTGAAGCCGTTACGGCGCCGTGGGGATCTGTCGACAGCAGCCCTGCAGCGAGGTCAGAAGGGCGATGAACGTGGTTGCACTGGCGATTTCTTACAGCTTGCTGGTCTTGCGTCAACGTTCACATTCGAAGGATCCTCAAGGCAATAATAAACACCGCTTCCCCCAGGTTACCAGATGACGCGACCGAACTTCGGCAATAATTCGGACAGTTACTGAAGCACACCTCACTTCGTCCGGGGCGAGACGGTACAGTCAATCATTAACGTCGCTGTTCGTTCTGTTCAACCGTTGTCATGTACTGTCCTGCCTCGCACTGTCGTCAACCGTTCGGTCGCCAATCGTGCAATCGCTCATTGTGGGTTGATAGAAGCTGTACAGGTTTACAATCAGACAGAACCGCTAGCCGCCCAGAGTGTTGGTTCTGGATTGGATTCGATGAATGTGAATGAGGCGGAAGAGTCACGAATTCAGGTATTTATCGAGTCAGTTCAAGCAAGTCGTGATCTTGCGACTACCACGATACCAGTCAGCGAGACAACGAGAGCATGGTCAAGACTGATAATGAGCTATACCTGCCTTTGAACCATCGCTATTGGATCTGCTTCGTGCTACCAGTCGCTCAATCGAATCCTCCGAAAGCACCAACGCAACACCCGCGACACCCACGTCTTGGATCTTGGGGTGATTATTTGAGCACGCGAATGAGATGACATGAATTACGTGCTTGGGGCCTTAGTGGCATTCGCTCAGTAAGTCCGGCGATTCAGCATGCTGAGAGCCTCAGGCCGACCGATTGCACAAGACTTCGGAACGATCTAGGACTGACCTTGTAGCATGTCTGGTATCTTGCTCCTCTCGCTATGGTGGATATGCCTCACTGCCAGCACCTTTCTCGCAACCTCCGAAAGCCACCCCGCAGGCGTCCGTTACACAAGACCATGAACACTGCCGTACACCACAGACCCCGCCTGTCACGGAGTCGACCTGCTAATCAACGCCAACACAGGCACCACTGCAAAATACTCCCGCCAACTCACCTTCACTCGTCGATGTCCCTCCATGGGAACGCTCTACACATCTTCCCCAGCTCAACCTTGGCCTTGTGCCCCTCCCCACCAGGTTCAAAGAATGCCGGATTCGTCACCATGATGCGGCGTTTCGTCGCTCCCTTGACGTCGTCCACGAGTTCTTGACAGCCCACGATAGCTGATGGGGGCAGGAGGCCGGCCTCGATTCCTGCTATGACCCTGCGTACTTTAGCATTGATGATCGCTGCGATGACAGTAGCCGATTCCGAAGGCGACCGAGGTGAAGAGGTGCCATCATCCTGGGGTGAGCTCTCGTTCCCGCCTGTTGCAGATTGGGTAGGTTCTGGTGTGTTGTTTTGACTTGTGGTGGAAGAGGTGATGTCGAGTTGGGCGACTGCGGCCTCAAGAGTCATGCCATCGTCCTTGGCTGCCTTTGCCCCAGTCTCGACTTCTCGCCCTCCCAGACCCTGGCCACTACCGTTGCCCCCCTGCTTGTCCTCCTTTTCTCTCGCCTGCTCTCTCGCCTGCGCTTTCAACCGCTCTGCCTCGTGGATCTCAGCCCTGTCCTCCTCGATCCACTCGAAGAGTGCCACAAGCGCTGGCGTCGGCGGGTGACGGATCGCGTCGTACCACCCAACAACCTGGCGGTCAAACCAGTGCGCACCATCCGTGTTCCTCCGCTCTCCTGTCATGAGTTTTTCAAAACCGAGCATGCAGGCTTCATAGAAGTCTGCATCCGATGGGTCGATTTTGCCTTCTGCATTCTTGGGCGCGGCAGTTTGGATTGCAGCTATCAGCTTTGCCTTCGAGTCTTCCCACGAGGTGGTGGATGGTGGAGAGGACTGGTTGGGAGAGGTTGTGGAGGTGCCGTTGCCTCCCGATGTGAACTGGAAAACGGACGTCGTGGTGTGTTCGCTCGTGGTGGTGGGCGTGGTGGGCGTGTTGTCGTCTGCGCCTTTGTTGCCCAGCTGCTGATCACCGCTTGTGTCCGCCATGATGTCTTGTCCGTGGATGTCAAGGTGTGTGGTGAAAGGAAGCAGAACACCCGATCGAAAGACTTGCAGGTAGGTTGATGAAAGCGCTAGCGGGCCCCACTTGCAGTGAATGGAGGTGAATGGGGATGAGGTAGGTGAAGATAATTGATTGGTCCGAGAAGATATTCACCTGGTAAGTAGGACTTTCATCGTCCGTTGAGTTCTGCCTAGAAAGAATGTGGTGAGAGTGGGAATCAAGTGCAATCGACTACATGTATGTAGGCGGCATGTGCGGGAGCGTAGTAGCAGAACAACATTGCGCTCTGACTAGGCTGAGCGTACCCTCCTTATCACATCTCTCCCATTCGTCCCAGAGGACCGCACTCAGCAACAACCAGGCCACAAGGTGGGGTGCTCTGACTGGCGACTGCTGCTCAAGCCATGCTCTCATCCGGCGGTGCCAACTCTGGCACTGCCCACTTGCGCCCTCCCGGGCTCAGTCTCGTCGGTCTCCTCCTGACCCACTGGACCGCCAAGAGACAAGAGGCACCTCACGAAGCCCAGCCACGATACTGTCGACAGCGGCCCAGAAACCCGGGACAAATGCGTTTTGGTCATCCACTTCCAGCTCCACAAGCCTCTTCAGACGGTTCAGTGCGACCAGCAACAAGGGTGTCTGCGGGTCAGTGTCGCCAATCAGGATAAGGTCTTCCACATCACGGATCGATGTGTCGAGGATTTGCAGGCGTGCTTGCGTGAAATCGTTCCAAGGATCGTCCGGAGAGGCTAGAATGTTGGTCGTATCTGGAACAGGTGTTCGATCGCGTTCGGCTGTGTTGCGGACTGACGACACGTCGGAGTGAGTTGTGGTGGGAAGGGTATCGGTCATTGCAACGTTGACCACGGTCGACTGCGTTCTGCTGCGCTGACCATACTGGTCTGTTGGCTCTGGTTGATGCTTTGCATATGTTGAAACTGTGCGGTCTGTCCAGAGTGCTAAACTGCCTGTCGCGCTTTGAGGGGGTTGATTCACTGTGTGGCGATCGGCATTCACTCGAGTTGTTTGTGGCTGTGTTCCAGGTACACAGTTGAACGAGCATAACAGGTGAAACGGACGCCAAACATTGACAAGCTTGCCGTCGCTGTCTCCGAAGTCTGCACGTACGTGGCCATGGTGTGGATGATGACTACGGACAGAATCACATCACGCAATGGATGGTGAGCACCGCAGTCGCATGTAACAATTGAAATCTTGGCCAGGGGTCGGTGAGTACCGAGTGAGCTGGACCATTCCCTTGACAGATGTTAAGGTAACGTAAAAATCGTTCATGTTTTCGAGCCTGCCGACTTGCTGCGTATTTTCAGTGCCAAATCAAACGCTCATGCCTTCGCCTTCTCTCCATCGACCACAGGATCCTTATCGCTAAACTTCATCGACACTGAGTTGACACAATGTCTCTCGTCCGTCGGTGTCGGGTATCCCTCGCCTTTGAACACATGCCCCAAATGACCGCCGCAATTGGTGCACACAATTTCTATCCTCTCCATACCGAATGTCTTATCGCTATGCCTCGTCACTGCGCCCGGCACAGTATCGAAGAAAGCCGGCCAGCCGCAGCCAGACTTGAACTTCTGGTCTGCGCGGTACAGCGGCGCCTCGCAGGCAGCGCAGTTATATGTGCCCGAAGATGGGGAGTGCTTGTCGTATTCGCCACTGAAAGGTGCTTCGGTGCCTTTTTGTCGAAGGACGCGGAATTGATCTGGTTTTAGAGTCAGCTGTGTAATGCAGATATCACCTTGATGGTACATACCAGGATTCAGCACCGCTTGCCACTCGCTGTCGCTCTTCTGCACTGGATGAGACATCTTTCGTGAGTCGGCGGTGTGAAACAAGGCTCCCAGGAACGGAATCGTTGGCATAGACGCTCTCAAGGCGTATGCAGGTCTCAGTGCTTGTGTGAAGGGGGATGGTGCTGCTCGAGTCGTGTTGCCGAGGGCGTAGAGAGTGCGTATAAAGGTGGGAAGGGTTGGAAAGCGCATTTATGTATACTCTGGTCGGGCGCAGTAAGTGAGGAAACACAGTAGCTGGGAGGCTGTGGCGAAGGTCGAATATCAATTCGTATTATGGAATCAGTCGATGCCGCTTTGATGTCATGACGTCCCGCTTTCGAGAGACTTCTGGGTGTATGTATATTTCATCATGGTATAAGTAGCTATGATCCCGTCTCGTTTTCGTTCCACCAAGTTCACTCGACCTCACTTCACTTTGACACGCGTCTCAGCATATGATAGTTTTATCTCTCTATCTCTATATACAGTATAGCTTCTCGTGTACATTCTTCTGGATCAACATTATACATACCAACGCCAGCCACGACGCCGACAGCGCCATAATTGCTCGCAAGATGATACGCGCAGTCTCAGTTCCAGCTGAGAGATGCGGTTGGTATCTCGGGCGAGGTGGACAAACCGGCCGGGCTCAGCACATATGGCTTCGCAATAATCTGTGGTTGCCAGCATCGAGCTGCTGCCCGGGCTGTTTTGGCATAACCCACCTGGCGGGTCTTGCTAGCTGCTCGTTAAGTGGATATGACGGACGCTCCAGATAAATTATGTTGGTCTGCCCGGGGGCCATTATTCTCTGCTGGACGCATACATCATTGAGGCTCAGGCTGTCCCCTGGGTCTAAGTCAGGCCCAACACCGAGGTCCATATCATCTGGATACTCGACGAAAAGCTCAGGCGGATACGGCTCCATGCTTCCTCCTTGCTGGAGTGACGATACTGGTCCAGACATTTCTGCCACGTCGCCCGGCCAACTGTTCATCCAGCCGTGGATCGCTTCTCGCGGGGCATTTGTTTCCATGTCTTGTTCTTCACTCAGGCTATAGAACGTGTTGGGGTGCCTGAAATTGCTTTCCTGATGATCCTACCGTATTTGGAGCACCATCTATTAGCTATGGCCAACCGCTTCTCGAGGTCCCGTACCTGCGACGACAGGTGCATCGCGTGGCGTAAATGTTGTATGTCGAACTCCTCCCGACTCCATTCGAGATTCCAGTTTGGCAGCCCTGGATCCTGACGCTGGAAATGCATATGCCGCATGTGTCTGTAACTCTGTCGGTGGTTCTCCATTGACTTTCGAGCCTTCACAGATGCTTCGTACACTTCGTACCGATGCGCTGGTCCTGTCTCGACTGCAAGACGGTCCGCAGTAGCAGGACTATGGGAGCGCTCCCTTGGACCAGAGTCATCCTTCGTCTGTGAGTCACGATCATTGTCGCCGTCGCGATGCTGGTTGATATTCCCAGGTGGCTGGCTGTTGCGATCGTCCGCTTCGCGGGTCTCGGTTCCTCGCTCTCCTGATTGCCTATGCTCGAAATCTCTGGAGCTGTGCTTGCTATTGGACGTCGTTCGATGAGACGAGGGCGCTCGGGTATCAGTAGATCGACTGCCAGATCTGCCGTACCGCTTGATACGCCCTCGGTCGTCCACTACCCATCTACGACTCCTCGAATTGTGGTATGCCCCGGCACCGAGTCTCAAGCGTTGGCCGGGCGGACTCCTGGTGTTGTCGAAGAGAAGCATCGCGAGAGGATCCCGGAAAGTAGTCGCATCTGAATGCTTGAGCAAATTTCGTGGGGCCTTCGCCTGCGAGCCTGCCCTTGCGGAAGTGCCTATAAAAGTTGGAGATCTTGCGCCTCCGCAAAGGCCATAGATGTCGAGAGACCGCGTTGAAAAATCTATTGCTCTGGAACCAGCCGATGCTCAGATCGGGGTGCTCGACTGCATTGAAAAACTTCATGTACGGGGCCGTGCCGAGTGTATTGTGGGTATACAGGACGAGAGATGCTTGTTGAGTGTGTATACTGAATACTTGCTGATTGCGGGAATTGCTGGATGAAGCATCCTTTGTGTTTGTATAGTGAACTGAAGGATGTATGTACTTCTCTTTGTCGTCTCCCCAAATCTGAGCCATTGTCTGACCTATTCTTAGTATGCTGCTGTACAATGGAATGGTTTTAATCCATTGTGCAAGCGTTCTCATTGTCGCGATTGAATCAGCCGAGGGACGTGCAGCACGTGATCTTCACGTGAACTTCAGGTGACACAAGAGAATCACTTCACATTCACCTCCTAGACTCGGCCACTAGCGCTTCCGGCGTGAAAGGCAATATTCGAACCTGCGAACGCCGAAAATGTCTGCCTCTCTACATCATGACAGGACAGGATGTCTCGGGTTAGGAAGAAGCAGAAGCTGGAGCCCGCTCCTCGCGGGCGCTCTGGGGTATTGCAGCGGGCAGAGCAGTCCGGCCGTGACAACTATGCTAACACCTGGCAGTACTCCTCGCCACCATGTTTTGCCGACAACCTATCCAACGCGTACTCGCCTGCTCCGAACCGCACTGCTCATACGAATGGCGCACGCAAAGGGTCTCTGACAGCGAGGGACGTGGAGAAGACACTGAGGAGGACGGTGTCCGCCCTCAATGAGACTGACCTACGCGATTGCCCACGTCTAGGGGATGTTGAGTATCACCTGCAGAAGGTCCACCAACTCATAACCGGGCGTCGGACTGCGCCGGAAAGAACAGACGTTCGTGTTGTCAGCGAGCTATTGTCCGAAACGATAGCCGAACACATCGCGGAATTCCAGCCGGAAGAAGCTGAGTGCCAGGAGATCTACGTACACACGGCCAAACCACAAAAGCCACTTCACGACCACTTCATCACCCTGCCTGATGTGCGAAGAGGCTGGACGAATGGTCGGAACAAGCACTTCGAGCATCCAACGGACCCGACGGAGACGATCGTGCAGTTCACTCTGCTCCAATTCTGCGATGTCTCTGCGCGGCAAGTATCACAGTTGCATGTTTGTGGCAGCTCATGAGGGCAGTGGAATTGTCGCGCAGGGTAAGTCAACTCTCCAGACTTAGTCGTTATGGTAGACCACGTAAAGCTGTGTGGTGTCAATGTCAGAATACTGATATGGTGCGTGACCAGGCAATGGCCACTACCGCTCGAAGCGTCCGAGGCATTTCACTGCCGAAGATAAGAGGTGTATGTTCGCGACCCTGCCGCACGATTGCGATGTCGAGAAAGAGTTCCCGGAACTCAGCGATCTCTTCATCATACGCTACAAAGCAGGGTATGCTTGGCCAGGCGTCACTTCTCTTGGGTTCATTGACTGCTTGCTAATCAAACTGTAGCTTCGCGCGCGATTCCGGCACAATCACGCTATACGACATGCGAAAACTATCTCGGGTGGACAGCGGCGACTACTTCCGCGTGCTCAAAATGAGCTAACTCGACGTGCACGACAGAGCGCAGAGTTTTATCGAGCGAGGCTTGCCGGTCATCAAGTCCAGTGCCGCCGCCCTTCAGGCATGAAAGGCCCTCACTGCGGCCCGCAACCTTCCGAGAGGACTGTCGTACAGTGGAGGCTCTACGTTGAGCGGATCCACGCTGAACGGAGACATGGCCGTAGCTTCTCCGCCTACTGCGGCGTCTACTGCTGGTCCGTCGAAAGATCTTCATACCGGACAAACGGAACACCTTCCAAAGAAGATTGAGATCTCGGCGATCGGAAAAGATGGCGGCGTGCGTGAAGGAGATTCAGCGGATCTTGAAGCGTCGCAGTACACTGTGACAGCCGCGAAGGAGGAGAAGGATGCTTGGAGATGACGAGGAGAGTACTTCCGGCTTGATCTCGCTAACAGCCAGAAATGAGAGCTTGCTGAGGAACATGGATCTTGTGGGTCACGTTGCGCTGAAGATGAGGACAATCAAATGGCCGTGACAGAAGCAGTATGAGAGCATTGCGCCTGCTCGGCTCATGGTGGCGCAAGGACACATCAACATTCGGGAATGGGTGATGGCCATTGTCACATAGCGCATGTCGACAAAGTGATTAAGGTGGACTGCTACCGCATCATCCTCCCCTTCCCAATGCAGTCATAGCACGTTGTATCGCCACGTTGCCTCATCGATACAGCTTATTGTCAGTCCACTTGCATTTCAATCTTTTCAGGTACTACAGCAGCAATGTGGCAGATGAGACTCAATCCACTTCTTGCTAGTTTATCTGGCTTCGCTTTGAAATTCTGCATACCGTTACCACTGTGAAGGTAGCTCGTCCCTTTCTAAAGACCCCGATGAAGGCTACCCAAGAACAATGCTAACACGAGCTAAGTAGAAGCACATGCATCACGATCAGATCATCTCTTCGTACTGCCGAAAGTGGACTTGCTATCCTTCGGCCTTTCTGGCAGCAACCACTGTTTCGCATCCACCTTCCCACCAAAATCGAACTTCAGTGGAGAAGTTTGATTGGCCTTGCTACTCTTGACCTTGCCACCCAACCTTCCGTTGGCGACAACGCGACCTTGCCTACTGCGAACCCGTACTCCCCGTCAGCAAGTGTCGCAGACTACACTAAGACAGGGCTCTGCTCTGAAGCTACTCACACATCCCCAGCCATCTTACTCCTCCCAAGATCTCGCCCTCCTCTCTTCCTCGTCTTCATCCTCATCACTCCTGTACCCAGTCTCGCCTCCTTCCCACCTTCCAGACACACGAACGACGATGGCGAAAACACAAACGACTCTCCCGTACCCAGCTTCACAATCTCCTCAAACAGCGCCTTCTGCTCCGCAGAAGTAGCCACGAGACTGGACGCTGCGCTCAGATGCTCTTTGATCGATTGGAACCAAGCCGGAGAAGTGAAGCGATGCACAACCGATACAGAGCAGAGATCCAGCAGACTGCCAGAGATCGTAGGCTCTTGCGTAGCGATGACGACTCTGGTAGCATGATGACGCTGCATGCGGACTGTGGTGATGAGATGCTCGGTGAACCTCTCTGCGCCCGCTGAGTCGTTGAGGTATTTGTGGGCTTCATCGAGCGTAACGATCAAGCCATCTTGCGGACGATAGCGCTTGAAGAGGCCGAGACAGATGTCAAAGAGTGTGCAGACCATTGAGGTATCGAGAAATGGGTCGCTGAGATCCACGATCGTGAGCTCGCCAGGTGCGACGTCGAAGATGTCCTCCTTGAAGAAGTTGGACTTCGTGCCATCAGCGAGATAGCTCTTCAGAAGGTCGAACCTCATTTCGAGCAGGTTCAGTTGCGTGGGCATGAGGTTACCATCATACTTCAGTTTATTCTCGAGGTCTCTGAGGTTGAATGGCCTCCCGCCGATGGCGAACTGACGAAGTGTGTTGTTGATGATTGCAACATACAGCGGGATACCGTTTTCCGCAGACTCGTTGAATGCCATGAGCTTGTGTATGTGTGAGATACTGAGGTGCTCGTCTTTGAACTTCAGCATTTCGACGTTGACCCGCCCTCCAGCCTCCTTCGCACGGTCTTCGTAGGCCTTCTTGAGCTTGTGGTAGTTGCTAGGTGAGACCAGAACTGTCACTTTAACGCCTCAGGAACACAGACTTGCCACTTCGGCGCCGTTCAAGACATCGTCGTCGTCGTAATGGAAGGCCACACCAGCCACCGGATTAACGACTGAGCCAAGCTTGGGCTCCGGACGCAGGTAGTCCTCAAGGATGCAATTCAGTGTGTAGCTCTTTCCACTACCTTGAGAGCCGCAGAGGAAAGTCGAATTCGGAGCGCGTGTGTTGAGCATGATCGGCTCACGGCGGCCAATCGCTGGATGATCTCCGACATGGAAACCGAGCAGGCTGTACTGCGAGAGCACATCTTTGTTGGAGGGCTTGTTTGCCAGCTGGGCGCTGCAGCTCTTGCCATCCTCGTCGCTGCTGCTGCTGGTCTCGTCTTTGCTCTCATCACTCGTGTCGTCCGTACTCTCCTCGCTACTGTGTCCGTTGGTAACCTGTGGTTTCTGACCTGTGTGATTTGACTGAGCGGCATGCCTGACGGCGAGAGAGAACAGTGGTGTTGTTTCGAAAGCATGCCCAACTCCACTAACTGTGCTACCGACAGCGTCGTCTTCCAGGTGCTGCAAGTACCTCACTTTCTCCTGTTCGTAGGCAGTCGACATGGTGACGATATCAAGCAAGAGCTGTTTCCCAGCCGAACGCCTGACTGCCCAATATAAGGAATACAGCTTGTGTGTGTACTTAGCCTATGAGACACACTGCTTTGTCGTGTCTCTGCGGATGTTTTGATGCAGAAATGGCTAGCAGGAGTCAACCCCAAAGAGGTGTGAGACACAAGAGAATGCAGCGGGTTTGTTAAGTCTTACCGTGTCAACGTGGAACGGCCGACTGTGCTTGATGCCGCCCTGATCTTACAGAATAACGACAGTTTGACGTTTGCAATGAACATCTGCTCTCCGAGGTTTGGAGGTTCGAGTTTTTGAAAGTGGGTCTATATAGCTCCGCCAAGGATGAGCAGATAGCCAATCAAAGTACCCATTAGACACTCCATTGGAGAGATACATCTCAGAGCTCTCAGGCATCGCAAGATCGCCAGGTAACGAGATCAGCCAGTGCACTTGCTTGCATGCAGCTCACACGCCTCGAGATCGTTACAGCTTGCTGTGCTCAGCTCTCCAGCCCATACCAACTCCTCCCGCTGAAGTCGCTCAAGATATCGTTACAGTCCAATCGTGTCCCGCCCCCCCAGGCCAACTCCCTCCAAACCCATACAAACACCCAGAACTCCACCCACAATCCCAGGGGCCAGCACCCACAACCTTACTTCCTAGGCAAATCCCTAAACACCCGCTTAAAAACCTCCCGACTGTTATACAAATTCGCCAGCCTCAACCTCTCATTATCCAAATGCGCCGAATCGCTCGCCTGCCCGCACGGGAAATGCGCCGCGGGCGCGTCAAACTCCTTCTCCAGGAATCGGATAGCAGGGATACTGCCGCCTTCACGAATGTAGAGGGGTTTCTTCCTGTGCGTAGCCGGTGCGACTTTGGCGTCGCGGCTATTGCGCTTAGAAGAAGGCGACTTTTTCCTGGCGGCGAGATCTTCCAGTTTCGACGTCACTTCTGTCAGCGGCGTGAGCGCGAGCGAAGGGGGGTCAGCGTTCCCGCTGTTGGCGAGGAGGTTGGAGGTTGTGGGGCTTTTGAGGGGGAAGTAGGAATCGCTGCTCTCCGATGCAACGCTGTTCGGGATGGTGACTCTTGGTTGCGCTACAGAGCTTCGTCGCCGGGTGTGCTCGATGGGACCCCAGACGTCCATGATGGCTTCTTCGAGCGTTTGGTAGATCTCGTTCTGCCAGTCGCCGAGCCAGGGTTCCGCTTGGTGGTCGATGGTTACGGTGAGTTTGTTGTTTGATTCCAGGTTGGCGAATTGGGCGTGGAGGAAGGAGGTGAACATTTCTGCGGTGACGGCTGCTTCTTGGTTGGGCACGAGTCGCATTGAGATGGCTGCTTTGGCGAGGCGGGGAATGATGCTTGCGTTGTCTGGGCCGGAGGTGTTGAAGCGGTGGATTGTCAACGTCGCTTCTCGCCATCGCCTCATTAGTGACTTCTTGAGTGCTGCGGGAGTGCCGAGCTCTGGGTTCCGATGTACCAGTGCGTTGGCAATGTCATCATACAGCTTTTGCTCCTCGTTGCCAAGCGGCAGGACTGGGTCGTAGAAGCCTGGAATCTTGACCTCGCCGTTCTTGCCAGTCAACGTGCTCAGCAGCATAACCAGATCCTTCAAGCTTTCGTCGAGCTCTGCGCTCCCGTCCACGCCAGAGTGCATGTCAGGATGACTGCTTTCCACCTGCACCTTCGCGTGGATCACACCTCTCAACCCATAAGTCAAGCACGGTATCCGATCGTCAAGCCAGTAGCTGTTGGCAAGCAGAATCCAGTCAACGTCTCCAATCTTGTCCTTGTTCGCTCTGACCGCTTCCTCGAATCCTCTGCTACCACTCTCTTCTTCACCTTCAATCAAAAAGTTGATGTCAGACCCAAGTGTCTGCTCACTCGTCAGCTCCGCACAAGCGAAGATGGCTGCCATAATGGGCCCTTTGTTGTCACTCGTGCCTCTGCCGTACAGATAGCCATCGATACCTTCCATGGTGAAGGGATCGACGATCCACTTCTTGGCCTTGTTCTCCGCAGCGACTACGTCGTAGTGCCCGTAAAACAGTATCTTCTTCCGCTTCGCGCGCGAGGCTGGATTGCCTTTGAACCGTGCCAGGATAACTGGATTGTGCCCATGCTGAGTGGACAGCATTTCGGTGGTGGCTCCGAAGTTCTTGAACACGGAGCGCAAGTACGAAGCGCCACGTCGACACTCAAGAGCACATTTCGGGTCTGATGAGACGGTCTTGTAGCTGACTAGCTTGGCCAGGGAGTCAACGAGTTGTTCGTTGGTTGTCTTCATCGTGGAGATCGGTGTTGAGACGCAGTCGCTCACGTCCCAGACAGCCAGCGTGCTGTCACTTCCTCCAGTCACATATATCGCTCTTCGACGATGGTGTTTGAATGCACTAGCCAGGATGCGTCCTTGATGCGCCTCCATGCGGAACTGAAGTTGATACTGACGATCGAACTTGCGTACATAGCCCGTGACAGCTGCGCTGAACATGAAACCGCCACCGATGCATATGGTCAGGACGTCATCGCGATGAGCCTTGAGATTCCGTATGAGCTGCCGCGTCTCAAGATCCCATACGTCGATCTCGCCACCAGATCTCCCGGCATAGAGAAAGGTGCCTTCTACAGAGACGGAATGGATTGAATGGCCCTCCTCTCGCCCATCATCAAGCTGATACAGCTCTTCGGGTGCACCGTCGTTCTTCGCATCCAGCTTCCAGAGCTTCACCACGCCATCTCCGCCTCCCGTGATAAGCACTTCCTGACCAGCAACCTCGGGAACACTCTTCGCCAGGACCATACAATAGACATAGCCATAATGAGCGAAGTGCTTAACATTCTGCGTGCCGATCTCAATAACCTCGCCGCCCTTAGCGTGCTTGGGTACGATATCAGCATCCGCAGGTCTCGGTGTCCTCGCACCACCAGGTCCGCGAGAGTCAAAGAAGTCCTTCCCTCTCCCACCCGGCGTAGGCACTTGCTGCCCACCCGAGAAGCGCTTCGTACTCGTCTGATCGTGCGAGCACCACTGAATAGTCGTATTCTGCGCCCCAAGATACACAGTCCTCAGCACCTCCGAATACGCCACACAAAACACATCTCCCACATCGTAACTCGAGTACAAACAAGCCTGCCGACTCAGATCCCCCGTCTTCCACACGTTGACAATCCTATCCCCACCGCTCGAGAACAATAACTCTTGATCACCGCTCAAACACAGACCCAACACACTTCCCCTGTGCCCCTCAATCGAGGCTTTCTTCGCGTACGTCCGTAGGCTGTAGACCAGTATCTCCCCGCCATGAGTCCCAGCGTATATAAACTCGTCGCTGAGAGCAAGCGTCAGGATCGAGCTATTGTGCCCCAACCGATGTAACAGCGTTGGCAGCTGCTTGCTCTGCTTATCTCCGACATCCTGGCTCGGTTGGCGGGTCAAGACGCCGGGGGTGTCATTTTCTTCAGTCTCGCTGCCGGTATAGGCTGTCGGGGGTGCGAGGGCGGCCTGACTGCGGAGGCCACGGAGGGACATTGGGGGCTTCTGGCGGTAGGGAACGAGTGGTCATGTTTGACAGACGCCTACGAGGCCTTTTGAAGGAGTGTGGGCGCACAAGCGGTGAGGTGGGAGTGCTCGTGTGCCAATCGCATGGAATGAGGTCGGGGCACGGACGTTGGCGTGCTTTGGGGACAGACTTCACCTCCTCGACCTTGTGTTGTACATGGCGATGAGGTGATCATGAAACAGGACGCCGTACCAAATTGATACTACCATCAGCCACGAGAGCATGTGAAACGCTTCACCATGATATGAGCAGACTCGGCGAAAGGTATGGCAAGATGTGGTGAATACTGGTCTCTTGACTGACTTCACGAATGTTCTTCACGACGATGCTAGCGGAGGTTCAAGTTTGAGACTGTCATCAAGGATCACTCGCTAATGAAGACTCCCACCAGCGCCGATGGAGTGAACGCAACGCGTCCGCAGCTTGATCATTGGTGTCTCTTTCTGCATGTGAAGATCAGAGTCAACATTTGACTTGGATTCAGTCCTCCAGATCGTTGTCGGCTGACTCGGTGCAGACCTGTCGGCCACAGCAGGATAAACGAGCTTCCTATCCTTACAGCTTCCAACTGACATCGCAGCATGAGGACACGTTCGAAGCGAGACTATGTCATCGTACTCCCGCCTAGGGCACCTGAGCCCGCAACGCTACAATTGCTGCAGAGGTACTTAGATGCTTCGAGGAACACCGCGTCCCCCACTGGTAACGTTTGTGCACTGTGTCAGCGAATGATGGAGTTCTGGCTATCCCGGACTGCTACCTCATTCCAGGTTCGGAAGCCGACCTGTGCATCGAGCTTCAAGCATCGAACTCTGAACCAAATGTACGCCTCGGCCAGGAAGGGATGTCGTTTATGCTCTGTGCTACATCGCAAGCTGAGATGGGCTCTAGCTCTCCCCTCTCTACGAAGTGTGGATAGCTACTCTACTCTCACGCTCGATCTCACACTACCTACGCATAGCAAACCGGGCTACGCGACCGATCTCGGCTCGATAAACCTTGCTCGTTCAGCGTCTTCTTCTGGGTACTACTTACTGAACGTCCAATTATGGACACCTTCCCATCGAGCATATGCACATATAGCCACATCAACCATTCCCAAGACCTTGCAATACGTGTCTACCGCAAATGGTGCCGCATTCCACCTCGCTAGATCTTGGCTGAAACGATGTATCACTCACCACGGCGGATGTACGGTACAGAGCCACGAGCCAGTGTTCGTTCCAAGTCGCCTGCTCGAAATAGGTTGGCGGCAACAGGACGGTTCGGCTGCTTTGACAGTGCGGCTCCGGGCGAAGAGCGATGTCCTGAGACTACAGGCAGGACAAACCCCTACGTACGTTGCTCTCAGCCATCAGTGGGGGGACTCCCAACCTCTCAAACTCTCGAAGGACACCAGATCGCAACTTGAAGCCGGCCTACCAATCGATTACCTCCCAAAGACTTTCAGAGATGCTGTGATCGTGACGGCGACGCTGGGCTTCTTACGGATATGGATCGACTCGCTGTGTATTGCTCAAGACTCGCCCGAAGACTGGGAAGTGGAGGCGCAACTCATGGGCCATGTGTACAGCAACTGCACACTGAACCTAGCCGCCCTCGACGCGCACAACTGTCATCAAGGCCTTTTTTCGCGAAGAGACACACATAGCTTCCGTTCGTATAATGTACGGACAACAACCGGCGACATCGTCAGAGTATCTCACGGCCACGTTGGCAATGGTCCAGAGAGGCAAGGACTGCACTATCCGCTACCCGGTTTGCTCTCGCGCGGCTGGGTTGTGCAGGAAGTGACCCTTTCTCCCCGAACACTATACTACTGCTCGGATATGCTTTATTGGGAATGCCGATCGTGCATCGCTTGTGAGTCTTACCCTGCCTTGAGCAAGACTCGGACGTGGCTGCATAGTTCCCAGATGGGAAAGAAATGGTTCCAAGAGATGCTCGCTCCTGAAAACGAGTCTGGTCCCGCCGCTCCCTCGAACGGGGCCTCACTTGCTGCACGATATTGGAAAACCTGCGTTACCTACCCCAAAGACCGTTACTATACATTTCTAGGCTTGGCGGAGATCGTTCAGAAAAGCCGTGGCAAACCTATGGTCGCAGGATTGTGGACTGCGGATCTGGTCTTCGAGCTCGCCTGGGCGACTAAATGGTTCATGGCGACAGATCGTCAGCCGTGGATGCCAACTTGGTCCTGGCTGTCTCTCAACACCAAGGTACATCTCGTAAGTTGCCGAAACGACTACCCGGCTGCGAGAGACTGGGCCCAGATCCTCAGAATCCCTGATCCTGACATCCAGTTCTCGGAGCACGTTCCCGTGACTGCGACGGCACGGAGCATACAGCTGCGGGCACCCTTGCTGAGGTTGCCGTCGTGGCAGAACCCGCAAGGCAATTGCAGGCGACACATCGAGTGTGACTGGGGCAACATAATGTTCTCCTTCGACATGCGCGCGGACGATGGAGTTGAGCTTTATGTCCTCGCTCTCTTTCAGGGAAGAGAGAAGGACTTCTACGGGCTGTTGATTACACCGTCACCGGAGGCACCCGAGTATTGGGTGCGAGTCGGGTGCTGTCACGGTGATACCAACGCACGTTTCGACGTCCTCAGAGCCACTGAAAGTAGGGTTGTTGCCTTGATATGATCTTCATTTTCGAGCGTACCAAGCATAATTGCTCCCTAGCATGCCAGCCAACAGCGATGAGGTCTCCATGCCAGCACGCCGTACGGTATGACTATCAGCAGCGAGCGTACGTGGAACGCTCCAAAGAGATCTGAGAGAATCCGGTAACGTTGACCATTTTAGCCATCGCTCTACGTCTACCTCTCCCCTAGCCCTTCCCCTCCTCCTCATCCTCCCTCTCCCCCTCCAACCAAATCTCATGTCCATCCCCCTCTCTCACAAGCCGTCCCGCAACCGCCCCCAACACAGCAACACCCCCCATAAACCACCACGCCGTCCCCACAACCCCCTTCTCCAACCCAACCCCATACAACCACCCAAAAAGCACCGGCCCCACCGTCCGCGTCGCCGAGCTCACACTCTGCGCAATCCCATGCAACGTCCCCAGCACGGACGGATGTGGACAACTATTATTCACCAGAATAGCCGCCGCGGGCAACGCGAACGTTCGAGCTAGAACTTGCACGCACAGCACCACTGTGATCCCTGCCCAGACGAGTATTCCTGTTGCTTGGCCCGGGGGCGGGGTGGTAGAGGGAATAGCGGCGAGGTAAGGCGCCAGGTAGTAGGATAGCGGGAAGAGAAGTAAAGCGAGCCGGAATGAGCGAGTGGTGCCGAGGCGGAAAGAGAGGCGGGGGTAGAGGAGGAGTTGAAGGGTTATGCCGATGACGCCGAGGATTGCGAGGGCGGTGCCGATGGAAGGGGGCGGGAGGGCGAGGCCGCCGGTGAAGATGAAGGGGAGGTGGGGGCGGTAGTTTGGGGGGAGGGTTTGGAGGGGTTGGCCAGGTTCGGCGTCCGCGGATCGTGGTTGGTGTGGTTGGAGAGCTGGGTCGTAGCGAGGGGTGGAGAGGAAGACGAACCAGATGTTGTTAAACGTTCCCACGTGCATGGCCATGAGGCCGTGGGAGACCAGCGTAAATAGGACGTTCGAGGTCCAGATCCTTCGAAACGGCAACTTCCGACGCACAGGCAGATGCCTCACCTTCGCAGCGGCAGTCATCTCGACATCCTCCTCGCCACCGATCTCGTGCTCAGCAAGCACTCGGTACTCCTGCCTTCCCTTCCTCCTCAACAAAACCCTCCCAACCCACCTACCGAACCTAAGCCCCCAGTCCGGTCTATCCCGCAAACCCTCGAGGGTTTCCTCCAACCCCAAAATCAACGCAAACGCACTCAGCGTCAGAAAAACAGCATTAACAACATTAGGCAACGCATACGGCCACCTTTCCAACCACCACACGCCCTTGAAAACCTCCGGATAACTCCCCACGGGATCGGCCAACAATCCACCAAGCAACGGACCGATAATGACACCAATGTTAAACGTCATCGGCTGAGAACAAACACAAAAGGCGTCAGCATTCTCTCCGACGAAAAACCACCCATCAACCCTCCAAAGCATCAGAACTCACCATAAGCAAGAACGCTCTCGACTGAAACCGTTTCTCCCGTATAATCTCACTAATCATCGTCCTCATCACGCCAATATTTCCGTTCAGCGCTCCGCCCAACGCCCGCCAGCACATCGCCTCCCAGAAAGAGCCACTAAACCCAAACCCGAGACTCCCGATCGCTGTGCCGAGCAATCCTATTAAGATAACACGTTTCCGACCAAACATCTCCGAGTCCGCTGCCCGACCCCAAAGCATCGCTGTCAAGAACTGCGCTCCGGTGAAAGCTGCCTGGAGGAGACCGGCTTGCTGGGCTACGGTGGCCGGAGAGGGGGGAGAGCCAGAGGGGGTGGGGAAGGAGGAGAGTTGGTAGAACATGTAGGATTGGAGGGAGGTTTGGGTTAGGGGTTCCGAGAGGCGGGCGAGGGTGAGGATTGTCAGCTGGCCTTTTCGGGGGAGCTGGGACCAGGAGACCGGCTTCACTTTGCCGGGAGAGGTGGGGGAGGGGGGAGGGGGGAGGTCGGTGTCGTCTGCGACGGTGGTGGTGTAGGATTGGCTGCGGAGGAGTGGGGGGAGGGCGAGGAGTTTGGCCCGTTCCTTGCGGTCGGTGGGTTTGCCGGTTTCGTCCATGGTTGAGTCGCTGTCGTAGGCGCTGTCGGCGTCGAAGTCTCCGTCATCCTTCCCTCCCCCCTCCTTTCCTTCTACAGCTTCCTCTCGCCGACTCTTCCCATCCCTCCGCTGCTCCCACCGCTCAAGTTCAATGTCGGCATACTTCCTGCCTTTCTCAAAACTCTCGCCACCGGAGCTACCTAACAAGGTAGTTGCAGTGCTGTTCACATCTTCCGAGAACGCCGTACCCGACGAGAAGGTGTGTCGGTGCTGGCTGTTTCGGTCGTCGGTCATCCAGTCCGTTTCATAAATTACCTGTTTGTGAATCGTGAGTCGTTGATCGAGGCACAGCGATATCGGAGACAGATCCAGGAACCAGGATCTCGGCGAGTGAAGCTTTCTTCCACGAGGTCTTGTGTGTTGTTTGCCACGTGCTTTCCACGAGTATTATAGTAAGGTAAAAATGTAAGAGATAAGCACTGTACAGACGTCAGAAAGTAGGTAGCAACTTCAACAGAGACTCACTGGATTCACATTCGCAGAAAAGTTGCGCTCATGCAGGTCCCACACTGCATGCAACCTCAACGGCGTTTGGGATGCCGACTTTGCCGAGTGTCGAGGGTGTTGGTTGGTGATTGGTGGTGAGGTCGCGTTTATGCGAAAGACGTATGAGGCAGCAATACAGAACAACAATTAGGTCGATTCTCAAGACATAAATGTTCCTATAACCACGTATGGAGACATCGCAGAAGCAGAGCGAAGACGATAACCGAACACTGGAGAAACGGGACGATGGTATGGTATCTTCTGATTCGACTCCCGCTACTGTAGTAAGACAAGTTTTCGAACGCTGCTGTCCGCCATCCTTCCATGCCTGATCCTTGCATCCCAGCTACTCAAGAAGCTTCAAGCAATGGGTAAACTGGCAAGAGATCGATCTGGCTCCCATATGCAGTGCGGGTGCATATACAAAGCGCGCCTGGCACCTCCTTCATCGCGTCTCGCTTGCCGTTGTTGATCGGTGGTAAATGTGCAACAGCTACTCCTCCATAGCAGCAGCAGCCTCAGCATCCGCGTCGTCCTTGGCGCTAGCGGCGCGGAAGACTCTGTTGGTGGTTGTGGCGGTTAGCGCTCAGCGTTCAAGTGTCATCGAGGAGCTGCCTGCATTATAGACTTAGGATTTGTCTCTTTTTTTTCTTTTTCAACGAGAGCAGGGGGTCGCTGTTAGTGCATAGGGAAGATGCGGGACTTACAAATGCTGCTCATAATAATCCAACATCCTCTGCGGACACTTCCTCCTCAACGTCGCGAGCGGATGCTGCGTCTTGCCGCCCTTGTTCCACTCGATCAAGCCTAACAACACCTTCCCTTTCCCCTTGACGGTGGGGTCGGTGTCTTCGAGCACGGTGTGCACGCGCAGGACGTCGTTGTCCCAGGTCCCGTTTGGCAGGTTGGCGGTGGACATGAGGCCGTTGGTGTCAGATTGGCGGCCGCGCTTCTTGGAGGCGGAGGCGGAGGGCTTGACGGCGGGGGAGTCGAGGTTGGCGGACGAGGCGGAGCGTTTGGCGGAGCCGCCTTTTTTCTTGGAGGAGGCGGGGCCTTGGATTGGGGCGCCGCCGATGGCGTCATGGTAGGCGTTTACTAGGTCCATTGCGTTTTCGCTGAGTTGTGTTAGTCAGCATTTCATGACCGGCATTGGATCTGAAGATTGATGAGGTGGAGGTGCGCCAGACTTACAGGTTCTCAATGGGCTCCCACGTCCGGTCGGCCTTCTTCTCGTAGCCCAGCCACTTGATGTTGTACTCGACTATGCCACCGTCGCCGAATCTGTGGGCAAGGATCGTCTCGACCTTGTACTCATCTGGGTCTTCTTCATCATCGTCTTCCTCCTCATCTTCTACGTCTGCCATGGCCTCTTCTTCTGCCTTTGTCGGGATTTTGCCCTTCGCGGGGATCTGATCCGGGCCGCCATCACTGTCATTGTCCTCGTCGACAACTTGCGCTGTGAAGTGGATTAGCTGGTGTCAGGCGCATGTGCAAAGGCTCACTTACGAGGCATCTTGGTAGAGCGAGACTGCGAAGTTGGCGTGGATAGATTCGCGCGCTGTCCGCGACTGCAATTGAGTGTCAGTGGAGGACTTGACAGGTGTTGTGTGAGGCAGTTGGCTAGTCAATGGAGGAAGAGGCTGGTGGAAAGCTCAAGACGCGCTCAAAGATGCGGAGGTGGCCCGAGCCTTGATTTCGCGTCTTCTCGAAATTTTGGAGACCAAAGAGGTGAAGGAAAGGTTTGGAAACATACCGCACACTTTGGTTGCTGTTCTTCAAACTCGATTCGACCAGCGACATCCCCGTGAAACGAGCCATATCGGAGTTCTGAGTCGCCGAGATAGGAAGGAGTAGGTGAAGGAAGCAGCAAGTGAGCTGCCTGGTGGGCGAGGTTGGAGGACAGAACGACGAAACAGCAAACATGGCGGGACAGATGCGTAAGTGATGCCGCATGTGAACACGTCACTGCAAACGGAGTGAGAGTCAAGGCTAACGTATGCATCAAACGGGACAGAACTCGACCTGAGCAACGGTATGTTACACCATCTACCACCACCTCACGACTCGTTACTAACATGTCTCGCACAGCCCAAGTAGCAAAGGACGAGAACGGCCGACCCTTCATCATCGTCCGTGACCAGGGCAAGAAGACCCGCACCCATGGCATCGAAGCAGTCAAGAACCACATCCTCGCCGCCAAGACAGTCGCATCCATCGTCAAGACCTCACTAGGCCCCAGAGGTCTGGACAAAATCCTCATATCACCTGATGGCGACATCACAGTCACCAACGATGGCGCCACAATCATGGGCCAGATGGAGATCACCAACCACATCGCGAAGCTGCTAGTAAGCTTAAGTCAAAGCCAAGACGCAGAGATCGGCGACGGCACAACCGGCGTGGTCGTCCTGGCCGGCGCACTACTAGAGCAAGCCAGCGAGCTCATAGACAAGGGCATCCACCCCATCCGGATCGCAGACGGCTACGACGCCGCCTGCGAAGTCGCCGTCGCCGAACTCGACCGCATCTCAGACGTCATGCCCTTCTCCAAAACCTCCACCGAAAACCTCGTCAAAGTCGCCAAAACCTCCCTCGGCTCCAAGATCGTCTCCAAAGCCCACGACCAATTCGCCCACATCGCCGTCGATGCCGTCTTATCAGTCGCTGATTTGGAAAGAAAAGACGTCGACTTCGAGCTCATCAAAGTCGACGGCAAAGTCGGCGGCTCCCTCTCCGACACCGTCCTCGTCAAAGGCGTCATCGTCGACAAAGACTTCTCCCACCCGCAGATGCCCTCCGAAGTCAAGGACGCCAAACTCGCCATCCTCACCTGCGCCTTCGAGCCCCCGAAGCCCAAGACCAAGCACAAGCTCGACATCACCACCGTCGCCGAGTTCAAAGAACTGCAAAAGTACGAACAAGCGAAATTCACCGAGATGATCCAGCAGATCAAAGACACCGGCGCCAACGTCGTGATCTGCCAATGGGGCTTCGACGACGAAGCGAACCACCTCCTCCTCACCAACGGCCTCCCTGCCGTCCGATGGGTCGGCGGCCCCGAGATCGAACTCATCGCCATCGCGACCAACGGCCGCATCGTCCCGCGCTTCGAGGACCTCAAAGCGGAAAAACTCGGTAAAGCAGGCATCGTCCGCGAAATGTCCTTCGGCACCACGCGCGAGAAAATGCTCGTCATCGAGGATATCCCCAACTCCCGCGCCGTCACCGCCTTCATCCGCGGCGGCAACAAGATGCTCATCGACGAGGCTAAACGCAGTCTCCACGACGCTCTCTGTGTGGTCCGGAATTTGGTCAAAGACAACAGGATCGTGTACGGGGGCGGAGCGGCGGAGATCGCGTGCTCGATTGCGGTGGAGAAGGCGAGTTTTGAGGAGCCCGGGCTGCAGCAGTATAGTATGCGCGCGTTTGCGGAGGCGTTGGATGCGGTGCCCATGGCGCTGGCGGAGAATTCGGGGTTGAGTCCGATTGAGAGTTTGGCGGATTTGAAGATGAGGCAGGGGAAGGGGGAGGGGAGGGGGCGGTTGGGGGTGGATTGTATGCAGACGGGGAGTAATGGTGAGTTCATTCACCTCGAACGAGGGGATGGTTTGGGAAGGAGTTGTTTTGGGGGATGAATGTTTGCTAACGATTGAGGCAGATATGAAGGAGCACTTCGTCATCGACCCGCTCATCTCGAAGAGGCAGCAGTTGCTGCTCGCCACGCAGCTGTGTCGGATGGTGCTTAAGGTGAACAACGTTATCGTTGCGGGCAGCGATGAGGAGGGGTATTAGATGGCTTGCACGACTTGACGGCTGCGGCATAGCGAAGGTGTAGAGCTGGCTAGAAGTGCATCGGAAGCTTGCACGTAACGCTGTACCTTTCTCTACAGACAGATGCTAGTCACCATCATCCTCCCGCTCCTTCTTTTCTCCGCTTCTCGTTCTGAAACCGCTCGTGAGCAGCTAACGAGACATGTTGCTTCTGCCTCCCCAATCTCTCCTCCGTGAGCCGATACAACTGCGGTAGGTCGACTTCGTCCACCCCCTTGCCCTGCACAACTATCTCCGCGATAGCTCTGGCGGAGAGGAAAACTTGCGGCATCCCGTGGCCGTTGAAGCCGGCACAGACGAACTGGCCCTTCGCCTCCGGGAGTCTACCGACGAAAGGGTACCCATCACCCGTATATCCCATGATTCCAGTCCACACGCTCTCAGTAACCGCTCCACTATCTTCCCAGCCGTGGAAATGGCGTTGCATGTACCTGTCGCATCGCATCAGTGCATCAGCGACACTCTTGCCAACGAGAGAGCTGAACCGAACTATTCTGCGGAGGAAGGGGAGGAAGAGACTTACCCGTCGAAATAATGTTCAGCTTTGTCCATGAGCTGCGAGTCGTCGTGGACGTTATACCAACTATCCAGCTGATGGTAGTAATCGCGGCGAGCGCCGCCGACGATGATACTGCCGTCGGTGCGCGGGATTAGGTAGTCGTATTCGTGGTCGTTGAATCCTTGGTAACAGCGTCAGCGACCCAGAATGGTTTGAAGGTGAGAGGGGGAGATGGGCACGTACGCATGATATAGCTATTCGTCAAAAGCGGCGCCCTCTTCTTAGCGTCGGGAGGGCAGACGATCCGGCTGCATATCCCACGCACGGGAACGAGTTTGTTGGAGAGGGAGGGGAGGAGGGCGGAGGTGTAGCCGTTTGTTGCGTAGATGACTTTGGTCGCGGCGACGGTGCCTCGATCAGTCGTCACACTGTATCGGCCGGATGAAGTTGGGGCGGAAGAGACGGAGGAGACGGGCGTCCAGGTCTGTAAATTGACGCCTTGCGATACGGCTTTTGCGAGGAGGTGTGTGACGAGTTTATACGGCCAAAGGTGGGCTGTGGTGGTGGAGAAACAGCCGCGGGCGCCTTTGAAACCAGAGAACTGCTTCAGGTCAGTACACTAAAGTAACTCATTGAAATATGAGAAACAGAATGATCACTCACCCCCGCGGCGGTATCGCCAGAGCTGTAGAACACATCCCCAACATCAACGCCAGCATCCCGCAGCTTATCGAGCTTGGCCTTCAGCTCGTGGTGAGCTTTGTCGTAGAGACAAACATCTATCGCCCTCGTAACAACGAAATCGCAATCAATCCCTTCTTTCCGAACAAGATCGCCTATGGCAGCGATATGTCTCGTCTCGAAACGAGCGACTTCCTCTGCAGCTTCTTTGCCGTACTCGTCTAATGCGGCGGCGGCTTTGATGAAGGCATCTGGTTTGAGGTGCCCGCCATTGCGTCCAGTAGCTCCTGAGCACGCTTCCCGGGCTTCAAGTATGACGATTGATGGCTTGTTCGCACTGTTGGGTGATAGGTTGAGGATATGGTATGCCAATGATGCGCCTGTGTATCCGGCGCCGATGATAACGATATCGGCTTCGGATGGAAAGTTTGGAGATCGAAGGTTGTCGATTTCGTGGAGTGATTGCGAGCGCCAGAATGAGGTTGTGGAGTTTTCAACTGGCAATGGTGGGTTTGCCATGCCTGGTAGAGTTTGTTGGAAATTGGTGTCGCAGTTTAGCTGTAGTCATTCGGTTGTGTATACATGTACCTTATGTATGTTATCGCCGGCATCGCAAGGTGAGGTCCTGATGTACACCGGGCCGGTGACCGGGTAGGCGTCAAGGCAAACTCGACGTCGACGAGGCGGTTTGGACACCGGGCCGGTGCATTGGCATGACAGTGCTGAAATAGTATATAAAAGACGTTGAAACCGATTTGTTCCTGCTCGACCCTCACATCGTTCAGATCAGCTCGACGGCGTTCGAGATTGTTAACAAATCAAGTCAACATCTCGACACCAACCACGACCGTCAAAATGGTCGTCAACAAGAACGTAGTCTTCGACGTCGTCGGAACACTAGCCGGCTACGAAAGATTCTTCGAAGCCATCGACAACACGCTCGGCGACCGCCTGAGGAAAGAAGGCATCAAGCCAAAAGTATTCGGCTTCCTCTGGACCGAAGTGGCCTCCCGAGAATACGTACGTCGCACTCGCCAACACCACATTCCGATCAGCCTGCTAACAGCACAACACACAGACCTACCAAAGCATGAGCGGAAGCTACACGCCTGGCAACAAGACCTTCCCAGCCCTCTTCTACCGCATCTTATGGCAGTGCGGGATCGAAAACCCACGAGAGTTCGCCAACGACAAAGATCTCGCTGCCATAATGGAAGGCCATAGCGATATGAGGATGCGAGATGGTGCTGCTGAGTGCGTCAAGAAGCTCCGAGATGCGGGTTTCACGGTCTGGGGTCTCACGATGGATAATCGCGAGACGGTCGCTGGGTACTTCGAACGATCGGGGATTGATATGCCGAGGGAGAATCTGCACAGCTGCGACTCGACGGGGATAGGGAAGCCGGATCCGAGGGCGTATCAGCCGCTGCTTGAGCGGTTAAGTAAGGAGGGGGGGACGCCGTGGTTCGCTGCTGCACACCAGTAAGTCGCGGATTCTGGAGGTTGTCATTGGTTCCCGTACTGATTTGTTTAGGTGGGATTCGACAGCAGCAAGACGAACCGGGTACAAAGGGGCCTATTGTACAGTTTTTGAGGGTATAGCACTACCGGACATCTTCGGCGAGATGGTAAGTACATGGAGCCAGAAACCCTCCCCTTGCCAAAGTATGTGAGACACCACGTGAGACAGTGGGCTGATTCTACGTCCGTGTTCAAACAGGAGGTGGTTGCTGAGACCTTGCCGGAGATGGCGGACAAGATTATTGCCATGTCAAATTGAGTATGTTGTTGTTCATTGACCCGGCCCAAACAAGACCAGAAATGTCTCCAGTGATGGTGCTAGGCCTCTGCTTGAGGTGCAGCAAGGTAGCAACATCGCCGGTAGGACGTACTCTCCAAATCGATGGATGGAAGGTATCTCCGAGACAGCATCACATACCAAGCGGCGCTCTGGTAGCTTGTGGACTCGATGACAGGTTCGAGACGCTTGTTGGGCCTTCTACCTATCAATCTGGGGCAGTGCCTTGTTCGAGGAAACCATATTTCCACGTTTGCTTCATTCCGCTCAGCTCATCACCGCAGTCATCGGTGTGAGGTCGCCGGGGATAAAGTTCGTGCTGTCTCTCTCGTCCAACCCGAACGGTGCATCTCCAAAAAGATCCCAGTCGAAGTCGGCCAGACCTGATATCGAGCCTTCCGCGCCAGAAAATGAAAGTGGTGTGCCAATCGACTGTGCATGGTTGGTGCCTCTCCGGAATTGAGCCCAGTTCCTGAACTTTGCATACTCAGTTTCTGCTACGGGGCATGCAATACCACCGTCAACTGTCTTCCTCGTGTCGAGTGGGTTGATTTGTCGAATCGCAGCGTCCAAGCGCTCAATTGAAGAGCGACTATAAGTCTCGGAATCCAACGGGTTCATGCGCCTAAGCAAGTTCAGCCCACAGTCAAGCTTCTCCCGGAACAGAGTGCATCTGCCGCTCAAGCTGCGTGCAAGCATGACTTCGACAGCTGCTCGACACGAGCTATATTCCAGAAAGCTGGCTCTCGATAGTCCGTGACTCTTATCTAGCCTTGCGCAGATTTCAATGATATCGTAAGCGGCATACTCAGCATCTTCAGCGAACGGCAAGGAACTTGCAGGACCAGACGACAGCGTATAGCTTGCTGGGCTGTCTGTAGATGCGAAGATGAACGGACGGCCCATGAACAGTATGTTGATGTAGTGATAGATGTGGAGGTGCGACAATGGCCTGTTTAGTTGGATGGCAGGTATCTCGCTTGATGGAATGCTTAGCCACCATTGCTTGTAATCTTTCCGAGTTTGTAAGAGACGTTCAAGATGTCTGCCTCGTACTGACTTGTCGGAGTACCGCAGGTCATACAGACGAGCCGCGATCCTCTCAAGCCAAGTAGTCAGTACCAGGAAGCTGTCGTCGTGCTGTTCTGTCAATTTGCCGTGTTCGAGCGAGTCGACCTGAGCAGCGGCGTTGGTGCCCGCGGCAGTTCGGCAGCTGTAACCGCCCCATAGGATGCTCAGCCGTCTTTCCCAACTACACATAACAAGCGAGACGTGGTATGTGAAAGTCCCAGAATGCTTTGCCGCTCCACTATTGGCATCCGTACTGTGTTGACCGGCAATGGTCGAGCCCAGCACAAGGTAACGATGAGCCAGTCCGGGAGCATCTAGTGATAGTGCAAAGTGTGCCAGCATTAGAAGTGCTTGTGCAGAGTCATCGTTCGCAACGTAGATGACATCCGGAAGCAGCTTTCCAGCAGAGCTGTGGAGGGCCATACCGACATCAGCCTCGCTATCTCCATTATGGCTGTCTGCAATTATACGGTCAGCACCCCGAGAGCCCTGTTTCTGGCTAGCTACCATATGCGAGAACTGAGCTCCCATAGCGAGGACTATCAGCACTGCACAAATCCATCCAGAGTCCTCCGCACATAAACTACGGCGCATGTCGTACAGCTCTTCGATTTTTGCAGATATCCAAGCAGGTTCGGCAAAATTAGTGACGGTCTGAGCGTAGTCAAAGTAGACTTTGCTGAGGAAGGTTGCGATGTGATAGGGCGGCAAGTCAGCCCGATCGAAGTCAAGAGGCCGTCCTGTGAGGTGCTTGGGGCGAGTGACACCAATCTCCGAATCTTTGAGACCCGCGAGCTCGAAGCTTGGTAGACGGTGCTTGACCTGTTGGTGCAACCGGCCGGAGAAGCCTGAATGCGATAGCTCGCCCATCGCACGAGCGATTGGGGGGTCGTCAGTCCTTGATGCCATAGCATACACCCCGACCGGCTTCTGTACTGTGCTCGGAGTCTGACGCTCGATGTTTTCGACCACATGGCGTAGATTCTCGGTATCAAGGCTGACATCTCCCAAGAAATGTCCTGTTATGGACTCCAGGAGTGACAACCGCTCGTGCTCTGTATGGTCGCTCGAGGAGGAGACATCACTGGCGCGCTGATCTGCAGGGAGTCTTTCACACGCTCGCTCGTGTTTCAAGCATCGTGCACAGGGTACACTGCCATCGCACCTTTCTTTCAGGCGTCTGCAATTGCTACATGCCACACTTGCACGCTTGCGCTGCTCGAGAGCGACTCGCGGCCGCTTCCTCTTGCGAGTCTGATCGCAAGACCCAATGCGAGTCTCTCTATCAGCACGACCAAGGTCCATTGATATTCGGGAATAAGATGAAGAGCGTGGTGATGGGATGAAAAGTTAAAGTGTGACTTCTGGGCTAGGATGAAGTCTAACACGCTGACTAACGCTGGTGGAGGGCGACGACATTAAGGTACATTGATTCCGTACAAGTCTAATCCTCTTAAGGTTGTAGATATTACGACGATCAATGAAGCAATTTGTCGGATTGATGGTGATGACTTTGCATAGACTGCTATAGCTATGGCACTCTGATGTTACGACCAAGATCATGCATGTCCGTTCGTCTTCTCTGTGCTATCTTTGTAGAAAGGTCGTGGCACATTGTTGTAGTAAGGCACCACGATTACGTTCTTGTCGTCAGTCATCCCTACCATACTCATCGTGGCAGGCGTGGTTGGCTTTGTTGAGACAATCAAGTTGATCAATCCTGGCTTTCCACTCTTCGACATTCTAGCAACAGTCGGCTTGATCTTGTCGTACTCTGTCACAATCTCGCCGTCACAATTGAAGCCTTGTGCTACGATCTCGTACTTGCACTGTTTCGATAGCTGAATCGCTGGCCGAGACTTCGACTTGCCTTCGTAGAGGAGATCCTGACCGTTGACGGACATTCCCCATACGTAGTTGTTCGCGATGATCGTGAGGATGTTTAGACCAAAGCGAGCGAATGTGTCGAGCTCCTGGATATGGAAGCCCGCTGAGCCGTCGCCGTGCATGTTGACGACTAATCTGCTCGGATCAGCGACGGCAGCGCCCAAGCTATAGCCCCAACCGTTTCCTAGATGACCGAGATAGCCCGTTGCAACCATAGCAACTTTTGGTTCCGCGGCTTCGACAGTCATGCCAGACCATTGACCAGCTTCTCCACCATCGATCATGACTATGCTGTCCTTGGGTAGCGCCCGCATTACTGCATCGTGTGCCAGATACGGATGCAATTGGCCGTCCGACATGACTTTGCCTTGGTCGACATAAGCTGACAACGTCCCCTTGTGATCTTTACAGTCCCGGATCCAGTCTTCGTTTCGCGCAACGGAGATATTTGACTTCTTCTCGAGGAGTGCATCACAGAACAAGCCCACATCCGACACAATACCAATCTCAACGGGAAGACTCTTGCCGATCTCCGACCCGTCCAGGTCTACTTGAGCCAGTGTGCAGTTCTTGTTCGGGATGATCGCACCACTTCGATCTCCGAGCAAGAAACCAGTACGTGCTGCGAACAGCAGGACGAAGTCTGGTTGGGAGTTTCCTCCAGCAAACGCAGCGAGTCTCGTAGCAGCTCCTCCACGTAGTTCATGATTTGGCGGGATCGGAGAAGAGAATTTGTTACTGTAGAAGACAGGTGTGCGGGTTGTCTCAGCAAGCTTCGTAAGCTCCTTGTCAGTTCCTCGTGCTCCTGTACCGGTGATGATGACTGGTCGTTTAGCTTTATTCCAGGCTTTGATCAACGCGTCGAGTGCCGCTGGGTCTGGTGCAGCAGCATACGCCGGAGGCACTGATACTGCGCCGTAAGAGATTCTGGACACCTGCGGTGGGGTGAACAGGACGTCGATTGGGAAGTCGATCAGTACCGGGCCTTTAATCCCAGAATTGGCTGACCGGAACGCATATGCAACTATGCGTGGGATCTCTTCGACGTTCGTTACGCGATGACAGAACTTCGTGATGGGCTTCGCCACAACGACTTGGTCGTGGAAGCCTTGGAGAGCGTTTGTTTCGGCGTCTTGGAGTGGTGGTGAAGATGTGATGCAGAAGATAGGCGAACGATCCGCGAAGGCTGTGGCAAGGCCGGCGAGACCATTGGCAAAACTGTATGTGGTTTCAGTATGACGAACACAAAGATGGTGGCCAGTACACACCCGCTGTTGGCCGTTACGAAACAGCAACCGACCTTTCCAGATACTTTGGCATAGCCCTATGAAACAGTCGATCAGCATTTTGTTGTCTGCGAGGAACATAAAGCGTCATTGAGATACCTCAGCAGCTTGAATAGCAACAGTCTCATGCCGGGTATCTACCAGTTTTATCCCAATCTCATCCGCACCCAACAGGAAAGCATCGAGATGCCCCCCATGGAGACCAAAGGCGACTTCCACACCGAGATGTTTGAGTGTTTGAGCAAGGAGATCTCCACCATGAAACTCGCGGCCGCTTGGAATTTGCGGTTGAAAATCAGGCATGTCGAACTTACTCTGTATACTGATGGAGGTTCAGGAGAAGATCTGGACGAACGACCAACCTTTTGCTCTACTCTGGACTTTACCGAGGAAATACTTGCGAGGTGGTGTGAGTGGCTGTTGGTCAAGGTTTCTTTAGTAAGAGTTGACGGGAGCAGATTTCCGAAGAGCTCATACCCCTCTCCGTCTTGGTCTGCATGGCTGGGAAGTCTAGGGTTCTGTGGGGACCAGGTGGACGCAGCGTGTTTCCCACGTTTCTGCATCTGAGGTATATGACTTGTCTGAATAGCGTGTGACGTTACTGTTGCTTGCATCGTTCTGCACGCGCATTTGACGGAAAAGTTCGGTTTCGGCTTTCTTGTCAAAGATTCAAACACTACATTAAGTGTTATATCAGTAGCTAATACAACTGATAGACAATGAAGACTTTTCCACGCTGAAATGTACACATGCGCTCTCCCTCATTCATGCATCAAACGCTTCCTTAGTCTCCACCGCTAACGTAGAAGCTGAGCAGCGAACGGCCAGGGACCGTTGCCTTTGCCTTCTTGCCAGCCTTGCCGACCGTCGCAGTGCCTTCCAGAAGATCGTTATCCTGGTTGGTAAAGAATGTCGCAACAGTGGCGCCGCTCAGATTTGGGAGCTCAATGGATACTTGCTGGGAAGCATCGCCGTTGTTGATGACCTGCACCGCGGTCGTACCGTCAGTATTGGCGAAGGCGGTAACGTTGAGGTTGGCAGAGCTGCTGGTGGCCCCAATGCGGGTGGCACCTTGTCGGATGAACTGCTTTCCGAAGTGAGCGTGCGCCCACAGCCGCTTGGTTGGGCGGACAACTTCGGGTGAAGTGGTGTTGATGTAGATCAGGCCCTCGTTGGTGTCATTCTTCTCCGCAGCGCCCCACCAGTACAGGAAACCGGTGACGTTGCTGGTACCGAAAGCTTTTGTTCATGAGGAGAACCCGTCAGTCAATGTCTCAAATGTCTGAGAGCGGGGTTCTGCTCAACAGCGTACTCACAGTTTCGGATGTTGTTGGCCCAGGTCAGGCCGTCGCTCTGAGCACCACCAGCGGTATACCAGTTGTAGTTCAGAGGGTCAAACGTGCTCCACTCAGTCTGCCATGTCTTAAGCTTGGTCTTAAATGGCGCGCCAGGGTACGAGCTGTAGCCGTGGCTGGTGACCAGACCAAGGTTCTTGGCTTGGCCAGCACGCTGGATGCCAGTAAGGCGCTCGCGGTTCTGCTCCCAGCCGCTGCCATCACAGCAAGCAATCTCGGTGTCAAGGCCAGCTCCTCGAGCGTGGGAGCCAGGATCTTGATGAAGTCTGCAGCCTGGCGGCCAGTGGCTTCCATAGAAGCATATGGCGTGCTGAGATCCGGCTCGTTCAAGAAGCCGACGTAGTCGATATGGATGCCTTGCGCGGCGTAGTCCTGGATGTAGTGGACGAGCTTGTCGGCGTATGACTGGCGCCAGTCTCCTTCAACAGAATTAGCTCAGAATATCCTCGACGCTCAAATCCACTCACCAGACTCGCATGAGGTGTTGTAAACACCGCACAATTGGCCACCATAGAAGTCCGTGTTGTTGGTCTTCATGTAACCATCGGCACTCCATGCATCTGCGTAGATGTAGTTGACACCGCGCGCCTTTGCTTGCTTGGAGAGCCAGCCTTGGTATTGGTCATTCCGGGGAAGGGGAATGTAGTTGAGCTATTATAGAACGTCAGCAGCTGTTTTAACTCGACGGCCTGCATTTTCTCTCACCTCGCTATCGTTGGAAGCTGGAGCTTTGGGCGCAATGGACTTCATGAAGTCCGAGTTCTGGTTGGGCGTCGAACCAATGCCATTGCGGAAGATCGTGAAGCCGGCACCCTTCTCGGTGAAGAGGAGGTCGAGAACTTCAGTCTGGTGGGCGGCGTCCAGCTCGTGCACGTAGAGTGATCTCTCGAAAGCCTCGGAGCAACCAGTTCCGTCATAAGTCTGGAATTCTGTCTGGGGGTCAACAGACACTGTGGCAGCTTGCGAGATGGCGGCGAGCGCAAGGCCCGTGGCCGCGATCTTGCTCAACACGATTAGATGAGGGGATGTAACGACTGTATACGAAGAGCAGCGTAGGGTGTCTTAGTTTCTCTAGATCGGCCACCTACTTGATCTTATACATGCCTGTTATTAGACTGTGCCTCGAATGTCCAAGTTTAACCCCGTGTTTAGCCATCCAAGTCAATGTTGTGGCTTGCATGACTTGAATAGCCGGCCGAGGTGGTTCTCGAAGCTCGCAATCACATCTGAGACGTTAGCCCCGGTCGGTTTCGTCTATGCTCTCATTATTTCGATGACATGGTGCGGCATTAGGCATCCAGCATCTGCTCCTTCCCGGTTCGAGGTCTTCCACTCTATCTTGCGTCTTAGGATCATGGTTGTCCTGGTGAGAAGAGCTGTGCGAGATCCCATTACGGTACGTTGCATAACAGTCGCGGAACAACCAGCTCGAGGTGGGCCGGGGCAAAGAGGCTGAATGCAATGCAGGAGAACGTGCATGTCCTTCTTCCCCCACCTTTCCCCATACGGTAGCAGCTCCTGCAAAAGCTTGGTCCCCAATCTCGGATGAACTGCTCGACGTAGATCCCGACGTTTCGCCAACCTCGACCTGGCAGATCTGATCAATATACGATGCTTGTTGTGAACGCGACCATCTGGGGGCCATCTCCCGGCGGATGACAAAGATGAAAGGGGACCGGCCGTCGCGGCACGCATAGTATTCGAGATGAAAAAGACATTGCAAGGGTAACGACCTGAATTTCCAGGTTCTGAGCACTCTCGCAGGCGCGAGCGAAACGGCGTTCTTCCCGAGAAGTCATGGACAGCGGCCTGATCTTGCAAGAGCACAACCCGGGTTCTGTCGAGCATATGCTCTGGTGTATGCTTTCCGAAAAGACGTATATTTGCTGCGCCGTTTTCATGGCCACGATTCAAATGTTCTCGCAATTGCTGATGAGCTAGTGGTGAGAGAGGGCCATATTCTGCTATGTTGCTGATGCACGGCTGTTGCTGCGCACAAAGGCAGCGGCAGTGTGATGCGCGAGATGAATCAGATTGGCCAACGAGATGAGATGTTGAGCTCAGTTTCGAGCTTTCAAGCAGCTCCGCCTCGCATAATGCTGTGGTCGTCTGCATCCGACTTGTGATGTTCATCACTTCCAGGGGATCCACCATACCAGTGCAAGTGATATATACTCCTGTCTTCAGAATTCCTTACTTCCCAACATGGCGTCCAAGCCGCCGTGCGATTACATCGACGAGGGCAGCTCGTCTCCCGATGAGGACGACTCCGAATTCTTCAGCTCAGCCGGTGAGGATGATGATGGCAATTACGACATGTTCACTGGAGCTGTCGTGTCGACTGTGGGCGACACAACGTTTGATCAGAGTCGTACAGAGTACGAATACAGCTCGTTGAAATCGTGGAGATACTTCCGAGCAGACTTCTAGATGACACAATTGAGTGTCGGTCAAGTGTGACTTCCGTGGAGAATCCCGAGCATCATCTGGCTATCTCCTATGCTTGGGGCGAGATTGCTACCCATGATTCGCACCTCGATCCTACAGATCTGTGATGCTACACGGTGTTTCGACGAGCGTGACCGGGTGTACGCTTTGGCAAGTATGGAAAAGCCACGATTCACAGTGAATTACGACAGGACTGTGGCCGAAGTCTACATCGCTTTCGCGGCGTATGAGATAGGTCGAGGGGCGTTTAAGCCACTGCTTGCCTGCGCTGCTTCTCGACGACCATGCGCACCTGACTTTCCGACATGGGTACCTGATTGGCGAACTCCCGTATAGTATGCATCGGAAGCTCATCGTTCGCTGGCCGAACAATGCGATGGCACGGAAACGACCGCGGACCTTTATCTTGATGTTGCCATCGGTGGCTCAACGGTGCAATTGATCCTGACGGAAGCAAACTGACACACCTCGACGCGCATACGATTGAAGAGCTCACAAACAGTGCTCAAAAGTGTCACGACAAGTTGGTAATGGCATCATCTCCGACCAGATGTTGGGGGTGCCTGCGCATGTTCGCTCCCCAATACGAACTTTGGCAGTCGTATGCTAGACTTGATGATGCTAGATGCGCGTTGGGAATACTGGAAGTCCTTGTGCCGCTATTTGAGCAACTGCGTTTATCGCAGGACGCAGATTCACCGCCGTCGTGTCTGGCTTTCCTAAAGAGCAATAACGCGCGGGTGTACCAGGTGGCGGATCTAGACGTCTTTGTTCTGCTGCCATGCGCCATGTACACGGAGCATCAGCTTCAGCAGACCTTGCAAGTTTCGGTGATATATGAGCTGGTCACATTTATTGAGCTCACTAAGGTGCAACGCGATCTGCTCTTCATTGCCAACAAGGGACGGCTGCAGTGGCACGATATTGTGATCGCATAAGCAACATAGGGCCGTAGAGGAGCGTTCTGCTTCAGGCAATGTGGCAGTTCATGCGAGTCTCAAGTCGAGTAGCATGTTCGTCGTACGTTAGGCACACGAGGGTTCTCCCGATGTTGAGAAGGACGAACCAACAAGGCAAAGGGTGTCCACACAATGGTAAGGCAGTGTTCTGCAGGCGTTTCAGATACAAGACTCCTTCGCCCCACTCCGCCACCGCGTCCTGGTGCAGCCTCGCGAGGTTATACGAGAGGAACATCACGGTAGCTGGGAAGAGGGAGTGACGGTAGGCAGCGCTCGGTATGGCACGGGGATGCCAGGTAGAAATTTCCAGTCATTCCTCGTGAGCGTCCATTCGAAGATCTCGAGCTCGGAAGATAGACGTTCCATGTGGTCGCAAAAATAGTAGCGGAAGCCAGGTTCGGGAGCGGGACGAGCTCTAGCGTGGGCTTATTCCGGCCGCAGTTCGCAGCAGCGTCACGCTTTCTACGAATCAACGCGCGGACTGCTTCAAGGCTTCAAGGTACAAAGATACTAGCAGCCTTGCGCGTGAGTGCTATGATGCGAGCAACCTGTAGACTTTCCTACTTCAACACTTTCTCTTCCGCTTGTTAGTCGACCTGTCCTTAACTTGTAGCCAACCGTTTCCTCTACCACTCATACTACAGCCAAGGCAAAACGAGCACTCCTCCACCATGCTTGACGAAAACCTCCCCGCGTTCCTCCTCAAACCTTCCTCGAGCGGCATCAAACACCACCGCGACTTCTACTTGGCCCAGCATGGAAACGACCCAGCACCCTCCTACTCGCTCCAGCACGCCGACCCGGCCTCACTCTCTCCAACCCACAAGAACTGCTACGCGGCTGCCTTATTCGATGCCTACAATCCGGAAGTCCTCTTCGGAGAGGTCCTTGCCCGCCCAGCATGGACCCAACCAACACTCTCCGCCGAAGAAGCGCGGAGACAGGGTGGAGTACCTCCGCCTCCTCAACCCATCATCCCAAACGAATTCGCGGTGCAGCTATATGAGCCAGACCAGCAGGTACGCGTGAGCCTCAAGAGCTCCACTTTCGGCAGCGACAGCTATGAATTCAGTCTCCCCGAGACTGCTTTCCGAACACCAAGCAACAGTACCCTGGACCACGGGCAGTCAGATCCCGCGAGCCTGGATATCACACCGAGAATCAACTTTGTCTGGAGAAAGGAGAGCAAGCTGAACAAAGACTTGACATGTTATATGACGGGCAAGAGTACCGATGTAAAAACAAAAAAATCGAAGAGGGACCCTGATATCGCGATCGCACTGTGGAGGAGCATGCGAGAACTGACCATCTATGAGCCCAATCTGGCTCGGATAGGTCTAGAGGACCCGAAGGGCTTAGAGGTGACGCTACTGTTGAGCGCGATAGTCATCAGAGATCTCTACTTCTCTACCAAGGACCAACTCCCGGAGCTCTTCAACATCTCGGATGCAGCTGGTAGGAAGTTGAGCTCAGGCGGCAGGAAATTATCAAACCCGAAAACCGCGTACGCGGCCGTAACCGGTCCACCTGACCCGCTGAACTCCCACCCACCAAGTCATGGCCTTCAACACCCGACGCCAAACGAAGCGAAGCGCAACTCACTCCCTCCACTGCAAACAACCCCACCACACTCCCGCCAACCATCGCAACACCCACCACCAATGGCCGACCCTCGCGCGCAATGGGAGCTGGACGCCGAAACCGCCCGCCTCAAAGCCGAACAGAGAGCAGAACAAGAAGCCGAAGCCCGCGCCAGTGCTGCCCGCCGCCGTCAACGTGACCAAGCCGACGAAGCCGAACGCCGCCGCCTCCAACGCATGGTCGAAGAAGAAGCCAAAGTCGCTAAACAAAGGCAAGCCGAGATCGATCGTGAGACCGAACGGTTACGGAAACTCTACGGCGTCACGCCCATCCCACAGCAGTCGCAGCGTCCGTCAGCTAATTCGTCGAGCTCGCGGACGAACGCACAGGCGCAGCGACCGCCGCAGAAACCGGCTCGGCCGGCGATGGGGAGTAACGGGCTCTATGTCCAGCCGAGCGCCAGCGCGAGTACGCTTGTGATGAGCGGCGCCAATGGAGCTGGCAGCTCGTTGGGAGTGCCGAGTCAGAGGCCGGCGGCGAAGAAGAAGAGTTTCTTTGGGCTAAGGAGTTTGAGCGATGATGCGGCACAGGGCGAGAGGCTGAAGAAGAAGGGGAGTGCGATGTGGTGATGTGCAGTGTGTTATGATGTAACGATTAGATTACTGACCTTAGCGAGGAGTTTGGTTACTACCGGAAAGTTGTGGGCGTGCGCTGTTGCTAAGAAGACGATAGCTAGCATGATACCAATTTTCGATATCGTACTCCCACGTTCGAGTTTCATGCGAGCAAAGAGACTACTGCCCATCTAGCTGCAGTACTACCCTGGCTTTGATAGCCGGACACAACTCCGGTCGAGTGGTCGAAATCTCACCTGTGTTCGTGAACATACTTCTACCAAAGCAACGGAGATAGGTGGGCAATTTTTGGCCGATGTTAGCTTCAGTTTCTTGCATACGACACTCTGGATTAATAATACAAAGTCACTCACACGAGGCAGGCAGGGGACCAGCTGCATATATTCTGCTTCCTTCCTGCTTCGAAGTTCTCTCCAAGCGTGTATTATATGTACTCCTGCCTGTGGAACTCGTCCGCAAGCTTCCACGATCTTGGTCCTTCGTATCTAATCGATCGTTCCAGGCAGGACGGAAGACCCGTGGGTCGAAGCGAACCCGAGCCGGCAATGCCGGTGGTTATGTGCGCAATAACATGGTGCTCTAGAAAGACCACACACCGGGCTTGATCTTCTGGGTGTAGCCGGGCACAAGGCTAAAGAACATGGGAGTCAGTGACGAAAATAAACACATTGGGCATAAGACTCGGGCTCACCCATGCTCAGCAAACACCTGCTTGACGCGACCAACAATCATCTCGGTCGGCGGCACGATCGTGCCATTCTCCCGTGTTGCGGTCGGTGGGAACAACCACGGCACAGTCTTCATGATAGGCTTCTCGTACATCTCCTCGATCTCCGACTGAGAGAATCCTCCTCCGATGAAGATGGCCTTTGGGATCTTGGGGTCCGAGCTGTTCATGTTGGAGCCGAGTCCAGATACGGGAATGAGGATCTCGCCCTTGAGGAGAGGCGCGAACTCGGAGACGCCCACAGGGGCGTTGTTGATGACGTGGACGACTGTTAGAATGTTAGCAAACGGAGTATTGCGACGGATTGGTTGTGTATGGTGAACGTACCATCGTACTCGGGCAGCATGAGGGCGATGAAGTCGATGCTGATGGAAGCCTCCTTGCCTCCGATAGCTACCGGCACAGCAGTCGGCGCAGCCGCGCCAGATGTTGTTGCTGGTGCACAGTCGACAGCCGGCAGGGCATATGCGACAGCGGCGCTGAGAAGACAGTTGCGAATGGAGACCATGATTGCGAGAGGTGGTATTCGAAAAAAAAACTGGACAACGCGGCTGAGGGAACGCGCAGGGGAGACCGAGTGATATTATACCTCCGCTCCCACCGCATTCACTGCAGGCTATCTATCCATTACCAAGGAGCTGGATCCGAAGGTCAACAACATACTTTACCGATGTCTCAGCAAACCCGCACAAAGGCATGGAGTGGTAATTCGTCGTGGGGACCCGGGCAGCCGTCAACGACGAGCCTCATCAGGACTCGGCATGCAGCACGCCCTCGTCCGCAATTCGAGACATGTCGCATTTGCATCATGAATCATGCGGGATGTCAGTGTCTGGAGACGGGGACTGCTATCCCGCACCCTGCAGATCCAATCAAGATCCCGCATCTCAATCACGCATTGTGGTGATTGTGTATCGGGAGTGCCCAGACTGCAGGTGATGTCGCACACTCGATGACGCCGACATCTGTTCCTGCATACCTTATCTACGCACCCAGACTTGGTATTGAAGTAAATTGAACCCGCTGTTTCCAAGATGGTGGGTTTTTGGCGCAATCTCTTGTGCCAAAGTATGGGCGTTTCGGGACAATGCAGACGTGATCGAAACACAAAGCAACAAAAGGCTCGACGGGAGGTCAGCAAACTAGTGCGAAACTTGGTTGCCGTGCGGCTGCGGCCGAGCCGTTCGTGCCTTGCATATGCCAAGCTTGCATACTGCACCATTCCCCGGCGAGCCGGTTGAGCCGATGCTGTGGTTGCTATTCCTTGTAAGGCATATGCAGTGGTTGATCTTCCTTGTAAGGCAGAGAGAAGCATTGTTCACATTCTCCGATCTGCATCGGCAGGTTTTATGGTTGGGACCAAACACGATTGACGACTGCAGCATCGCTCGGCTTATTCCCCGAGCATTGCATCCAATAGTCGTGAGGCATTGGGACTTGTTGTCGCATTGGGACCTCGCTCATGCGGAGGAGCGTTTCGATATCGTTTCGAGCATGGTCGGCGTTGTAGCTTTGCGTGCTTTGCCATCCACCCTGCCTTAGTGTATGTCAAACCACCGCGTCTCCGAGGCCAGGATATCATCGTTTCGAAGTCTGTCGATATGCTCGCCCTGGGTCAAGGCAATTATCTGCGAGCGGTTGGAAGGGAAGAGAACGTACGTCCATAACGCCATCCACATACGCATCCCCAAGCAGTCGCCAGAAACGACCTTCGGGATGCAGAATCAAAGGCAGGGGACAGCCATAAATGATACACACCGCATCGCCCTTCTCCATGTATAATGGTCCCATGCCAAGCAGACGTCCGTCGTCAAATGTGAACGGTACACGATTTCGTGCATGAAAGTATAGCCTGGTAAAGAAGCTCTTCCCGTCGCCTTTGTGTGCACCGCTTTCCGTCAAGCACTCGTCTGATGGTAGCCCGATGGGGGCGAAGTCGAAGCGTTTGCACTCCAGCAGGAAGGCTGCACAGTCGGCCGTAGTCTGAGCGTCGGGAGGCTTGAAGTCATTATATCTGCCCAGGGTCAAGCTGCGTGCAAGCATGCTGATATCTTCCTTCGTCCCAAGACTCCGTTTTCCACTGAACGCGGTCCTCCACATTTCATTGTATCGCGCGGCGCAAAGTGGGAGCACCACTTCGGTCAGACGCATCGTAAACGCTCTTTCCTCTGCGATTTCCTTTTCCAAGATCTGGTCGTCTACGTCTCGCGAACCGTCCATGACCGAGCAGGTCTCTTCCACAGTTCCTAGAACGCATCCTTTGACCTGCAGCACATCCGGCATGGATATGTCGTGATTCAAACAAGGCATCATGCTCCCGCTCGCATTCCGCATGGCGATGAAAGACGACGCCTCGTTGCTTCCAATCACGGGAATGTCGTAACGAGGCACCCACGAAGCACATCCAAACTCATCAACCCAGTAACGAGGATAGCGAACAGCAAGCGCCGGTCGCTGCGCTTCGCAGAGCAGCCTAAGCCTCGCCGTGATACCAACGAGCACACAGTTCGCTCTCAGAGCCGTGATAGTAGCATTCACGTAGACATCTTCGTAAAGGCCGAGACACCTGCTGAGACTACTACCCTTCTGTATTGTAGGTGCATGCGCTACTTGGGATCGCCAACATGGGAGCGCACGTAATGAATCCGGATTATGCGCTGTCAGTGAAAGATTTCAAGAGGTCGTAGAGCGAGGTGTAGAGCCCAATCGTGTCTCTTGAGAACTCTTTCACCCGCGGGCGCTTACCATATCTCTCGGATCGGTAGTATGAAAATTGTCTCGTCCCATGATCAGCAGATCTGCCAAGTTTGGTGTGCCATGCTTGCTGTCTCTTATCAGCCTGGCTTGGATTGTGCCTCCAAACAAGTATTTGCCCTCAACGCTCTCTACCGATCTTTCCACGCTCACTTCGTACAATCCAGGGATCGTCAATGTTAAAGTCGCGACCTCAGCGAGGTCAGACCATGGAATGCTGTGCTGGCCGAGAAAACAGGTCGCCATTTTGGCCATTGTAACTTCCTGCATCGTCCACAGTCGCCCGCTGCGAATATGAATTGGCTTGATTAGTATGTGTCCGAAACACCGCGAACAACACCGCGACTTTTTCCAGAGTTGGCATCATAACCATTCGACTTACAACCAAGGTGCATCGGATATGGAGACGACGGCAGGCCAAGAGAAGAACGGAGGCTGCAGTAGCCGTCTCAAAGCAGCAACCCTTTCGCTGTGTGGTTCGGCTGGGTTGGATTGGGACGCTTGCCCATGGGCCCATTCAATGAGGTTCTGTACTGACATGATGGCTTCAGGCATGGTCTGCTTATCATCTTCTCCGAGCCACACGAGGACTTCAGCGGCGCCAGAGTATACCTCACCCATCATTGCGACTTGATGATTCTTCTCCAGCACATCGTTCTGGTTGATACAGATGGCATCGATCCATACCGGCAGATGAGAATCAGCTCGATGTGTTCCGCGGAGCGCTGCTTCAGCTGACGCAGGCACAACAAACTCCGTGCCGTCGAGGACGATTGTCCTCTTGCCTGAAATGTAGGTCGAGGGATCAGCAAGCGTGACGGACGCGTGATAAAACTGTAGAAGTCTTCAGAGCGCCGCACCAGGCTCGATGCTGTTTAGGAGAGACCTTCCACCAATCAATCTGACGTACCATGAATTGTGGTCCAGCAGTACTACCACAACATGGACAGGATCAGTGCGAGTCGACCTTAATTGCGCTTTGTCACATACAGAGATGGCATGGTATGACGGGAACCCTGCGCTCTGCAGAGATACATGGCTAATTGTGCAGCGGATTGGCCATTCTAGATCATCGAAGTCGATGCCAGGGTCAAGGTACAATAGTCGAATCTCCTTTTCTTCTGGGTTCAGTGGTGCGTAGATGGAGCGAGACGTGTAATCCACGGGTCGGTAGGGACCAATGCTGTCAGGCTTGCTAAAAGGCATCTTCTTCTCATCGGCCTCTGCTGGAAGCCAATGTTGATAGGGAGGTTTGTATCATCGCAGATTTCGTGTCAACGATGCACAGTCAGCTGGAGGCGTTCTAACCTCATCTTTCAGACCATGTCGTGTTACCAATCGCGTGGTCAGGTCGTCTTTCGAGGAATCCTCGGCCGCGCTGTATCCGGAGGTCATTTAGATGTTGGTATCGTTGGACGAGGAAGGGCGATAAGCTCGAGCTTATTAACAGACATCCCACATATACCTTCCTCCTCCTTCCGCATTATTTCACAATGTGACAACACCATCTCAACACCAAAGTGCTGCACCATGCCTCCTCCAGATGGACCCCGGCCTACAGTCGTAGGCCCTGATAGCGGCCCCGAATCACCATTCCCACTGCGATTAGATGGCAAAGTGATCAAAGGCTTTGGGAGAGGGAGTAGTGAGGTAAGGTCGATTCCTTCCATGCATTCTCCAAGATATGAACGATACACAAAAGCATGAAATACCACAGAGTGGCTCGCACTGGTGTTCTTGCAACGAAGAAATACCGATACCACAACCCTCGCATACACCAGCATTTCCAGAACGCACACTACATCCACTCACTACTCCCCACTCATACAACGTCCCAGCTAACATCCCTCCCCCTCCAGCTCGGCATCCCCACCGCCAACATCCCCATCTCCGGCCTCAGCGTCGGCGGCCACACCTCCATCGAAAGCGGCGTCTACTACGGCTTCGCCGGCCTCTCCCCCTCCCGCGCCACCCACCAACACCCCCCCGGCTCCACCTCAAAATACCACCTCATGGCCCACCACATCTTCTCCGCCCTCTTAACCGCAATGTTCGGGCCCGGCGATACGGACCCCGAGCACCACGAGAAAAACACCTTCACCTCAGAAAAAGGAGCCGTGTACCCGATGGTAATGAGCATAGGCTGGAACCCGTTCTACAAGAACACAGTCAGGAGTGTGGAGGTGCATATTATGCATGGGTTTGAGGAGGAATTCTATGACAGTCATATGAATCTTGTGGTGTTGGGGTTTATACGGCCGGAGTATGATTATGTTAGTAAGGAGAGTTTGATTGAGGATATCAAGACGGATATTGATGTTGCCGGGAGGAGTTTGGCGCGGAAGGAGTATGCGAAGTACTCGAAGGAGAAGGGGTTGCTGGATTTTAGTGGGAAGAGTGAGGTTGCTAGTTAGATCATGAACTCCATATCCTGGGTCAACTCGTCTTCGACCTCGAATCCGATCATATCATATCATTTGTCCACCCGAACGCCTTAACCCACCCCTCATAAGCTCGTAAGCCATCCATACATCCCGTTGCAGCACCTATGCCCCACCCTCCCTCTTAGCATACTCGTCCTCCATCTTCTCCTCATACAGCCTATCCTTCTCCTTCTGCTTGTCATCCTCGCTCACATCCTCAATCCTCCCAGCACCACCACCCCCTCCCAGCATCTGCCGTCCCTGCGCATCATACCGCCTCTCCTCCCTCGTAGCCGGCTCGCCAAACTTCTGGTTCTCACTCACAACCCGGCTCCCCGAAGCATCCGTATAACTGGTCCGCGACGACCGGGTGCCGGAGACGGATTGCGCGCCGTTGTTGTTGTTGCTGGCTGTGGAGGACGAGGAGAAGGAGACGGAGGAGGACATGGAGAAGGAGGATTTGTTGTTTTGGTTGTTGGACATTGTGGCAGTTGTGGTGGTGTTGGTTGTGTTTATGATACTGTTGGTAAATCTGTCTGTTTGGTAGGTTGAAGACCAAGGCAGTAGTTTGGAAGTACATGTAATGAGCAATGTTCAATACAGGTAAATTGTATGTGGCGCAAGCTATGACGTCGCCTGCCGCACCGCCACATTTCGTCGATCACATGCTACAATTCGTCCCCTCTAGAACCTACCTCGCAGAACTAGAGCCAGCAACACTACCCTGCCTTGCCCCCTCCACCGCAGCATCATCCGACGGACGCTGCCATTCGCGAATATGCCCTAAAAAGCATCACGTCAGCAGCTGTCCGTCAATACCAAAGTGAAAATGCAGACTCACCCTCCTTACAACTCGTAAGAATTGACCCCTCCTCAAACCCCAACCAACACAACGGATGCGGATCCGCCGCCTTACTCATCACCGGCGGCAGCTGCGCCGTACTCGTCATCGCATCCACCGCATGCACCACCTCCACCTCCCCCTCTCCACCCTCCCCAACCCCATCCGATCGACTACTATTACTCCTCATCCGATT
>JAABUL010001413.1_pt1 | contig 46027 bp, 45 predicted proteins | sample 5559151 | NCBI WGS metagenome assembly JAABUL01 (sample SAMN10711876, study PRJNA513368) | rock metagenome | isolation source: Antarctica rocks | place: Antarctica: Victoria Land, Pudding Butte sud
GTGTTGGTGTTCGTGCTGGGCGGAGTTGCCGTGGGGGACGGCACGCCGGTAGACGTGGTCGTGGGCGCCATGGAGGTACTGGTCGGCACGGCCGTCATGGTGGCTTTTGGTGTGCTGCTGGGCACAGCGGTCGCCGGCACAGCGGTCGCCGGCACAGGAGTCGCCGGCACAGCGGTCGCCGGCACAGCGGTCGCCGGCACAGGAGTCGCCGGCACAGGAGTCGCCGGCACAGGAGTCGCCGGCACAGGAGTCGCCGGCACAGCGGTCGCCGGCACAGCGGTCGCCGGCACAGCGGTCGCCGGCACAGGAGTCGCCGGCACAGCGGTCGCCGGCACAGGAGTCGCCGGCACAGGAGTCGGAGTTGATCCTACGGTTGAGGACGGAAGACATCCGTTGAAGGGTGGTTGGTTCAATTGACCAGAATCGAACTGCCCATTCCCGCCGAGTGAACTTGCGACAAGAGTCCCCTCTATTGAGGCGCTAGCGAAGTCTACGGCGGCGTGTGGCGCCAGAATGCTGGCCGCTATGGAGTCGCCAGAGATGGTTAACGTACGGGCTGCCGGACTGTTGAATAGGATGCGGCGGGGACTGATCCCGGTGATCGAAAAGTTCAGGTTCACCAATCTATCGTCGGTGCCGCTCACGTTGATCAGGAACGTCTGATCGCTCTGACCATCATCGTTTCCGGTGATCCGGAAGATACCCCCATCGGGGATAGTCCCGGTGATGGCGAAGACGGTCAGCCCCTGTGTAACCGATGTGAGGTTGTAGTTCCCATCGGCGGGGTTGAAGACGGTGGCCCCGTTAGCCTGCACGCCCGCATAGTAGGTAGCCAAGTTAGACAAAGAGGTGTTGGCGGCGCTGAAGTCTATGGGAGAGCCCTGGCGTACCGCCCCGCTGACAGTCACCTGTGACAGCGTCGCCGCCGTCCCGTAGACGGCGTTGCCAAGGATAGCGCCCCGCGTGACATTTAGGGAGCCTCCAACGGTCAAGACATCGGTAGACGGAACCGTCCGGGAGAAGACCTCTCCGACGGCGTAATCGGCGAGGCGGGCGTTCCCGCCGACGGCCATAAGTCCCTGTGTATCGGAGCCTGATTGGGCCGCGTCACCGAGGATGAACGCGTTGTAGGCGCTCGCGAGACCGAGCGGCGCGGGCGTGCAGGGTACGGCTTGCGGCGTGCTGCTCCGGGCAGCATCAGCGTGCGTGAAGGAGCCAAATGTGGGACCAAGTTGAGTGACAGCCAGGACACATGCAAGCAGCAGTGGTAGAACCCGTCGTACAGATAAATGCCAGGACATTGCCAAATCCTTCTTGAAATAATAGGGACGCCGCGTCGCGAAATAATAGGGGCGCCGCCACCCTTTGGGGCGTGGAAACCTTCTCATCCTCCTTATACATACGCGTACGTACGGTTGTTGCTAGATGGGGCGATAGGGATGGTGATTGTGGGGTAAGATCACACACAGCGCCGCTCCGTTTTGGGCGTTGACGTAGCGTCGGATACGCCATACTACAGTGGAAGTTGCCCTCAGATCGACCGCGGTCGGTCAATCGTTCAACACAAGGGGAGCCCTGCTGATCAGCCTCATAGCTGACCAGCCTCGCCACGAGCGCAACTCGACGGGGAGCGGCGGCAAGATGCCGTCCCCTTCCGCCACCTTGCTACAGTCCCTATGTGTATAACGACGCATAGATGAAGCATTACTTACCTAGCATTTTGTCCGCTGCCCGGCTTATTTGTAGCATTATAGCGACTAAAGCTACTCCTTTGTCGCCGCCCAGATAGGTATGTTAGAACATCGTGTGTAGCAACCCCTTGATCCGCGCCGCTCGACCCCCACGCCGCCGCGATGGCGGGGATGACGCTAGCCTCGCCGCCCACCTCACGCAGGTGCGTGGGCAGCCCTAGCAGTTTGTCGGAGAGAAGCGGGCTCTCCATCCCGCGCATGGTGGTACAGTAGGAAGCATGAGTAGAACATTCAAAACCGTGGACTATGAGGCGGCGCTCGACCTGACCGTGCGTTTGGGCGACTGCCTGCCGCCGGACCATCTGGCCCGCTTCGTGGTGGATAGCGTGGCCCTGCTCGACCTCTCGGCGCTCTATGCCCGCTACGGGTCCCGTGGCGGCGAGCCCTACGCGCCCGAGGTGCTCCTCGCCCTGATTCTCTATGGGTATGTGACGGGGGTCTTCAGTTCGCGCAAGATGGAGCGCGCGACGTACGAATCGGTGCCGTTCCGCTTTATCGCGGGCAATCGGCATCCCGACCACGACACTATCGCCGCCTTCCGCGCCACCTTTTTGCCCGACCTCAAAGGGTTGTTCGTGCAGGTGCTCCTGTTGGCGCAGGAAGCGGGCGTGTTGACGCTGGGCACGATCAGCCTGGATGGGACCAAGATCCACGCCGACGCGTCCAAAAGCAAGGCGGTCAGCTACAAGCGGGTGCGGGAACTCGAAGCCCAGTTGCGGGCCGAGGTGGAGGAGTTGTTCGCGCTGGCGGAGCAGATGGACGCGCGCGAGCGGCCGGATGGGCTGGTGGTGCGCGACGAGATCACGCGGCGGGAGGAGCGCCTGGCCCAATTGGCGGCGGCGAAGGTGGTCATCGAGGAGCGTGCGCGGGAGCGGGACGCCCTGGAGCGGGCGGCGTATGAGGAGAAGGTGGCGCAGCGAGCGGAGCAGGAACGCGCGACGGGCCACCGACCACGGGGTCGCGCGCCGACACCCCCGACGCCCGGCCCCCGCGCCAAAGATCAGTACAACTTTACCGACCCCGACGCGCGCATCATGAAGAATCCGACCGACCAAGGCTTCGACCAAGACTATAACGCGCAGGTCGCGGTGGACCAGCAGAGCCTGCTCATCGTGGGCACGTCGCTCTCCAACCACCCCAACGACAGCCACGAGGCCGCGCCCACCCTGGACAGCATCCCCTCCGCTATCGGCACGCCCGACGCGGCCGCGCTGGATCACGGCGACGGGGGACCGGCCACGCTGGAGGCGTGTGTCGGCCGGGGTATCGAGCCCTACATCGCGACCGGGCGTGAGCCCCATCATCAAAGCTGGCAGGAACGCTTCGCGCCGGAGCCCGACCCGCCGCCGGAGGACGCCAGCGCCCAGATCAAGATGGCCTACAAGCTCACAACGGCCGTCGGTAAGGCCATCTACGGCGCGCGCAAATAGACCGTCGAGCCCGTGATCGGCATCATCACGGAGGTGCTTGGCTTCCGTCAGTTCTCGCTGCGCGGCGTGGAAGCCGCCGCCGGCGAGTGGCTCCTGGTCTGCCTGGCCTTCAATCTCAAGCGCTTCCATACCTTGTCCCCGGTCTATTAAGGAGGAGTTAGCCTGTGTGCACCGTTCGCAGCGATGATCCACCGCCGTGTCCTGCCCGCAGCCACGCGTCGATCACGCGTGACCAGAGGCGGAACGCCCCACCCCGACAGCGGCCCCCGGTTATGCACACCATTGCTTCGTTCTCTCCGACAGACTGCTAAGTAGACACTGGTAAGTTCTTGCACACCCGATACGTCTGGATGCGTGTTTCTCGCAGCCTCTTTGGCATGCACGAACTTGCCGACACCTACTTAGCCTGGATTATTCATGAAAACATTCATCGAATTGGATTGGCTGCCAATCGGGGACTTCGGAGGGCCTACAGCCCGCTTTGGGTGCCGGAATCGGCTGTACGGGCCATTCAGGCGACCCATATTGGTCAGCGCCCAGCCAAATGTGGCTAATCTGATCCGGAAGAAATGTTCATGAATAATCCAGGCTAAGTAGGTGTCGGCAAGTTCGTGCATGCCAAAGAGGCTGCGAGAAACACGCATCCAGACGTATCGGGTGTGCAAGAACTTACCAGTGTCTACTTAGCCGGGTCACCAGATCTGTGACGGTGTCGACGGCGGACTGCGTGGCCCGCACGTCGTCGTTGACGATATCTTGCATCGGGTCTACCTACCCCCTCGGGAGCCGTCGTGCTTCCCCCATGCCGGCCCGTTGGCCGGACCAGCGCGGGTCCCCCCATGAGCGGGGGTAAACCCCCTGCACCCCGGCCATGAAGAGGATGATCCATGAGTCGCGCCACATCGACACCCCCCACGCCCCCACGCGCGTGCAGGCGAGACAGCGCCGACGGTGGTAGGCTGGAGGGTGCGGACGGCCTGCGGTGGTTTGGATGGAGCTACCGGTCCCCAACGTGACCGACGGTGGGCATGCGGTGATAGGATCGGGCTCGTCGCTCACGAGGTACACCGCGTCCTTGTGGACCGCCACGGGTGTGTAGCCGGCCGCGTCCATCTTGTGCAACGCGCGCGACAGGTTCGCGTTGGCTTGCGCGATGATGAGGTGCCACCAGTCGGGCCGGTACAGCGGGCTGCGCTTGTCGCACTGCCACGCGCTATTGAAGCCGCTGATCGTCAGGGCGTACGTGTACTTGAGCGCGCCCAACGCCAGCCGCCCCGCCGGCGTCGTGTCCGCGTACAGCGCCGTGCGTGCCCCGCGCAGCCGCTCGTACCACGTCTCCATCGCCCGGCTGTGCTTCGTCCAGACGTATGCCTCGGTGATCGCCACGGCCTGACCGCGTTCCAGCGCCCAGGCCACCGTCGGCGTGCAGGCCCACCGCTCCTCCGCGCCGGCAATCCGCGCCAGCCAGTACCCCGGCAGTTTCTTGTCGAAGGGCAGCTTACCGGCCGCGTCGCGCCGCTCCTCGATGCCGGACAGGCCCAACTCCACGACGCCGGCGGCGCTCAACCACTGCGCGTTCTTGTCGTAACTGTGCAGGTACGCTTTGCCCCGCTCGGACGGGGAGAGCGTGCGCAGCCAACTCAACTCCGTCACCGTATCGGCCTGCCCCGCCGGCGCCGGCAGCCGCTCGGGGAACTCCCGCTTGGCGTCGGCCCCACGCTTGCCCACCTCCTGGAGAAGGTCCAGACCCGTGCGGCCCGGCGAGCGGTAGTACGGCGGGCCTACCGCGCGGGCGTAGGCCAGGAGTGCCGTCAGGAGCGTCGCCCCGTCGGTGTCGAGGCCCCACACCGCGTGCTCGTCGTACAACGGGAACACAATCGACACGCCCGAGCCGGCCTCGCCTTTCTTGCGCAGGTCCAGCCAGGGCGTGAGCGCCGTGGGAAAGGCGTGCAGGTCGTCCAGGCCGTCGCTGACGAAAGGGTGGCGCAGTTCGCGGAACTGTCCCGCCACGGCGAGCGTCTCGGGCAGGCCGGCCGCACGCACCCAGGCGTCGGTCAGCCAGAGTTGCGTCAGACCCTGCCGGCGCGCGCCCTTATACAGGTCGCCGACGTGCCGGATCGCGCCTCGGATGGGGACGAGGGTTCGATCGGCCAGGCGCAGGCCGTCCACATCGAGCACACCAATGGATACGACGGGCGATAGCGGGGTCATGTTACGCCTCCCCCTGCGCCACATGTGCCCGCTGGTATTCCTGGAGCCAGGCGATGACGTCGGCGTATTGGTCGGCGCGGATCAGCTTATAGGACGTGACTGCATACTGACGATACATAGCCCCAAACAGGGCCTGGTACGCGTTCGGCCGACTCCCGCCTATGCCAGCCTCCGTGTCGCGACGCGCGATGGCCGTTGCAATGTCGCGGACAAGGGTCTGAATCGTAGCCGCCTGCTCATCGGTGATCGTGGCCCCCGCACTCAGCCGTGCCTGCACGGCTCGTACCTGGTGGATCACATCGCGGATCACTGTAGACGCCCGGTCGAAGCGTTCGTCATGCGCGGCGAGATGATCTTCCTGCGCGGCGAGTTGTCCGCGCACCTCCGTCAACGCGCGCTCGTGGGCTATCTGTTGGCGCGCCAACGTCGTGATAGCGACACCGAGCTGTGCGATCTGCTCCAGCGACATGTCCTGCCCCGTCCCCGGCACAGTCGGCGCGACGGCCTGGTCAATGCCGGTTTCCGCAGCAAAGGCCTCCCAGACGCGGCGCACGACCCACCGCTTGTACGTGACTAACCGATCGTGCAGTTCGGGCTTTGCGCGGCGCGGCTCGATCCCGCTGAGCCAATAGGGCACGATATCGAGCCGTAGGCCTTGCAATGTTTGAAGACCGCGCGTTGGTGTGCGTACGCGCACGTCACGTAGGCCCTCCGCCATGACCTCATCGGCGCGAATACGCCGCAGTTGCCCGTTCGGTTGAAGTCCCAGGCTCGCGCACATGGACCGCATCCCCACGTAGATTTCACCATCCTCAGCTCGCACGGCCAGTAACGCGTCGTCCGCCTCAAGCAAGGTGATCTGACGCTGGTCAACGACTGCGAGGGTAGTCGCCGTGGTCGCTCGTGTCGGCTCTTTGTCGCTAGGCACGTGTGTCCTCCTCGTTATGCGCGTATCTCAATCCTGCCGATGGGGTCACATCATGTGACCCCATCGGCGCCGGTCGCCCTCACTGGAGTAACGTCGGCTGCGCTTATCCCCCCTGGGGTGTGGCTTGGCCCTGACCCTGCCCTACGCTGTCAGCATAGGGCATCCTACGCACCGTCCTATGGTCCTGGGATGCTACCTCGCACCGGCGCTGCACGCGCGGCGATCACGCGTCGCAGCTGATCCGCTAGCCGACAGCGACACGGTACGGCACGGCAGGAGGGACAGGCTACCACCAGGGGTGATACGGCGCAGGACGCCATGGTCGGACGAGAGGGGGATGCTGCGGCAAACGTTGCACTGGATGATGCCGGCGTGGGAGGTGTGGCACAGGGAGAAGGGGCGGGCGTAGCTACACCCTGGGCGATGGCCTGGTCACCCGTTGGAGCGGCATCGTCCGGCGTTGCACTGTCGTACGCGACGTGCACACGGGCGTGGCCCACGCGCTGTAATGCGCGTTCCACACACCCGTGTAGCTTGTGCTCCAACCACTGTCGGTGGAACGGCGTCGGCGCCATGACCCGCAGCACATCACCCTCCAGAGCAATAGCCCGCGTAGGGACGAACCAGGCCGCGTAATTCTCTACTGTCACGTCCCGTCGTACCTCATCCCGCACCGCCCGCCACATCACCTCGGCCGCAGTGGTCGCCGGGAGATCGTCCAGGTCAGGCAGGGAGGGCCTGACCGGGGAGGGCCTGACCGCCATACTAGACATCGGTGGGGCTGGTACCACATGGTCGTTGGTCGCTTCGACGAGGCCCCGGAGCGTGGCGAGCAGGTAGGGCATGCGGATAATCGCGCCGGCGCGGCCCCGCTTGGTGATCGCTAGTGCCGGCGACCGCGCGATCGTTGCGGCCTCGTCCAGGAGGGCGAGGAGGACATCGTCGCCGAGGCCGGCGGCGCGCTGCATATTTATCACTCGCGTCTGGCTCGCCTGAGGCGCGTCGTCGCCGAACTCGGTCGAGAGGTGGGCGACCCGCGTGCTGACGGCTAAGACGGCCGGATCGGTTGACTCGTCCCTCATTATGTCGTCTTTTATCATGCTCGTCGAATCGGTCGAATCGAGAGGGGGACGCACACGTATCGCACGCGCCTTTCGTCTCGATAGATCTGTTTGTTGTCTCGTGTTTGTTGTCTCGTCTGTTTGTTGTTGGTTCGATGCGCGTACTAGGGGTGGTTCGATCTGCGCACTAGGGGTGGTTCGATCTGCGTACCACCGTGGTTCGATCGGTGCCGGCCCTCCTTCTGCTGGACAGTCAGGGGCACTCGTGTGACGGGAGGGGCGGTCATGGTCCTCATCGCCCGTGAACCATAAGGAATAGCGTGTCGTGGCCCGATCCCCCCGCGCGTCCTGTGTCTTGTGAGAGCGGATCAGGCTAAGCTCCTCCAGGCGGCGCAGGGCGGCCGCGAGCGTCCCGCGGCTCTTAATACCGCAGCCGCGGTCGAGCACCTTACCCTCGCGCGTCGTGATGCCGTTGAGGAACTGCGAGTAGCTAATGCCGTCCTCGACCTTCTTGAACCCGAGGGTGCGCCGGACGACGTAGAGCAGCGCGAGCAACTCGGCGTGCCGCAGCACATGCACCCACTCCTCGAAAATCTCGTCGGGGGTGGCGGTCGTGGTGGGTCGTGCGAAAGGCATCACACACCTCCCAGGGAGGGCGTGCTGGGGCGCAAGGCGCGCAGACGCCAGTAGCGGTACTCCGCCAACTCGCGGGGCGTGGCTGCGGCGAAGGCGTGCCGTCGACCGTCGTCGCGGCGCGGGGGCTCGCGCCGGGCGCGACCACTCAGGATGTCCCGCGCGCCGACGAGGACCAGCTGCAGGGCGCGGTCGTGACCGAGCGCGGCCGTGACCCGCGCGCGGCTGTTGACGACCGTGGTGTGGTCACTGCGCCCCAATGCGTGGGCGGCCGTTATGTTGGTCAGGTGATAATCCTCAACGAGCAGGTAGGCGCAGAGGTGCCGTGCCCACGTGACATGGGGCGTGCGGCCGGGGCGCACGATCGCATCGGCGGTCACGTCGGCTGCGGGGTGGACGTCGTTATAGGCGCGCACAACAGCCGCGATGATGGGCAACGTATCGACCATCCCCGTGCGTGTCCACACGGGGGGGGCGCTATCCCATTGACAGGCGCGCGGGTGCGCGCTATCATGTCGGGAGAGCATGGGTGTGCTTTGAAGCATAAAAACCTCCTATGCAGGTCCACAACCCGGTTCGGAGCTAGCTACTCCTTCGGGCGACGGCCTCCGGTTGGTGGCTCTGGTGGTTCCTTCGCAATTGGTTACACCAGTGCCGAGTAAATATAGATAGTTAGTCTAGGCAAGCAAGAGGCTCACCGGGTACCAACCGGTGGGCCTCTTGCTCTTGCGGCCGCTACGGCCGCGCTACGTGCTACATGGCAGACTCCTTCATGATGAGCATTGTAGCCCACGGCCGCCCTTGTCGTAAAGGTGGTACGCAGGGGTTGGCCTCGATCCCCGGCGATAGGCGCTATCCGGCGCGGCTCATGTGCGGTCATGGAAGGCCCGTCCAATCGTAGGCGTGCCCATGCTTCACGGGGGCCGTCGGCAGCCGCGCCGGGCCGGATGTCACCGGCGGCGCTGTCGGTGGGGTGGATGTCGCCGTCGCCGGTGTGGGGGCTGCGGTTGCCGTCGCCGCAGGCGTCTTCGCCGTCACGCGCACCGGTGCCCACGGCCCCGTCGGCGTCGCTCCCCGCACCGCGTCAGGCATGACCACGACCTGTGCGCCCTTGAGCGCGGGTGTCTGTGCGGGCGCGACGGCCGCTGGCGCGGGGTGGGGCTGCGTGGGGGCTTCGACGCACGCGATGGGGGCCGGGCGCGTCATCAGGCGGCGCATAGCCCCGACGGACCACATCGGCCGCGTGCGCAGGTCCATGGGCCGCGCCTCGCGCGCGATGGCGACGACGCGCCGGCGCGACGAGGCCGCCAGGTCGTCGGGGAACAGGAGGGGGACACCGGTCTCGCTCACCGACTGGCTGCCGCGGTCGGGGCTGCGGCCGAACACACCAGCCGTCCTCGTTTCGCCCTCTCCGTGGGCCAGCACGGTGCGGTTGCCCAGCGCGTCGCTCGCCCACTTGGCATCGTCCCCGCGCGTCCCGCCCAGCCAGCCGAGCACGTTGCACGAGTCGATGATGGCCTTGGCCCCCAGTTCCCCGTAGTCGTCCACGAGCTGCGAGAACGACTGGAAGCTAATGACGCGGGAGATGCGCGGCTGCCGGCAGATGTTGAACCACTTCGGCGCGTTGGGGATCGCGCCCATCGTGCCGAACTCGTCCAGCAGCATCCGCACCTCGCGCTCCAACTCCCCATTGGGCAGCGTGCGCGCGCGGTCCAGCAGCACGGTGAACATCGTCGTGAACAGCGCGGCGACGAGCGGGCGCAGCGTGTCGTCCCCGGCCGGGATCACGATATAGAGCGCCACCGGCCGCCGCTCCTTACGGCCCAAACGGTCGAGGTCGAGCGTGCCCTGGCCGCCGACGACGGCCTTGATGGCGGGGTCGGCGAGCGCGGAGAGGCGTGGGGCCAGCCCCGAGGGGATGGAGGAGCGCAGGTCGCGGTGCTCGGCGATGAGCCCGAGAAACTGCGCCGCCGGCCCCGTCTCCGCGCCGCTCGGCCCCTTCTTCAACGCCCGCTCGATGGCCTCCACGTTCGGTTGCAGCAGCAGGGCCAGCAGCTCGTCGAGCGTGCCGCTCGGGCGGTCGGCCGCAGCGGCGACGGCGTGGACGTGCATCACGCCCGCCGCCATGAGCAAGAGGACGGCCTGCTCGAAGTAGGGCTGGGGCGGGGCGCTATCGGCGGGCTTGGAGTTGTGTAGCCACGCCCGCGCCCAGTCCTCGGCCTTCGCCGGTGTGCGTACCAGGGCGAGCGGCGCCCACGTCACGCTGTTGGCCGGGTTCTGCATGTCTAGCCGGTAGACATCGTGCGTCCGGCTCATCGCCGCGGCCGTCTGGTTCCACCCGTCGCCCTTGTTATCGGTGGCCACGTAATCCACGGCCGGGTCGGGCTCCAACAGTTGTGTCTTGAAGAAGGCATTCGACTTGCCCAGGCCGGTCGGCGCGTCGATGGCCACGCCTTCCAGGAGCAGCGCCGACCGCACGCCAATCGTGATCCGTCTGAGCCCGCGCCGCGCCGTCCCCAGCACCAAGTCACCGGGCTTGGCCCGCCGCCGCTTCAGCTCGTCCCAGGTTTGCCAGCGCGCGCCGCCGTAGGTGTTGGCCCGCGTGGGGTCGAGGGCGCGCGTCCGCCGGCCAATGAGGATGAAGACGCCGAACAAGGCCAGGAGCGCGAGGACGCCGCCCAGTTCAAGCGGGATCGCCGCGCGCACCGGCGCCCCGCTGCGGCTATGGAGGGTGGTGTAGCGCCAGGCCGCGCCGTGGCGCATCCAGAAGGCCCAGGTGCTCGTGTGGATCGTGGGGGCGAGCCCGTAGAGGCCGTGGCGCGCCCATGCCTGCGTCGCGCGCAGAGCAGTTACCCCATTGGCCGCCGGCCAGGCCACCGCGTCGTAGGCCGTCTGATACCACAGCGTCACCGCCGCGGCGGCCTGGTGGTAGAAAGTTGTGACGTGGGTGGCGATCCAACATGCGCCGGCGAGCGGCCCGAGCCAGAGCGCCAACACAGCGAGCGTGCCGGCGATGAGGCCGGCCCAGCCGCGCAGCAGCCAGAGGAGGCGGGCGAGCAGGTGACGGATGATATGGAGCAGGGCGACGATCCCCGCCCTGGCGCGGGAGGGCAGGCGACGGGCGAGATGGCCGGCGCGTGCCCAGGGACGGCCGGTGATAGGGGGGCTAGCGGGTGTGCTCATGGTGTCTCCTGGCTCCTACAGGTCGAGGGCCGGCGTCAGGTCCCGGTCTCGGTCGAGGGCCGCGCCGGGGTCCGTCGCTCCCGCCGCGTCAGTCGCCCACGCCGTATCGTAAAAGTCGGCCGGGGTGATGATCTCAATGCCCCCTTGCGCGGGATGCGCCTCCTCATAGGCGGCGAGCACGACCGGATCGGTGATCTCGTAGAGCTGGCCGTCGCCCATGGCGGGGCCGGTTTGCTCCCAGGCGTACACGGTCGGTCCCTCGTCGGCGGGGGTCAGCCGGTCGAGGTCGAGCGCGGCGGGCGCCTGGTCCACCCATACTTCATAGGGCGGGTCGCTGCCCCGCGCCAGCGCGCCTTCGATCGTGGCGATCTCGGCCGGGTCGGTGATCGCCTGCCAGCGATAGTCGTCCGGGCCGAAGCCGTCCGGCTCGCGCGTGTAGTACGTCACCGCCAGGTCCCCAATCTCCGTCGGCTCGAACGCCAGTCGGTCGGGGCCGCCGTCGGCGAGCGTCCCGTCGAACGGGGTGAGGAGCCTGTCGTCGCGGCTATCGTCTGTCATCGTGCCTTACCTCCTATCGAGCGCCCACGCGGCGTTTGTGTCGCCGGGGGGCGCGTGGCCGTCCGGCAGGTGTCGAGCAGTTCGGCGGCGGTCATCCCCTCCCGCGCGCCCCAGGCGAGCAGGCGCTGCACCGGCTCCCAGGTCAGCGGGGCTACGAGGGTCCGCAGCGCGACGGGCGGCACCGCGTCTAATCGCGGCGCAGCGTCAGGGGGCGTCGCCTCTCGCACGGAGAGCACGACGCCCTGGCCATCGACGGTGTAGGCAAGCGCGCCCCCTATCCTGTGGTCCATCGTCCTATCCTCCCCTCGGGCACGGTCAGGCCGCCGTCCCGTCGCCGTTGAGCGCCCGGATCTCGGCCGCGCGCACGTCCCCCCGCTCTCGCAAGAGGGCGTAGTGCGGCGTCCGCAGCTCCACGCCCACGACCTTCCCATTGTTGGGCCAGTGGGTCCGCGTGGCCGCGCCGGCGAGGAGCACATGAACGTGCGGCTCGGCGGTGTTGCGATGGACGGCGGCCACCCACACCAGCCGCTGGCCCAGCGCGTGGCCCAGGTCCATCAGGACAAGGCGCGTGCAGGTGTGCAGGTCGCTCAGGCGCACCAGGCCGGCGCGTCGCCCCGGCGCGAGGATGACTCGGTGGAACACCACCTTGGGGCCGATCGCGGCCGTCAGCAGGGCGCGCGCGGCCGCCTGGTCGGCCACGTCGCCACGGGCGTCGAACAGCACGCGCTCCTCGCGCGCCTCGCCCGCCCGGTAGTCGGCCACGAGATGTTTCACTTGCCGCTCGATTTTCCGGGTGGCCCACGGGCCGGCCGGCACGTAACGGCCCTCGACATACATGCCCGGTGTCGTCGTCGTCATCAGGCCACCTGCCCCTCCGCCACGCGCATGTGCAGCCGTGCCCGCTCGCCCGACGCGCGCGCCGCCGTGGCGCGCTCCTCGGCCGCCGCTTCGAGCCGTTCGGCGACCTCGGGGCCGTAGTCGTTGCAGAGGTGAGCGAACCCTTCCAGGCGGGCCAGCGTCGCCTCGTGGTGGATCGCCGCCAGTTCGGCGTGGAACGGCCCCACGACGAGCGCGTGCAACAGCTCCTCCACCTTGCGGGCGACGGCCTCCTCGATGGCCGGCGCCGCCAACGCGCCGACGTTGTGCGCCGCCACGGCGACCAGGCCGCGCTGGATCAGGTCGTCCGCCGCCGCCGACATATTCTCGGCCTTGGTGCGCTCCTGGTACGCGGCGAGCGCCTGTTTCGTTTCGGTGGGCAGATATAGGGATGTGCGTTCGTTCGCCATGGCTGTCCTCTCTTTCTCTCTCGCTGTTCTCTCGACGCGCCCTACGCCGCCGTGTCACGGCGCAGCAACCCCGCGCCGGTGGTGACGACCGTGGCGACTGCGCCCGTCGCCCAGCCCGCGCTGCCCGCCCCCAACAGGAGCAGCAGGCCGCCCGTCGCCGTACCCCACGCGACCCCGAAGGACACCGCGCCGCGCCAGGAGACCGCGCCGTGGGGCTGGTAGGGGGGCAACGCGGCGAGGGCTAGGCGGGCCTCCTCCCCGCGCGCCGTGATGTGAAAGTGCGGGCGGGGCACGGCGGGGTTGACGGCCGGATCGGGCCACGCCTCGGTCTCGACCACCAGCCCGTCCGCCACCAGCCCGTCGAGGGTGCGGTAGACCGCGCCGCTCCCGACGCGCCCCGTGCCAGCGGGGTCCGCGCGCAGCACCGCGATAAGGCCGTACGCGTGGTGCTCCGCGCCGTCGGCGAGGGCGCACAGCGCGGCGTACTGCTGCTGCTGGGCGGCGGTGCGGCGGGGCAGGGGCAGCAGCCCCGGCGTGCGGACAGCCTCCTCCCCCAGAGGGGTGATGCGGTAGTAGTCGCGCGGCGCGTCGTCCAGCGCCGGATCGGGGCGCATGTCGGTCTGGACGATCAGGCCAGTCGTCAGCAGGGAGCGGATCGTGCGGTAGAGCCCGGTCGGGCCGAGGGGGGCCGCGCCGGGGACAGCCCGCACGGCCTGCATGAGGGCGTGCCCGTGGCGTTCCTGGCCGTCCGCGAGCGCGCGCAGCACGTCGTACTGCCGGTAGGCGGGGCCGGGATCGGGCGGGGTGAGGGGGGCGAGCGGCGTCCCCGGATGGGCGAGCAGCGCCTGGCCACGCGCGGTGATGCGGTAGTAGCGCCGGCGCTCGTCCTCCCGCGCGGGGTCGGGCCGCCGGTCGGTCTGCACGATCAGGCCGTCGTCCAGCAGGCGCCCGATGGCACGGTAGAGCGTGCCGGGCGCCAGGATGACCTTCCCGTTGGTGTGCTCCTCGACGGCCTCTAAGATGGTGTAGCCGTGGCGCTCCTCCCCGTCGGCGAGCGCCCGCAAGATGTCGTGGCAGCGATCCGTCATGGACATGTCTCTCTCCTTCCCTTTCTTGCGTGTGGAAGTCCGGCCGGGGTCCTCTGTCCTGGCCGGTACTCCTCTCTCGTCAGCGTTGCGGCGTTTGTATGGGCTGCTCGAACACGTAGAGTAGCCGCCCGGAGGTCCCGAGCGACATTTTGGCGATGACAGGTGGGCCAATCAGGTGCCACCCCTGCTGACCCAATTCGTTCAGGCGCGCTGGTTGGCAATTGAACTCCTGTAGGTACGCCCACTTCTGCGGAGCTTCTACGACCATCGAGATACGCGGGCGTTGTGCGTCGGACTGGTTAGCGTTGGCGGTCATTGGTCTTCCCCTTCTCTTTCTTCGACGCAGCGGGTTCTAAGCGCCGGGCGAGGGCGCGGAAGAGCCGGCCCTGCCACGTCAATCCTTTGCGCGCGCTCTCCCGCTTGGCGTAGGACAGCAAGAGCTGCCCCACCAAGCGCCCTTGTGGCGCGAGCGCGCCCGAGAGGGCCAGCATCACGACGGCCCCAAGCAGTAAGAGGGCGGCGCGGGCGAGGCCCAGGAGGGGGTGCCCGACGGCATGGACCGCCAGGACCGTCCCCGCGAGCACGAGGAGCGCGGCGATCCGCAGCACGAGGCCCAGCGCCGGCGACATCTCGACACGGCGCAGCTCCTCTGTCGAGCGGCGCACCGTCTTGGGCACGGCCAGGACGTACACGCCCCGCCCCGTCGCGCGCGCCGCTCGCTTGATCCCACTCGTTACCTTCATTCGATCAACCCCCACTCGGCGGTGATCGGCGGCGCGATCGACGCGATCTCGGACACGCTGGCGGTGGGCATCTCCGTCACCGTGGGCATAGAGGGTAAACCGCCACCTGCGGCAGTCGCTTCACCACCCGCCGCGACGGCACCGCCGGCGGCCCCGCCTGTGGCGGCCGCCAACCCGGCACGCGCGGCGGTGCCGAGGAAGGGCACGTTGCCGATGCCCAGGGCGCGCGAGGCCCCGCCACCGAGCAACGCGTCGCCCAGGCGCGGGGCGCCGTAGAGCACCAGCGCGCCGGCCAGGGCCAGGGCCAGCGATTGCAGCCCGTCGCTCCCGAACGCGGCCACCATCGCGCGCACGGACACGAGCGCGACGGCGTAGCTCACCCCCCACAGCGTCAGGCTGAACCACAGCCGCGCCCACGACGCGGCGACCCCGCGCGTCAGGGGCGTGACCATGCAGATCGAGGCCACGGGGGCGGCCAGGTAGACCGCCGCGCCGTACAGGGTGCCGATGGTGCGCGTGATGGCGATGAGCACCAGCAGCACGAAGAAGAGGACGATGAAGCCGACGACCACCAGGAGGAACACGGGATCGCCGGTGAGGGCCGAGAGCAGGGCGGCATTGACGAGGTGGCCCGCGAGCGTGCCGATGGCGGCCCCGCCCTGGTTGTTGGGGTCGGCCAGGATCATCGTCGAGGCGGCGTTGACCGCCACGATGTAGAGGTGCATCAGCCAGGGCAGCGCCGTGGTGAGGGCCAGCCCCAGCCCGCCCTCGACCATCTGCGTGGCCGCCTCGCCGCCCGGCCCCAGGCCCAGGCGCCGCGCGTACCAGGTCGTCGCGCCGGCCAGGAACAGCACCCCGAACAGGTCGCGCGCGAGCTGCTGCATCGTCGTGAAGGCGAGTTGGAGCTGGGAGATTTGGGTGTAGTCCTTCTGCGCGGTCAAATCCTTGGCGACGAGCGCGCCGACGGCGTTGGCCCCGGCGGTGGCCCCATGGGCGATCCAGGTCGTGAGGGCGCCGATGGGGTCGATGCAGACGGTCCAGTTGATGAAGGGGACGGTGAAGCCCAGGCCGCCGCAGGGGGGCGGCGGCGGCGGCGGCGGGTCCACGGTGAAGGACGCGGACGTGGAGAGCGTCGGCGTGGTCCCCCACGCGTAGAGGCGGTGCGTGCCGACTCCCGGCGTGGGGTCGATGCCCAGGATGAGGTCGGCGCTGGTGTCCCCGTTGTCGTCGGCGACGCTCCCGTGCGCGAAGATCGCGGTCCCTCCCACGCGATCCCACGAGAACGTGATGGTCTGGCCGGGCGCGAAGCCGGACACGTCCACCGTGACCACCGTGCCGGTCACAACCAGGGCGTGCGTGGGCGTCAGCGTGACCTTGGGGTGATACGTCCGCGCGATGGTGAAGAACACGGAGGCCGAGGTGCGATTGGGGCCGACGGCCCGCACCTCGTGCGGCCCCAGCGCGGCGGCGGCGCCCGTGGCGGGGACCCGCGTGTCGATGTGCGCGTAGCTGTCCGCGCTCGTGCCGCGCGCCAGGTAGGCCCCGTCCCAGTACAGTGTGATCGTCCCATCGGGGAAGTCGGCGCCGACGACGACGAGGGGGGTGTCGGGCATGCCCTGGCTCGCCGAGAGGGCGAGCGTGGGGTGGTGCGTCGCGGTCGGGGCCGGCGGCGGCGTGTACGTCGGGTACGGCGTCTGCGTCGCCACGGGCGTCGGCGTGGGCGGGAGGGCCGACGCGGCGCGGACGCTCCCCCCGCCCCAGCCTAGGGCGAGCAGGACGACGGCCGCCAGGGGGGCGATTAGTCGGCGCATGGGGTCTCCTCCGGTCGTGGTCGCTGCCCCCGTGGGGCGGGGCGTGGTGTGTCCGCGCCGCACGGATCGCGCAGCAGGGTCGTGGCGTCCATGGCCGCGATGAGGGCCACGACGCGGCGCTTCTCCCCCAGGGCCGCGTGCCGTCCGCGTGCCGTCAAGCGATAGTAGCGGCGGCGTGTCTCGCCGCCGCCCCGTAGGGGGTGCCCGTCGATCTCCGCACGGTCGATCTCCGCGATCAGGCCGTCGGTGCGCAGCCGGCCGAGCAGGCGATAGAGCGTGCCCGGCGCGAGGGCGACCTCCCGGACGCCGCGCGCGACGACCTGATGCATGAGGGCGTAGCCGTGGAGCGGCCCGTCGCCGAGGGCGATCAGGACGTGGAGCGCCACGGGGGTCAGCGGCGTCGCCGCCGGCGGGCCGTCCGCCCGCGTGTCGTTTAGCGCGCGGCGGTCCATGTCGCACCTCCTGTCCCGGCTGTCGCGGTCTCTCGATCGGCGGCGGCGGCGTCCGTGGCGCCGGGCGGGGGGGCCACGCGGGCGGCGTAGACCTCCGCGGGGGTGGCGCCCTCGGCGAGCAGGCACACCGCCTGGTACACCTCCTCGCCGGTGGGGTCCTCCGGGTCGGCGGCGACGGCGCGGACCATCCGCGCGCGGTACTCCTTGTCGTCGGGGTCGGAGGCGAATAGCCACGCCTCCTCCGGCGACGAGGGCACGTTGACCACCCCGCGCGCCGGCCGGCTGGCCGTCTTGGTGGTGCGGATCATGAACATCTGGGCGTACTCCAGGCGCTTCTTGTCGGCGGCCTCCTTGCCGGCCAGCGTGCCGATCCGCGCGGCCTCGCCGTCGGTCAGGCGCAGCTTGCCCGCGATCCACTGCCGGGGATCGACGCCACTCTCGTCGTTGGTGTCGTGCATGTTGAAGATGAAGTGCAAACTGGTCTGGTCGAAGTAGCCGGCGGCGGCGGCGTTGCTGGTCAGGTCGGAGAGCTTCTGGCTGACGAACATGGGGACCATGCCGGAGTGCCGTCCGGTGCGCCCAATGCCCGCCACCCACTCCTGGCCGGCCTGGTGGCGCAGGATGCTCCACCCCTCATCTATCGCCAACAGGTGCTGCACGGTGCCCCGCCCGGAGCGCCGGCCCCATGCCTGCGCGAGCGCGTCGCGGCGGTCGGCGATGTCGGTCATGGCGAACATGACGAAGGCGTAGACGGGCGTGGTGGTCCCCAGGTCCCGGGGGTCGATGTGGAAGGCCAGCAGGCGCGTGTCGACGTCGAAGCTGGTGGGCCGATCCACCAGGGGGGCGTAGCGGCCGCCGCGCGCGTAGGGCGTCAGTTCGGCGGCCACATCCTTGTACAGCCGGCGGTCCTCGTGGTCCTGCTCGGGCTGGCGGGCCTGCGCCTCCAACCAGGCCAGCAGGTCGCGCTCCAGCGGCGGGTCGGCCGCCGTGCGCCACGTGCCGTCGGGGTTCCGTCCCGCGTCGGTCTCGTCGCGGTGGCCGGCGTAGACGGCGGCCACGCCCGCGTCGATGAGCCCGCGCACGCGCCCGGTGATGGCCTTGCCGCTCTCGGCTAGCAGCACCTCGTGGGCCTTGCCGACGAAGTAGAGGCGCGCGGCGCGCTCCTCCTCGGTGGCGCGGGGGCCGTCCCAGATGTTGAGGGCGGCGGTGCGCGGCCCGCCCAGGCGCACGGTGCGCCCGCCGGCGATGGCGCACAGGGTCTCGTAGCCGCCCACGGTGTCGACGGCGGTGGCCCAGCCGTCGCGCAGCAGGAAGGGCAGCATGAACTTCTGCACGAAGAAGCTCTTGCCCTGACCGCTCCCTCCGAACACGTCGATGAGGCGGTTCTTGAAGGCGCGGTCGGCGATGTTGAGGTAGACGAGCGCGCCGTCGCCCTCGGCGCGGCCGATCAGGACGCCGCCGGCGGTGCCGGGCGAGCGCACGATGGCGGCCCAGGCGTTGCCCACCGTCTCGGCGTACATCTTGTAGGTCGTGTAGCGCGGCGCGTCGTTGCGGCCGAGCGGGCGCGTCGCGCGGAGCAACGGCTGCTGCGCGCCCCTGGCGCGCGCGGCCCGCGCGTCGAGCGCGCCCGCGCCCGTGCCGGTCAGGAGGCCCCACAGCGCGTCGGCGCGCACGGCCAGGCTGTCCTTGTCGGGGGCGAACACGGTGACGTAGATGCCGGCCCGGACCACGGCGAGGCCGCCCGCGCGCATCTTGCGCGCCTGGGCGCGCGCCTCGGCCCGCGCGTCGCCGATGTCCCCGTCGGCCTCGCGGCCCTGGGCGCCCGCGCCCACCACCAGGTCGCCCAGGGAGCGCCCGCGCTTCTTGGCGGTGGTGCGCTCCTTGTCCTGGTCCAGCCCGGTGATAGAGAAAGAGACGCGGAGGGGCGCGGGGAAGGCGAGCAGCGGGACGGGCCAGCCGGGCTGCGTGGGGTGCGCGGGGACGCGGACGTAGAAGGTGCAGGCCCAGGAGCGCGCGCCCTGGCCCGGCAGGTAGGCCCCGTCGATGGTCTCGCGCGCGGCGGGGTCGGCGAAGGGGTCGGGGAACTCCGCGACGAGCGCACGCACGGCGGCGCCGTCGAGGCGACGGGCGGCGACGCCCAGGCGGTGCAGGGTGCGCTCGACCTCGCCCACGACGCGGGCCAGGGTCGTGCCCTGCGGCGCGCGGGCCGGGCCGGAGATCGCCAGTAGGAAGCGATGCGTCGGGACGTACTCGCCGCTCAGGTAGTCCTCCCACCAGGCGCGCAGACGCCCGGCCAGGTCCCGGAGCGCGGGCGTGGGCGGGTCCACATCGGCGAAGGCGCGCGCCACGGCCGTCTCGGCGGAGGTCGGCGTGGAGAGGACGGTGAACTGGATGGTGTAGGGGACCGGGGGCGTGAAGGCGCCGGCCGCGCCGTCGGTGAACGCGTCGAGTAGTTCGCCGGGCAAGCTGTACAATTGGATGCCGTCGATCTCGATCCAGATGCACGCGTCCTTGCCCTTCTCGGAGCGCGTCCCGTCGTCCGCGATCGTCACCCGCTCTGGGCGTGCGGGACGCGCCGGTGTCTTGGTCCGCGCGCCCGCGCGTGGCGCGCGGACCCCCCGGAACAACGCCCACCGTGCGCGGCGCTCCGCCTGCGCAGGTGCAGCCCTACCCACGCGCCACCTCCCCTCGTGTCTCCACGACGGCCCAGCGGGCGGCGCGGCGGCCGGCGCGGGTGCGGCCGTCCAGGTCCACCTTGCGGACCAGGCCGGCCTCCACCAGCTCGCGCCGGCGCGGGCGGGCGGCCGAGGGGTTCATGCCGGCGCCCTCGGCGATCTGCTCATCCGTCACACAGGGATGGGCGGTCAGCCACGCCAGGAGGCGCGCGCGCTGGGTCTGCGCCACCGGCGTCGTCATGAGCACCGGCGCGACGTAGGGCGCGGGGACGGCGCGGATCGCCGTAGCCCTGGACGCATGCTCCGCGCCGGTGGTGGCCTCCGCGTTGGCGACGCGCACCAGACCATCACTAGGGACCGGGCCATAGACGGGGGCCGGGGTGCGGCGAGCGAGCCGGACGGCGCGATAGGCCAGGCGGCGCGGGAGGGCCAGGGTGGCGCGCCACAGGTAGCCGGTGAACTGGCGCGCGTAGGGCTCGACGGTCCCGCTGCCGGCGAAGGTCACGACCAGGAGGGCCAGCAGCGCGGGGACGCCCACGATGAGCAGCAGGTGGACCTGGCCGAGCCCCGACTGGCCGTAGGGGAGGCGGCTCGTCGCGTTGACGAGTCCGTAGGTGAGCAGCACGATCCCGGCGACGTAAATAGCCTGCCGGACCGTGAAGACGCCGGCGACGATCTTCACCGGATCGTTGATGTAGAGCGCCGTCTGAGCGTTACGTGCCATCGGTCCCCCTCTCGTGCGCGCCGGACGGCCCCTGCCCTTGCAGGGCCTTGCTCAGGGCCGCGCCATAGAGGACGAGGAGCGCGCCGGCGCACATCAAGGCGATGTCGCGGCTGACGACGGTGAGCGCCAGATAGCCGACGCCGCCGCCGAGCAGGTACGGATACGTCACCCGGAGGGCCGTGCCGACGAGGGCGCGGGCGGGAATGACGGCGCGCGGTGTGGGCGGGGTGGCGTGGGCCATGGTGGTGCTCCGGGTGCTAGACAAAAATACGGGCGGCGGGAGGGAGCGGGTGCCGGGTGTGCGGGTATCCGCTCCCTCCCGCGCCGCGCGATCGACGGATGGCTAGTGAATGTTGGCTTGAAGGTAAGCGGCGGCGCCGGTCGCCCCGAACATGAAGACGCTGGCCAGGGTCGCTGTAATCCACGCGCCGGTCGCTCTCGGGTTGTGGAGCGCCTGCATCGCGCCGGCGATGATGAAGGCGATGGCGGCGAAGGGGATCTTGATGGTGTTGGCGACATCGAGGAGGGCCTGGGCCAACCCGGCGAAGGGGTCGACGCCGGCCGCGAGGACGGGCTGGAAGGCGGCGATGACCGCGGGGTGCGTCAGGGCGAAATGGGCGCTTGTGGCGACGGCGAGTGTCTCGTGCAGCATGGTGAACTGTCCTCCGAATGGGTCAATAGGCGTCCTACTGGCGTACTTCTTGCTCCGATCCGAAGATCGGGTCTCGTGTGACCTGCGCGCGGTTAGCTGTGATGGGCGGCCGCGCGCTTAACGATGGGGGCTACTTGGGCTGTGATCGGTTGGGCTGTCGTGGGCCTGTCCGCCGCGAGGCGGTTATCGAACTGGTCTTCCGAGAGGAGCAGCAGGCGCTCGCCCGTGCGGCAGTTTTCCATATCGACGTGCCAGGCCCACATGGCGGACCATGCGCGGCGCACTTCCAAGACGCGGTAGTCTGGCGTGCTGGTGACGCGTCGTGCCAGGGCGTGCGCGCTCTCCTCATCCATGCGTTTAACACCTACCTTCCTGTCCCGCACTTGCGGATCTATGGACGTGCGTGTTAGCTTAGGAAAAACGACGTGAATATGCGCCGTCACCAGCACGCCCAGCATCTTCTATTATATTTGAATTGTTTTCAAGGATAATAGAAGATGCTGCGTTTACTGTACCGGGCGGAATCCAAGATGTCAAGGGGTCATCGACATGGCAAACAAGGCGAAGGACAGCACGCCCCGCGATCCATCCGCTAATTTCGCCCAGAAGCTCAACCGTCTTTTTGCGGCACGTCTCTCACCCGATGGGGACGAGTACGCCTTGACTGAGATAAGGGATGCGACGGGTGGGCAGCTAACGATCGCGTACCTGAGCCTCCTGCGTAAAGGGGGTATTCAACATCCAAGCCTCGACAAGGTAGAGCTTCTCGCCGATTTCTTCGGCGTGTCCGTCACGTACTTCACGGACAAGGAAGGGGCGGTATACGTCGATGACGAGATGAGTGAGGCCCTACGCAAAGCCCTGGCGGAGCCGAGGGTGCGGGAATTGGCGCTACGCGCGAGCGAGCTTGGCCCCGCCGAGCACGATCTCTATATACGATTGCTGGACTATTCTAAAGAGGTCGCAGCGCGTATCGCCGACGAGAAAAAAACGCGAACCGTGGATGCGGACAACCAACAATGAGAAGAACAACGCACCAACCCAACACGAGCAAGGACGAGCACAATGGCCTTTATGCCCACGAGTGATGCACTGGGGACCCTATTGGTGGAGGCGGGGGAAGCGGCTATTGCGTTATGGATAGAGCTAGGTTCGCCGGTAAACAGGGAACAGTTTAATGACGCGCTCAACGCCCACCCTGAATACAAGATTTATCTCGAAACCCACTTGCAACCCATGGATAAGACATCGATCTATGGGTCGTGTTATACAGCAGATAACGAAACCTGGGTCACATGCATTCGCGCGGGCGCTACACGCTGGCAGCAAGACTTTGCCTTCTATCACGAGGTTGGGCACGTTGTACGAGGTGACACCCAGGAGGCTGGCTGCTTAGAGCTTGTCACACGGGATGACCTGCTAACGACGCCGCATGAAGTATTTGCCGATGCTTTCGCCCATACCACGATGCGACTGATCATGTACGGCGATTCCGCTATTGCTATGGCGCCGGGGAGGGCGTCCGTCGATACGGAGAGGGCGGGGGAGATTGAGCTACTGGAAGACTTCTATCGGAGGCTCAGGGGGTAGCGGTGAACTTCTTCTTTGCCGTTGGGCTGATGACGGTTCTTGTCGGGGTGTGGGTCCTTTATCGCGTCCGTACGAGGGCGGGCCTCCTGTTTGGTCTCAGCGCCCAGGCCGCTTGCCCCGCTTTTACGTTCTGGTCGCGCCCTAACTGCGTCCTATTCGACAGCCTTACTCGTATGCCGGGACTCGGTCTGCTTTGTGGCTACATCGGCGGCAATTTGGTCATCGTCCTACAAGTCGCGTGGGCCTTAACAGTGCTAAAACGACGATCGCAGCAGTATCAGGGGCGCTATCAAGCGGGTATGACGCTGTGCGGTGTCTTGTTGGTGTTGGCCGTGATCACATGGTCTGTGGCACAGCGAGAGGTCGGCCACGATGCGGCGCGATTGTTCTATCATGGGTACCGCGGGTGGCCGACGGGGGTGCTGCTCTGGAACATGATCACTGGCCTCTCGACCGTCTACGCAAGTGTCTTTAGTCTGCATTTGGTGCGACGTCTCTGGCGTTACACCCATGAGATTAAGTGGGCGGTTATCGCCTGCGCGAACTGCGTGACAATCATTTATGGATGCTCGATTGCACTGCAAGCGGTGTTGGACCGCGCGGGCGTCGGAGTCTCCGTGCGACCGGTCGAATGGAGTATGGTGGCCGCTACCTTCAGCGCCATCGTCGTCGCCGCAGCCTGCTGGATGATTTTTGTTACCCCCCGGTGGCGGCAGCCGTTTCGTTTACTGTCACTCCTTGTGCGGGTTAAGCGTCTCTATCCTGTCCGTCGCGATCTCGTGGCACTCCTCTCGCTGTTAAGCGATAGATTGGTGGCGCTACGCTCTCATACCGATTACACGCTCGTGCGTGATGTCACCGACCGCTGCGTCGCCGATGGCGTGCCTCACCACTGGCGCCGCATCGCGATTGAGGCGGCCCGCTGGATCACCGTGCGCCGCGCGCTCATCGCGCGGCAACCATGGTCACAAGTCGACGCCGTAAAAGCGCGCGCGACGGACGAGGCTATCGTTGCCAACGCCGTCCGTCATGTGAAAGGGGGGACGTATCTATACGCCGATCTCTGCTACGTGGTCATCCTTGCCCTCGGCCTGGAGCTTGTACCGACCTGGTTGGAATCGCTACCCGCGCCTTTGGCGTGGCATCGCGCCGTCGCGCTCCTCATCTCCGACGCCCTGACGGCACGTCGCGGGATGGCTCCCTCAAACCGGGAGCTTGGGGGCGGCGTGGCGCGGCCTGCCTGGGGCGAGGGCGTGCGGCGTGGGCGGTATGGATGGGCCAGCTTGGCCTGGCGAGACGAGGGACGGCGGACGTGGCGGGCCATAGGGAGATACTTGTCGCCGCGCGCCGTAGAGACGGCGATAGCGTGCGTGTACGACGATCTCGTGACGTTGAGCATGTTATGCACTGATTGGATGGCCTACATAGAGGATTGCGCCGATGCAACCGTCGTTCATGCGGTTGCGAAACTATGCGAAACAGCAGATCTCCCCATCGATCAACGGCTCGTCGCGTTGGAGGCGACCCGCTGGATGACATTCTTTCTCCCTGCCGCGACAGATCGGGCGAACCCTGCCGCAGGCCCTATTGACGCTGGAGCGCAAGCTCCAGCGCTCACCCCCATAGGATCTCTCGACTTGGCGCACGAGCCTATCCACTACGCCAATGTGTGCCGCGTGCTGGTGTTGCTCCTGTCCCCTTCCCGGTTGCCGCTAGGCGTCATGCCGCGGCGTAAGCTGACGGGATGGCATCGCAATGTGGCCGCATTGATTACCGTGGCGATAGCGCCCCAAACGTCTATTCCTTGTTGAGGGCGGGGTGCCGGCACATTCTTAGCTCCGTGCATCACTCCATACGACCACGTCATGGGATTGACCAGTAAATATTCCCTCTCCTTCTCCTGGGACGCGGCCTGACGTCCATTCCGTTGAGCAGGGGCTGCCCCGTCGCAATAATATGCTCCACGATGTCCGCGCTGCGTCGCGCGCCGCCGCTACGAAGGATCGCCTCCCGCAACCGCATCGCCTGTACACGATGAGAGTCATGATCGAGAACCGTGCGTATAGCTGTGCGTAAGCGAGCGGTGTTTAGGTGCGATAACGATAGAACCGTCCCCGCTCCTGTCCACGTCACGCGCGCTCCGACGCCGGGCTGATCGTTCGTGATGGGGATGGCCACCATAGGGACGCCATGGCTGAGGGAATCCAATACAGTGTTAAGCCCGGCGTGCGTAATCGTTAGTCGCGCACGGGAGAGTAGGTTTAGTTGGGGGGCATATGCTACAATCAGGGGTGATCCGGGCAGGTCCCCGACATCTTCAACGCGCGCCCCTCCACCGAGCGACAGTACAAGTTGTGCATCCAGCCCGATGCACGCGGCCGCGATAGAGCGGAAAATGTCGCGCCTCCGATTCTGTAAAGTCCCCATCGACGCGTAAATGAGGGGCTGGCCGGTCAGGCGGTCGTACGGAAACGGGATGTCCTGCACCTCATCAGCGGTCCGTAAAGGACCTGTGTAATGGAAGCAATCGGGCAAGGCCCGCCGGGGGAAATCGAACTCACACGGCAACTGGGAAAGCTGCGCCAACGGGGAGAAGAGATCGTCGTCACTGCGCACCGGTGGTAAGCCCCAGCGACGGCGATATCCGGCCACGAGACCGAACATGGGGCGCAGGAGCGGCGCGGCCAAGGCGTAGCCCAACCTGTTGCGCAGGAGCGCACGCTCCGTCGTTCGATAAGCCCAGGGCGTGTAGAAGGGCGGCACCCCCACTTCCCGGTTAACGGGGAGGGCATTGCAGACGGTCGCGAAAGGGAGGTCGAGGTGCTGAGCGATAGTTGTCCCGGCCGGCTCGACCTGATCAACCAGGAGGGCTTGCACTCCCGCCTCACGTAAGACCGTCGGCGCACTTTGGAGGAGCATCGTCGTCATTTTGACCGCACCTTCAAGGGTGAACCGCGCTGCCGCGAGGCCGGTAAGTTGCCCGAGTCGGGCCAGTGCCGCGGCCTGCGATCCTAGCGGATCGCTGACCTGCCCGACGGGGCAGAAATCCAGTTCTTGAGCGCGCACCAGTGGTTCGCTGTCGAGAATGTTAAAGGCCGTGACGCGATGTCCACGCCGTTGTAATTCCCGCCCGAGCGCCCCCATCGGGTTTAAGTGGCCCGAACCAGGGGGGCACAATATACCGATATGAGCCATTCTCGCTCCTCCTTCAGAGTGTCACGTACCCCTTTTCATGGTATCGCGTGGTTTACGTCTTTGCTGTCCGTGCCACCCTGGGCATCTCCACAGATCATGAACGTGAATAGGGCGTCGGCCGCGTCCTCGGCCTCGCGCTCTTGGTCGGCTGTGTAGATGCCGGCGGCGAGGGGCGCGTGCTTGGCGATGAGGTGTGCCAGGCCATGGAGGGTAGCATGCTCTCGCTCAACGAGGGCGGCATACGCGGGGACGGGGATGACGTAGTGCTTGCCTGCCTCGTCCTTAGTCGCGCAGCCGGAGAGCGGCAGGGCACCAGGGGCCAAGCCGCGCCGGCCGCGCAAATGGTCGAGTGCCGCGCGGAACGCGTCCGTGGTGAAGGGCGGGGCGAGCCCCAGCTCCTCGCGGACGGCGCGGAGGAGCGTGGCGCGGTCGGCATGCTGGGGCTCGGCACCGTGCAGGGCGTGGACCCCCGGACGCGCGCTAGAGTCGATGTAGAGGTCTTCGGGACGGGGGGGGATATCGGCGCGCCGTGCCGCGTAGGCGGGGGGTTCCTCGATCAGATGGACGACGTGGCCGTGCAACGCCTGCTGCGGGTGGCTCTCGGGCGTCATAGCCCCGTACTGGCCGCCGGGGAGCAATGCAGCCACGACCGCCAGCATCTCGTCGGGTGTCGGCGTGAAATCTGGGTAGCTCGCGGAGAGGTGGTAATGTTCGCCGCGTTCGGGCTCGTCGTCCACGGTGACGAGGATGCGCAGCGCGCCATCTGGGCCGCGCTTGGTCATGTACACGGATGCTTGCTTCCCAGACGCGGCGTACTGGCGGCTCTCCCCCTGTTGGTAGTACAGGCGCCGCCCATCGGCGAGCGTCACGTCGCGCGTGGGCAAGGTGCGCGTGGGCATCGGTTCTCTCCCCTTCTGCGATCAGGGGATATGCAGGGCGCACCCCCCTTCCCCATAGCATACGACGCCAACGAGTAGCCACGTAGCGACGGTCGCACGGCCTGGTAGGTGTGGGGGGGTGATCGTGCGGCACGGCTTCGACAACGACGCGGGCGACAACAAGTTGTGGGAGCAGGTGACGGAGGCGTACCCGCGCGTCGAGGCCATCGTGCGCGAGCGGCCCCCGGCCGGGGCTGGGGTCACGGCAGTCGCGACGAGCACAGCCGTGGTTAGGCTGTATGGAAGGTGGCGATGAGCCGCGCTGCCGGGTAGCCCTGCGCGCATCGACGCGCGACCCCCTGTGGTATCATAGGGCCATTCGCGCGCCCACCTGCCGGTCGCGGCCGCCGGGCCGCGCGTTTGCCTCGATCCAATCTGTCCCGGCACACCAGCGTCGCATCGGCGGAGCGAAAGGGGAAGGAACATGGCCTTGACAGGGGGGCGTGGCGGCGCGACGACACCGGGAGAGGGCACGCGGGAGACGCGGCGGCTCGGCGGCGCCGTCTTCACGGGGTTCCTCGTGGGCATTGGCATCGCCGGTTTCATCGACGAATCGGTCTTCCATCAACTCTTGCAGTGGCACAACTTCTATTGGGCGACTGACGAGCGCGGACGCATCCTCTCCGACGGGCTGTTCCATATCGGCAGCACGCTCGTGCTGTTGTGGGGGGCCTGGCGGTTGTGGCGCGATCGGGTGAGCTGGACGCCGCTCCACTCACGCGCGATCGTCGGCGGCATCCTGCTGGGGGCGGGCGGTTTCAACGCCTACGACGGCGTCGTGCAGCACGTCATCCTGCACTTGCATCTGGTCAATGAGCACGTCTGCCGCTCGCCCATGGACCCGAATAACTCGATCCTCTCCTGCCGCGCCGACATCCCCTACGAGGTGGTGTGGATCGGGGTCGGTGTGCTGGTGCTGGTGGCCGGGCTTGTCCTGGCGCGGCAGGTCCTTGCCCAGGGGCGCTCCGGTGCGCGCTAGGGGATGGGCGCATCCCGCGTGGTGGACGGTGAGCCGGCGTCGGCGACAGCCGCGCGTGAGGAGAGTGTCGATGAAACGCGGCGTGCCCGCGCGTTGGCCGTCTGGCCTCGCCGCGCTAACGGCCCTCCTCCTGGCCCTGATGCCAGGGGCGGCGGCCGCCTGCGCCATCGACAACGTGGCCTCGCTATTGGCTGATGGCGTCCCGGCCATGCTCACGACATCCGCGCCGCACGGGACCACTTCCTGGGCACCATTCACCATCGCCCAAGCCATCGCGTCCGGCGCGCCCGTGCGGCTGGCGGAGGCTCCGGCCGACCTCGCGCGTACCTTGCCCCCGGCCGTCCGTCTAGCCCCGTATCGCTGGGCCTTCGGCGACGGAGGTGCAAGCCTCGGGCACGCGGTGGACCACCGCTACGCCCACGCGGGGACCTACCGGCTCACCGTCTCCGGCTACGACGGGACGACACGCCGCTGGTTCGCCTTCGACGAGGCGCTGCTGCACGTCGTCCCAGCCGACCAGGTGCTGCGCGCCAACCTCGGGTACGACGCGCTGCAAGGCGTCATCGCCCTCTCAGGGGTCACCTGGCCCGTCGACGGGGTGATCGTCGCGCTGGTGCTGGCGCTGCTCGTGCGGCGCGCGCACGCGGGACGGTGGCAGGGCGATCTCGACGAGCACGGCCGCGGCTAGGCGTGCGCGCTGTGACACCGCGGGAGCAGCAGAGAGAAGGGGCGCAAGGTTGTCTATATCTCACAACCCTGCGCCCCTGTACGGCCCGCGTGGCGCGTCTAACGGCCCTGTTTAGTGGTCGGGCGTGATGGCCCCCACGAGAAGATCGCCACCAAACGGGTCGGACTCCTCCGTCGCGCCGGCGCTCTCGCCCGCCGTGGCCTCTTCGTCCCCGTGTCCCCCGGATGGCGCGCGCCCGGACTCGTCGCCCTCCAGGCTGTCCGGCTCGTCGTCGTCGAGCGTATCGTCGAACTCAGGCGGCTCTAGCGGGCCGTCCGGGCCGAGCGGCGGTATCCATCTCTCGCCCCGCGCCGGCGCGCGGCCCTTGACCCCGAGATCGTCGTCGCGGCGCTGGATGAGGCGCGCGGGTCGTGCGGGCGTTGCCGGCGACGGTCCCGTATCAGGACCCGGTGAGCGGGGCGACGACGACGGGCGGCCGCGCCACCGTCATGGTCCGCGATCGGCCGTGAGGGCGCTCCCCTAGTCCGTACCCTGCGCCCCGTCGCTGCGCGCGGGGCCGCCCTGGCGCCGTGGTGCGATGGACCATGGGTGGTCCCATGTCGTCGTGGTCCCCGGACCACGCCTGGGACCGCGCCCAAGATAAAGGGGTGGGACCACAATGGTCCCATGGGGCCGATTTCACGCCTAAAACGAGGGACCAGCGTGGGACCATGGCTTTGGTCCTAGCACCATGGTTGGTCCCACCGAAACGGCCTGTGTGGTCCCACCGAAACGGCCTGTGTGGTCCCACAGCATCAGCCCTATGGGGCCACGCCGGCGCGCCCTGTCGCCCCACAATGAGGGCCGTCCCATCGCTCCCCCAACGGGCTAGCGGTGGCCGTCCAGCCGGGGCCGCACGACGCGCAGGACGGCGACGATGAGCAGGACGGCGAGGGCCACATACGCGCCAATGAGCAGGACGGCGGCGAGGAGCGCGGCCACGACATGTAGGGCCGTCGAGGAGGCATGGGCCAGCGGGGTGAGCAGGGCGGCAACGGGTCCGGTGAGGGCGCAGAGCACGAGGGCGGCGAGGCACAGTGTCCAGACATGAGCGCGGGACTGAACGTCGGTCATGTGTCCCCCTCCCTGGCTCGTCTGTCCCGTTCGCGGCGCCGCGCAGCACACGCGTCCCCTGGCGACGCGGGGCCTCACCGACCGTATCGCAGGTCGCGACGTGTCGGGTGGGGACGTGTCAGGAGGCGGCGGGGGTGGCGTCGTCGGCGAGCCAGCGGCGCAGGGCGGGGTCGCGCAGGCGCGTGAGCGCTTTGGCCTCGGCCTGCTGCACGGCCTGGCGCGTCAACCCGAGGCTGCGGCCGATCTCCTGGAGGGTGCGCGGGGGCTCCCCGTCGAGGCCGTGGCGGGCGGCAAGGATGGCGCGGTCACGCGGGGTCAAGCCGGCGAGGGCTGTGCGCACGGCGTCGGCCAGGGCGTGGGCCTCGGCCTCGGCGTCGGGTTGGGGCGCGGCGGGATCGGGGAGGAGGTCGCTCAGGGTCGTGGACTCGCCGTCGCCCATCGTGAGGTCGAGGGGGACGGGGGCGGGCAGCGGTGCGGTGAGGGCGTCCACGCGGGCACGGGGGAGGCCCGTCGCGGCGGCGAGCTCGGCGTGTGAAGGTGGATGGCCCAGGGCGGCGTGGAGGGCGTGGGCACGGCGGGCGAGGCGGGCGCGCTCCATCTGCACGTTATCGGGGACGTGGGCGAGGGGGACCTGCTGGGCGAGGGCGCGACGGAGGGCCTGCTTGATCCACCACACGGCGTAGGTGGAGAACTTGTAGCCGCGCGCGGGGTCGAAGAGGTCGACGGCGCGCAGGAGGCCGACGGTCCCTTCCTGCACGAGGTCGTCGAGGGAGAGGCCGCGGTGCTGGTAGCGCCGGGCGAGGGCGACGACGAGGCGCCCGTTGGCGGCGACGAAGGCGGCGCGGGCCGCGGCGCCGGCGCGGAGGGCCGCCTGGTCGAGCGGCCAGGCGGCCAGGTCGACGAGCACGCGCGCGTGGGCGTCGGCGGTGAGATCGCGGGGCAGGAGGGGGCCGACGACGGCGGGGAGGACGGCCGGGGCGAGGGGCAGGCGCGGGAGGAGGGCGGCGAGGACGGCGCCGGCGGAGGCGCGGGCGTTGCCGGCGGGGGACAGGTCGCGGCGCAGGCGCGCGGCGAGGTGGCGCTGGGCCAGCAGGCGGGCGCGGCGGCCGGCGCGGATCGCGCGCGCCAAGTCGCGCTCCTGGGTGGCGGTGAGCACGGCGGGCGCGGGGATGGGCGCGGGTGGCGGGATCATGCGGGCTCCTGTGTGGTCCAGGGTCTCTACCTAGAGGGTACCAGGCCAGCCCGCGTGCCTGGTGGTCGTAGGGGGATAAGGGGGCGCGGTCCGGCACCGCGCGACGATGCTCCCCTCTCCTCACCACGCCGACGGGGCCGAGGCGGCGATGGTGGCCCCGCGCTCACCCGCCCGGTCCCGTCGGCGGGAAGAGGTCGAGGCGGAAGAAGGGGTCGGCGAGGGCGACGGGGCTACCCGGCATGACGCGCTGGTAGACGCTGGGGTCAGGCAACGAAAGCTTCGTAAAACAGCCAAGTATAGCAGCATAGCATTTTGTGACACGACATGGTCTAGCATATGTGTGGATAACATCCTGGCCCGCACTCCCTAAATGTGGTGTACTATGAGTCGTAGGTAACTACATCTTGTGCCATGGGGCCATCCTATCGTGGGATGGTTGCAATAACGGGGAAAGTCCGGTGCAAATCCGGCGCTGTCGCGCAACGGTAAGGCCTCTCGTGCCAAGCCCGAATGCCCGCCCCTGGCCCGATCACCGCGTGCCCTTCGCCGGAGAGGGCGTGATCGACCGGACATGGCCCGAGGGCGCTCGGACTCCGTGGACGTTCATCATGCGCGCTTCGCTTGGAAGGGTGGGCGTGATGTTCAGGAGGGAGTCCGCATGTCCGCCACGTCAGCCACACCTAGCCCGCACACCACCGTGCCGGCGCACCGCTCTGATAACCCGCCCCCGCCGCCTGTCCGCGCCCGCGATGGCCGCGTCGTTCCCTTCGATGAGGGGCGTATCCGCGTCGCCATCGAGAAGGCCTACCGCGCTGATCTCGACATCCCTACGATGGATCCCCTTGCGGTCGCCGTCGACGCCAAGATCGCGGCGCTCGCCGCTGCGGTTGTCCTGTGGTGTCACGGGCGCGCGCTCGTGGAGGTCGAGCAGATCCAGGACGAGGTAGAGCGCGCGCTGATGCGCGCGGGCGACCACGCCGTGGCGCGACGCTACATCCTGTACCGCGCGGAACACGCCCACCGGCGCGCGGCGCGCGTGCTCCACTATCGACGGGCCGACGGCGTCGCGGTCGCTCTCGACGCGGACGCCCTACGCCAGACCGTCGCCGCGGTGTGCCGGGACCTGGACGTCGATGCCGCCGCGGTCGTCGACGCGACGCTGGCCAGCCTGTACGACGGCATGCCGGAGCGCGAGGTGGCCCGTGCCGCCATCCTGGCCGCGCGGGCGCGGGTCGAGGTTGAGCCGACCTACAGCTACGTCGCCGCGCGCCTCCTACTCAGCGACCTCTACGCGGAGGCCATCGGCAGGTCCCTTCCACCGGGCGAGGTGGACGCCGCGTACCGCCGCTACCTCCCCGTTTACATCGAGGACGGCATCGCCGCGGGCCTGCTCGACCCGGCCCTCGCCACGTTCGACCTTGATCGCCTGGCCGCCGCGCTGCGGCCCGCGCGCGACCTGCTCTTCGCCTACATGGGCCTGCAGACGATCTACGACCGCTATCTCCTGCAGTGGGAGGGCCGGCGCTTCGAGACGCCACAACTCCTCTGGCTGCGCGTCGCCATGGGTCTGGCCCTACACGAGGAGGACCGCGAGGCGCGGGCCATCGAGTTCTACGACGCGCTCTCGCGCTTCCTGTTCACGCCCGCGACGCCCACGCTGTTCAACGCCGGCACGCGCCACGCGCAACTCTCCTCGTGCTTCCTGACGACGATCCCCGACGACCTCGGCGACATCTATAAGGGCCTGCGCGACAACGCGTTGCTCTCCAAGTGGAGCGGCGGCCTGGGCAATGATTGGACCAATATTCGCGCCCTCGGCGCGCACATCCGCGGGACGAACGGGGCCAGCCAGGGCGTCGTGCCCTTCCTCAAGGTCGCCAGCGACTCGGCCGTGGCCGTCAATCAGGGCGGCAAGCGCCAGGGGGCCGTCTGCGCCTACCTGGAGCCGTGGCACCTCGACGTCGAGGAGTTCCTCGACCTGCGCAAGAACACCGGCGACGACCGGCGGCGCACGCACGACTTGCACACGGCGCTCTGGATCCCCGACCTGTTCATGCGGCGCGTCGCCGCGGGCGGCGACTGGACCCTCTTCAGCCCCGACGAGGTCCCCGACCTGCACGACCTGTATGGAGGCGCCTTCGCCGACCGCTACGCCCGCTACGAGGCCGACGCCGCCGCGGGGCGGCTGCGGCTGCACAAGACGCTGCCCGCGGTTGAGCTGTGGCGGCGCATCCTGACCGCCCTCTACGAGACGGGACACCCCTGGCTCACCTGGAAGGACCCCGCCAACGTGCGTTCGCCGCAGGACCACGCCGGCGTCGTGCATAGCTCCAACCTCTGCACCGAGATCCTGCTCAACACCTCGCGTGAAGAGACCGCGGTGTGCAACCTCGGCTCGCTCAACCTGGCCGCGCATCTCGCGCCCGACGGCGCGCTAGACCTGCCCCTGCTTGAGGGGACCGTACGGACGGCCGTGCGCATGCTCGACAATGTGATCGACATCAATTACTACCCGACGCCCGAGGCGCACACCGCCAATCGGCGTCACCGCCCCGTCGGGTTGGGCCTGATGGGCTTCCAGGACGCGCTGTACGCGCGGGGCGTGAGCTACGCCAGCACGGCGGCGGTGGACTTCGCCGACCGGAGCATGGAGGCTCTCTCCTACTACGCGCTGCTGGCCTCGGCCGAGTTGGCGCGCGAACGCGGGCGCTACCCCAGCTACGCCGGCTCCAAGTGGGATCGCGGGCTCCTGCCCCTCGACACGATCGACCTGCTGGAGCGCGAGCGCGCGGCGCCCGTGGCGATGGATCGCACGGCGACCCTGCCGTGGGAGCGGGTCCGAGAGGCGATCCACGCGCACGGCCTGCGCCACAGCAACCTGCTGGCCATTGCCCCCACGGCGACCATCTCCACCATCGTGGGCGCCTCGCCGTCGATTGAGCCCACCTATACCAACCTCTACGCCAAGAGCAACCTGTCGGGCGAGTTCACCCAGGTCAACGCGGCCCTCGTGCGCGACCTCAAGGCGCGCGGGCTGTGGGACGCCGCGATGCGCGACGCGCTCAAGTACTACGACGGCTCCGTGCAAGAGATCGACCGTGTCCCCGGCGACCTCAAGGAGCGCTACCGCACAGCCTTCGAGCTCGATGCGGCGTGGCTGATCGCCTGCGCCAGCCGGCGTCAGAAGTGGATCGATCAGGGGCAATCGCTCAACCTGTACCTCGCCGGCGCCACGGGGAAGGCGCTGCACGACACGTACACGGCAGCCTGGGAGGCGGGCCTGAAGACGACGTACTACCTACGCACGCGCGCGGCGACGCAGGTGGAGAAATCGACGCTGGACATCAATCGCTGGGGCATCCAGCCGCGCTGGATGAAGAGCGAGAGCGCATCGGCCACCGTACCGGCGTCGCGCGCGACGGACAGGGCGCCAGCCTGCGCGACCGACGGCGCGTGCGACGCCTGCCAGTAGACGGCGGCACGTCTATCGACTCACATCGGCCCTGTGGCCGCTATCGTGGGGCCCCGCGGACAAACAAGGAGAGGGTCGGCTTTAACATAATCTACGCATCATTCACCGCTGTACATCGCTTCGTTCCGACCCTTTACTTGACGATAACGGCGGTCACACTCGCCTCAGATGCGCGATTACCAACCTGCGGAGCAGTTCAATCGGCGATGCACCGCTGTTCAACGACTGTCTCGGTTGCCGGATAGGCGCCGGCAAGCCATTTCGATGCGCCGAACGCCCCATAAAGGGCAGAATATTATGTTAAAGCCGACCCTCACAAGGGGAAAGGAAAACACGTCATGACCATGATCGTCGACAACGTGACGCACACGGACGGCGCCGCGCCGCGCGTGACCGACAAGCGTCTGATCAACTGCCGGCAGGTGGACGTCAACCAGCTGATGCCGCTGCGCTACCACTGGGCCTGGGAGCACTACCTGAACGGTTGCGCCAACCACTGGATGCCCACCGAGATCGGCATGGGTAAGGACATCGAGACGTGGCGCGCGGACATCCTCTCGCCCGACGCGCGCCAGGTTATCCTGCGCAACCTGGGCTTCTTCGCCACGGCCGAGAGCCTGGTCGGCAACAACCTCGTGCTGGCCATCTTCAAGCATGTGACCAATCCCGAGTGCCGCCAGTACCTCTTGCGCCAGGCTTTCGAGGAGGCGGTCCACACGCATACGTTCCAGTACATCGTGGAGAGCCTGGGCCTCGACGAGCGCGCGGTGTTCAACATGTACCACGAGGTCCCGGCCATCGCGCGCAAGGACGCCTTCGAGATGGACCTGACGAGGGCCCTCCTGGAGCCCGATTTCTCGACCGAGACGCCGGAGGGGGCGCGGCAGTTCCTGGAGAACCTGATCGGCTACTACGTGATCATGGAAGGGATCTTCTTCTACACCGGCTTCGTGATGATCCTCTCGTTCCACCGCCAGAACCTCATGACCGGCATCGGCGAGCAGTTCCAGTATATCCTGCGCGACGAGACGACCCATCTCAACTTCGGCATCGACCTGATCAACGGCGTCAAGGCGGAGAACCCCGCGCTGTGGACGCCCGATTTCCAGCGGCGCATGGTCGCCCGCGTGCGCGAGGCCGTGGACCTGGAAGCAGACTACGCGCGGGACTGCCTGCCGCGCGGCATCTTGGGGCTCAATGCGGAGCTCTGCCGCCACTACGTCGAGTACGTCGCCGACCGGCGGCTGGAGCGCATCGGCTTGCCCGCGCCGTACGGCGCGGCCAACCCGTTCCCCTGGATGAGCGAAACGATGGACCTGGGCAAGGAGAAGAACTTCTTCGAGACGCGCGTCACCGAGTACCAGACCGCGGCCATGTTGCGGTGGGAGTGAGGGGCGCACCGGGGCGCGTCGTGTCGGCGCGGGAGAGGCGAGGACGTGCGACGCGCCGCCACGACCGCTGCGGAGGTGCGACGATGACGCTGTATGACCCGCTGGCGCGGCACGTCCTGGATCGTCTCCTGGCGCGCCAGGATGTGCGCCTGTGGTGGCTGATTGAGGAGATCGCGCCCGTCGCCCTGGCCGCACGGAGCGTCGAGGCGTTGGCGGACATGGTCCTGGACGCGGTGGTCCTGGCGCCGCTCGCGCTCGATGCCGCGGCGTTGATCGGCCCGGAGCGGACGGACGGGGGCGCCTGGCTCTGGGCGGCGCCTCTGGCGGGAGGGCGAGACCTGGTGGCCTGCGTCCCCTCGCGCTGGATGGCGCTCACCCAGCCAGCAACGGATAGCGCGGATACCAGACCCTATCTCGTCTTCCTGTATGAAGACGACGCCGTCATGCCGGCGGAGGATAGGTGGCGGCTCTTTCAGCGCGATTGGCGGGACGCGCAGGCGTGGGTCGCGGCCGTCAACGACCTGAACGTTCAGGCGCGACGCCGCTGGCGCACGCTGGCCATAGCGCGCATCGCCACGCGTCCCCGCGCGTCGGCCCCGGCCGACGATGACGCCCACCCACGCCAGGACAGGTGAGTGATACGTAGATGGAAAGGACGGGACGGACGACTCGTGACAACTCTCCCGGCTGAGGCCGGAAGCTTCTCAGACAACGCACGCCGCATCCAGCCACGTTCCCGCCTGACGGCTGTGCCCCAGCCGCTGACACCTGACGACGCGGATATCTTACGTGAGCAACGATCGTTTCGAGCTTTGTCAGGTTCCCGCTCACAGCCCCCAGGGATGTCCAGTTCTCACGGCTCTAGTCCTGACAGTGTACCACGAGCGTCGCAGAAAGGAGGGGTCGGCGTCCGCTCCGGCTTACAAGCCGGAGTCCCCGCCGACGGATTTTTATGGCCTTATCGAGCATCCTCGGCTACCCGCGCATCGGGCGCGATCGCGCACTCACGCACGCCTGCGAATCCTTCTGGACGGGATCATCAGCGGAGGACGCACTGCGCGCGACGAGTACGGCGTTGCGCCGCGCCCATGGGGAGACGCAGGGCGCGGCCGGCATCGCCCTGATCCCAGTCAACGACGTCAGCACCCGTGCCTGGGACGAGGTGACGTCCGCGCTGACGCGCATGGTCGGCGCGGCGCGGTGCCTCCGCGTCGACGACGAGGCAGGGGGGAGATCAACCCCCGGGACGGAGAAGCCATGAGCACCGGGAATCGGCAGGATGTCATGTCCGGCGCGGAAACGCACCTGGTCTACCCCGTCTTCCCCCGCGACACGAACCACTATCACACGCTCTTCGGTGGCATGGCGATGTCCTGGATGGACCAGGCCGCGTTCATCTGCGCGACACGCTGGTGTCGTCGCCCCGTCGTCACCGTGCATAGCGGCGCCGTGGATTTCCATGCGCCGGTGCCGGAGGGCTCGATCGTTGACCTCGTCGCGCGGGTGCGCGCCACGGGGCACACCTCGATGACGGTCGTGGTGGAGATGTGGGTGGAGCCGATGGATCAGTTCGAGCGGACGCTCGCCTGCCAGGGCGAGTTTGTCCTGGTCGCCCTCGACGCGCAACGACAGCCGACACCAGTTCCGGCCCTACCAACGGAACGAGTCGGCGGCGATGATGGAGTAACGCGCGCGACGGCCTGATCTGCGTGGGCAACGCGCCGGCTTTGCTAAGGGGAGCGGCAGTCGGCCAGTATCTCGCTGTTCTACACCCGGAAACGGGGTGGGACAACGAAAGCTGGGGTAGCTAAGTAGACACTGGTAAGTTCTTGCACACCCGATACGTCTGGATGCGTGTTTCTCGCAGCCTCTTTGGCATGCACGAACTTGCCGACACCTACTTAGCCTGGATTATTCATGAGCATTTCTGTCTAATCAGTTCGGCCACGTCTAGCTGCATATTCATCCTTTTGGGCCGCTGAATCGGCTCCAGAACCGATTTTGGCACCCAGAGTGGGCTCTGGGGCCTGCGGAAGCCGCCATCAGCAGCCAATCCATTTCGATAAATGTTTTCATGAATAATTCAGGCTAAGTAGACACTGGTAAGTTCTTGCACACCCGATACGTCTGGATGCGTGTTTCTCGCAGCCTCTTTGGCATGCACGAACTTGCCGACACCTACTTAGGCGCCCTTCGCCGTTTCGGTACGAGACACGACGGCACGGGGGATGAGTTAGATGAGATCTTCGCCTGTCATGCGGAGGAGGAGGTCAAGCAGTGTCGAGCGTTCCTGCTCGGAGAGGGTTGCAAAAGAGGCCCGCAAGACGTCGTCGGCGATCCGATGTCCTGCCTGAAGGGTCTTCTCGCCGGCTGGCGTTAAGTGATGTTCGATCCGTCGACCGCCGCCCGGGCGGCGGTCGATGAGGCCTTGCGCGACGAGTCGATTGGCGAGTGTTCCGAATGCTTGATCGCTTTGGAATGTCTCGACGGCCAACGTGTGCGCGGAGGCGCCTGGGATTCGACCGATGGCGCGCAGGGCATCCCACTGAGCAAGCGTTGTTCCCGCCGCGGCAAGCCGGGTGTCGAGCGCGCGGTGATGCCGGTACTGCACCTGCTTGACGGCGCGTCCCAACGCTTCTAACTCAACGATCATGCCACCATTTTACCAGCTTGACTAAACGTGCGTATATCAATATCCTTAGTTGAGGTGGTGTGGATGAAGGAGCGGCCATGGCCGGTATCGAAAATCAGGCAACAATCGTGCGGCGATCGGTGCGACGACAGCAGCTCCGCACGGGACAACCGGCGCCTTCGTCGGCGCTGGCCTGTGTGGTCGTCGTCGCCGGAGCGCCGGGGGATAGCGACGGGAGGCGACGTAGCGCGGCAATCCGCCCGATTTACACCGCGCGCGGCACCCTCCTGAGCGCACACGGCGTCGCCCTACCGGGTGGTGGGGCTCTCTCGCCGCCATCATCTGAGGCCTCCTCCGCAAACGTGTCCCCTCAGCTACACTCAAAACCGTTCTGATCTGAAAGGAACCCACACATGACGACATCCACGACCCACACCGTCGCCCTCCATCCCGACCTGGAGGTCACGTTCAGCGAAGCCGGCAGCGGACGACCCGTCCTGATCCTGCACGGCGGCGGCGGCCCATTCACTGTCGCAGGCATCGCCGACCACCTTGCCCACACGATGCACACCATCACGCCGACTCACCCCGGCTGGAATGGCACCGCCCGTCCCGGCCGGTTCTCCGGCATCGACGACCTTGCCTCGGCCTACCTGCACTATCTCGCGGACAACAACCTGCACGACGTCCTTATCATCGGGTCCTCCATCGGCGGCTGGATCGGCTCCGAAATGGCGGTCCGCGACGGCGCCGGTCTCATCACTGGTCTCATCCTGATCGACGCTGTCGGCGTCGCGGTCGAGGGGGAGACCATCCGGGACTTCTTCGCACTCGACGCCCGCGGCGTCGCGGAGTACTCCTTCCACGACGCCGATCGTTTCTACATCGACCCGGCGACGGTCCCCGCCGCACAGGCCACCCTCCGGCAGGCCAACATGGTTACGATGCGCGTCGTCGCCGGCGACCCGTACATGCACGACCCCACACTCCTGCGCCGCCTCGGACGCATCCAGATCCCCACCCTCGCCCTGTGGGGCGAGAGTGACCGGATCGTGACCCCGACCTACGGAACTGTCTACGCCGCCGCGTTCCCCGATGCCCGCCTCGAGATCATCAAGAATGCCGGCCACCTCCCGCAGATCGAACAGCCTGCCGCCACCTTTGCCCTCATCGATGCGTACGTGAACAAAGGGCGCTAGCGACGCGACATAAAGGAGAGACAACGAATGGATGCTATCGTCCTGGAACCGGGCGCTGGTCGCGCCCTTGCCGCGGGGCCTGTGGGGCTGTCCGTAAAGGAGGATGGGACGCACACGCGTGGGACGCTGGCAGAGAGTCACGCAACGCCCCGTTGTGGGACATCTAGAACGGGACAGGATGCGCCAGCGACCGTGAACACGAGCCGGCGCCCGTCGGGGAGATGTGGCCGCACTTCGAGGACCTTGGCGCAGACGGCGGCGAGGTCGCGGTTGAGCTGACGGTCGTTGAAGGGCCGCAGCTCGATGTGGACCATGTCCGCACCATAGACGACCTGACCGGGCAGCCGGAAGAGCGGCTCCAGGCGTCGCCACGTCGCGTGGGCGTAGGTCGCCGGGAACCACTGGTCGCGCGTCCACATCCCGAGGTTCACCAGCGCCACTTTCATGACGGTCATAACCTGATCCTTGCCGTTGTCGAGTTCGTGCATCGCCCGCTCGCGCGCCGCCAGGTCCTCCAGTTCACGTAAGAGCGTCCGCTGCTCCTTGCAATACCGTTCACATTTGTCCCACTCGGCGCGATAGGCGGCGTGCGCCTTGTAGGCGCGCTGGAGTATCGTGGCCACCTCCGCGTTGATCGCGGCCTTGCGGGCTTTCGCCTCGGCGCGGTACACCTGCTCCGGCGCGCCGCGCTTCTGCAGGTCCCACAAGTCTCGGTCCATTTCGTCGTAGAGGGCGCGTTCGCGCTCCCGCGCCGCTTTCCAGAAGCGCGCGTACCGCTTGGTTGCCCGGTCGTAGCGCACGCGCGCCCCTTGCGCCCATCGCTCGGCGTTCGCCAGGCGCTTCTCCAACGCGGCCCGCCGCTTGGACACCTCCGAGTTCTCAACCGGCGTCTTCGCGTAGCCGTGGTTGGTGTCCAACCCCAACGGCAATAACCAATCTTTGATCACGTTCTCCTGCTGAGGCCACCGATCGACGTACGCCCGCGCCAGCTCGGCCGCGTCCATGTCGGCGGCCGTGGTCACGATGGGGATAAGCTTGGGCTCCGTCGGCATGGCAGGGGCTGGAGTCGCCGTCCAGCCCTCCCGATACCAGGCGGTGTCCGTGGGATCGAGATCCTCCAGCCACGCATAGGGGCTGTGTGGGGTCGCCGGGGATTGTGGGCAGGGGATGTGCGCGCGCAAGTCGCGCACGAGGGCCACGCGCAGATTGAGCCGCTCGCCGGAGTGATCGGGCAGCGCCAGTACGTAGCGGGCGGGGGCGACCTCGCGCACGAGCGTCCCCACCTGGTCGTGTTGGAACGGCACGAAGGGGCCGACGTCGGTGAAAGACGCCAGGCCGCCGTACTGGTCGGCGCGCAGCACAGTCACTACGTCGCAGTCGTCGTCGGCCAACTGTGCCAGGAACGCGGCCGCCATGCCCTCACGATCGATCACGAGCCGGCGTACGGGCGGGGTGTCGGTCGTCCGGGCGAAGCGGGCGAGCAGGGCCGGCGCGCCCGCGGTCAGATGCAGATCGCCGCGATTGGTCGTGGCGAGCAGAGGGTGCCCGTCGGCGTCGTGCAAGAGGGTGAGCGCGCGGCAGCCGAGCACGGCCCCGCACCGGGCCACGAGGCCGCGCGGGATCAAGCGATCGCTGTAGACGGGCTTCCGGTGGCCGTCGATGTAGAAGATGGGGGGCGGCGCACCGACGGGGTCGGCGAGGGTTGGGTGCCGCCGCCACAGGGCGATTGCCCAGGTGGCCAGGGCGTCGGTGAGCGGGTCGGCGGTGCCCGCGCGGGCGAGGTCGGACAGGACATGCTCGACGTGGCGGTAGCCGTAGGCGCGGTCCCGGCCCGTGAGCAGCGCGAGGGCGTCACCGGTATAGCCGCGCAGATCCCACGTCCGGCGCAGGCCGACGGCGTTCAGGAAGAGGAGGGTCAGCAGCAACGCCCGTGTGCGCGCCCCGTGCGCGTGAGCGGTGGAGTCGTCGTCGCGATCGCACGGGATGGCCGCGTCCAGCGCGGGGAGCAGGCCGGTTTCTTGGGCGGCCGCGAGGAGGAGCAGGACACCGGCGCCCTCCTGCCACGCCGGTTCACGCGCGGGCGGCGCGAGAGAGGCCGCCTCCCCCCCCCGCGCCCCCGATGCTCGTCCGGGGGGGGACCTTGCTCACCCCGAGCGCGGCGCGGACGCGATTGAGATGGCGGACGCTGACGTCGAGGCCGAACCGCTCGCGCAACGCCGCTTGCACCGTGGGACCCGATGCGGACGGCGCCCCACGGCAATACGCGTCCAGCCACGCGCGGATCGGCGGGCGCAGTTTGGACGCATGCCCCTGTCGCCCGTCAACGAGGGCGGCGTCCCCCCGCTCGCCCACCGCCCGGCACAGCCGATACGCGGCCGTCCGGCTCGTCCGCACCTCCGCGGCCGCGGCCGCCCACGGACGCCCGTTTAGCATCCCCGCGACCAAGCGGGCCTTGGCCTGACGGCGCTGCCCATCGTCCATGTCCATGGCTCACCCCCTGTCCCTATGCCACTGTCTCGTCTAGGTCTATGATGGGCGTGCGTCCCGTCGGGCCTACCGAGCGCCCATCCACGCCGACTGCCCGCGCGCAGGTATTCACATCGGACCCGGCGGTTACCGGCGGTTACCGGACCAACGTCAGGCGAGGATCTGCGGGTTGCCCGTCACGGAGAAGACGTGGATCGCGGTCGCCGCGATCCTCCATCCGTCGGGAGTCCGCGTCAGGTGGTCCGTGTACCGCGCGCGCAGGGTCGCGTCGTCGCCGCCCTCGAAGCCCGGGATGTGGTGATACCCGACGAGGTACGAGTCGCAGGTCGCCGCGTCGCCGTCGACCTCGACCAGGAGGTTGCCGTAGAGCTGCTGCGTGGGATTCTCCGCGGCCGGGCGACGAAAAGTGTGCCGGAACAGGGCTGCCACCTCCGCCTTGGGCATCGTGCGCCGGGGGCCACCGAGCGCGGGGAGGTCGACGTCGACCTCGTCGGTGAAGAGCGTCTCGAACAGCGCCCAGTCCCGCGTGTCTAGAGCCAGGGCGAAGCGAGAGCGGACATCCTTGATCGCTTCGCGATCCAGCAAGACGTGCGACAAGTCGGCCATATCCGTATCCTCCGTAGTCATGATCCCGATCTTGTAAGTGACCGGGCATCTGGTAACACAACACAGCTAGTGGCGCAGCAGGTGATCGAACACCATCGCGATGAAGAGCCGGAGCAGAGCGCACACGTCTCGGCGAATCCGCGCGCTTCGTAGAGTGCGACAAGCGTCTCAAAGTAGCGCCGGAGCCGCCCCAGCGGCAGCATGGACGCGTCGAACGGTTAGGCGGGGGAGACGGTCTGGGTGTAGAACGCGCTGGGGTCCGCGGCCAAGGCGGCCTTGATCTTGACGCTCCACTCGTCGACGAGGACCTCGATCTTGCTGGCCTCGATGCCGTCAAGAGCCGCACGCACGACGTCGGCAGGATCGTTCTTCTCTCCATCCCAGCTAGCCATCAGATCGGTGTCGACGGCACCCACATGCAGGCCCGTGACCAGCGTCCCCTGGCCGGCGAGCTCCAGTCGGATGCCGTTGGTCAGGCTCCACTCCGCCGACTTCGCCGCGGCGTAGGCGTTGGCCCCGTCGTAGGAGAACCAAGACAACGCCGACAGCACGTTGAGGATCGCCCCGCCGCCGTTGGCGGCCAGCACGGGAGCGAAGGCCCGGACAACGTTGAGCGTGCCGAAGTAGTGCGTGTCCATCTCCAGCCGGATCTGCTCGAGATCGCCGGAGATCAGGTTGTGATAGGTGGACACGCCGGCATTATTGACCAAGAGGGTGACGTCCTGAGCGACGGCCGCCGCGGCGGCAACCGATGCCGGATCGGTGATGTCGAGGCGCAGCACCTCGACACCGGGCGTGTCGACGAGTGTGGGGTTGCGTGCCGTCGCGTAGATCTTGTGCGCGCCCCTCTCCCGTAGTTGCAGGGCGAAGTGCCGACCGATGCCACGGTTGGCGCCGGTGACGAGGGCGATGGATCCGGAAATCTTCATGGGTATCTCCTGAGAGTCCTGGTGGGCCAGCCCAACCCAGTTCCGCTGGATCGGGTCTGGCGCCCGAGCAATGCCCGAGCAATACGGGGGGACGTTGCCTACCCCCTCGCAAAGATGCGGTCGGCGCGCGCCGTCACCGGAACGATCACGCACGATCTATCCCATACACACAACCTCACGGTTCAGCTGTCACACACGGATAAAGGTGACCAGTCATCTACTAGCGCCATGAGGCTATCGACGTAGCAGCTGATCGAAGACCATGGCGATGAAGAGGTGCAGCGGGGCCGCGCTTTTCTCGGCCTTCATGCGCACCAGCGCCCCTTGCCATCCGTCGAGGCAAAACGCCGCGAGCGCGTCCGGGTCGGCTCCCGGAGGCAAGTCGCCGCGCCCGGCCGCCTCGTGGAAGACGGCGGCGAGCGTCGCCTGCCACCGCGCGAAGCCCGCCGCCAGGCGCGCGCGTATCGCCGCGCTCTGGTCGGCCATCTCCAGGCTCAGGTTGCCGAACAGGCACCCCTCGGCGAGCCCACGCCCCTCGTACAGCGAGACCAGCATCTCGAAGTAGCGCCGCAGGCGCGCGAGCGGCGGGTACGTGCGGTCCTCAAGGATCGCCGAGCCTGCGGTCCCCTCCGCGTAGCGGTCGATGACCGCGCAGGCGAAGTCCTCCTTGCTGTCGAAGTAGTAGTAGAACGAGCCCTTCGGCACATCCCCTGCGGCGACCAGGTCCTTGACCCCGGTATGGTTGTAGCCGCCCGCGCGGAAGGTCTGCAGCCCGACCTCGACCAGATGGTCGCGCACGTCGTCTTTCGCCATCGCCCCTTGCCTCCTCCTGCATTGTAATGGACCGGTCGTCTACAAGATGCCACATGGGCGCTCCGTTGTCAAGCCTCTCCGGGTCCCGTTCTTGTTGTCCAGCATATACGAACAGCGCAAGGTCCTGGCGGTGTCCCCTTCCGGAGCAAAATAGACCTGATGGAAGAGCGCATCCGCACCTTTGAGCCGGCGGCGGGGACGCGCACGCACGTCCTGCTCGATAGTTGGTACGGGGCCAAACGGCTGTGGAAGGCGGCCCGCGCGCGTGACTTCCTGATCACGACCGGCCTCAAGGCCAACCGGTCGCTGTGCGTACCCGATCCCGACGCGGAGCAGGGCTGGCGCTGGCAGCAGGTGTCGGACTACGCCGCTGGCCTGACGGCGGACGACTTTACGCGGATGGACTGGCCCCGGCATGGCGACGACTCCGACGAGCCGCGCCAGGTCTACGTCCATGTCGTCCAGACGCGGGTGCGCTCCCTCTACCGCTGCCAACTCGTGATCGCCCGTCCCGCCCTCGACGCTCCCGCGTCCGCGACACGCTACGGGGCGTCGAGCGATCTGGACGCCGACCCGGCCACGCTGCTCGGCCACATCGCCGCGCGGTGGGATGTGGAGGTCTTTTTCAGCGACACCAAAGACCTGCTCGGCCTGGACCAGTACCAACTCATGACGACCACGGCCATCGTGCGCTTCTGGACCCTGGTCCTCGCCGCCTATACTCTTCTAGAGGAGGAGCGGGCACGATTGGCCCTGGAGCAGCAGCGCCATGTCACCGTCGGCGAGGCCCGCCGGGCGCTCCAACACCGCCATTATCGTCACCTCCTGGGCTGGATTGAGCAGGAACTCCACGCGGGCGTCGATGCCGACACCCTCTACGATCGCTTGGCGGCGTAACCATCATGAAATGTGCAAAGATAGAGTCCCCTGATTTCGCCCGTAAAACGTGCAATATCGAGCCTATCATCCCTGTCGATGATAGGCTCGTCGCGAGCGGGCGATATTGCATGCCGACAGAGGCCCGGTGACGGCTCTCAGGACGCCAACGGGAAGAGGTCGAGGCGGGCCTGACGAGCGGCCTTGGCGAGGGCGAGGCGGAAATAGGGGTCGGCGAGGGCGACGGGGAGGCCGGGGAGGACGCGCTGGTAGACGCCGGCCTGGCCGGCGCGGATGAGGCGGCGCAGCTGCTGGGCGCCGTGGCGCGCCTGATCGCTCGGGCTCCCCTCGCAGACGGCCACGAGCGCGGGGAGGTCGTGACCGGCGACAAAGCGGGCCAGGCGGTCGGGCGTCAGGGGTCCGGCCGCCGACACGGGCTCGGCGGCGAGCAGGTGACCGGCAACGACGACGAGGAGCGCCACGGCGGCCCGCTCATTCCAGCCCGGCCCGCTGACCGGCGGCCGGCGCGTCGGCTCCCTCATGCCGGTGTCCCTTCTCCCCGATGTCCGCCCATCCAGTAGCACAGCTGGTGGGCCTATCCCGCCGACGTGGTCGGGTCGTCCGCATCGAGCGGGCGTCGGGGATGATGCGCCACTCCTCGCCCCCGCGTGAAGCCGCGCATCTGGTCGGCCTCTCGGATGGGTGAGCGTCCCTGCATCCCTCCTCCGATATGCGCGCCCT